>Ga0187847_10000081_pt1 | contig 104628 bp, 72 predicted proteins | sample June2016WEW_4_10_FD_132458 | JGI IMG/M metagenome (GOLD analysis project Ga0187847, IMG submission 132458) | Peatland microbial communities from SPRUCE experiment site at the Marcell Experimental Forest, Minnesota, USA - June2016WEW_4_10 | ecosystem: Environmental > Terrestrial > Soil >...
AATGGCTTCGGTGTGGCCTGCAATCATCGTGTGAATGTATCGCGTGTCGAAGGCAGCGCCGTTCAGTTTTTCAAACGGCGCGATCATTTGATTGTGGGCGGCATCGAGTCCAGTGGGAACTGTCAGGCCAGCTTTGGATGCAAGAGCGGTGAGTTGTTGATAGTCGGTGGTGTGATCGGCCACCAGCATCTGCGCATAATTCTTGACGTCCCGGCTCGCGGCCTGGTTCGCGGCCATCTGTCCCAAGTGGGCTTCGAGCATGTCGGTTTGAGCGGCCATGTCAAGGAACTTCTGGTCGGTCAGGGGCCCGGCCTTGGTCTTTTGTGCCGATGCAGTCAAGCAACAGAGAGCCAGACAACAGACGGTTGAAAGCATGAGCTTCATTTCAGTCATTCCTCCTGCATATAGAGTTGCGAATGAGGAGGTTTGGGTTATCCGGAAGTGGAAATCGGGTTTTGGGATCGGTGCAGTTGCGGGCGGTGGCGTAGGCTTACGTGCTATCCCCGGACCCGGAAGCGGAACCTGGGGCGCCTGGCGATAGAAACTATTTGTGGTGGAGGATTGCAAAGAGGCCGGTTAGTGCGCCTACCAATCCTGTTGTCGCCGCGAGGCCGGGGATGACGACTGTCTTCCACCACCAGGATGCAACATCACGCCGTCGCGTTTTCTCTTCGTCAATCGCTCTGCGCAGGGCCAGCCGGCCTTTGGTGCTTAAGACTGGCGACTTACCGGTCTGCTGCCATAACTCGCTTTCTGTAAAAGAGGGGATTTCTATATCGAGGCGTGTCGCCTTGGTAAATAACCTTGCATCGGTATAACGATTTTCGTCGTCGGTAATCTTCTGCAGCTCGTTCTGCATTTGCTCCAGGATGTCGTTTTTCTCGCGACGGGTATTGTCGCGCGCTTGAAGGATGGGGTCGAACCTTCTATGGATCTCCGCGCGCCGCTTTGTGAAATTTGAACGATCCCGCATTGGGAAATACTACCCCATGCCTGAATTGGCTCGTGCAAGGAAGCCGATGGCGCCATAGTGGTTCTTCCCTCCCACCGTTCGTAAGAAGCGCGAAGCACGGGAACCTGGCATTCGGCGAGTCAACGATCATATGGGAAAATATATGTTACTATCAGATAAACGATGGACCTCCGGGAATATCTCGGGCGGGACGGACGCAAACTGTTCGGAGATTGGTTTGACCGACTCAACTCTGAGGCAGCACGGAAGGTGACAGTCGCTCTTTACCGATTAGGACTTGGAAACTTCTCAAATGTGAAGAGTGCCGGTGGCGGAGTCTTCGAATACCGCATCGACTTTGGGCCGGGATACCGAGTCTACTTCGGCAAGGACGGGGAGCGGATCGTGATCCTGCTTATGGGCGGGACAAAGAAGCGGCAGCAGGGCGATATTGCATTTGCCGGCGATTGCTGGCTGGACTACAAGAAGCAGAAGAGGAGCGAGCCATGGCGTTGACACGGGATTTTCGCGAGACGGTGCAGGCGCGCGTGCGGAGCGACAAGGATTTTCGGCGCGGATTGCTGAGCGATGCCGTGGAGGCTCTGCTGGCGGGTGAGGCGGCGCTGGGCCGGGAGATTCTGCGTGATTTTATCAATGCGACGCTGGGGTTTCCGGCACTGGCCGAGAAGACCGGGATTCATGTGAAGACGCTGCACCAGATGTTCGGGCCGAAGGGGAATCCTACGGCGGCGAACCTGTTCAACATTATTGCTTGCTTGCAGGAGCATGAAGGGGTGCGGTTGCAGGTGGTGGCGTAGGCTTGGCTCACTCCCACCCATCGCAAAGTGCGCGATGGATGGGGCACCCGGCGGGTTCATTTTCCCCCTCGTCTCCATGGTCGCAATTCTTCTGGCAAACCCTTAGCGGCCCACTGAGCCTTAGCATTGTTGTCCATCAATTCCCCATAGCGCTCCAGATCTTTGCGGGCAACTATGACTTCGTAAGGGCGCTCGGCCGGAGCATTCAGAGCCATCTCGAATTGCGGACGCATGTCACCCTCCACAGAAAATCTGCGCCTAATCTGCCAAGCAAGGAGATCGGCTGCCTGGAGAGGCAGGAATTTCTTTTCATCTTCATAATGTATGTTGTCCACTCTCCCTCCGAACTGCGGAAGGTATGCGCATTGGTCATAAAGCTGGAGAGACGGATTTTGTATTCGTTTTTTGTCGGCCGAATCAAATACGAATTCGATAGGTTGGCCGCTTCCAGCATGTTTTTCAATGCTGGTGGCAGCAGCCATAAAGCCAATGAACAAGAAAAAGTAGGCGTTGTCCCACTTCGCTGGGACATAGTGCTTTATTACCTCGTTGTAGTCCGTTTGCATCACACGTGCATGAAACGCACGAGTTGCAAATTTGCCAATCACGTTTATGAATAAATCAAGGCGTCTATTGCGCTCGCCTTTTGAAACTCCAGCCCATTGACCATCAGAGCGAAGGCTCTCTGCTTCGCTAGCTTTGAAATACTCAAGTTTAGGTGGGCCATCCAGAACTTCACTCCACGGCCCCTCGAAAGCATCCCAAGCCTCTACGGTCCCAACGTATCCAGCGAGAACATACCACGGCGAATCGCCACCACTTCCGCTGTCGTCAATAAATGCTTTCAACATATAGGCATACACCTCGTTGAAACAGTCATGCCTTAATCCAGCCATTATTCGCCGAATTCCATACTAAGCGGGGATCGCATTTCACCCCGTCCGCGCAATCCTTAACCACACGAATTGACTCGTCAAATATATTATTGGCTACTTTTTAAGTAGTTTTGGTTATTTCTTCAGCGGCTTCCGCGCAAAGTAATACAGCGAGAAAGCTAGCGCGGCGAAGGCGGCTACGCTTACGTAGTTGTTATCGAGGAATGTGTGTGGGAAGTTTAGTATGTCGCCTTTGTCGAAGGTGGATTCGTAGCCCTTCAAGGCTACGCCGCAGAGGCCTACTATGCCTCCGGCGGCTATGAGTCCCGAAGCGAACAAGGAACCGGGCGAGATCTCGCTTTCTGTGTCTACCTGGTCGCCGCCGGCTTTCTTGACTGCCGCATCGACGAAAAAGCGGACCATGCCGCCACAGAAGATGGCCAGCGTGGTGCCGATGGAGAGATAGGCGCCGACGGCGAACGACAGCGAGCGGATTCCTAACAGCTCGACGGCGATGACCAGGAAAACGCCCATCATGACCAGTCCCCAGGGGAGCTTGCGTGTGAGGATGCCGTTGATGACGGTGGCCATGAGGCGGGCTTGCGGCGCGGCGGCCTTTTCGCTGCCGATGCCCTGAATCCACTGGACCTCAATTTGGCCGGTGGCGGGCGAGTAAAGATATTTGCCGTCGGGCAGTTCGGGGGAGCCGAGTGCGTTGAGGATGGTGTATTCGCCCTTATGGTGAACCGTGGACGACTTGTCTGTGGCGAGTACGCGAATGGTTTCAGGAAGGTGCTGCGCGTCGGTTTGCACGGCTACGCCGGGGTGGGAGGCGTTGATGTCCCACGGCTGCGCGGCGGCACGAAACTGCTGCAGGCCGGTGTTCATGAGGTTGAGCGTGAACCCGATGAAGATGGTGGAGACGACCACGCCGATCATGAGGGCTACCTGCTGCTTCCAGGGCGTGGAGCCGACGATGTAGCCGGTCTTAAGGTCTTGCGAGGTGTCGCCTGAGTTGGATGCGGCGATGCAGACCACGCCGCCGATGGTGATGGCAAGGGCGCCGAATGCGGGGGCGGTCCATCCATTGACGAGGAAGATGGCGGAAGTGGCCATGAGGGTGGCGATGGTCATGCCGGAGACTGGGCTTGCGGAACTGCCGATGAGGCCGACGATGCGTGAGCTGACGGTAACGAAGAGGAATCCGAAGACGACGACGAGCAGGGCGGCGGCGAGGTTGGCGGCCCATCCCACTTGCGCGCCGGGAACAGGCTTGAACTCAAGGAATATGAACATCAACGCGACGATGGCGAGGGAGCCGAGGGCGACGACGCTCATGGAGAGGTCGTTTTCAGTACGGAGCGGTTTGGCTCTGGAGGCGGCCAAGCCGGGCTTCATGTTCTTGAATCCCGAGGTCAGCGCACTGACGATGGTGGGCAGGGTCTTGATGAGCGTGATGAGGCCGGCTGCTGCGACTGCTCCCGCGCCCATGGGACGAATGTAGGTCTTCCATAGGTCGCTCGGATCCATTTGCGCGATGGGGTGTGTGCCGGGATAGATGGGGACGTTTAGATTCTTGCCGAAGAAGTAGATGAGCGGCATGAGAACGAGCCAGGAGAAGACGCCGCCGGCGAAGATGATGCCGGCAACACGGGGTCCGATGATGTAACCGACGCCGAGATATTCCGGCGTGGCGTCTGCCTTGATGGATGCGCCTTTGAGGATGTGCTGCGGTCCGAAATCGGGTTGATATTCGGGCGTACCGGGCCAGGCCTTGAAGAGGTTTTCATTCTGGAAGAATGTGTAAAGGCCGCCGAGGCCGAGGCCGAGAAAAACGCGGCTAGCGAGGGAACCGCCACGTTCGCCGGCGATGAGGACGTCGGCGCAGGCGGTGCCTTCAGGGTATGGGAGGTTGTCATGCTCTTCAACGATAAGCTGGCGGCGCAACGGAATCATGAAGAGCACGCCGAGCCATCCGCCGATGAGGGCGAGCATGAAGATGCGGGAGTACTCGAGGTCGAAGCCGAGAAAGACCAACGCGGGCAGGGTGAAGATAACCCCGGAAGCGATGGATTGGCCGGCGTTGCCTGTGGTTTGGACGATGTTGTTCTCAAGGATGGAGGCGCGGCCAAAGACGCGAAGGATGCTGATGGAAAGGACGGAGATGGGGATGGAGGCAGCAACAGTGAGACCCGCGCGGAGGCCTACGTAGACCGTGACCATTCCAAAGATGACTCCGAAGATGGAGCCGAGCAGAAGGGCGCGGAAGGAAAGTTCCGGTGGATTCTGATCGGGCGAAACGAAGGGATGAAATTCCAGCACTGACAGCCTCCATGAGAGCGCAAGCAAAGTTGCTCAAAATTTGCCTGAAGAGGGAGTGTAGCAGCCATGGCACCGGGAATAACAGAGAAGACGCGGCTGGGGTTGGCGAAGGACGCCCTGAGCGCGTAGGGTAATGGGCATCCCTTGAAGATGTACAAATGGATAAGGGTGCGGAAATGAACAAACTTAGCGCCGGCACAATGCTGCCTCAGCGGCTGATTTCGCTGGATGTGCTGCGGGGCATCACGATCGCGTTCATGATCATGGTGAACAACAACGGCGGGCCGGGCTCGTGGGGATTTATGAACCACGCGCAATGGAATGGGCTGACCGCGACGGACCTGGTGTTTCCCACGTTTGTGCTGGTGGTGGGCGCAGCGATTGCTTTCGCGTTTGAGTCGCGGCTGAAGCGCGGAGCTACGCGCGCGCAACTTGCCTGGCACACGGTAAAGCGCGCCGTGATTCTGTTTCTGTTTGGGATTGTGGTCAACAGCTTTCCGTTTTTCGAGCTTGTCCACATGCGGTTTTATGGAGTGCTGCAGCGGATTGCGGTTTGCTACCTGGTGGTGGGGCTTTTCTATCTGTGGGACAGGCGCGTGTGGACCAAGGTTGCGGCGCTGGTGGTGGCGCTGGTGGGCTACTGGGTGCTGCTGCGATGGGTTCCGGTGCCGGGGGCGGGGATGCCGGGGCGCGATATTCCGTTTATGGATCAAACGCAGAATCTCGTCAGCTGGCTAGACCGGCTGCTGCTGAAGGGACACCTGTATCTGCCGTGGACGACGCATGACGTGCGCGATCCGGAAGGACTGCTGAGCGATCTACCGGCGATTGGTACGGCGCTGATTGGGCTGCTGACCGGGCTTTGGCTGCGCGGGACCAGGCCCGTGAAAGAGAAGGCCGCTGGTCTGGCTGCCGCGTCTGTTGCATGCCTGGGATGCGGCTATCTGTGGTCGCTCTGGTTTCCGCTGAACAAGAATATGTGGACGAGCTCTTATGTGCTGGTGGCGGCGGGTTGGTCGCTGAGTTTGTTGACAGTCGTGTTCTGGGCAGTGGAGGTACGCGGCTGGCGCAAGGGATGGACTTGGCCGTGGCTGGTTTTTGGTTCGAATGCGATTGTGGCTTACATGATCAGCGAATTGCTGCCGGGGGTGCTGGAGAACATCCACTTTATGGCGGACGGGCGGCAGACTAATTTGATTAGTTACTCGATGACGCACGTCTTTGCGCACATTCCCGATGCGGGGTGGGCTGCGTTCGCTTACTCGGTTTCTTACACCGCGGTTTGCTTTGTTCCGGTGTGGGTGCTTTATCGGAAGAAGATATTTCTCAAGGTGTGAGGAGGCAGACTGAGAGACGCTACGGAGTTTGTCGACACTTATTCCAATGGTCATGCAGTGTCGACGCTCAATCCCCGTGAATGAGTGCGTCGGGAATTTCTCAGTAGAAAAAGCCATAGTGGTTCCGGTAGTGGAACACACCTGCCAGGCCGAGGTGGAAAGTATCTTCTATGTGACAATCAAGTCCGATTTCACTTTCCCGACGTGATGCTCTGGGGAGCTTTAGCAAGGCCATCACCTTGTTCAAACCTAATGGGCCTAACACCCTGGCGCAAGGCGCTCTCCGACTCTTCGATAATCAATCGCGACCAATCATAGTGATATTTGCAGTTCTTCTGAACGACAGCTGATTCGAGCAATTCTAGCCCGAAATCCAGAAAGAGCGCCGCGTCAGGACCAAACTGAATATATCTGTGGTGCACGTTCTTGGAAAATAGCTTTGGAGGGCACAAGTACACAACTACTTCCGCGAGCGAACCGGGACCAAGCTTCTTTAAGGTAGTTCGAATATTATCTGTCCATGCCTTGGTGTCGATCGTGCAAATAGCTGAGTAGATCGTCAAGTAAATGCTATTTGGCATTGAATTCAATGATCTCAGGATAGACACAAACCCAGTTGGAGAGCCGTTTCCTTCGATATGCCGTTCTATGGCATACCGATCAACAACGACGATCTTGCTATGTAGCTTTGCATGCGGTTCGATGAAATCGTTCAGAATGCGTTCTCGGGTCTCCCCCTTGCGAAATGCTCCTTTCAACTTATCGTAGGCGGCTGAGAATGCTTTAGAAGACTCGACGCAATCAATTCTACAAACCTCAATCCCAGTTGCGGCGTCCAAGAAGCAGGGCTGATCAGCCGGAATGGAGAACGCGGGCCCATCTTTACTATCCAGGCACACCAACTCCACTGTTCTCGCCAGTTGCCGTAGACATGCAGCGGGCTCATTCTTGAAGGCTCCAATCGTCTCTTTCGAGCAAGCTCGGATTCTCGACCGCCGATTCGCCTGCATGAGCAGTTCCTTCCACAACTTCCTAATCTCGGGATCGAGCGATGCCAACATCTCCGATAGAAGTTGCCCGTCAGGGCATTCAGATAGGTGGACGAATAACCCCGAATGGAGCCAGTACTTTTCGACAGTCTTAACAATGCTCACGCGCTGGGCATGGTCCTGACCATTCAGAAAAAACGCCGTCGGATGCAGTGTGAACTGAACGATCATGTCAGGGGTCCTAGAAGAACATTTCTTGAAACGTCTCTTCGAAGCAACCCTGCGGCCACTCGTCGATGAACTTTCCCTTTGGATCTATCCTCAAACGAAGTATCTCTGAGCCGAAATCCTTGACTGGGTTGACGTACAGCACGCTTACTTTGGAAGGATCGACGCTCCCCTCCCGGATCCGCTTAAGGACCCTCAGTATGATGGATTCACTATGGGTTTCAACTAGCCATTGATTGGGTTCTGGCACGGCCGTTCGCTTGTGACTATCTTCGAGGAGCCCTGATGACGATAAAAAGAAATCGCCAAGTGCTCCTTGAAGTCTAGGATGTAGGTGTATCTCTGGTTGTTCAACACACAATACTTGCGATGTTGAGACTATGCCCTGGACCAATACGGGAAGTAACTGGCCAATTCCAAACCCTACATCGGACGTTGTAACCTTCGTGTGATTGCGCTGATCTTGGAGATTCAGCACAATCATCTCACCAACGACTTCATCTCCAATCGAGCCTAGGGATACGGTGTAAGGTATTTCGAACTTTTCAAGCCACTTATTAAGGAGGTTAGTCGTCTCTTTTGACCTGTAGTACAACATCTGTGGGGTGTTTTCCCCGTGCTTGCCGACGTGCTCTGAATGCGCGTTCCCAAGGAAATAGTGTCTTTCCGGAGCACTCCTCAATGGGCCAAGGTATTCAATAGACTGAAGGATTGCACGAAGATCTCTTTGAAAAAGGTCGATTCCTGGCGATCCAATAATCATCAAATCATGCCGTGAAATCGTCTTTGCTTCTGAAGGAACAGGCGACTTCGGGCAGAGCAAATAAGGGAGCGTCGATCTGCCAAGCAGGTTACAGCTACGTAGCGAATCTACCAAGTCGGATAGGCTAATTCTCTTAACCTTTGCCGTCGTCCCGCCGCCGGGATTGAGGCGCGCCCGAAGCATTTCGAACTCAGACCGCATTTCGGTGTTACTGAGTAGGAACTTACCATAACTCAAGAGTGATTCATCATCGGCCCAATCGAAGACGGCCACGTCCGGATCTCGAAACACCGGGCCCATCAGAAGTTCAGTGACTTCCTGAGAGAGTTCGCTGACGCGAAGGTCTATATGGAATCGATTTTTGAGACCCTCCGCTTCGGCCAGATCGTAGCTTAGTCTGGACAAGACCGCTCTCTCTGACTTTTCCTTTTCAGCTCTCTCTTTCTCGGGGCGGGCACTGAAATACATCTGAACTGTGCGACGATCGCCCTTGAATGTAGCTGAATGCCGATCAAAGTAGGTTCTGGAATTCCGGGTCCGGGCTCCATCAAAAGGCTCGAAGGAGAGGCCAATATTGAGTTCCCGATTGAGCAAGTGACGGTGAATCATCGATTTGAAGCTTCCAAGGTCGACAAAATCTCCCCGTGGCATCAAGGGAAACTCTGGAGTAAATCCATCGGCAAAGGACTGCTTCAGCAAGAGGAGAGCTTGGATTATCGAACTCTTTCCACCTGAATTCGGCCCATAGATCAAAGTTAGAGGTGCAAGCTCTGCTGTCTGAAAAGATCCAAACGGCTTAAAATTGTTGACTGCGAGAGATCTAAGCATGGCTTCACCGCTAATTTGACGACTAAACAATTGAGTCGCTGTACGAAGGGCAAGACTAACATACCGAGGGCCGCCCCAGGTGCGACTCGGGACGCTTGCGGACTAGGGATAAGCGTGCGAGTCAGTACCCGCAAGTCGGCTTTTGTCCGGTTACCCGAGCCTCGTCTTTGAGACCCGGCAAAGAATGGGCCCAACACCCGTCAACGGCTCCTCAATTCTCCCGCCAGGGACACCAAATTCCGGCCAAGAAATGCGGGCGACCCACCTCCGGGCCAGAGCCAATCCAAAGTGCGTCCCCATAGTCAGCCTCGACGCGAAAAACTCACGCATCTGAAGCCTCATATGCCCGTTTTTCGCAACCTTCTAAGCGGTTTCCAAAAACACCGTTCAATTCTCTACAACCCTTTCGCTTAATTCGGCACCATTCCAGGTACCGAAACGCAAATACGGCAGGCCCACAAGGTTAAGCCTTCAAAAAAGTACAACCGTCCAGGCGAACCTTTGGAGTTTTTTCGCACCTTCTAAGCGAACATCCGGCGCTCGCGCAGCACCATTCGAGCGGCCATTTCACGCCTTCTCATGTGCCGCTTTGACCGGCCGAAATAACCAGAGATTGAGCAGCGTGAACAGCAGTCCGCCGACAGTGAACTTGAGCCACACGGGAGCTTGCGAAGGCGAGAAGAATCCTTCAAGACATCCGGCGATGACTAACATGGGAATTATCCCGGAGACTAACTGCGTAGCTTCAATTCCGCCGCGGGCTACTGACTCTTTCCATCGCAATGCGCCAGGAAAAAGCATTGCGTGGCCGAGACGAAAGCCTGCTGCGCCGGCGATAAGAATCGATGGCAATTCAAGCGAGCCATGCGGTGCAACAAAGCTCCAAAGAGCAATGGACATGCCGTATTGGTGGCATGCCGCAGCAATAACTCCCAGCATCATGCCGTTGTTGAAGAGGAACCAAAATGTTCCCACGCCGAAGACGATTCCACCAGCGAAGGTGACGAAGCTGACGGACAGATTGTTGGTCATGATTTTGCTGGTGGCCATGGGTTCGACGCCAACGATGGAATGAGTCCACATCTGGTGGCGCTCCATCGTCGCGATCATGTCGGGCCCGACAAAGTGACGCATGAATTCCGGACGCGCGCTGGTGAGCGCGGCTCCGAGTGCGCCCCAGGCTACAGAGACCAGCACGGAAGCCAGCACATAGCCAATCTGCTTTTGAAAGATGGCCGGATACTGGTCACGCAGGAAACGGAAGAGGGTGAGTAAACTCGTCTTACGGCCGGAATAAATGATATGGTGAGCGCGAGCCAGCAACTGATTTACATACGCCGTGTAGTTGCGGGCGGTGGAGTCCTGCCGGAGTACTGAAAGGTCTGCGGCGACCTGACGATAGAGCAAGGCCATCTCCTGCAGTTCCGCGCGGGAGAGCTGTCCGAGACCGCTCGCGTCGGATTGGGCCAGCAGAGAGGACAGCCGGTCCCAGTAGGGCCGCCGCTTGAGAATCCACTGGTTGGAGAGGATTTGTGTCATGGACCTAAGTTCAGACCAGCTTAGCATCGAAACGCCTGAGCTTGTGGCGATCGAGATGCCGCTTGCCGGTATTGGCAGCCGCTTTATCGCTGTACTGGTGGATTATTTGATTTGGGGCGCCGCGCTGTTGGTGCTCATCCTCATTGGCGTGGTTATTCTGCCGGCTATGCATGCCTTCTCAAGGATCTCAGAGCAGTGGGCAATCGCGATTGTCATCTTCTTCGTTTTTCTATTTCAGTGGGGCTACTTCACGCTGTTTGAGGCGTTCTGGAACGGGCGAACTCCGGGCAAGCGAGTGGCACGAATCCGAGTGATTCAACAATCGGGACGCGCCATCGGGCTATTTGAGTCGATGGCACGCAACCTCGTGCGCTACGTGGATTGGATACCTGGATTTTATGGCGTAGGGATCATCGTCATGTTCGCGACTCGTCAGCACCAGCGGTTGGGCGACCTGGCCGCCGGGACGCTGGTGGTGCGAGACAAGGATACGGAGACGCCGCTTTGGGGCGAGTCGGGCTCGCGCACGTTTACGGCTCAGATTCTCGCCACCAACGCGCCTATCCCTGAGCCGCACACGGCAGTGACCCTGCCGGCAACCGGGATTGCCAAATTGTCAGTCGCCGACTTGGAGGTACTGGAGGGTTTCTTCGCCAGGAGGCTGGACATGAGCATCCCCACTCGACAGGCATTGGCGCATCGGATCGCATTGGCTATCCAGGCGAAGTCGGGGCTGCAAGCTCCGGAGGGAGCCAGCGTGGAGACTTTTCTTGAGGCCGCAGCACGTCAATTGCGCGACATGGTGCATCTGCAATAGCTCACTCATCCCTTCGCGGAAGGAATCCAGAAAAGTGGGGTGAGGTCCACTGCAACCGGCTATTCGGCTTGCACTAAACGAAAAAGTAAATGGATTCACTACTGGCTCTTCTTGAGGGACCTGCTGAAATCACCAAAATGGTAAATAGACAGGTTCCGGTGATTCGCAAATTATGTATACGATTTCAGGTTGCAAATAGGTTGCCTGTATGAGCTTACAGACGCCTCGATAAAAAGTTTTGAGGGGCCGAGTTCCTGCGACTTTGCTCATTAAAAACTTTGACTTGACAACCGTCTGACAGTGGGCATTAAATGACACGCGGCTCACTCAATGGTGTCTTGGGGGCGTTCTACTTAAACGTTTGAGTAGGTAAGGTCAAACGTTTAAGCGGGGAGATCCCAAAAAGCGGAGAAATTGAGATTCTCCTCTACCAAACCATGGAGAAATTGGGTCGAATCTAAGCCCGGGGCAGGGCGCTTGACCGCCCGGGCGGACGAACTGAACCAAGCGGTTGCCGGGATAGATGCGGTAGCTTCCCGGCGAGGGATGAAACGAAGTTGGAACCCCGCGTACCGGCGCTACCGATGCCGGCGGCTCACCGAAGCGGATACGCTCGGGACGCTGTGAAGACGGGTTAAGCGGATCGAGGATCGGGAAGTGAAAGGATATTTTTCCGGAGTACCCTCAATTCGCGTGCTTCAGAAGGTGATCGCAGCCCAGGACACCTCTGACCAATCGATGTATCTGCGCAAAGCTGTTCCGGATCAACGGTAGTTCTTTCAGCTCTCCGTCACGGCGGAAGGGCGAATTAAGAGGCGATAGCCTCAGGTGGCATTGAGTTTGACCGGTGCGTACGTAGACTGCCGGTGGATATTCAGATGCCAGCCGTTGTGCACGGAATCTGGTTCCACCTTCTGCTTCGTTTCTCGCTTCATCGCGAGGGAAAGAAGCACCAACAAGAGACAGCAAGAAAATTGAAAAGGAAGGTCACATGAGACAAACACTGTACAGGATGATCCTGTTGCCGTTGTTCGTTGTCTTGGCGTGCGCGGGAGCATTTGCGCAAGCCAATTCTGACGTCACCGGCATCGTCACAGACCAGACTGGAGCCGTGGTCGCGGGAGCGAAGATTACGCTCACCGATCCAGCTACCGGTACATCGAAGGCCACCATCAGCGACGGCACTGGCTTGTACGACATCCCCGGATTGAACGCCGCCAACTACAACATGAAGGTCACTGCCAAGGGGTTTGAAACCTACGAGCAGAAGGGTGTGGTTGTCGACATTTCCAGAAACTTCCGCGTCGACATCAAGCTCACCATCGGCGCGGAAACGCAGACGGTGACGGTCGAGGCGGATGCCCTGGCAGTACAGGGCGACTCGAACGTCGTCAGCACCCTGATTAATGAGCAGCAGATCACCGAGCTGCCGACTAACGGGCGCAACGTCATTGGTCTTGCAGCATTGGGCCTGGGCGTCAGCGGCAACTTGCCTGACGCAGAAAACCCATTCTCTGTGAACGCGAACTATGCCATCAGCTTCAACGGCCTCAGCCAGGCGCACAACATCTGGATTGTTGACGGCGGCGAAGCATATGACCGCGGTTCCGGCGGCAAGATGTCCGTCATGCCCTCGCAGGATTCGTTGGGCGAGTTCCAGGTTCTGGCCAGCAACTATCCTCCAGATTACGGCATCGCTTCCGGCGGCGCCATCACCATGTCCATCAAGAGCGGCACGCAGAAGTTCCACGGCGAAGCCTGGGAGTTCGATCGCAACGATGCGCTCGATGCCCACAACTATTTCGACCCGGCCGGTTCAAAGAAGCAGGAACTGCGCTACAACGTCTTCGGCGCGAACATTGGCGGTCCGGTCTCCATCCCCCACGTCTACAACTCCAGCAAGAAGAAGACCTTCTTCTTCTTCAACGAAGAGTGGCGCAAGATGGTTAACGGCGTGTCGACTAACCCGGTCAATGTGATGCCGGGAGCCGATGAAGTTACAACCGCTGCGACTTTCACCTACGCAGTCCCCACCGGATACCTTCCTGCAGGGACTCAGATGATGGTTCCCACGGTTGGCGATGCGGCTTTCAACGCGAAGTTGACTGCTGACGGCCTGACGCCGGGCAAGCCCTTTCCCGGAAACGTGATTCCGGGCAACCTGCTTGATGCCAATGCTCTCCTCTTCAACACCACCAAGAATCTTCCTGCAGCGACTGACCTCGGAAAGGACACATACACTCCGAGTGGCGGGCATCTGCCGATTAACGTTCGGGAAGATCTTTTCCGCATCGACCATAACTTCAATGACAAGTGGTCGTTGTTCGGTCACTTCATCCACGACGCCAACGATTCGGTCCAGGCCACTCCTGAGTGGCAGGGTGACAATATCCCGACCGTTGGCTCTAACTTCAGCAACCCGTCGTACAGCTCGGTTATCAAGTTGACCGGAACACTTACGCCTCAGGTTCTGCTGGAAGCTTCTTTCAACTATGACGGCAACAAGATCGCCATCATCCCGGTAGCAGCGGAAGGCGCCAACTTTATCAAGCCTACTGGCTGGGGTACAGGCACTTACTTTGCAGCGTCGAACGATGTGGGCAATCGTCTACCCGACATCAATTGGAAGTCTGACGGTGGCGCGCAATGGGGCCCTGGAAACGATCCCTGGACAAACGGCGCGGAAGACTTTGCCGAAGTATTCGGCTTGTCCGTGACCAAGGGAAAGCATCAAATGAAGTTTGGCGGCGGCTACAACCGCTATACAAAGAACCAGGTCATCGGAAAGGATTCGGAGGGCGATTACACCTTCGATGACAAATCGACGACTGTCCTTACTGGCGACTCGTATCTAGACTTCCTGCTCGGTCTGGCCACCAACTTCAGTCAGGCAAACGCCAACCCCATCAACCACTACGTAAACCAGACGACCTCGGCCTACGCCCAGGACAACTGGCACGTGAGCTCTAGGTTGAGTGTGCAGTACGGCTTCCGTTACGACTTGATGCCGCACGTTTGGGAACGCAATAACCAGGTTTCGAATTTCGAACCTGAGCTGTACCAGACAGGGCTTGCACCAATCTTCAACACAGATGGTTCGTTCTCGTCGACCAGTCCTGGCTTGTCAACCAATTCCATCGGTACGTTCTATCTGAACGGCATCGCACTCGCCGGCCAGAATGGCGTCCCAAGTGGTTTGGCACGGCAAGACTTCAAAACCTGGATGCCTCGCGTGGGATTCTCCTACGATCTGACTGGAAACGGCAAGACCGTGGTGCGCGGCGGCTTCGGCACCTTCTACGAACGCATTCAGGGCAACGATATCTACGACGCAGCAGGCGGCGCGCCATTCATCAGCACACCCTCCGCCAACAACGTAGAATTCACCGGTACCTCCACAAACTGGAAGTCGGGTGGTACAGCTTCCACGCCGACCTTTACGCAGGGTTACAACTCCTTGAACACCTATTACCCGAATCCCGCCGTGGCGCAGTACAGCCTGGGAGTGCAGCATGAGATTTCTCCCGCACTGATCCTGATCACGCAGTATGTCGGCAACCTTGACTGGCACCAGAACACCTGGCTGCCGATCAACGACTTCCCGCTGAGCACCCCGATGGCGACCCGTCAAGCAGCAGCGACTGGCACTCTCGGCACCGTTGCCAGCTTGAATGCAGTGACCTATCCGGGCTTCGGCAACATTCGCCTGCAGGAGAATCCGCTTACCGGCAGCTACAACAGCTTCCAGGTTGGACTTCGCCAGCAGAACAAGCACGGCCTGAGCTTCGAACTGGATTACACCTATGCTCACCAGATCGATGACTCGCAAAGCAGCGTGGACGTCGACAACAACAACCCCTCGTTCAATCCCTGGAACCTGAAGTATGACAAAGGCTCTGGTGCTCTGGATCGCCGCAATGTGTTCAACGGCAACTACGAGTACAAGATTCCACTGTTTGCGCACGCCAGCGGCATGACGCACAGTATCCTCGGCGGATGGGAAGTCTCTGGTACGGTCGTCTCCGAAGCAGGTTTGCCCTGGGCTGGAAACACAGCTCCTGGCGATGGTGGTGCGGATACGGTTGGTCTGGGCGGCGATTATCGCATCCGTCCAAACCTCAGCGGCAAGCCGGTCTACACCAAGGGAAGGACCACCGTCGGCACCGCATCCGGCTATCAATGGGTGAGTGCTGCGAACTTCTCGCAGCCGGTTGCAGCCTGGTTGGGCGGCCCGAACCTGGGCTTCGGCAATGCAGGTAAGGATGCTGTTGTAGGCCCCGGTCGCACCAACTTCACTACGGCGCTTTACAAGTCGTTTGCTTTCGGCGAACGGGCTCACTTCGAGCTCCGCGCAGACAGCTTCAATACCTTCAACCACACCCAATTCAACGCGTTCAACACCAACGTATCCCAACCGAACTTCGGATTCACAACTGGAACACAGGATCCGCGTGAATTCGAAATCGGCGGCAAGTTCGTGTTCTAACAGAAACTCTCAACCGGGGCGCGGCAGGCAATCCCTGCCGCGCCCTTTTTCATTGCTCCCGCGATTGCACGGCTTCAAATAGAATCGACGTAGTGCAAGCGTGAGACGCGAATTGCAAATGCGAATCCGACTGTTGTTGACGATCCCGCTCTTCCTGTGCGCCACTCACTGCCTGGGGCAGACCGCGGTTACAACCGCAAGCCAACGGCAAGCAGCACTCGCACTGGAGCAACAGGACCAGAACGCTGAGGCGGAAGCTGCATGGCGCACCTACCTCAAAACTCATCCTGCAAACGCGGAGCCTTACGCACACATTGGGCTTCTCGAGGCGCGGCAGGAACACTACAAAGAAGCGGTTCCCTTCTATCGCAAGGCGCTCGCATTGAACCCGGCATTTCCCGGGCTGCGGTTGAACCTGGGCCTCGCACTCTTCAAGGGTGGAGAACTGAAGCAGGCCATCACTGAATTCAATGTGCTGCTGAAGACCTCTCCCCCGGGATCGCCGGAGACACAGCGGCTCACTATTCTTGTCGCCATGGCTCATTACGGTCTGAATGAGTACGCGGATGCTGTTCCCTATTTGAAACAGGCCGCTGCATCCGATTCGCAGAATCTGCAACTGCGGCTGGCGCTGGCGCACAGTTGTCTATGGTCGAAGCAGTACCAGTGCGTGCTGGATACTTACCACGAGATCCTCACTTTGAATGCAGAATCAGCCGAAGCCGATATGCTGGCAGGCGAAGCGCAGGACGAATTGAAGGATCATGCCGGTGCGATTGAACAGTTTCGTGCAGCAGTAAAAGCGAATCCCAAAGAGCCCGACGTACACTTCGGCCTGGGCTATCTTTTATGGGGGGAAAAGCATTACACAGAGGCGGTGAGTGAGTTTCAGGCGGAGCTGAGCAACAATCCGAATCACGTTCAGGCGATGATCTACCTGGCGGACACCGAGATGCAAATGAACCATCCAGAAACCGCAGAGCCGCTGTTCGAAAAAGCTATCCGCCTCGATGCGGGGCGAGAGCTGGCGCATCTCGATCTGGGCGTCCTCTACGCGGATGCAGGCCGCAAAGACGACGCGCTGCGGGAAATGAAGGAAGCGGCCAAGGTTGCTCCGGAAGATGTGACCGTCCATTGGCGGCTCGGCAGGCTTTTAAAGACAATGGGGAAACAAGAAGAAGCAAAGGCTGAGTTCGCCAAGGCCAGCAGCATCACCAAGGCCGCTGACGATAAGCTGATCGACCAGATGAGCGGTACTCGCGGACCACCCGCGCAGGAGCAGCAGCCGGTTCCACCTGCAGGCAAATAGACGTTGGCTAGTTTTGCCGAACTCTCAACTGGACGGATTTTTCCTGCTCGAGTAGACCTGCCAATACCATCTCAGGGCAGATATGCCGGTGCTCAAGCGATGTCAGCTCTTCTTCTGTCTCAATGGCGGATGCTATCGTCATGAAGCAGAATAGGCAGCGGGTGTTGTAACTGCCGTTTTCGTTTTGTGTGCGACTATACATCGGGTCTCGAATGCGAAACAGATTGTCCGATGCTAGCGCTCATTGCGCTTACTCGTCGTGTCTCGCATCACGCGGAAATGTGATGCAGATCGCAATTCACGGCAAGCGGGAGCCGCAAAACCATTGCCGCGCAGGACGAATCTCAGAGATTTGTATTCTGATTCGGGTTTCTTCGGAGCTGCCAGCAGGCGCTCATTCCTCCATGCGGAAACAAAGATTGGGAGCAGGGTACGTCCGATGTTCCAAGGTAGTCATACTCCACTTTGGTGCCTTTGAGAGGGACCGTCTGGAATTGGTTGACTGTAACTTTGGAGGTGGGCGAACCACGCACCTTGAATATGGCCGAATCACCTACCCAGGCGACCACAAAGCCTACCAGCAGCGCCACAATCACACGAATCAGCCAACGTTTCAGGTTGTTCAAGGCTCAGCTCTCTTTCAGGAAATGATCTTCTTCTTTCAGAGCCACGCCGGTAAGCTGCCGGCGGCGTGCCTCTGCGAGGTAGAAGCCCAGTTGAGCGGCGGCCTGCGCGTAACTCAGACCCTCCGCGCGAATGTTGGAGATGCAATTACGCTCGGCGTCTGTGCGGCCCGGTCGTGGGGCCCAGGTAATGTAGGCGCCCAGCGAGTCAGGCGAACTGAGGCCCGGACGCTCACCAATGAGCACCACGGAGATTTGCGCCGCCAACGCCAAGCCGATCTCGTCACCGATAGCAACTCGGCCCTGCTCCACCACGCAGACTGGCGCAATCTTCCAACCTTCTAGCCTGGGCAGCAATTCCTTCAGAAGCGGTAAAGCGTGGCGCTCGATAGCCAGTGCGGAAAGCCCGTCGGCCACAACCAGAGCTAGATCGCAAGAAGCCCCATCGACCCCAGCAGCATTCGCGAGTAAGCTCCGGGTTGGCTCATCCAATTTGCGGCCGAGATCCGGACGTTGAAGATAGGTTGGGCGGTCCCCTGCCGCTGAATGGAGGAGCAGAATCGGACATTGGCACAGCTCGGCGAGATCCGCAACCAATGCGGCTGATTCAAAGCGCGCGTGAACGGCGTCGCGTGCCTGGGCGTGCGCCCTCTGAAAATCCAGCAGGTCGCGAGTCTGCAGACTCACCCCGGTGCGGCCCAGAGCGACGCGAGCTGGCGTGAGCGCTCGCAGGCGAGCAGCGAGTGCGATGGGGTGCGAGATCTCGCTCATACGGTCAGCAGTCTCTCAGGGCGATCCGCCTCAAGCGAGAGCCGGTGGAAGCCATCGCCCGCCAGCCACGCCTCAAATTCCGGAGCGGGCCTCAGGCCAAGCACGCGGCGCAGGTAGAGCGCGTCGTGAAAGCTGGTGCTCTGGTAGTTGAGCATCACGTCGTCCGCACCTGGCACGCCCATGATGTAATTCACGCCAGCTGCGCCAAGCAGAGTCATCAGCGTATCCATATCATCCTGGTCAGCCTCGGCGTGGTTGGTGTAGCAAACGTCAACGCCCATAGGCAGCCCCAGCAGTTTTCCGCAGAAGTGGTCTTCAAGGCCGGCGCGAGCGATCTGCTTGCCGTCATAAAGATACTCAGGTCCAATGAAGCCAACCACCGTATTCACGAGCATGGGCTGGAAGTGACGGGCGACGGCGTAGGCGCGGGCTTCGAGTGTTTGCTGATCGACACCGTGATGGGCGTTGGCGGACAGCGCTGATCCTTGGCCGGTTTCAAAGTACATTACGTTGCGGCCAACACTTCCATCGGCACAGAGTGCGCCACGATTGAGCAACTGTCCAGCTTGGTTCGCTTCGGCCAGCAATGCGAGGTTGACCCCGAAGCTGCGGTTGGCGGCTTCCGTTCCGGCGACGGATTGGAAGAGAAGATCGACGGGAGCGCCTTGCTCGAGCGCGGCAAGCTGCGTGGTGATGTGGGCGAGGACGCAGCTCTGCATGGGGACTTCGAATCGCCGGCGCAGGGTGTCGATCATTTGCAGAAGGCGCGTGGTGACGGCGATGTTGTCTCCGGCGGGATTGATGCCGATGACGGCATCGCCGGAGCCGAGCAGAAGGCCGTCGAGAATGGACGCGGCGATGCCTGCGGGCGAGTCGGTGGGGTGGTTGGGCTGGAGACGCGCGCTGAGACGGCCGGGGAGGCCAACGGTTGTGCGGAAGCGGGTGACGACGCGGATTTTGGCGGCGGCGGCAATGAGGTCCTGCACGCGCATGAGCTTGCTGACGGCGGCGGCCATTTCAGGTGTGAGGCCGGGGGCGAGGGTTGCGAGACGGTCTGCTGTGGCTTCATCGGAGAGGAGCCAGTCGCGCAGTTCGCCTACGGTGAAGGAGCTGACTGGGGCGAAGGCTGCGGCGTTGTGCGTGTTGACGATGAGGCGGGTTACTTCGTCGGATTCGTAGGGGACGACCTGCTCTTCAAGAAAGTGAGAGAGCGGGAGATCGGCGAGAGCGAATTGGGCGGCGACGCGCTGCTCGGCGGATTCCGCGGCGATGCCGGCCAGGACGTCGCCGCTGCGTAACGGAGTTGCCTTGGCGAGCAGATCGCGCAGATCGGCGAAGGTGTATTGGGTGCTACCGATGGTGTGGGTGAAGGTCATGCGATGGCATCTTCAGGATAGACGGAAAACTCAGATGGGGACGACAAAGAGAGTTGGCGACAACGTGACCGGCCGGGTGGTGATCCAGCTTCGGGGTGCCGGCTATCCTCCCGCAGCTCGCAAGACTGTACAAATCGGAGTTAGAAACGTGCATTGGGCTGTTAGCCAACAGTTGAAGTCACGGTCTTGATATTTAGATGGACGGAAGTGCCCACGGCTAAAATGGTGGGTAGATGGTTAAGAACGTTGCTCTGGTTCTCGGTGGTGGTGGGTCAGCCGGACATGCATGGACGATCGGTGTCATCGCCGGACTGGCCGAAGCTGGCATCGACATGAACGAGGCGGCCGATCTGGTGATCGGCACCTCATCCGGGGCCACTGCGGCAGCGCAGGTGCGCAGCGGCATACCCCCAGCCGAACTGTTGGCCTCGGTGCTGTCTCCGCCGGTTCCACCGGTCGGGCAGAACCGGCCGCCTCCACCGGGCCAGCCGATGGCTGCAGTCTACGAGCGGATGAGGGCCATCGGTGCAGCAGCTACCTCGACTGTCGATCTATGCCGTGCTATGGGCGCGTTTGGGTTGGAGAGCGACGCCACACTCGGACCCACGACGGCCGAACAGCGGCGCGCGATGGTCGCCGCCAGGTTGCCTCACAAGCAATGGCCGGAGAGGCCGATGATCGTGGCAGCAGTCAATGCGCATACGGGCGAGCTGGTTGCGTTCGACCGCGATTCCGGCGTTGACCTCGTGGACGCAGTGACCGCAGGCACCGCGCTGCCTGGTACGGTCCCCACACATAACATCAACGGCACGCGCTATATCAATGGTGGCGTGCGCTCCGCCGAAAACGCCGACCTTGCCTCGGGCTATGCGAACGTCGTGGTGCTCTCGCCGTTTGGCGGACGGACCGGGCTACTACCGGCAGGCCAGTTCGAAGGTCTGCGCAGATTCCCGGGCGCGGATCTGGAAAGCCAGGTCGAGACCCTGCGCAAGCAGGGCAGCCGCGTCGTTGTGATCGTACCGGACCCCGATTCCCGAGCCGCAATGGGCACGAACCAGATGGATCCGGCGACCCGCGTCCCCGCCGCCCGTGCCGGTTTCGCCCAAGGCGAGCAGAAAGTGGACTGCGTGACTTTCCTTTGACGATGCCGCCGCACATCGCCAAAGCGTTATCTGCGAAGAGTCCTATTGGTTCGGTCCGCTGACGCGATGTCGTCATTCCTGCTGCTGTGTGAACGTGCCGGAACGGCCTATCCCATCAATGATTTTATCTCTCAGGCAGGTGCAGTTCTTGGGCCAAATCGGGAATGATTCGCCATCAAATCACGCATGATCGCCGAGGCGCGAATCCACCGTTTGTGAGCCACGTTCTGGTTTTTCGGTTGAGTCACCGCCAAACCGAAGCCCCAAGACTTTCATCCGACGAGCCTGCAATCCGGTCGCAATCGAGGGTTGTTAGAATTGGCGATGCTTTGGGTTGGCGGGAGGAATCGGAATGAAACGGATCATTGGGTCGCGGCTGAATCTAGTTGCGGTGTGGGTTGCTGGGATTGCGACGGCGTTTGTGGCGCTCTCCGTGACGATGGTGTGGGCTCAGAGTGATCCGCTGGTGGTGAAGACTGGCGGCGGGCAGGTGCGGGGAGTGGCGCGGAATGGTGGAGGCGCGAAGTTTCTGGGGATTCCGTTTGCTCAGCCACCGGTGGGCGAGTTGCGGTGGCGTGATCCGGTGCCGCCCGTGGCGTGGAGCGGGGTGCGCGATGCGACTTCGTATAGCAAGCCTTGCGCGCAGCCGGACTTGGGCGGCTGGAACCGGCACGATGCGGAGACGGGCGTGGAAGACTGCCTGTATCTGAATGTGGTTGTGCCCGAGTGGCCTGTGAAGAAGCCGTTGCCAGTAATGTTCTGGATTCATGGGGGCGCGAACGAGGGCGGAACGGCCATGAGCCCTCTTTACACGGATGGAACATTAACGAACCACGGCGTAATTCTGGTGACGGTGAACTACCGGTTGGGTGTATTCGGGTTTCTGGCGCATCCGGAGCTCACGAACGAGTCGGCGCATCATGGGTCAGGGAACTATGGGCTGATGGACCAGATTCTGGCGCTTAAGTGGGTGATCGCAAACATTGCACAGTTTGGGGGAGACGCAAAAAACATCACAGTCTTTGGGCAATCGGCCGGAGCGGTTGATACGGGTATGCTGATGGTTTCTTCGGCGAAAGGGCTCTTCGAGAAAGCGATTCAGGAGAGTGGCGCGGCGTTCACCCAGACGGCGACGACTCTGGCAGAGGCTGAGGACCAAGGGAACAAGTTCGCGGTTGCGATGGGTGCACCGGAGGGAACGGGACAGATTGCGTATCTAAGGGGGATCGCGGCGGGAGAGTTGATCAAAAAGTGGGCAGCGCATGAGCTACGACCGCGGTTTGGGCCCGACGTGGATGGATGGGTGCTGACGCGCAATCCAGCTGTGGTGTTTTCAGCGGGCGAGGAGTCGCCAATTCCGCTGCTGTTTGGAACGACCACGCGCGAGTTTGGTTCTGCGGAGTCATCGGATGAATTGCGCGCGACCGTGATGAAGGTGAGCGGAGCGGTAGCTCCGCAGGTTCTCAAGGCCTATGGGCTGGCCGATGGCGGTACGGGGACCAGCGATCCAGTGTATGGAACGGCGGCGGACCAGTTCGCGGCGGACTCGATGTTCCGATACCCGGCGACGACTGAGGGGCGGTGGCACGAGTCGGCGCATCACGCGACCTACCAGTATGAGTTCAACCATGCGGTTCCCGGGCAGCCGGCAGCGATTCATTCGACGGAACTGGGGTTCGTTTTTGGCTTCTACCCGAAGGTGGGAAACCTTGCCGGCCCCTATTCAGATACGGATTCGAAGATCTCAGATATGGTGGAGAGCTACTTTACCAATTTTGCGAAGACGGGGAATCCAAATGGCGCGGGGCTGCCGAACTGGCCGGAATTTGGATCAACCGCAACGTATGTGCAGATTACTCAGGATGGACAAATTGTGGCAGCAAGCGATTTACGCGGATTAGTTTGCAAGGTCTACCGGGACGTGATTGAGACGAAGATAAAGCCGGGGAAATGAGCCGGAAGGACGGGATTAACATCCACCGGATGCTGCTGTGAGCTGGTTCATTCGGCTTCGTTGAGAGCAAAATCCGGCTCGAATACCGCAAAACAATTTCGACCGCTCGCCTTGGCCTGGTATAGGGCCGCATCCGCATTCCTCAAAAGTTCATCCCCGTCGAGATCTCCGGCGACCGATGTACAAATCCCGACACTTACAGAAACCGACGCCTCACGTCCGTCAATTGGAATGGGAACCGCCAAAGCCTCCACGATTTTTGCCGCTACAACCGCGGCTGCGTGCGAATCGGCCTGATCGGGAAGGAGCACGACGAATTCGTCTCCTCCTAGCCTGGCAACTGTATCTTCCTTGCGCACGCTCCGCAAGAGACGATCTGCGGAAATCTGCAATACTTCGTCACCGGCCTGGTGACCATGCGTATCGTTGATTTCCTTGAACCTGTCGAGATCGACCATGAGGACTGCCAGCCCCGTTCGACGCCGTTTTGCGCTCTCCAAGGCGACATTTAGCCGGTCCCGTAACAGCAGGCGCGTCGCTAGTCCGGTCAAGGCATCGTGCAGGGCCATATGACGGAATTGTCCTTCACTTTCTCGCAGAAGATTTGCCTGCTGCTCGATGCGCCTTCTGAGCACCACTACCCAGGCAAGCACACCCAGTGTAGCGGTGAGCGCCAAAGCCAATAGCACAAGCACATGAGCCGGTGTCCACCATGGGGGCTGTTGTAGCACGATCACGTCTGCAGGTGAACGCATGAGAACCCTAAAGGACTCTGCTACAGCTACTGATTGTCCTGTACCGGTACTCCGAAGCTGGACGGAGCAGATTCCCTTGATTTGGAGTTTGCTTCCGATTTTCCATGTGTCGGGTTCAGTTCCCGCCAGGCTCTTCGGCAGAATGGCAGTAAAAATATTCTTCCCGGACGCTAACAGGAGTGTGTTGTCAGAAGAGGCCAGATTATATCCAATCAACTGTCCGTCAATCTGGATCAGTTCGGAATCGTGATTACCCATTAGAGCTTGCTCCGCGGAGACGGGCTCGGCTATAGCCTGCTCAACAGCGTGAGCGCTTTTGGATACAGCGTCTCTGAGGACGACTGTGTCACGGTCGATTCCTACAAATCCCGCAACGTCCACAATATCGCCTACGTTGAAATGCGTCTTCTGAACCATCTGCGCACATATTCCGCGAGTCGCGTCTTGAAGACACATTGATGAGTCGGGCCATTGAAGAGTTACCTTTCCGCGCAGGTGCACACGACGAAACGAAGCACTAACGTTATTCCATCGCAACAGATTGTCGATAGGGATGACGGGCTGCTCAAGTGGATCGTCTGGCGCGGGCTCCAGAACTTCCACGGCGGACATGCCTGGGACAGAAAGGTGGACGTCGATTATCTGGTAGTTGCGATTGAACGTTGAGCCCACATTGGCATGAATGCGAACCTTGGCGTCGACCAAGCCGGCGTAGTTCACGCCCTCCTCCTTCTGTATTTTTGCGTTGACGGTCCCATCCATCATTGCCAGTCGAAGTATGACGCTATGACCGGAATCCACCACAGAATGAACCACGCCTTCAACTTCCACCCATTGGCTGTCTTCTGCGCCGGTGACCAAGCGAGAGAAGCTCACTTTGGGAGGGTTTGCCGGGAGATGAGACTGCCCGATTATTTGCAATTTGGGCTCGACGATGATCGGAGAGAATTTCCCGGGAGCGGTCACACCCCGCACGTCTACCACGGTCCCCACAGAGAGTTGGCTGACGAGGCCGAAACGAGGTTTCAAAAAAATGCTTCCGGTTGAGTCGTGAACAAAGATTGCACTGAACCCGGAGCCTGATTCGGGATCGAAATAGGTCACCACGGCGCGCAGATGAACGGGATAGGCGCGCGCCGCTTGCTCGGAAGTGAGGCTGTGTGCCGCATGCGCCGTGGTGAGTGTGGGCAAATTGTTTGTCTGCCGCATTGGGGGCTTTTCGTCTGCGGTGTGACTTGCAAACGAAGGACAGGGGAAGGCAAGCACCACCAGCAACGCGGCTAAGACCATAGATCTGAGGCGAATCCGGGTGGCAAGAGGGCGGGTCTCGGCAAGCCTCTCACTGAGAAGCAGAGTCGCGTACATTCGCCGGTCACGCCGCTGGCGACACTGTTCGACCGGAACTAAGGCTAGAAATCCCAAAACCGATGTGCCATCCTTCCATGGCGAGTCGCACCTCGAAACTAAAGGCAAGGTGTTCTATCGGCAGAGAGGGCGGCCGATATCACCACCGCCCCCAACATCGGCCCCTATTGGTAACAGATTGCGTTTCAGGGAGTGTTAGTTCGTGGCGTTCCCGGTGGGGCGGGTCTGCACGATTTCGGACTGTTCGCGGCGAGGACCGGGATATGCTGAAGGCGAGGACACTCCCGATGATCCGCTGGTCTCTGATTTTAGAGTTTTTGCTGGTTTTTGTGGGGTTGCCGCTGGGTTACCGGTTTTCGCCAGCACGGGTGCCGGCATTACCACTACTATGGACGATTGCGGCGTATGCGCTGTGGCAGTTACTGCGCGACCCGCGCTTTGATCGCGGCAGACTATGGAGCGCGGGCCGGCTTCCCGGCCGGCTGGGTTGGATGCTGGCGATCTTTGTGGCTGTTGCGCTGGCAATTTGGATCGGGGTGCGTCAGTTTGCACCCAATTTGGAATGGAGCCTGATACGGCCCCATCCAATCTTCTGGGCAGTGGTGATGGTGGCGTACCCGGTGGTTTCGGTTTACCCGCAAGGGCTGTTGTACAGGGCCTTCTTTTTCGAGCGGTACGCCGAGTTGTTTCCCAACAAGTGGGCGATGATCGTCGCCAGTGCCGCCGCGTTTTCCTTCCTGCACATCATCTTTCGCAACTGGCTAGCTGTGGACCTCACCTTTGCCGGTGGATTGCTGTTTGCCGCGCGCTATACGGAGACCAAATCGCTGGCGGCGTCGAGCTTTGAGCATGCGCTGTACGGCTGCTGGCTGTTTACGGTTGGACTGGGACAATACTTCTATCACGGGACAATTGAGGCGGTGGGATCGGCGCTGCGCTGGTAGGATTACTGCCCTCCGGAGTCCCGGAAGCCGGGTGCCTATTCATCACGATGGAGATGTGATGAATGGAGCACAGTTTTCGTTTGTTCTTCGATCTCAAAATCAAGATCCAGGTGTACCTGAGTGAATTCTAGTGGAGAAATAGTACGATACGTACTATGATACGTATCGTACTATGAATTCAGCTTCCACTCTCGAATATGCTCTATTTGGCCTGCTACGCCAGAAGGCGCAGGCTGGCTATGACCTGCGCAAGACTTTTACCGAAACAGCAATGCGCCACTACAGCGACAGCCCTGGGTCGATCTACCCGGCTCTACGGCGGCTACAGTCGCGGGGGTGGATTGAAGCCGAGCCGAAGGACCGTCGCGGGCGCGAGGTGTTTCATCCCACCCCCGCAGGAACTGCAGCATTCGTGGAGTGGCTTTCGCAGGATCTGACCTACAACGATATGGCGTGGCGCCTGCAGGAGCTGATGCTGCGCTTCGCTTTTATGGATGGCAACGTGCCGCGCTCGATGGCCATCCGTTTTCTGGACCAATTCGAGCATGAATTGAGCGTGTACGTGGGGGAGTTGCGCGCCCAGTTCAATCAGATGGGTGCCAAGCTCCCCGTTCATACCGGCCTTCTGGCTTTTCAATCGGGGATTGAGGGGATGGAGGCTCAACTGAGCTGGGCGCAGAAGGCACGGCGTCAGCTTGAGGAGGATGTACGGTGAAAGACCTTCTTAAACTCCTGGGATGCTGGGCGGCCTTTGCGGCTTCCCTCGTGTGCAGCGGAATCCTCATTGGAGCGCTTCACCTGCACACGAATCACCCGACAAACATGGATACCGGTCCCATGCATATCTTCACGGTATTTGCGGCTGGCGGGCTTCTGGTGCTGGGACTGTGGCCGCTTGCGCGCGGGTTAGCGGGCCCAAGTGCGGCTCGAGTGACCGTGGTGGGCGTCTTTTTGCTTCTGGCGTTGGGTGTCAACACCATCCTCGACGGGTTGATTTATACCACCATGTTCGATGGCGCCGTCTTTGGCAGCATGCTGATGTACGGGTCACAAGCGCTGTTGGTTGGTTGCGCACTCGGCCTGTGCTTTGGGAAGGGAGGGCGGCCGGACGGATTCCCCACGCGTAACTGGATTGCCTGGACGGGCCGCGGGTTGATCGCGTGGCTCGCCTGGCCGGTCATCTACCTCTTCTTCGGAATGTGCATAGCGCCGATCGCAGTTCCTTACTACCAGAACGGCTCAATTCTCTGGCTGCATATTCCACCGATGGGCACTATCGTCTCGATACAGCTGGTTCGCAGCGTGATCTTTCTGGGCGCTTCGTTGCCCTTGATTGCCCTGTGGAGGGGCTCAAGGCTGAGGCTTTGGCTTGCACTGGGATTAGCGCACGCGGTTAGCGTGGGGATCTACGGATTGGCTGCGGCGACGTTTTTGCCGGGGGTGCTACGCATCACGCATAGCGTGGAGATCACCTGCGGTTCTTTCGTGTATGCAGGGTTGCTGGTGTTGCTGTTCAGTGCGCCGGCTGCGGCAAAGGCCGCCGCTGCTGTGGCGCATCATGATGCGGCACAGCACGCGTCCTAGGAAAACGGGTTCAGGAAGGACTCCCTCTGGAAGGGAGAGAAAGTTGAGTGAGACCATGAAGATGCTTGCGGCTTGGCTTATTGTATGCGGCGGCGCGGCAATGCTTGCCGGCCAGAATCCTCCAACCCCGTCACACAATCCATTGCAGCGCCAATACCATGAGGGCGATGCAGTGATCTATCGCATGAATGGGGTAAATGAGTCGTGGCATTATTCGGTTGAAGGGAAGGGCATCGTAAAGAAGGACGCGGCTGGGACATACTTCGAGGAATATCAGTGGTCGAAGATGGAGTCGGACGGCAAAGCGCTGCAGCTTAGTTCGGAGACCGCGGCGTATCGGCAACGGCTCTCGCTCGATCCGAATCAAAACCCGTCCGCGCCCGACTTGAACAAAATCGATCCAAAACTGATCGGGCCCGTTACGGACTTCATGACGTTTTATGCGGACTTATGGCTGGCGAATAAGCTTGGACAGTTGCACAAGGCAGGCGATCATTTTTACTTCAGAAACCCGATGCCGCCCTCGTCGTGGGCTGATGGTACGCATGTGTTGATTGGAGAGAGTGCGATCGATTTCGACTTGACACTGAAGTCCGTAGATGCGGCAACTAGGACGGCGCTGCTGGTAGTGCGGCATGTGCCACCGGAGAAGTCCCAGGTGCAACTGTCTGCCGCATGGATGCAGACGCCAGTTGGTAATACGCCGAATAACTGGGTGGGTGTGCAAAAGGAACAGAATGGCAGCTATACAGCCGCGGTGGGACAGGAGAATTTCACGGTGGATATCAAGGTCGACCTTGCCGATGGGAAGATTCTGAGTGCGACGATGGACAATCCAGTGAAGACGATCGAGCGGACCTGCGAGGACCAGGCTTTGACAAAGTGCGGCGAGGCCAAGCCACATGACATCCTGCGGAAAGTCGATATTACGCTGCAGCAATAGTCGGTGAAATCAGCGAAGATGGTGCTCTCAATATGGAACGGGCGCGGATTGAGCAGCGTCCTTCTTCACGAGGAGACGCGTACCTGACGCCTTAGAAACCCAAGCAATTGGTTCGATGTCGATGTCATCCAGTTGGTGTCGACAGGGTTACGAAGATAGAGGCGGCTCTTAAAATCACAGCAGGCGGGTCCATTCACGATCGAATCGCGGCTCGTAGCTTCGTGCTCTCCCTTCTACCTTGTTCATTAAGCTAGAATCATCCCACTGAGTCTTCAGACTGCGTACTGGCCCTAAGTCGGCATTCGACTTCATTTTGCAGAAGCTAAGCAGAGATTGAGTTTGCCGCAGATTCCGTTCAACTCGTCGTCATCTTCTGGAAGCGAGCAGGCAGGTCGCGTGATGCAGTTTTCTCACAGAGACTGGAATTCGGGTTGGTGGCGTGCCATACGCATTCTGGCTCTTTCACTCTCTGTGGCGACTTTCATTTATGGTGGTCTCGCTTTGTACGCAGGACTCCCGGATGAGGGGATCTGGCTGGCGAACGGAGTACTTCTAGCAATTCTATTGGTCAATCCCCCGCGGGATTGGCCTTGGCTTCTCGCCATCAACTTTCTCCTCAATGTAGCGATTCATATTTTGTATTTCTCAGCGCCAGGGGGAATATTGTCTGGCCTGGGGGTTCCACTCTCTTACTCAATGCTGAACATCCTCGAGGTCGCACTGGCGGCCGCGCTGATTTCTCGTAAGGTAAAGGGACACCCCGACATTGCACAGGCGTCGACACTGGCCTGGATCGCTCTCTACGGCCCGATCGTCGCTTGCGGTGTTTCCTCGCTGCTCGCCAGTCTGTTGGCTCTCTTCCTTGACCCCTCATCCCGGCACGAATTCCAGGGAAAGTGGTATTTCTCAGAGGCACTTGGCATGGCCATCATGACCCCTTTGACCCTCGCCATCCGGGTGGACGACCTCCGCTTCATTGCCGCCAGGAAGAAAGTGCTCGAAACCATTTTCTTGCTGGCGTTCGTTGCAGTAACCGCCGTGATCGTGTTCTGGCAGAGCGACTACCCAATCACATTTCTGCTCTTTCCTTCACTCTTACTGGTGATGTTCCGGCTTGGCACATCGGGCTCCGCGGCTGCGGTTTTTCTCGTGTCAATTACTGCCATTTATTGCACCCTAAACGGGCGAGGGCCCCTTTCGCTGGTCAGGAGCGGAACTCTAGTAGCAAGAGTCGCCCTACTGTATGGCTTTATCTTCGTTTTGGTGGTGATGGTGTATGCAGTGGCGTCGGCGCTGGCAGGTCGGCGCAGGCTCGAAATCGAACTGAGGCAGAGCGAGGGAAACTTTCGCGTTTTGGCAGAGCACTCACAGGACATCATTGTGCTTACAGATCTGAATGGACGAGCTCGGTATTTCTCTCCCTCCGTCCTGGAACTCACGGGCTGGACCCCGGCAGAACTGACCGGCAATTCAGTCAGGGAGCTTGTTCATCCCGAGCACCAGGAAGCCTTCGACAAAATGTTGAAGGATCTGGCAATCAATCGGGTCCAGCAGGTAGCCACTTACCCGTTGAAGCGCAAGAAGGGCAACTATCTGTGGGTTGAATCCAACGCCCGCCTGGTGAGCGATCCGGCTACGGGGCAGGGGCTGGAGCTGGTCAGCGTCCTTCGCGATGTCTCCCAGCGTGTTGCCGACCACCAGCAATTGCTGCACGCGTACCAGGAAGCGGAGGTGCTTGCGACAACCGAACCGTTGACGGGCTTGGCGAATCGACGGGGATTCGACGAAGCGCTGCACAACGAATGGCGCCTCGCTGTGAATTCCGGTTTACGAATTTCCCTGTTGATGGTGGATGTGGACTACTTCAAAGACTTCAACGATCGCTATGGACATCCGGCAGGAGACGATTGTTTGAAAGCGATTGCAAAGACATTGAAGCGCGGTCTATTCAGACCCACCGATCTTGCGGCGCGTTTGGGTGGTGACGAATTTGTGATTCTTCTGCCCAATACATCTGAGGAGGGCGCGCTTGAGATAGCAGCACGTCTCCGGACAGCAGTTGCCGCGCTCGAACTCGAGCCTAAGTCAGGCCGCGTTGTGCGAACTTCGGTGAGCATTGGTTGCGCCTGCCTCTCGCCCAAAGTGAATGACGATCCCCGTCTTCTATTGACAACCGCAGATGAAGCTCTTTACGTAGACAAGCGTGCCCGCGACATTCGCGTTTGAGAAAGAGTTCCGGGGAAGGGCTTGGATACGGTCTTGCGCGGCCGACTCCTATCTTGCGGTCACCGCCCGCGTGTGACACGAGATAGATTTTGACGACAAAGGGCCATCCCGATTCGGCTGGCCCTTTGTGCGATTCGATTTTCAGGGAAGCGCTCTAAAACCGAACTGATGCAGCCCTGGCTGAGACTCCGCTAATTTCAGCAGCACGAGCTTCGCCGAAGGCAGCGGCGCCTAGCAGAGCGGCTTTGCTCTCGAGGATGATGCGGACCGGCATGTTGATCAACAACTGGCTCAAACGGCCCTTGTCGGTGAAAGACTTCATGAATGTGCCGTCCTTGAGCTTCTCCAGGATGCGCGGCGCGATGCCCCCGCCGACATAGAGTCCGCCGACCGACAAGACCTTCAGGGCAAGGTTACCGGCCTCGGCGCCATAGGCGGAGACAAACATGTCCAGGGCTTTCTCGCAGATCTCGCTTTTAGCGGCCAGGGCCATCTCGGTGATCACCGAGTTGGGGTCGTGGGCCGCGGCGATGCGCTCCGCCAACCATGCCGGCTCTTCCATGCCGCGCACTTCACGCAGGAACTCATAGATATTGGTCAGTCCCATGCCGCTGATGACGCGCTCATAGCTGACTCGGCCGTTGTACTTCTGCTTGAGGAAACGCAGCAGGTCGATCTCGTCTTCGTTGCGCGGGCCGTAATCCGTATGGCCGCCTTCAGAGGGGTAGGGCACGTGGACGTGGCCATTCCATGTAAGCAGGCCTTCGCCCAGCCCAGTTCCGGCAGCGATCAATGCGCGGTTGCCGACCTGCCCGCCATCGCCGTCGCTGAGCGTCAAGATCTGGTCGGAGGTGAGCTCGGCAATGCCGTAGCCATTGGCTTCAAGATCGTTGATGAGAAAGACGTGCTGGATCCCAAGGTCCGCAGCCAGTTCACGGCTGTCCAAGGTCCATGGCAGGTTAGTCAGACGCAGGCGCCCATCGCGCACCGGTCCAGGAACGCCAAAACAGGCAGCGCTTACTTTGTCCGCAGCCAAGAACTCTTTTACGATTATTTCAAGCCCGGAATAGTCCTTTGCAGGATATTGTTTGTCGCGGGTGTAACTGAGTTTGCCATTTGTAAAATCGTACAGCGCCAAGTGAACCTTAGTGCCGCCCACATCTCCCGCCAGAATCATCTTTCCCTCTCCAAAACTCCACAGCCTTCCCCGTTAGTGGCAGGCAGAAGTGCGGCTGCAGCCTTATCCAGAATCAGGGTAAGTATACCGCTGCAAGGCCATATAAGCTGGCTGGGCAGGCGCTCGGGGTCACGAGCTCCTGTTAAAACTTCGTTTAGAATTCCGGCTTTGTCTGACCCGGCAATGAGGAAGAAGACGGAGCTGGCGTGGTTGATCACAGGCCAGGTGAGTGAGATGCGCCAGGTGTCTTTTTGTGGCACCTGGTTGGCGATGACCAAGCGGTTCATCTCGTGCAGGCCAGCGGTATGCGGAAACAGCGACGCGGTGTGGCCATCGTCACCAATACCGAGGGAAATGAGGTCAAAGCGTGGAATTTCAGCGCCCTCCAGGCGGAAGCTCGACCGCAGCTCCGACTCGTAGCGGTCGGCCGCAGCCTGCGGCGCCAGCTCCCCCTCCATGCGATGAATCTGCTCAGGCTTCAGCGGAACGTGATCGAGCATGGCTTCGCGGGTCATGCGGAAATTGCTCTCTGCATGATCAGGAGGGACAGTGCGCTCGTCGACCCAGAAAAGGTCGACTGACTCCCAGGGCATGCGAGAGCGCCACGGCTGCCCAGGGTCGGCAAGCAGCTTGAAAGTAGCTTTGGGAGTAGAACCGCCGCTGATAGCAATGCGGGCCCGGCCATGTGCCTGCACTGCTTCGCCGGCCATCTCGACAAAGTACTGCGCCGCGTGGCGAGCCAAGGCTGCAGGGTCTGGCTCGACATAGTATTTGATGCTGAGCTTCTTGGACATAGGTGGAGGAGCCCCTTGTTTATACGTTACACGCGTAACATGCGGCGACTGATAACTTTTCATGATTACTAGAGCCGAGTGGACAGACCACGATCAAATCGACCGCGTCGAACTAATGCACTAGATGCTTTTTCAGTCCGGACGTTTCACTTACCCAGATAGACCCGGTACTGCTGTTCGAGGATGCCGGCGGCGCGGGCAAGGGCAAGTTTGGATACGTTGTACTGATAGAGACTTTCAACCAGATTGCTCTGCGCGGAGGCGAGTGTAGCCTGTGCGGTAACCAGGGGCAGGTTATCGTCAACGCCTGCGTTCACGCGGTCAGTCTCATCAGAGAGCGCGCGGGTGGCAAGCTCGAGGTTCGACTGGGCCACCTGGACCAGCTTGTGGCTTGCGTCAACGTCAAGCAGCGCAGAGCGCACCTGCTGATCGATGTGGCTTTTCAGGTCGGCCAATTGCATTTGGACGGCAGACCATTGGGCCTGGGCTGCTTCAGTATCGCCACGCAGACTAGCCTCACGGAAGAGCGGAAGCTTCAGTGTTCCCTGGGCAACAAAATTACCGTGGGAGCCGATGCCGGTGACCTCGCTGATGCCATAGTAGCCTTCAAAGCTCAAAGTAGGCAGGCGCTGGCTGCGATAGGCCGCGTGAATGGCCTTGTATTCGACTGCCTGATTTTGAAGATTCTGGTAATCCTGGCGGTTCTTGTATGCGATGGCGCAGACTTCTTCAGGGGTCTGCGTGGCCAGATCGCTGTAGGGCGCCGGATCGGTAAGGGCAATCTTCTGTCCGGGATCGATGCCGATCTCGCGCTTGAGCAGAATCAGGTCCTTCTCCAAGCTGTTTTCTGCATCGATGCGGGCCTGCTCCTGAGCCTGGAGCTGGACACGGGCGCGCAGCTCGTCGAGATTGGCTGCGGTTCCGGCTTCGTGGGCGGCGTGAGCCTGGTTGAGCGAAACCTGATCTTCCGCCTCAAGGGCTTTGGCATTATCCACTTCGCTGGCAGCGGCAATGGCGTGAAGATAGGCAGTTGCCACCTGCTGCACCACCTCGCCACGCGCCGACATTTTGGCAAAGTAGGCGGACTGACGTGCCGCGCCTGCCGCCTTCCAGCCAGCGATGACCGGACCTGAGAAAAGCGTCTGGCTATAGTGGAGCTGACCCTCGGTCAAGGTGTCGCGGGTGATTTCAGAGAGCGCTACTCCCGGCGGAATGAATGAGCCGAATTCTTTGACGGCGTCCATTCCAAATCCGAGCGCGGCCAGATTGTGCTGGTAGACGCCGGTGTCACCGGTGAGGGTGATGGTGGGAAGGAATTGCTGAAGCGCCTGGTTCTTTTCGCCTTGATATGCCTTTTCGCCGCTCACTGCTTCCCGGAGCCCGAGGTTGTTGTCGAAGCCCCGACGAATCGCATCATCGAGCGAGAGCTTGAGAACGTCATCGGTGACGGGACGAGCGGTGACGCTGCCGTAATACGGGTTCGCGGCAGAGGATGGGTTGGCGGCCTGCCCATGCGTTGGCACCGAAGCGGCGACAACCGCCAGCAGCGCAAGAAGCACCGGGCGCCCGGGACACCGGGGGACAGAATGAGGCCTTCGATTCACTGCCATCATTCTCTCAGATGAGGCAGCGGGTGAAAGGGATTCCAGGATGCGGGCTGAAACGCCGGGTTGGCGGCCGGTAAAATGGGAACCAGCCGCTTGTGCCTTTCTGATTTGGGAAAGACCTCCTGGGTTTGGGCGTTTAGATTTGCTGCCGCGCCTAGATTTGCTTCTTTATCCAGCGGCCGCGGCGGAACAGCACTATGCTGGCGCCGGCGATGGCGCATTCGGCGATGACGATGGAAAGGAATGCGCCCTCGGAGCGAAGATGCAGGCCAACCGCCAGACCCCAGGCCAGCGGAATCTCCAGAACCCAGAATCCGAAGAAATTCACGATGGTCGGGGTAAGGGTGTCGCCGGCACCGTTAAAGGCCTGTAACATCACCATGCCGTAGGCGTATCCGACGTTGCCGCAACTCAACGTGCGCAGTGCCATAGCAGCAATGGGAACCACTGCCGGGTCGTCCACAAACAGGCCGACGATGGGCCTGGCGAAGACAAAAAAGAAAACGCCGACGGTTCCCAGAAACAGCATGTTGTAAAGACCTGTGCGCCAAACTGCCTGCGCCGCTCGCTCAGGCTTTCGCGCGCCTAGGTTTTGACCCACGAGCGTGGCTGCGGCATTGCTGAGACCCCAGGCGGGGAGGATGAAAAAGACGACGATGCGGATGGAGACTGTGTAGCCTGCAACCGCTGCGGAACCGAAGAGGGAAATGATGCGCACCAGGCCGATCCAGCTCGCGTTGGCGATGGCGAACTGGAGCATGCCGGTTACGGAGACACGTAGTAGGCGGACCATGACGCGCAGATTCAGGCTCAAGTGGCGCGTCAGAACCCGAATGCGCTCAGTGCCTTTGAGCAGGCGGTAGAACTGGTAGAGCACCCCGATGCTGCGCCCGGTAAAGGTGGCCAGAGCCGCACCGGTTACGCCCATATGAGGAAACGGTCCAAGGCCGAAGATGAGGCAGGGATCGAGTATCAGGTTGATGATGTTCGAGACCCACAGCAAGCGCATCGCGATGGCGGCATCGCCTGCGCCCCGAAAGATGGCGTTGTTGAGGAACAGCATGATGATGGCCCCGCAGCCACCCAGCGCAATGCGCGCGTATCCAGAGCCACTGGCGACAATGGCTGGCGATGCGCCCATGAGCTGAAGCAGTTGCGGAGCGAAGATGCCGGCAGGGATGCCGATACCAAGCGATATCAGTAGACCGAGCACAATGGCCTGCACGCCGGCGATGGCGGCGTCATCGGGATCCTTCTCACCGATGCGCCGGGCCACCATGGCGCCGGTGGACATGGAGACGCCAAGGCCGATGGCGAAGACCAGCGCCAGCATGGACTCGGTGATTCCCACCGTGGCCACGGCATTGGCGCCGAGCCGGCCAACCCAGAAGACGTCGACGACTGCGAAAAGTGATTCGAGCACCATCTCCAGAACCATGGGAATGGCGAGCAGAAGAATGGCGCGGTTGAGGTCGCCGGTGGTGTAGTCCTGGTGGGAGCCACGCAGGGCTTCCCTCACTGAGGACCAAAAGTCTCGCGTGCCGCCGTCAGACGGCTGCGGCGCGATGGATTCAAGAACAGACATGGAGAACTCCACGATGCCATCGACAAAGCGATGTCATCAGCGAGGGGGCACGCTGCGAGCAAAATCAGCTTAAATGCTGGTCAAGATGAGCAGTGCCGGTACCCGGGGTTTGAGCATCCTCGGGATGCCGCGTGAGCAGAACCAGAATACCTGTACCCTATTCGAATTCCTGCAGGGTCGCCGCTTCTTGGAGGCGCGTCGACTTGAGTGCAATGGTTTCGAGGTATAACAATTCTGGTTCCGCTTTTGGGGCGGCGGGAGCTTGAAATCAGCCCGAAGCAATGTTCAGCGGGTAGGTCGTACTGCGACAGTCGTGAACATTTTGTCCTCCGTGGCCGAGGTGCGGCGGATTTTTAGATAGTACCGCATTTTTGAGTGTGGATGCTATGGGGTGGGTGAATTTTTGCTGGATGTGCGTGGGCGTCAGGCCTGAATGGCTTGAAAGCCGAGCTGCTTTGCAGCGTCGAGAAGTTGTGCATCGCCAGAGATGAAGGCTTTGCCTTTGGGACGGCCCGAACACCAGGCCAAGGCCGCGGCGAGCTGGAGTGCGTCGGCCGCCTTCAAGGGAAAGCGATGAATCAGGAGTTCGGCTCGGTTGCGAAGGGCCTGCTCAGGAGAGATCTCGCGCCAATTCGAACGCAATTCGTCCAGACGAAGTTGAGCGCCGACATGTTGCCTGGAAGTGAGTAGGCTCATGCGTAAGAGTCGCGCAAAGGCACCACGAATTTCTACGGGGGCTGCCCACCAAACAATCATGCGGTATCGTTGGCTTAAGGCAACCACGACCGGCGAAGCATGCTGCTTTACGCAAAGCGGAACAAGTGCGCTTGAATCCCAAAATGCGGGCTCCATCTAGCGTTCGCCCTTCGCCCAGTCGATGGCGTCCTTAACTGCCTCATCGGAGACATTCCCGGTTGGAATCGCCCAGAATGCTTCCCAGTCGATTGGGTTGGGGCTCTTGGGCGGCGTCAAAACTCCTGCGGCGATCAGGCGTGCCTCCTCAGCGTCGTAGTTTTTAGGATTATCGAGAGGCAGGATCCGGGCGATGGGGACATTGCGGTCGCAGACGACAACCTCTTCGCCGTTGCGGACGTATTTGAGATAGGCGCTTAGCTGGTTTTTGAGGGTGCCAATGTTGGCGGTGCGCATGGAGGGAGTTTAACACGACTTGGCTAAGTTGGCTAAGTAGATCACTTTTGCTCTTGTCCGACTTGCTAAGGCGGGCGCTGGCTTAATAACTTGGTGGGGATCTGAATTCTGAATTCACTGGTGAACCACCACAAAGCAAAGGTAGATCAAGAGCAACAGTTGCGCTATCCAGTAATCACAAATCTGGTAGGTCCTCTCGCTGAGCAGGCTCTTATCTAACTCATCCTTCAAGGTTCTCCGAAAGGCAAGGCCCATCCATAGTGGAATGGGCAATCCCAGGATCTCAAAGCCTAAATCGATTGGCTTCTTCCAACCAGATGGCCGCGCATGAAATGCAAACCAGACATCGACCAATCGGAAAAGAAGCTCTACCGTTGCGACCAGGTACAAAAGCGTCCATATCGCGCCGGCGTTTTCCGTTCCCTTCAAAGCATCGGCTTCACTCATCGATTCTCTTCTCTGTTTTGATTTCAAGTTGGGCTGAACGCAGCCCTACACCATGGCCCGCACTTTGATGGTGAGGTATTGGTTGAGGACCGACGAAGTTAGTTCTTCGGGATTGAGGTCGAGGGTGAGAGCGCCGTGCTCGTGGAGGCGAGCGAGCAGCAGCTCGCGGCGGCCGGCCATCTCTTGGGCGGCGGCGGCGCGGAACATCTGTTCCAGGTTCTTGGGCCGAGCTTGAGCGATAGACTCAACCTCCGGCTGCGCCATGGCGACAAATAGGAGCACGTGGCGGCGAAGGAGCTGCACCGCGCCGTCTATCACTTCGGGGCGCATGGCTGTTTCAGCCAAGTCGGTGACCCAAAGAATCAACGCTCTTCGTGGCTGGAGGCGGTTGAGAGTGGCCGTGGCCCGGAGGTGGTCGGCCTCGCCGGACTCGGCATGGACTTGTGCGAGGGACTCGATGAACTGACGCATGTGGGCTGCGCCGCGGCCGGGCAACAGGCGCTGTTGCAGTCCCGAGCCATAGGCGAGCAGGCCGACGCGATCGCCGGAGTAGAGCGCCAATTGGGCAAGGGCGACGGCGGTGGTGCAGGCATGGTCGAGCTTGGAGTGCACCCGCGCGCCCGGCTCGGCGACCGGCAGCATCGACTTTCCTGGCGAGTTGGCGGCGACGCGCGAGCGCATCAGCCGCCCGCAGTCGAGCACGATCCAAACCGGTTGGCTGCGCTCGGTCTGATACTGGCGGGTGATAGGGCTGCCGTGCCGTGCGGTGGCAGTCCAGCAGATATCGCGCAGGTCGTCGCCCTCGCGATATTCGCGCAAACTCTCAAAGTCACGCCCAAGCCCGCGCTGCCGCACCTGTCGAAGTTGCAGATCGATCTGGCGGCTACGCGCAAGGAAGATTTGCTGCTCCTCGCCGGTGCGGAGTGCGGGGTAGACGCGCACGGTTTGAGTGAGCGGCGCGCGAGCCCAGCGTTCGGCCAAGCCGAGCGGCGAACGGTAGCGCACGTAGAGCCAGCCTGTCTCCCAGTCGCCACGCTCGCTGGGTTCTACACGATAACGGATGGAGGCGGGCACGCGCGCAAAGGCGGTGATCTGGTGCGTGGCTGGCTCAGTGACGAGGGCGGGGGGCAGGTCGTCGACGAGGCGGCATTCGACAATCATGTTGCCGCGATTTTCCAACGTGAGTTCGATCTCGGTTTCCGAATCGAGAGCCGGAGCGTTGGACCAGGAACGGGCGGCGATCAGTTGTGCGGCTTGCGGGAGTCGGCGGCCATCGAGGAAAGCTGCGGCGAGCACCAGCGCATCCCAGGCAAGCATGGAGTAGGCCAGGCGGCCATCCCAGAAGCCGGGAACCAGCAGCAGGAATCCGGCGATGAGTAGCCAGATAGCGCGCGGCGTGAGGCCGAAGCCCCAGCGGCTTCGAGGCTCGCAGGCTGCGCTGATCGGATCGGGATGGAGGGAGGGAGAGATCACTTTCGCGGCACCGGCACGGCGGCAATCACGTCGGTGAGGACGCGATCGGCGTCGAAGCCTTCCAACTCGGCTTCGGGCTTGAGCATGATGCGGTGACGCAGGACCGGTTGGACGGCGCGCTTGACGTCGTCGGGAACCAGGTAATCGCGGTCGTCGAAGGCGGCTGTGGCCTGGGCCACGCGCATGAGGCTGATGGCTGCGCGCGGGCTCGCTCCCAACAGCAGCGTGGGCCATTCGCGGGTGCGGCGAGCGAGGGCGAGGATGTAGGTATAAAGCTCGGGCTCGATGCGGATGGAGCGCACTTCGGCTCGGGCGGCGGCGAGCAGGTCCTGAGGGATGGGAGCGATGGTGACGTCTTCCAGCAAACCTGCTCCTGAGCCCGCGTGATGGCGCTCGAGGATCTGCAGTTCTTCCTGCTCGGTGGGGTAGGCGACGCGAATCTTCAATAGAAATCGGTCTAACTGAGCTTCGGGAAGCGGATAAGTTCCTTCGAAATCCACTGGATTCTGGGTGGCGAAAACGGTGAACCATGCGGGCAATGGGCGGCGGATGCCATCAGTGGTCACCTGGCGCTCTTCCATACATTCGAGCAGGGCGGCTTGGGTGCGCGGGGGCATGCGGTTGATCTCGTCGACCAGAAGGAGGTCGGTGAAGACCGGGCCGGCGTGGAAGCTGAAGCCTTCAGTGCCGGCGCGCAGAATGGTGGTGCCAAGTATGTCGGCGGGCATCAGGTCGGGCGTGGCCTGAACACGCTGGAAACCGAGGCCGAGGAGGCGGCCCAGGGATTTGACGATGAGCGTTTTGGCGATGCCGGGAACGCCTTCAAGCAGCGCATGGCCTTGGCACAGAACCGCGATCAGTACCTCTTCGATCACACTGCCCTGGCCTGCGATCACGCGGCCCATTTCTCCGCGGGCGCGGGCGATGAGCTGGCTGGTTGCGCGCAGCCGCTGCTCCGCGGTGTTCGTGTCTTGGTTTAGAACTTCTACTGGATTTGGGTTCGGTTCCTGGCTCATGAAGCCCTTTCCTTAGGCTTGGATTGAATTTACTCAGATTGGAGACTTGTTTCTGGTTCCTGGCGAGGAGCTGGCATGTGGAATGATGCGCCCGGTTTTGCGGCGATAAGGAGTTTCTCCTGGTGGTCGTGGAGTAACTGAATCAGCTTGAGCGCCTCACGCGGCGTGACGGTCTCGCCCCACGCCGCCTCTTCGCATGCTACGAGATCGGCTTCAAGGCCAGGTTCGGCCAGGGGGAAACGGCTACGGATGGTTTGCGCCAGTTCGATTGCAGACATCTTTGATCCGCGCCGTCCGCAGAGCTGCAATGCGCGGCGGCGAAACCGCTCCCAGGCGATGGAGATAGCTGTGGACGCGGCGCCGGCATTGCGATAGAGCGAGCCTAGCGCATCGAGGAATTCGATGGGCGTCGCGCGTGCGGGGGCAGGCAGATCGCGCACTGGCCCACTGCGCCGGCTGAAGCTGAAAACCACGATGAGGGCCATCGCAAACAAGCCGATCCTAAGCAGCGTCAGCGCAGGACCAGATGCGTAACTCCAATTTGAACGAATTTCTCCGTGCAGTGACTCGTCCCAGTAAAAGCGATGGCCCTCGGGGGGGCCGATCGAATTGAGAAGGAGATCGAGATTGTGTCCACGGGCAAGCGAGCCGTTTTCAAGCGGGGTCGAGCTGGCCCACCAGACGGCGTGGCCCTTGCCCCAGTCGAACTCCACGACCGCGGGCTGGCTGGCGCAACTGTAGTCAACGCGGTGCGCAGGGTTGCCCATCGCCCAGGTCGCCTGCGGAACCATCCAGACCTCGCCTGAATTCGCGAGAGGATCAAGCCCCTCTGGATCCAACTTGCAGGCGGCGAAGTTTATCTCCTCTGGCGTGCCGCTGGCGTCGCCGGGCAGGATGAATCCGCCCCAGAAGCCTGTGGAGAGCACGCGGCCGCCGCGTTCCAGAATGGTGCGTACCGCTTTGATGTCGCTTGGCTCGCGGGTAAATGGCTCCGCGAAGATGACCACCGTGTCCGGACCGGCCTGCGCAGCCAGCTCGGGGAGCGGCCGTTCCCAGCGCTCGATGGGGTAGTTGGAGTTGAGCAGCGTCTCATAGGCCGCGCGCGCGCCATGGCGGCCGGAGAGATAGGTGGATGGCAACGGATTGTCGTTGCTGTTGGCCCCGGGCAGCAGGAAGCCCGTCAAGACGGCCAGCGCGATTGCAATGCTAAGACACCAGATCAGGAGCCTGCGATCTTTGGCGTCGAGGGAAGAAAGGAACCAGGTGGGAACCTTCGGAAGCCGCTTAGCCTTCGGACGACGCAGGATTGAAAAACTCGCAGCAACCAACACGACGCAGTCGAGGATCAGGAACCAGTAGGGCCACACAAATATTGAGGAGAGAAATTTCATTGTGTAGCGCTCCCTCCGGAGTCAGCGGCAGGAGCGGCACTGCCCGAGATCAACGCACTGGCCAGTTGCTCGGCGGCGCGATAGTCGCTTTCGATTGCTGGACGACCACCGTACCAGATGAATTCAAAGCTGCGCGTGAGAGAGGCCAGTCGAGCCTTGCGAGGATCTTCAGGGGCTACGAGGGCAAGATACTCGCGGGGCGTGCGGGCGCGATCGGCAGGCCATAGTCGCCGCGATTCGAGACGCGAGATGGCGGCCCAATAGACAAAGTGAACGGCCTCGCGCCACTGGCCGGCGGCTGCCGCGGCGCGCGCGTCTTCCAGCCACAATTGCCAATCGCGGGCCGAGGGAGCGTCCGAGTCGGGGGTGCGGTCTTCCGGGACAAGGCGGATGCGCCAGCGGCGCTCGAGTTGCAGAAGACCCCAGACCAGACCGACGCAAACAACGAGGATGAACCCGCCTACAAGTGCGCGGCCAATCCATGGCGAGCGGGCGCCGAATCTCTGCGCGCCTTCAAAGAGCCGGTTGATCCAATTGTTGATTTGCTCCGCCAACGTTTCGCGCGCAGAAGGCTCGGCGAGGCCACGGAAGTCGCGACCGGCAAGCACCTTGCTCATGGCGTCACGCTGTTGCGTGTGCGCGGGTGTGACAGCTGGCGGGGCATTGGTCTGGGCCAGGTCATGCGCCAGGCGCGTTTCGGCGTCCAGGAGCAACTGCGTCGTGGTCGGCGGGGGTGGGGGAGCATCGTTGGGGGCCGGAGTGTCTTTTGTTTCGGCATCGGGTGCAGGCTCGGACTTGGATTTGTCCTGGTTGGTTTTGTCCGGGGCAGCCTTCTTGCTGGTGTCTTCAACCGGCGTGTCTTTGTCCTGAGCTTTGGAGAACAGCACGCGGAGCCATCCATAGCGCACCAGGCGACGTTCTGCATTCGCGCCATTCCCGAGCGGGACGCGATCGTCGGGCCCCACCAGCGAGGGATCGCAGGTCTTCATGTCGCGCGCTTTGGCGCATGCCTCCACCAGAGTGGTCAGCGCTGCCAGGTGGGTGCGGTACTCGTCCAGCGAGGCATCATGCCAGCGGCCAGCCGGAGGAGTTGGGGCGGCGGGGATAGGGCCGGCAGCGGGTGCGGGGGTGGCAGCGAGAAGCGCGGTGAGGGCAATGCCGGCGAAGGCTGGATGGACGGTCACGAATGCGTCTCCTCGGCGGCTGTCGGCGTGACGAGGTCGGTCTCTTCCGGGGTGGTCACTTGCGCGGCCGTGGGCGCGGTCAATATAGGCGAAATTAGGCCAGCTGCATCCATCATTCTCTCAATGTCGTAGGCTTCCAAGCGTATGCGCTGATCATAGTAGAAAAGGGTGATGGCAATGGGGTAGATGGGGCCGACGAGAGCGTAGATTGCCGTAACAAGGACAAATGCAGCCGATCGATAGAGGTGGTGCATTATTTCCGCGATGTGCAGCGTGCGGCCAACAAGAAACATCAGCTGTCCAAGCAAAAACTCCAAGCCCCAAGCCAGAATCCACAATGAGATAAAAACTACCAGCCAGACAAACAAGACTCGGGTCCGCGTGCCCCTTGATAGAGCCCAACTGCGCCGGAGAGATTTAAAACCCTTGAGATCCTCAAAGACCGCAATGGGCAGCGCTAAGGAAAAACAGGCGCCGCACCAAAGAAAGAGAATGATCCCCATAAGGGCGGGTACGAAAAATATAACGACCGATACAACACCTGTTGCCCGTGAGCCGGTGGCAATGAAAAACACAGCTTCAGCTATGAGGAGCATTGCCGCAAGCAACTCGGGTACAACCAACACTGCCGCAGTTTTGAGAATCGCGATCCACAGATAGCTTTTCCAGCGGACTGATGCAAACCGTATCGCAGCTGCGGAGGAGCACTCGTAGTCGAGGATTTTCCCCGATACCATCTTGAAACTTGCTGGCTCAACGAGGAGATAGAGAATGCTGGAAATATGGAAGAAGCCAAGGGAAACGACAGAATTCCAAAAAAAGAGACCGCTTTTCGTCCAACCAGGTTGTACCAGCGTGCGAGCGTGGAGCCAGTTTTCGTCGACAAGAAGAAGTAAATCCATGAGGAGAGTGGGGATGGCTGCGATCAACACAAACGCAAAGAAGCGCGACCGGTAGATCTGAAAGGTCCGGTCGAGGATTTCGCCCAGGTTCATCGGGCGCAGGGGTGCTGTCATGCAGGCTCTCCGGGCTGCGGCGGGTTGGCTGGTGACGAGTTCGACGTGCTGGCTGAAATCGGCGGGGATCCTGGCTCCGGGGCTGAAGCCCACGCGGATTCTTTCGGCTCAATGCGGGGGTTGAAACCCCCGCCTCCCTCCGTCTCGCCTGCCGCCGTCCCGAGTCTTTCCGTCCCGCGTCCTTCCGTTTTGAGTCTCTCCGTTTCGCGTCCCTCCGCTTCTAGTCTTCCCGCGATTTGTGGAACCACCAGGCCGGCGCGGTGCATTAGCCATTCAATGTCGAAGCCCTCTTGGCGGATGCGCTGATCGTAGTAGAAGAGCACCAATGCGATGCCGTAAACCGGCTTGGTTAAGGCCTGCACCGCAAACGCAGCGGCGTAGGCGACGAAGATGATCAACATGCCGGCAAATTGCTCGTTTTGGGGGTCCTTTGCGCCGGGAAGAAACGCCAAAGTGATGAACACCGGCATCGTGATGATCATCGAAAGCAGGTAATTGAGGATGCCGCCCAGCAGATAAAGCAGGAAGATGCGCCCTCGTGTTCCTTTGCTGAGCAATGTACTTCGTTTGAGGGCAGGCCATGCGGCCGTCTGCTCCACCACGCAGGCAGGAAAGGCCAATGAGAGGCGAAGCGCCATCCAGATGCAGTAGGCAATCAGCGCCAGAACGATAAGGACGGTAAGCACGACGACCAGTACGTTACCCGCGAGGCCCATGCCGGCGGCCTGGGTCAGGGCAAGTCCACCGGCAGAAATTAGGATGACCACGAACCACACCGCCAGCGGCGCCGCAGCCACAATCAGAACCTCAAGAAGATAGAGCCAGATGTAGCGCCACCCGCGTGCCCATATGGCTCTGTAGGCATCGCGGATAGTGGTCTTCTCGCCAAAATAGGCGCGGGCTGCGGCATGGTTCAGGGCGGCTGAGGCCAGCGCTGTAATCGCAAAGAACATGGGCACCGCCACAAAAGCGATGGCGATAAACGCCAGCCCAACCAGTACAGCGGCCGCCGGATTTGGGTTCGAGGTCGTCCCACTCGCGCCGCTGGATCCGAACCACGCATAGAAGAGAAAGGCCGCCGATGCAAACACCACCACAATTGCGGTGGGGACCGCTGCAATGCCGAAGAAGACCAGAAAGCGGGACCTGTAGATTTGAACCGTGCGGTCCAGAATCTCGCCCAGGGTCGACGGCCGCAGGGGCTCACTCATTCGGTCTCTCTGCTTCCAGCGGTTCAACCGTTGCCAGAGGCTCGGTGGATTCGGCTGCCATCACCGGTGTTGGTGCCGTCAGCCCAGCGGCCTGCATCATCCATTCGATGTCGAACCCTTCCCTGCGCACGCGCTGGTCGTAGTAGAAAAGCGTGACGCCGGTGGCGTAGATGGGACCAAGGAAGGTGTTGGTGAAGAAGCCGATCACCTGAGAAATTGCACTCATGGTGGCCGAAATCTCGCCATGATGCTTCACCACCCCCACGATGGTGAATATCTGGGTCATGCCAACCAGTCCAATCTTGATGACCGCTACCAGCAATCCCAGGATGAAGATGCGCCCGCGCGCTCCTTTGCTCAAATCGATGCTCCTGCGCAACGATGCTAGAGCCGGAGTATTTTCCACAACGCAGGCGGGTAACGCCAACGAATAGCGCAGGCCCATCACAATGGTGTAGGCACCCACGGGGAGAAGCAGGACCAGGAAGATCAATCCAGCAATGCCTATTACCAGCATTGCTTTCGGGTCGGCCATAGAAGCTTGTTGAGCGGCAACGCTGCCGGGAGTGCCAAACCCCTTTATGTTGTAGGCCATAACTCCGAAGAAGCTGCCATAGAGCAAGGCTAGCGGCGTCCAGACAACAAAGAAGGTGATGGTCATGAGCCAAAGGTAACGGCTCAACTGGGCGAGAGTACTTTTGTAAGCTCCGCGAATGGTCGCCGGCTGGCCCATATTGACCCAGGCCACAGCGCGGCTCACGGATGCGACAACCGGCCCAAAGAGGATGCCGAGGATCAGCATCTCCACCATGCCGGCACCCAGCGGAACCCACACGGCAAGGCTGGTGGCATGCGCATTTTTCAGCAGGACGCCCAAACCGATCAGCAACAGATTCAGCACCAGCGCCGTGCCGGCGTAAGGTGCAAAGATTCCCGCGAAGAGGACGAAGTTTTTGCGGTAGAGCTCAGCCGTGCGGTCGAGGATTTCGCCGAGGGTGAGCGGCCGGAGATTGGTTTCCATGCGGGCTCCTCAAGAAACTGCCTGTTGCGCTTGCCGGGATACTAGCACACGCTAAATCCGAGCGCTGTGAGCAGGTTACCCGTTGGTAACTTGCAATTTGCAAACCAATAACTAGCTACATAAGCATGGGGTAAACTGGTGTCCCACGCGATGGACGGATCTCGCACCTCGGTTAACGATCTCGCCAAGGCCTGTGCCCACTCTGCCGATGCAGCGGAATGGGAAGAGTTTCTGCGCCGTTGCACCCCCCTTGCTTCTCTGGTTGCAATGCGGATCTCCAGGTCCTGGGTGAGCGTTTCTTCTCCAGCAACAGTCAGCGATATCGTGCAGGAGATCTTCCTCAAGTTGTGCGAACAGGAGCGCCGAATTCTAAGGGAGTTTGAGCCGCGCTGCGAGGACTCTTTCCTCGGCTTGCTGCGCATGGTTTCTGCCTCCGTGGCAAACGACTATTTCCGGCGCATTTATTCGGCCAAGAGGGGTGGCAAAGTGGTAACTATGCCACTTGCCGAAGACGGCGCTCCCGGAACTGCAACCAGCAGCCACACGACGGCTGAACTGGAGCGATCGGTGCTTCTTGCGCAACTCGATCAGAAGATGCGTTCGGCGCCAGACGTAATAGGAGAACGCGACCGTGCGCTGTTCTGGCTCTATTACAGGCAAGGACTTACGGCCGAAGAAATTGCTGCCATCACCGGTGCCGGACTGACGGCAAAGGGTGTAGAAAGCGCGCTGCGGCGAGTGGCCAAATGGCTCCGGGGCGAGGTCGAGAAACAGAATTCCGGAGGCCAGCCGGAAACGGGTTAGAAGAATAAAGCGCACGGTGAAAGGAATGTTTCTGGAAAGCCCGTTATATCGAGTGAAGACATGAGTAACGATGACCAAAACCCGAAACGCCCGTCGGACCCCTCCGAGGAAGCCCTGTTAAGGGCCCTGGAAGAGCTGATGGCAACCGGATCGTCCCGCGCCTCAGGACCGCGATGGGACCCTTCGAGAGAGCCCCTTTCCGGCAGCTGCCCCGAATCCGACGAGTGGCTTCCCCTGCTCGGCGGGGATGACGCCCCCGCGGATGCGGCTAAGCGCGAGGTGTTGCTGGCCCATGCGGCTCAGTGCGGCAAATGCGCGACTTACCTGAAAATGCTTACAGCGGAGGCGACTGAAGAAGAAGTTGTCGAGCTGAGCAAACTGGCTCCAGCAACCCGCAACTGGCAACACAAACTGGCAGTTGAGCTTGCCCGCACTTCACGCCATGGTTTTCGCCAACCAGTCCGCCTGAGGCCTTCCCGCCTCTATCTCTGGTCAAGCCTGGGGTTGGCGGCATCGATCACTATCGCTGCTGTGACTTTCTTCTGGTGGCAGCGCGCAAATTCACCCGAGCGGCTGCTGGCTGAGGCCTACACTCAATCTCGCACCTTCGATCTGCGCATGCCCGGCGCGGGTTTTGCCGAAGTCACTCCTGAAACACACCTTCGTGGCGGCGGCGCGATCCATGAGTCGTCCCGGTTGCTCGATGCGCGCGCTCACATTGAGCGCCAATTAGAGAATGCGCCTGAAGATCCGCACTGGTTGCAGCTGGAAGCGCGCGCCGATATTCAGGAGGAGAAATTCGATCCCGCAATCGACATTCTTGATCGCCTGCTGGCCACGGAGCGCGTTTCTGCTGACTTGCTGGTGGACGATGCAACTGCTTACTTTGAGCGTGGCTCCTTTACGGGAAGCGAGAATGATCGCGCGACGGCTCTCGAGCGCCTGAGCCGCGCCGACGTACTGGCTCCCGGAGATACGCTGGTCCTTTTCAATGAAGCTGTGGTCCTGGAAGATCGCGGTCAGCTGATGAATGCGGTTGAAACCTGGAACCGGTATCTCCGCTTCGAACGCGATCCACGCTGGCTCGCTGAGGGCCGCACCCGCCTGCAGACTCTGGAACAGAAGCTCAATCAGTTGAAGACTCATCAAAGCCGAATGGATCAGCGGCTGGGAACCTCTCGGGCAATGCTCAAGCTAGCCGGTGACTCTGGCGCACTGGCAGCAATCGACGAGGAACTGTCGAGCTCGCTGCTGCCCCGGCTGCTGATCTCTGCCTATCCCTTGCCGGTGGATTGTTCACGCGGCTCCCCCTGTGCCACGGCCTGCAATGAAAGCTGTCAGGCCTCACGCACTTTGCTTTACTCCCTGGCCGCATCGCTCGAACGTAATCACCAAGACCCCTGGCTCACCCAGCTTCTTCCTCCCGAATCTTCCCCCTCCGAAATCAATCCAGGTTTCAACCAGGCGGCACAGGCGCTTGCCAATGCTGTCAATGCCGATGGGCAGGGCGACTACCTGACCGCACAGCAACAAGCGGTGAAAGCCGGCGGACTGTTTCATGCGCTGGGCAACGCTGCCGGAGAAGACCGTGCCGATGTGGAGCAGAGTTATGCGCAAATGCGCCTCTCCAATATCCCAGGCTGTTATAGCGCCGCTCACCCTTTGCTGGGCCGCCACCCGCAATATGCGTGGATTCAGATTCAGGACCTGATGCAGGATGGTCTCTGCGACGCCTCCCCTGGAACAGCGGCCGAGAGCGATCCAATCCTTTTACGCGCGGTGAACCTGGCCCAGGACCGGCACTATGCGCTGCTCGAATTGCGGGCTAGAAACGTTCTTGGCTCCGCGGCAGTGGATGCGCGAGATTCTGAGTCAGCATGGCGTGACTATCTGGCCACGGTTCGCAAATTCTACTCCGGCGACTATCCTGCGATGCGGCTCTATGGCTCTCTTTCAGGATTGCAGGAGGTGGAACGAGATACACCCCGCGCCCGGCTCGCGTTGCTTTTGCAACGGGAAGTAGTTGGGGTGATTCAATTGACGCCGAGCCGGGAATTGATTCCGACGGAAAGGCTCAATCTTGCGGCCGCCGCCATTCGCACCGGGTCTGCTGCCGAGGCGCAGGAACAGATGCAGTTGGCGAAGAGTGAGCTGGCGGCTAACGGCGGTGGAAAGTCCGTCGAGGGCTTCTTGTCGGAGACTGAGGTCTCGATGGCCAGGATGTATCTTGACCACCGGGACTTGACTGCCACGGAACAAATGCTGGATGCAGCGAACGATCATATGGCCGGCGAGCATAACTCGTACCATCGCCGGGAATACGCAGCGGTTCTAGGCTCCCTGAAGTTGGCAGAGGGGCATCCGGAGTTGGCTGAGCTGATCCTGCGTGATGCGGTGCTTGAAGAGGAACGGCTGGGAGGTACGGGTGGCGCCGATAGCATTGTGTTGGCACAAAAAGATCGGGAGCTATATGCTGTCCTGGCGGGCGTCTGGTTGGCGCACGGGCACACTGCTGAGCAGGTCCTGTCCCTCTGGGAGCGATACAGGTTGCGAATTCTGGGCGAGCCTCCGCCAGTTTGCCCGAACAAAGGTCTGGATTGCCTGAAACCCCGTCTCTCCGAATCGTTGGCGCGGATGGGGAATGATCAGTTGCTCGGCCAGATTGTCCTGCTTGACCGCCTGCTGCTTTACAAAGCGACTGCCCAGGGCGTGGTCTGGAAGCAGGTTCCTGTTGGAATGAATGATCTGCTTGCAGCGACGGCGGTCCTTGAGCTTGGCGTGACCTCGCCTGCAACTCCAAATAATTCAGTGGATCTCGCGGCGCGAAAGACAGGGGACATCCTCTTGAGCCAACTCACCCAACCCGCCGCGCCGAATGGACCAAACGAAACGTCCAACGCAAACTGGGTGTTGCTGCTGGAACCCGACCCGTTGCTCGGAAATCTTCCCTGGCCGTCGGTCGCAACTCCTACGGGTCCTATCGGCATGGAGTTCAATCTCGAGGAGTCGCCATCCCTGCTTCTTGATCCACGCCCAGCATCCGGCGGATCTTCGCCCGTCGGCAAACCGCTCGTCGTGGGAGCCTCCGTTGCTTCCGGAGAAAGTCAGCTTCTCCCCGAAGTGTTGAATGAGGCCCGAGCTGTGGCGCGCTTTGGAGATGGTCCCAGTGTTCTGCTGGCCAATCAAGCGACAGAGACGCAAGTGGTCGCACAACTGACAACGGCCTCGACTATTCACTTTGCCGGGCATGCTGCGCAGCAGGAAGGTGGCACGCGCCTTCTGTTGGCCTCCGCAAAGCCCGTGTTGCAGGAAAACTCCAAGGGGGCCAATTTCAGGCGAGCGAGCATGAAAGAGCCGAGTCCCAGAGATATAGCCCTGGATAAACCGTATCTCGACAGCGCTCTCTTTCGCAAGCATCCGCCGCGAGCAGCCCGGCTGGTTGTGTTCTCAGCCTGTTCGACGGGGAAAAAAGAAGAGGGCTGGAATCATGGCATGAACGATATTGTTGGCACGCTGGCTGCCCTTGGCGTTCCCGATGTAGTGGCAACACGTTGGCAGATCGATTCTGGGTCTGCGGTTCCGATGATGGACGCATTCTATGGTGGGCTGGCTCAGGGACTCACCGTTCCTCAGGCGCTGACCTCCGCTCGGCAAGCCCTCATCCGCGATCCCCGTTACCGCCATCCCTACTACTGGGCAGCCTACTATGCCTCGGGTTCGGGGAGGTCTGATCTCAAACCCTACTTCCACGCAGGCAAGTAGTCATTTCCCATCAGTTTCTTTTGCGAATATTTAGGACCACTGCAACCGCTCGAAGAATGTTGTAGGCTTTCTGCTGCCATGAAAAACCTACTTAAGCCCATCGTTCTTCTTGCCGTCCTGCCTCTCGTCGCCGCCGTTCAAGCCCAAATGGTCTCACCCTCCATCGACCGGCCGGACCAGCCGTTCTCTTACTTCTCCGCACCCACTGACGAGATCGGTGTGATGGATGCCGAAGCTGCCACCGAAATCACGCCGGAGGGTTATCTCCGCACCGGATTCGGTGAGCTGATGTTCTTTGCGGGTCCGGAGCTTCAGCCCACTAGCGTGCGCGTCCGCACCCTGCAGGACGGCCATCTGCCCATCATTCACTATGATTTTGAACGAGACGGCATTGTTTACCGGTTTATACTTTTTGCCGCGACGCAGGGCATCCGGGAAGGAGAGCCGGAGGGCCCGCAGGTCAACTTCATCCGCATCACCATGAAGAACCAGGGCACCGAGCCCACCCGCGCGATTCTTGCCACCGGCATTCGCTACGACGCTCCCAACAACACCGGCCTGCCGCACGGCGACAACCGCTTCGACCGCCCGCGGGAAGGCAAATATCCCGGCGCCTATCGCCAGATTGGAGAGCCGTTCAGCACGGACTGGGTTTACTCCTTTGATGGAGGTCGCTTTCTCCGCGATGGCCGCCTGCTCTATACATTCCCCGATGGCTACGCTGCGCGCGGATACACCATGCATGGCCGCTACAACTATCCGCAGGATGTGAGCAAGCCGGCAAATCTGAAAGTTGATCCCGCCGTGCCGGTGGGCATTGTCACGTACTCTGATCTGCTGCAGCCGGGGCAGGAGAGCACGCTCGATTTCAAAATGCCTGTGGTTCCCACCGCCGACCCTGCAGCGATTTCTGCACTTGAACAGGCCAGCTTCAACGGGGCTCAACAGCAAATGGTTGATTTCTGGACGAAGATCCTCGCAAAAGGAATGCAGATTGGTCTCCCCGAACAGAAGGCCGTCGATACCTTCTACGTTAATCTCGTCTACGATCTCATCGCCCGCGACCACATCGGCACCGACTATATCCAGACCGTGAACAAGTTGCACTATCACGAGTTCTATCTTCGCGACGGCGCCGACATTGTGCATAGCTACGACGTGACTGGCTATCCGCAGATTGCGAAACAAGACTTGGAATTTTTCGCAAAGTCGCAGAAACCCGACGGCAACTTTCTTTCGCAGCCGCAGCAATACGATGGCTGGGGCGAGGCCGTCTGGGGCTACTCGCAGCACTACCGCATCACTCACGACAAGGCCTTCGCCGACTGGGCGCTTCCTCAGATTGACCGAGCCATGGACTGGCTGAAGCAGGCTCGCGCCGCCGACCCGCTGCACATCATGCCGGCCAGTGACGTGCGCGACAACGAGTTCGTCCCCGGACATTTAACTGGCTATAACTTTCTGGCGCTGAGCGGGCTGAAGTTGGCTATCGAGATGGCCAATGAGTCAGGCCACACTGATCTCGCCGCGAAATGGCGGCCAGAGTACGAAGATTACAGGGAGGCATTTCTCCAAGCCCTCGGTCGTCAGACCAAAACCAATAAGTACATTCCTCCGGCGCTCGACGGACAAAAGGGAGGCTACGACTGGGGCAACATGCTGGCCGTGGTCCCCGAGCCCACGCTCGATCCACACGATCCCATGGTGACCGTGACGCTGAAAGCCACGCAAGCCAAATATGCGGAAGGCATCATGACCTATGCCGACGGCGAGTTTCTGCACCACTACCTGACGATAAAGAACACACTCACTGAAGTGGTTCGCGGCGATCAGGAGCAGGCGGTGCGCGAACTGTACGCGTTGCTGCTTCATACCAGTTCAACGCATGCGGGATTCGAGTTCGCAATTCTTCCCTGGGGCGATCGCAATTTTCAAGACAATTTGGCGCCGCACGGCTGGTTTGCTGCCGAGTACCGGACGCTCTTGCGCAATATGATGGTGCGCGAAGAGGGTGACAAACTGCATCTGCTTTCGGTCGTCTCTCCGGAATGGATGGGCGAAGGCAAATCGATCACGGTGAGCCAGGCCCCCACGAATTTCGGCACGGTCGGGTTCAAGTTCGAGCAGACTGGAGACGGTGAAGCTGTGTTGCATCTGGACGCCAGATTTACGCACGCGCCCGGCACCATCGTTCTGCATCAACCATGGTTTGTCGAAGGTGAAACTGCAACCGTGAACGGCGTCACTCACCAGGTGCTGAACGGAGAGATTGAACTACCAGCCACGGCTCGGGAAATTCACCTGCACTGGACGCCCAAGCCCGACCCGCCGCAAATGAGTTATGCGCGCACGGTTGAAGAGTATAAGGCCGAGTATGCGCGACGCTATCACTTGCTCATGCATGGCGAGCCAGCTGGGACGCACTGAGTTCTTACTTGGACAGGCCTCACACCGCTATTGCAGATTCTTTACTGGTGTGCCCGCGGGGATGTTTTTGATCTGGAAAGGATCTTCGCCGAGCGGTTGGTTCTCCACAACCTTGTCCACCGTCAGCACAATCTGAACGTCATCCAGCAGCCGTTTGATCGTGATCGACGAAGGGTACTTGATGGAATCGAAATCCTGGTACGGCCCGTAGGTTACCTGGGTCTCCAGGTTTCCTTCGCCGTCGTAAATATCCTGTTGCGAGGGCACGAGATCGTCGCGATGGAAGTAGACAACGCGCCTCGGCGCCAGCTCGTGGCTACCCGCTTTGCGCCGCATGATGGTCAGTTTGTATTCCGGGATGGAGTACAGATGCTTTCTGGCCGCATCTTCCACCGTGATGGTATCCGCTGTCACCATGTACTCATCTTCGGGCTCCATTCCGCGCACCATCATTGCGTCAAAAAAAAATCCCGGACGCATTTTCTCTACCAGACTGTCTGATGTCTTTTTTGGCGGCACGGTGTAAGAGCCTTTGTACTCCATGTTGTTATGCGGAATGTACATGGTGAACTCTTTCCCGTTGCCCACAATGTCGAACATCTCGGAACGGATGACTGGGACTCGGCCAAAGACGCGCAACATCTCCGGCTTTTCCAGAAAGATGAGCCCGCTGAATGTTGGGGAATCCTTCGCCAACCCCTCTTTGGTCTTGAATTCGCTCGCCTGGATATCCACGGTGACATTCAGCGTATTCAGATCGGCCCACCGCTTATTCAGCTGAGCGACCAACTCATCCGGCTCAACCGTTTGGGTAATCGTAGGGGCCTTGGGCACCGGCAGCTTGCGCGTCGTAGGCAACAGCGAGCAACCCGACAGCAGGATGGGAAGAAGCAGGGCGCCGGCGGCAATGGGTCGAGGACAGTTGTTCCGGGGGCGAGCGCTCAACGTCCACCCGCCTTCTTTACAGCCTGGCGGTAGCCAGCCACATTGCGGTTGTGCTCGTCCAGCGAACTTGCAAACAGTGAGCGTCCCTGGGGATTGAGCCCGGCCGCAACGAAATAGAGATAATCCGATTTCGCGGGGTCCAAGGCCGCACGCAGAGACTTCAACCCCGGATTGGCAATCGGGCCGGGAGGTAGTCCAGCGTGCCGATAGGTGTTGTAAGGCGTGTCGAGTTTCAGATCGCTTTTGTAGATGGAGCCGCGCCACCGGCCATCGACCTCCAGTCCATAGACGACTGCGGGATCCGTTTGCAGTGGGATCTTTTTCGCAAGCCGGTTTACGAATACGCTGGCTACCAGCGGTCGTTCAGAGTCCACCGCCGTCTCCCGTTCTACCAATGAAGCCATGGTTACCACTGCGTGCACGTCTTTCTTCAATCCCAATTGCGCGGCAATGGCCCGGAAACGTCGCACCATTGCGCTATAAATCTGCACTGGAGATGCCTTCCGGGGCAGACGGTAAGTGTCCGGGAACAGGTAACCTTCAAGACTGGCTGCCTTAGGGTCAAGGTCGCTGACCAGCCCCACCTGCTCCTTCGCCGCATCCACAAAACTCTGGCGGGGACCAAAACCCGCCTGCTCCAATCGTGCGGCTATATCAAAGACGTTTGAGCCCTCCGGAATGGTAACTGCCACGGTGAAAACATCACCCCGTGCGATCCGGGAATAGACTTCAGTCACCGCAGCCGGGTGATCGAAGCGGTATTCGCCGGCCCGAAGTCTGCCCCGCTTCAACCAGCGCATTAGGTCAAAAGCAAACTGGCTGCGCACAATTCCCGCAGCTTCCAGTTGCTGTCCCATTTCTACCGTGGAAGAACCCGGTGCAAGCTCGACAAACGTTTCAGTCTGCGGCCCAAAAGGGGCCAGCACCAGCCAGGCTAGCGAGCCTGCCACAAGAAGCAATACGAAACCAAGCACCAGGACGGTTCCCGCGGCGCCGGAACTCTTCTTTTTCCTGCTCTTCCGTCTGCGGGTCGCCATTCAAATTGTACTAACCCTTCTTAGTGTTAAAGACGCGTGAAGCCCCGAGAGGATTCTCTTCCTTTGATTGTATCGGTCTCGATTCATTAGGGGTTCGGCAATTTTCGGGATGGGAAAGTTGAGGGCAAAACGATATAAGATCAGGGCCAGGAGCGAGCATCTGGAGACACATCCCCGCTATCTCGGACTCGACATCGGCAACCGCCGCATCGGCGTGGCTGTTTCCGACGAGTTGGGGCTGACGGCGCAACCCGTGCTCACCCTCGTCCGGCGGCACAACCCGCGGGATGATCTACGCTCCCTGGCCCGGCTGGTCCGGCGATTTGGCGTGGCGGGAATCGTCATTGGCAATCCGCTGCACTTGTCCGGTGGGTTAAGCCCGCAAGCCGCCAGGACGCAGGTATTTGCCACAGAATTGAGCATGCTGACAGGGCTGCCCATTCACCTGTGGGATGAGCGCCTGACCACGCGCGAAGCGCACCAGATCTTGTATGAGGCTGGCCATCCCCGTCAGGAACACCGCAAGGTCGTGGACCAGGTAGCGGCTACGCTGATTCTTCAGGATTTCATCAATCAGCGATTACCACCACTCCATCGAGCGCCCTGAACCAGTTTTGATCCCCGTCTCCGGCTTGGCTGATCGAAGAAGCAGAAGCGGGCACTGCACCAGCTTCACAACCTTTTCGGCAATCGAGCCGAAGACCAGCGGATGCCAGCCGGCGATGCCGTGGGTGGATATCACGACCATGTCGATATGCTCGCGATCAATCACCTCCATGATGTTGCCCGCGATGTCGTTCCCAACTTCGACGCTGGAAGTTGACTTCACTCCTCTGGCCAAGAGGGCCTCCTTGCATTTGGTCAAGTGCTGCTCTGCGTCGGTTCTCGCCTGCTCAAGAAACTCACTTTCGGGAATGAGGTCTGGGATTGTCGTAGTGGGGAACATCGGGATCACATGAACGAGATAGAGTTCTGCATGAAAGTGTTGGGCAAGATCAGCCGACATCTCGAGGGCCGCCTGAGATGATGGGCTAAAGTCGATGGGCAACAATATCCTTGTTGGGATCGATGAAAGAGCTTGACCTTCGGGCATTAGAGCCTCCTGTCCGGGTAATCCAGCCGGCTGGAGCCCAATTCTCTCTCAACCGCAAGAGCGGACACAAGCGTGGAGGCTGCACTGTTTGGGACACCCTTCGCACAGCAAATAGAGCAAAGCACGTACACAGCGCTCCGAGTGGAAAGACCACGCGATTCAATAGACAAACGCCCTGAAATCGCGATACGGTATTCTGTATATTATTAATATATAAGGTAGTTAATGGGTGCATGGCCTGTTAATAAAGAAATATATTGACACCTGTTAGGGTCGGTCATCATAATTCTCTCCGCTCATGAGGTCTGACCACTACCTCCCTAAGTTATTGTCGCCAGCGCCGAAAAATCTAAGTTTCTCGATTCACTTTAACCTGCAGTTATTTCCCGGAGATGCCATGTCGCTTCAGTCCCGCCTCGTCGCAACCCTGCCTATGCTGTGCCTGCTCTCCCTCGTAAACGCCAGGGCGCAAGCTCCAATAGCGCTGCCTTTCACCATGACAACCATCGGCGGACTCGCGCCCATGGCCGCGACAGCTGGAACGCAATGTCCGAATCTGCCGACAGGCATGACTTCCACTGACGCATTTGGCGATGGGTGTCTTGCCGTCAATGGCATTTTTGGCTCAGGGGCTTTCAGCGGAGTAGTGGTGGACTCCTTCGGCAATGTCATTGTGAACGACGACATCAAGGGCGCCATGCATGTCATCAATCCGGTCTCCGGAATCATGACCTTGATCTCCGGTGGCAACACGGCTTGCTCCAGCAAACTGGATTCATCGGGCGACGGCTGCATTGCGGCTACCGGAACTCCAACCACCCCTGTTGCGGATGCGCGCGGTGTCGGCATCGATCCGTACGGCAACATCCTGCTGGCCGGCTTCAATGACCACTTCGTTCACATCCTCTGCCGCAGTGCCTCGCCGCTCTGCGGCAATAGCGCGCCCTCGGCTCAGAATCCAATCCAGATTCCCATCGGCAACATGGGATTAGTAGCGGGATGCGCATTTGCCACTGGCTCCTCCGGAGTCAGCGGCGTGGGCGCGGACAACACTCCCGCCTTTTCCACTTCGACAGCATCCACCACTTTTGCGGGCTCTCCGTTTGTGAACGCCGGAGGCAGTTCCTCTGCTTGCACAACGTCGCTTGGAGAAGTAGATCAGCCGCGTGGTGTGACAGGGGACGCATATGGCAACATCTATTTCGCTGATACCACCAGCGAGCGCTGGCGCGTGGTGCTCGGTCCGCAATCGTACAACAGCGTCACCAATCCGCTGTGGGCAGTGCTGGAACAGAACCCCTCTTGGCCAACAGTAACCGCGGGGTATGCCTACACGGTCGCTGGTATCACCACGACTGCAACGACTTCCGGCAGCTCTACTCACTGCAACGGCAATTCAAGTGACCCTACACCGGAAGCGACGGATGGCTTTGGCGACGGATGCCTCTTTACCAGCAGTTCCGTCGATGCCAGCACCAGCGATTCGCAGGGTGTAGGTGTGGACTCAGCGGGGAACATGATCTTCACAGACGCGGGTCACGGCCTTCTGCGCGTCTTGTTTGTGAGCGGTGCGGGACCGGCAGGCGCGGCGATGGCGCATGCCATCGAAGTCAACAATGCAGGCTACGGATTTGTAGGAACTCCGCAGCCAGGATTCGTTTATATGTTGGCCGGCGCAGGCTCCGGCTCTGGCACTGGAAGCGTCTCGACCACTCCCAGGCTGGGTTACAACACTACGAGTTTGAGCAGCGGCATCACCAAGTTGACGGTGAGCCCGCAAGGCAATATCTTCATCGGCTTTGGTTCGTCGACCGTGACATCGAACAAGGTTCTTTTCTTTGATATCAATACCGGCTACATCCGTACACTCTTTACCTCGCAATCTTCGAATGGAGCGTCGGGGACCGCCTGCGGTACTTCCGGACAGAAATCCACGAGTGCCTATAGCGACGGATGTCCCGCGTCCACGTCGGAATTCGGAAACAGCAACGGCCTCAGCGTGGCCGTGGATGGGCAAGGCAATCTCTACCTATACGACGGCGACAGTAACTCCGGCGGGCAACTGGTGCGCAAGGTTCTGGCGCAGGGTCTGGCTGCGCAAACGTTGCACGCGCCCTTGATCCAGAGCTTTGAAACGCATCTGTTTGGGGCGACCTCATCCACATCGACGGTCACCAATTCAACCAACGGAGATATCAGTTACTCGTCGCCCGCGTGCGCGCTGAATAGCGACGCATCCGTCGATTGCAACGTGACAGTAACCAGCACGCCTTCCGCGGTCGGCCTCCGCTCTGCAACTCTGACTGTGTCGAATGCGTCGACCGGGGTTGGCGGAACAAGCGCCAATGTTTCATTGAGCGGAATCGTCGCCGGTTCGGTGCTGGCCTTCGACAACGCATCGACCACTACAAATAGCGTCACGACTCCGGTTGCCCCGACAACGAATTCCATCTTCAGCGCAATTGTACCCGCAAGTGTCGCCGTCGACGGGGCTGGCAATCTCTACGCGGCCAGCGGCGATTCTCTCCTTGAATCGATTGCCGGGACTACTTACACGCTCTCCTCCTCTTTGCCGATAACCCCGAGCCAGATCGCCGTCGATCCACTAGGCGACATCTTCGCTGTCGGCGCCAGCAGCTCGACGATCCAGGAACTAGCGCTCTCCGCGGCGGGCACCCCCACGACCTATATTCCCGCATCGATCTCGTATACCGCATGCGCCGGTTGCACTGCAGCTCCGCAGGCCATCGCAGCGGATCAGGCAGGTAATCTCTTTGTTGCCGATTTTCAATCTGCCGGGTCCACAATCTATCGGCTCTCCATCTCTGCTGGCTCGATAGTGCAGCAAGCAACGGTGGCAACAGGATTCATCGATCCGGTTTCGCTGGCCACAGACGCCCTCGGCAACGTGTACGTCGCGGACAAGGGTGCGGCCAAGGTCTACGAACTGGCGCCAGCCATCGTCAATGGTCTCTATTCCTATTCGCAATCGACAAAGCTCTCGAATGTCACTCCCGTTGCAGTCGCAGCGGATGCGGCGGGCGATGTTTATGTGCAGGACGAAGCCAGCAACTCAGTAATTGAAGTTCCCATAAGCGGTTCAGGAACCACCGTTCTTGCCGGATTGCAGAGTCCCACGGGTCTTGCAATCGATGGCCTGGGCAACGTCTACAGCGCCGATGGGCGCAGCACCAGCATCACGCAGGTGGTTCGCGATGCGGGATCGTATGGCTCGCCTTCAAACAACGTGACGAGCATTGCGGGAACACTGACAAACGTCGGCGACCTGGCCGCAACAGGCATCACGCAAAGCGGCAGCCCGGCCGATTTCACACTCGCGCCCAGCGGCTGCACCATCGAAGCAAGCAACAGCTTTTCACCAGGCCAGTCCTGCACGGTATCAGCGACATTGTCATCGTCGGCTCTTACAAGTCCAGGCCAATCTTTCTCAGACCAGCTCGCCTTCATCGCCGCGCCAACCACAATCGGATCGGTAACTTTCACTGACGTGGTCCCCGCTGGTCCCACGGTCACCGCCATTACCGGCCCCGCGAGCGCGCCGTTCGCGGCCAGCGGAACAGAAGCTGCGTTTACCGTTACTGTCACAGGCATCGCTTCACCAAACGGGAGCCCAATTACCGTGACCGTTGATTCAGTCACGCTGTCCGGCACATCGGCCGTCTTCTCCAGTACTCCCTCGTTGAACACCTCCGGCCAGGCGATCGTCAGCCTTTCTGGTCTTCCCGCAGGTAGCTACACAATCTCCGCAAGTTATGCCGGAGTTCCCAACACTGACGCGCCTTCAGCCGCCCAAGCCTCCTTCACCATCGAACAATTCGTGGCCACCGGCGACACCCGCACTGTCACCGAACCATCTTTCCCGGCTGTCTGCACAACGCTGACAGCTGCGCTGACTTCAGTCAACGATGACATTCCGACTTCGGTTGATGCCACGGTTACCAATCCCGATGGTGCGCGCATTCAAGCCGCGCTCAATAGCTGCGCGGGCACGAGCCAGGCCGTTGAACTCTCCATCGACGGCGCTGGCCATGATGCGTATCTCACCGGGCCGCTCTCCATGCCAGCGAATGTAACGTTGCTCGTTGACCCTGGCGTCATCGTCTACTTCTCACGCAATGTGCAGGATTACGACAAGGTTGCAGGCACGCACACCTGCGGCACAGTCAACTCCGCGAGCGCGACCTCTTCATGCCTGCCGCTGATCGACATTCCCAGAGCCTCGACGAATGTCGGCATCATGGGATTCGGAAAGCTCGACGGTCGCGGCGGCGACACGCTGATCAATGCATTCCCGTCAACGTTTGCGGGCCAGAGCTGGTGGGGTTTGTCGAGCATTGCCAACAGCGGTGGCAATCAACAGAATCCGCGCTTCATCCAGATGGATACCGGCACCAGCAATATCACACTGTATAAGATAACCCTGCGAAACTCGCCTCTCTTCCACGTTTCCACCACTGGCGCGGTCAGCAACTTTACCGCGTGGGACATCAAGATCGTTACTCCCACCAGTTCGCGAAATACAGATGGCATCGATCCCGGCAACGCCACCAACTTCACCATTACGCGTTCCTGGATCTCCGATGGAGACGACAACATCGCTGTCGGGGCCAACGGGACGACTGCGCCCGCATCAAACATCTCTGTAACCAACAACCGTTTCTTCGCCGGTCATGGCGAGTCAATCGGGAGCAACACGAGCGCGGGTGTGAGTAACATTCTCTTCGATAGCAATATGTCGTCGGGTAACGGAGTCGCAGGCAGCGGAAGTTCAATCAACAACACTGCCGACTCCAACTCCACTGGCATTCGCATCAAGTCCGGATACGATCGTGGCGGCCTGGTCACCAATGTTCAGTACTCCAACTCCTGCTATCAGGACCACAAGGCCGAGGTCGATTTCAATCCGAACTTTGAGGACACAACCGGAACTTCTTCGCCTAACTTCGAAAACATCCTGATGCAGAACCTCACCTTCCTCACTGAAGGAACGGTGCAGTTTACAGGCACAAACAACAATGGCACGGTCTTTCCGCTCCAACTCACACTGGACAACGTAAGTTTCCCAGGCACATTCCCGGCCTCCGAGTTCAATCCCGCGCCAACCAATGCCTCCCTGACCTACGGCCCGGGTCAGGTTTCCGCCGATTTCATTGCGGACTACACGACCTTTGTGGGCTCAAACAGCAACACCGTTATGAATAGCATCACGGCAGCCAACCTGGTTCCGCCCACCTGCAGCTTCACCTATATTGCGCCGGAGTTGACCGGCCCGAACGGCCTTCCGCAGACCATCACCGAGGGCCAGAACGCAACCGCTGTGGTTATTCTCACTCCGGCTGTTGGAGGTGCCGCTTATCCCACCGGCACCGTCACCCTCACTGACGCGTTCACCAGCAACAGCACAACGGTCGCGCTGCCCGGAACCACAGATACCATCTTTATTCCGCTCACTGGCCTCTCAGTTGGCACACACACCTTCACGGCCACTTACTCGGGCGACTCCAATTACACGCTGTCGGCAGGTCAAACTGTTTACTCGACCACAGAGCCGTATGTCATCACCGTCAACGCTGGCAGCCTGAGCACCACCACCACCACTTTGTCCGGCATTCCCAGCTCAATTCCGTTTGGCGAGTCCTTCACGGCCACCGCCGCAGTTACTGGCAGTTCTCCCACCGGTACTGTGGAGTTCATTGTCAATGGTTCTGTATTTGCTACCGCGGCCGTCTCTTCCGGTTCGGCTTCAGCCAGCATCAGCCTGCCGTTCAGCACCAGCGCCTACAGCATCTCCGCCGTCTACAGCGGCGATTCTGCAAACGACGGTTCCACATCTGCCACGTCTTCGGTTATCGTCACAGCGGCGTTGACAACGACCGCGTTGTCGGCTAACACCACCACATCGACACTCGGACATCCGGTCGTGCTCACCGCAACTGTTTCGTCCTCGGTCGGAACGCCCACTGGACCAGTTACCTTCACCTACACCGCAACGGGAAACAGCACGCCCATCCTGACCACGGCCGCATTGATAGCAGGATCGGCGCCGAACACCGCTATTGCAACAGCCGGAGTTGATCTGCCGGTCGGCACGGATTCCGTCACGGCTAACTACGCTGCCGACGGAAGCTTCGCCGCATCCTCATCGCTGCCAATTGCCATTAGTGTCACACCGGGAACCATTCTCCCGCCCACGACCAATCCAATTGCGCTGCCTTACATCATGACCACCCTCGCCGGCGGCGCAGCATCCAACTGCTCTAGCGCGACAGACAGCTTCGGCGACGGTTGCCCCGCAACTTCGATGGTCTTCGGCGGTTCAGTTGACCTGCGTAGCGTAGTGGCCGATCCATTTGGCAATGTATACCTTACCGATTCCGTTTCCAATCTTGTGCGCCGCATCGCGCCAAGCGGAATCATTAGCAACTTTGCGGGCAGAGTCAGTGGCACTGCCTGCGTTCCCTCTGCAACTACCGGCTGCACACCGACGCTTGTCAGCATGGACAAGCCGCGAGGTGTCTCGTCCGACACTCAGGGCAATATTTATATTGCCGGGTATGAAACCCAGGAGGTCTTCAAGGTCAACGTTTCGAACGGCCTCATGTATCTCATCGCGGGCACCGGCACCGCAGGCAATTCCGGAGACGGTGGCCCTGCAACCTCCGCTCAAGTGAATGCACCACGCGGTGTATGGGCTGATGCAGTTGGCAATGTCTACATCGCCGATACATCCAACAATAAGATCCGCCTGGTTGATATCACGGGGAACATTCGAACCTTCGCAGGCACAGGTGCTGCAGCTTCTAGTGGAGACGGCGGCCTTGCCACATCTGCTGCCATCGATAACCCGCAAGGTGTCATGACCGATGCAAACCTGAATGTCTATATCGCGGATACAGCAAAGGTTCGTGTTGTCTGCGTTACCTGCGGTACCGGTTCACCTCTCGATGCACTTCTCGCAACGCTCGGCATCTCGTCGCCGCAGAACGGATTCATCTACACCATTGCCGGCGGCGCGTCCTCGTCCTTCACCGGTACATATCCAACCTTGGCCACTAACGTCACCATGTCTCCGCAGAAGCTTGGCATCGATCTCAGCAGTAACGTCTACATCTCTGATGGCAACGGCGTCATCTGGCTTCTCGATGGCCACTCCGGCAACATCCGTCCCATCGCTGGTAAACAGACCGCTAACTGCTCCAACGAAACCGATAACTTCGGTGACGGCTGCCCCGCAACTCAAGCTGTAATTGGCGATGGCGGCAACGGTATCGGCGTAGGCACGGACACGTTGGGCAATCTCTACATCTCCGATACACTTAACGCGCGTATTCGTAAGGTGACCACCGGTCTCGCGTCGCCATCAACCGCAACCAGTTCCTCAACCACACAGCCTGTCGAGCTTCACTTCATCCCCAGCGATGGGCCTGCCTCCAGCAGCGCATTGACCTTCACGTCGACCGAATGGTCGCTGGGAACCCCCGCCTGCACCACTAACTCCGATAGCACGACCGATTGCCTATTCTCATCGAGCTTCACACCCGCCGTTCCGGGCGTGCGCTCGACACCACTTACTGTCAATAGCTCTGCAGGCAATACCGCGAATCTTGCACTTACTGGAACTGGCCTCGGGGCAGGCTCTACGCTTGATCCTGCAAGTCAAAGCAGCTTCGGCGCCAACCTTCAGGTTACTGGCCTCGCCACGGACAATGCAGGAAACGTCTACGTTGCCGATGCCATCAGCAAGCAGTTGCTTCGCTTTGCACCGTCGGCAATCGCGCAAGGCTCCAGCGCACCATCCACCACGCTGACAACCCTGACTGCACCCGGTCCGGTCACAGTCGATGGGCGTGGCTTTGTCTATGTAGGCGATACTTCCACTGGCCTCATCACGCAAGTCTCTCCCACAGGCGTGGTCTCAACGTTAGCCCTCACGCTCAAGACTCCAGCTGGTCTCGCCGTCGATGCACTGAGCAATCTTTACGTGTCGGACTCTTCCGCGGACGCTGTCTATCAAATCAACCCCATCACCGGAGCCGTGCGCACGCTTGCCGTTGGAACGCTCGTTGCCCCCACCTGCTTGGCCATCGATCCCTCCGGCAATCTGCTCATCACCGATCCTGGCGCCGCCGCAATCTACCGATTCAATTTGCAAAGCGGAGCGACCACCACCGTGTCTTCCACGGCCGTCGCGGCGTCCGCCATCGCGATCGATGCCGCTGGCAACCTGCTTATCGCCGAGACTACGTCGATTCTTGCAGTCCCGGCCAGCACGAACAGCGCGTCGTTTACGGTTGCAAGTCTTGCTCCGTCGGCGCTTGCAATCGACTCTGCAGGCAATCTCTACACCGGGTCCGGCGGGAGCGTTCTCAAACTCACGCGCACTCAAGGTTACGTGCAGTTCGCGGGGGCATCGGCCATTCCGCAAACCGCAAACCTGCTTGAGTCCGGCAATCAAGCGTTGCAACTCAGGTCAATCAGCCAGACCGATACGGCCGACTACGCCTTGACCGCATCCGCTTCAACAGATTGCACTCTGAATGGCACTTTGCCTTCAACACTGGCCATCGGCGGCGTCTGTGCATTAACTGCCACTTATACGCCAACAACCTTTGTTACTACCACTGACACAGCGACCTTCAGCGGCAACCTGGCCAATGCGAACTTATCCACGCCCGCACTGGTGCAGCTTACGCTCACCGGTCCGGCAACTCCGCCAACGGCAACCATCGCGCTCGACGCCTTCTCGCCCGTATCGCCCGTCTATGGTCAAACTGTTACGGTCAGTGCCACCGTCTCCGGTTCAACCGTTACACCAGCGGGCTCAGCTGCATTCACCATCGATGGGGTTATAACTACAATCGCTCTCACAAATGGTGTTGCTACCGACACGCTGACCGGACTGAGCGCAGGCACGCATACGGTCTCCGCCGCGTACACCAGCAGCAACGGGTACACGTCTGCATCCACGCTCTCAACAACACTGACTGTCGCAAAAGCGCCGACAAACACCACTTTCGCCGCCAACTCGGCCAATCCCACAACCGGCCAGCCGGATTTGCTCACAGCGACAGTGACCGGCGCCGGTCAACCGAGTGGCACGGTCATGTTCACGTCGGGTGCAATCACGCTCTGCACGGCCACGCTCAATGCTTCCGGTGTCGGCTCTTGCTCGTTTATTCCTTCTTCGGACAACAGCTTGACAGTTACCGCACAGTACCAGGGCGACGCCAATCACCTCACCAGTTCTGGCACGCTGACGCTATTTGTCTATGATTCGGCAGTTAAGCTGCAGCTCTCGAGCACGCAGTTGGTCTATCCCGGTGCTACGAATGTGACCGCTTGCATTACTCCGACCTCTGCCACCGGGACCGCTCAGATTTTCGACGGGACCACCTTGCTCATTACTCTGAATGTGCAAGGCGGCGGCTGCGCTTACTGGTACATCTCGCCGGGGTTGAGCGCGGGCAGGCATTCGCTGACGGCCGTCTACTCCGGTGACAAGAACAACCCATCCGGCACTTCGGTCCCGGTGCTAGTCACCGTTAGTCCGGTTCCGGTCACTCTGTCACCGTCCTGCTGGAATGCATCTTTCCCCTACGGAGCTAACTATCAGTGCACGGTCAATTTGAGTTCCAACGCGGGTGCGCCGTTGGGCTCCATCACTTACATTTTTGACGGTGGCTCGCCGGTCAGTGTTCCGCTCAGTAATGGCAATGCGCAGTTCACCATTAGCGAGCCGAACGTCGGCACGCATACAGTCGTCATTGCCTATGCACAACAGACCAACTATGCTGCCGCCACATCGCAGACCGAGACTTTTGCTGTCACAGCAGCTCCCGTGAATGTCTCTCTTACACCCTCAACCTGGTATGCGAAAGCGGGAACGAGCATCACCTTCCAGGCAGCAGTTTCCTCGTGGAGCGCGGGCGCGCCCAACGCAAATGGAGCCGTGTCCTTCTATGATGGCGGGACATTACTGTCTACCGTACCGGTCAACGGCAGCGGACAAGCTAGTTACACTACCTCCAGCCTGTCCGCTGACACCCAGACCATCACCGCGACCTATGCGGGAGGAACTAATTACGCCTCTGGGTCGAGCAGCGTGAATATCACAATTACACTGTAGAGCATCGAAGTTATAGTTCGGCAAGAAACCTCGGCCGGCCATTAGTCAGGCTGGCCGAGGTTTTTTGCCACTCGCAATCCAACTTACACAAGAAATGCGCGAAGCGTAGGACTACGGCTTTGGAACGCTGTTGATCGTCTTCAGAATGCGCGAGACTATTTGATAAGGATCGGCTTCAGAGTTCGGACGCCGGTCTTCCAGATAGCCTTTGTAGCCCTGCTTGATGAAGTTGACGGGCAGCCGGATGGAGGCTCCGCGATCGGAGAGACCGTAGCTGAACTTGTCGATGGCCTGGGTCTCGTGAAGGCCGGTCAAGCGGAGATGGTTATCGGGACCGTAGACGGCGATGTGCTCGGGGATGAACTTCTCGAATGCTTTCATGAGAGATTCGAGATACTCCTTGCCACCTACTTCGCGGATGTATTTCGTCGAGAAGTTAGTGTGCATTCCGGAACCGTTCCAGTCGCCCTTGATGGGCTTGCAATACAACACCAGATCCACTTCGTACTTCTCACAGAGGCGCATCATCAGGTAGCGAGCGATCCAAGTGTCATCCGCGGCCTTCGCGGAGCCTTTGGCGAAGATCTGGAATTCCCACTGGCCCTTGGCAACTTCGGCGTTAATCCCTTCATGGTTGATCCCCGCAGCCAGACAGAGTTCGAGGTGTTCTTCAACAATGGTACGGGCCAGGCTACCCATGTACTTATAGCCGACGCCGCAGTAGTAAGGACCCTGTGGCGTACTCGGATGTCCATCCTTCGGGAAACCCAGCGGCCGTCCTTCTTTATAGAGGAAATATTCCTGCTCAAATCCAACCCAAAGATCGGGGTCATTCTCGATCGTCGCGCGCGCATTGGTGGAATGCGGGGTGCCGTCAGGGTGCATGACTTCGCTGAGAACGAGATACGCGTCCTTGCGGCTTGCATCGGGATACAGTGCGACCGGCTTCAGAATGCAGTCAGACTTGCTGCCCTCGGCTTGCATGGTCGAACTGCCGTCAAACCCCCACAAGGGCAATTCTTCAAGCGTAGGTGGCTTCTCAAACGACTTGAGCTGAGTCTTTCCACGCAGTTCAGGGATGGGCTTTTTGCCATCGAGCCAGATGTATTCGAGCTTGTACTTTGTCATAGGTCTCCTTTTAGCTGGAAAAAGAAAAGTGTGAAGATCACTCACAAGTTTAGTAAAGAAATTATAAAGAACTCATCAAAAACGTGCGAGTATTGCGGCATTCTCAGAAGGAAAAACGGTGACGTGAAATCACGGGCATCAGCAACAGAACTGCGGGCTCCCTTAAGCCGAAATACTCGATGGGTAATCTCATCCAGGTAGCCGGTAGGGCCGGCCCCGATACATGCCGACCTGCTCAACCGAACGAACCTTGATCACCTGCGCCGTGGTATTGTCCCCGCCGTCAATTTCAACCGCGCGTGCCACCAGCTCACGCGCAATCTCAATCATGCTTTTGTTCTGGGTGACAATACTTGCGATTTCCCGATCACTCATCTCATCATGCACGCCATCGGTCGAAAGCACCAGCACGTCACCAACCTGCAATGTGAGTGCCGTTGTATCTGCGGCGACAAACATCTCTGGTCCCAAAGAACGAATGAGCACATGCCGGGATTCCGACTCGGCCATCTCACTGGCGGAGAGCAAGCCCATCTTTCTCTGTTCGTTCACCCACGTGTGGTCCTGCGTTATCCGCTTGGTCTGCCCGTCTCGGACCAGATAGCAACGGGAGTCGCCCACGTGCGAGACAATCGCCTGATCGTGGCGCAGCGCGCAGGCCACCAAGGTTGTAGCCATGTTTTTGCCGCGGTATTGTGGCGACAGAGTGCAATCGTGCACTGCGGCGTTGGCATGCTGAATCAGGCGCGGCAGCAAACTGATGAGCATCGTGCCAGCCTGGGCCGCGGCGAATCCTTCGGTCATGACGGAGATTGCTGTGGCTGAAGCGACCTCACCGAGGTCCATACCGCCCACCCCATCAGCAACCGCAAACAGATATCCGTGCGTCCGGGCCTGCTGACGCGATGCCGGGATGAACGAACCCATTGCGTCTTCATTGTTGGTACGAACCTTCCCGAAATCGCTGTTCTGACCGAACTGCACATCCAGCATGGGCGCCGCCGCCTCAGGCTCCTTCCTGAGAATCGCGGGAAGGTTGCCAATTGAGAGAAGATGAATCGTCGATTTCAAAAAAGCCGCTGGGTGGTTCTCTGTGCACCGACTCTAAGAAAGAGATCGAGAACAGTTGCCACCCAGAGGTTTCGGTCAGTTTGATGTGAGATTTAGACGGATGTCTTCGAAGTGAGCAGGACTGCCTTGCCTTTCTTTTGCGAGGAACGGATAAAGTAAATGGCGCCGTAAATGCCCCAGACCGCGGAGATTCCAAGCGCCAACAGCGGCTCCTTGAAGGTGCCCAGGCCAAAGACGGGACCGGCGATGTAGAAGCCCATGCACACCAGGTTGGCAATCAGGCCGAACCCTGGAATCAGCCAGTGTCGGACTAAGCTGAAGTCGGGACGCCCGGCGAAGGCTACCATGCACAAGAAGCAACTGAGTGCATAGAGGATGAAGGTGCCGAAGTTGGAGGTGAGAGTGACGGCCAGCAACGAATTCGGCAATGCGGCTAACTGGTCGTGCGAGAGGTAGCCGACATTGGAGAAGATGCCGTGGGGCAATGCGGCGATGGTGGCGTCTGTGGGCGCAGCGGCGTCGCCGAAGACAAGTGAGACGCCGATGACACCGATGACCGCAGAGATCCAAGCCAGCGTCCAGATGGCCTTTCGCGGCGACAGAGATCCGGCATGGAGAATGCCGAAGTGCTCTGGAGCCTCATCGTCTTTGCCCATCGCGTAGGTGACGCGAGCGCCGGTGTTCATGCAGCTGAGGGTAGTGCCAATCAGCGCGAAGAAGACGGTGATGGCTTCAGCCAGCATGAAGTACTTTCCGTGGCCCTGGCCAAGAAGCCCGTCGCCGACAATGATCATCATGTCGCCGATGGGCGCCGCCGAGCCACCGGCGCTCGCCATAGTATAGCCCGAGTTGAGAAAGTAGTTAGCCGCGAAATACTCGAAAAGGTAGCAGATCAGACCCTGGATGAGCAGCGAAGAAATGACGGCGATGGGGATATGTTTGGTAGGATTCTTTGCTTCGCCTCCCATCGAAGTTACCGACTCAAAGCCGACCAGGATCAGAATGGCGACCGTAGCCTGGATAAACATATAGCTCAATTTGTGCGGCTTGACCACCGAAGCCGCCGAGGTATGCGAGAGGAAGTTGCCGGTCGAGTCGGTCTCCGGGTAAGTGATGACGTAGGGAACCGGCTTGCCCGCCGCATCCAGCAGGGGTAGAGGCGTTCCGCTGGCGTCGCGGAGCGTTGTACCGTCTTTGGCAGTGGCGAACTGGTAAGTGTAAGTCGCGAGCGATTGTCCATCGTACTGGAAGCCCGTGGTTCCATTCGGATGACTGGCGCGATATTGGAGCGCGAGCACGCTGAAGATGACCAACGCCGAAATCTGAACGAGGTTAATGGCGATGTTGACCGCCGTAGAAGCACCAGCGCCCTTAGCGGCGATCCACGCAACAAAAAAGGAGAATGCTACTGCGATCAGCGCCATGAATATCGGGCCTGGATTCGTACCGCTCATGACATTGGGATATAGGAATCCAACAATGTAGCCCACGAAGACACCCGTAACTGCCACCATCACGCCGGGGTAGACCCAGTAATAGAGGTGCGAACCCCAGCCGACGATGAACTTTGCTATGCGAGCGTACTTAAACATCTTGTCCTGGGACAAGAGAGCCTGTTCCGCGTAGTAGTAGCTGGAGCCGGTGCCCGGGTATAGCTTCGAGATTTCGGCGTAGGATACAGCGGTGGCCAGGCAGAGCAGTAGGGAGACGAAAATGCCAATCCACATGGCCGGCGCTGTGGACGGTTGGCCTGCGACCCCGGTATTTGCCTGGATTGCAAAGGTGAGCCACAGGAAGGCTCCAGGGGCGATAAGAGCCATTGCATTGCTGGTTAGCCCGGTAAGGCCCAGCGTGGCCTGCATCTGAGGTGCTTTTTGTTCTGCCATGAACATTCTCCTGGAAGTTGAGGTTCGTGTGACCGCTCCCTTTGGTTGACCTTGGAGAGCTTTAAATGCATCGCCCGATCCATGAATCAAATCGGGCGAAGGAGTTAGGCGCGTGCCTTGATCCGATTAGCGCTTGGGCCCGAAGAAAGCGATAAAGGCCACAGTCAACGTAGATTGCTGGTCCGTTGTTTGGTTGGCTAACTTGTGAAAGTACTGTTCATTGGAAAAGTCCCCACGGTACTCAACGCGGGCCAGCAGCCCTTCGACCCACTTGTACTCATAAGTCGCGGTGAATTCGTAGAGGTGCTGGGCAGTGCCAGTCTGGAATCCGTCCGGGTCAGTGAAGTACTCAAACCTGCCCGACAGTGCCGACTTTGCTGTCGCCTGTTCATGCACCGCGAATGCCACGCCCTGCCAAGTATTCAGCTTTGTGTCGCCCTGCGCTTGAATGGCATCCCGGTTCGCGCCGTAGTCGTAGTTGATGTAGGCATTCAGCTTTCCGGGTGGCGTAAACAGCAGAGTGGTGTCGATCAGGTTGCGGATTCCGTTCGTCGTATTGGCGTTCTCCGGGCCCACATAGTAATTCACGTTCCACGCGTACTTGGGCTTTGTGTACGCGCTGGTGAAGCCGCCGGTAACTCCACCATTGGTCTTGGAGACGTTGTTCCAGCCATTCACAAGTTGGAAGCCTATGGTCTCGGTCTTGGAGACCGGCAGAGAGGTACGCGCGCCAAAGTGCCAATAAGGAATGGCATTTACGAAAAGAAGTGAACGGGAGTAGTTCCAGTTGTCCTTTGCCTCAATAACCTCCGCTCCGGCCGAGGTGACGAACTTACCGAAGTCGAGTTCGAACCCCTTGGCCTTGGGCGGCTTCAGGCTCAGAAAGGCCTGTTCAAGGTAGGAAAGCTGACCTGAATTGGAATTGCTGTTGGAAGGAGCGGCATTAATCAAGTCATTGGTACGCCCATAGATAAAGTCAACGTGCGCGCCCACGGGATCTGGGTCGTGATTCAGTGTGAGCTTGGCCGCGCTCAATTCAAACTGGTCTGTCTTGTCGTTGAAGTTGTAGAGTTGGTTGATCTGGTCGTAGCCGTCAGTAGTGTTTGGACGGTTGACGTTAAAGCTGTAATAGCCGTCGATAAAGCCGCTGATATCCATCGGGCCGACGCTCCATGTAGGTGCAGCCGGCGTTGCCGGGGCCGCTGGAGCCTGATCGGTGGCGGCTGGAGCCGCAGCAGGTGCTGGAGCGGGAGTCGCTGCGGGGGTGGATGCTGGTGTTGCGGGCGCTTGTGCGCCAGCTATCAAGGCCATGGTCATCATTGCGCCGGCCATTGCGTGCAAAGTGCGATTTGAATTCAAATACATCGGCACTGATCCTCCCGAAAAAAGTCTTGTCTTATGAGGCAGGGTGAATTCATCAAGTTGTTACTGTGCGAAAAACTTCATACGGCCGCGTGCGATTTCGTTTTGATCGAGCCTCTTTCGATGCAAAGGCACACTGATCCTGCGGAATCCAAATGAGGGATTCACGGGCCCAAGAGCCAGTCAGGTCGTTTCGGATTACTTCTAGTTACACAAAGATTTCATAAAGAAGTCATCAAAAATAGCAAAAGAAATTTTCATTTTATTCATATACAATCGCTCATATCGACTCAAAATGAGCCCTTACCAGGGGCAAATTTCCTTGAATTTCGCCGCCAAACATCAACAGAATGTGTTATTGGGCACAGCATCCGAAGCGCATAAAGTCTAAAATTCTGCCGCAATAAGAAGGTTGGTGGCTGGATGTCTGAAAGCCTTGAGTTCGTGCGTCCAACTCGCGCAAAGACCCACGGCGAAAAGGCCAAGAGCCAAGCCGAGCAGTTCCGCTCTTCTGTGCTGGACGGTCTTGCGCAGGCGTACAAAACGCCTCTGACAGCCATTCTCGCTGCAAGTGCGGGCCTGATCGAAATGGGTAGACTCTCTGACACGCAGGCGGACCTCATCGCTCTTATCGACGACCAGGCTCGTCTGCTCAGCAACCTGACTACGCGCCTCTTGGCCACTGCGCGGCTGGACGCGAGGGAAATCGAGATTCATCCCAAGCCGGTCGGCGTAGAGCCTATCATCGATGACGCAGTCGCTGCGTTCAGACCGCGTCTGGCCAACAAGAAGTTAGTCATCGATCTTGAGAATGACAACCTTGTGTTGAACTGTGATCGCCAGTTGATTCTCATGCTCTTAAACCAGTACATCGATAATGCATGCAAGTACTCAAATGCCGGGACGGCCATTACGATTCGAGTCGTTGATGAGAATTCCAAAGTGATCTTTTCAGTGCACAACTTCGGCCCGATGATTCCACTGGAAGAGCTTGAAGGCATATTCGATCACTATTCCTTGCCCTCGTCCTTCGCAGGTCGAACGGCAGGCAAGGGCTTCGGGCTTTCAGTAGCCAAGCGGATTGCATCGTTTCACGGTGGAGAAGTCTGGGCTACCAGCACCGACGAAGGTACCACGTTCTTCGCTGCCATTCCGACCATAAAACAGAGGAGGTATCCCCGATGAGCCAGCGTCCTATTCGCGTTCTTGTTGTCGACGACGAGCCGGCCATCCGCAGAGCGCTGCGGGCACCGTTAGTTGAACTCGGCTTCGAACTGGCTGAGGCTTCGCGCGGAGAAGAAGCGCTGCAATTGCTCCGCACAGCCAGCTTCGATGTAGTCCTGCTGGATGTGAATATGCCGGGCATTGGTGGGATCGAAACGCTGCGCCGCATTCGGGCGCTTTCTCCCAGGTTGCCCATTCTCATGCTCACAGTGCTTGATGCCGAGCATCAGAAGGTAGAGGCGCTTGAATTGGGAGCAGACGATTATGTCACCAAGCCGTTCAGCACACGCGAGCTGATTGCACGCATTCGCACAGCGGTTCGCCGCATTCAGGCACCGGTGCGGGTTGAGAACGCGCCCATTGAAATCGGAGAGATCTTTCTTGATCCCGTGAAGCGCGCTGTGACAAAGCGCGGCGAGCCAGTACACCTGACGCGCAAGGAGTTCGACATCCTGCACTGCCTGATGAGCCGCGCCGGCCGCGTAGTAACGAACGCCAAACTGCTCACCGCGGTTTGGGGAGCAAGTTGCCGCGAAGAGATCCAGTATTTGCGCGTCTACGTAAATCAGTTGCGCAAGAAGATTGAAGACGATCCCGCCAACCCGGTATATCTGCTGACAGATTTCTACGTGGGATATCGCTTTGCGGACCTTCAGGATCCAGACTGCGAAACTGCCATGGCAGGCACCGGAATGGGCAACGCGCCATCGGAATCCAACAGCAACTGGCATGCAGAGCAGCAACAGCATAGATCTCGTTAAGAGGTCTATTAGATCCAAATGGCGTAGAAGACGACATGACAAGCATGTCTTCTTCTACGCCACGGATGCAGCGCATGAAGAGCTTTGAGCGATTACATCTGCTGCGATGCTGAACCTGCCGGCTCGGCCAGCTTGCCGTACTTTGTTGAGAGCGCGCCAGCCTCCGACGCTTTCACAACATAGTATTCGTAAAGATTGCGTGCCGAGTCCGCAGGCTTTGGATACTTTGCGTAGAGGCTGGTGGTGATCTGGCTTCTGCGCTCCCACTCCTGCTTCTCGTCCGCAGCCTGCTTCAGATAATTCTTCTGTTGGATGTCGTAGTAGCGTGCAAGAGCTTTGTACTGCTCGGGCGAGTGTGCATCGCGGGCCATCTGCTTCACTTGAGTCTGGCTAACATGATCGCCATCCTGGGCCGCGGCGAGTGAGCCTTTTGCACTTCCAGCGCCGATGAGAGCTATCGCCAAAACGCTTGCTGCAATGGACTTTCCCTTCATGACTTTCCCCTCCAATTTCGAGTATTGGCCGGGGACCATAAAGGAGGCATGAAGGAAAAACAATATGATTGTAAGGCCGGGAATAGCGGAATTCCGAACCGGCCATCGCTGATTCATCTGAAAGGCGGAGCGCTCCCAACATAACACTTCGCACTCAAACTCAAGCTGTGGAGTTTTTATGACTGCGTCTTTGGTACCTGATCCTTATTTGGGCTCCAGTTGATCACGTGATAAGTCGCCGGCGTTGTCCCGACGTTGCGGAACCCATGCAGGCTGTTCGACGCATTGAATACCACCGAACCGGGCCCCACCTTAACCCATTTGCCATTGGAGAGAGTTTCGCAGTTGCCGTCGTGAATAATAATCAATTCCTCATTCACATGCCTGTGCGGTGGATGCGACGTCTGGCCCGGGTTCAGCGTGGTGACATGCATCTCCAACTGGTCCACAGTCGCAGTGGGGCTCTTGCAAAGCGACCGCACCTCGCCCGTTGCTGTTTTCACCGGCTTCATATCGTTCCAGTTGAAAACGGTGGGCCCAAGAATCGGCTGCTCACTCGCTGCCGCTGCTACAGAAGTCAGAGCGCTCGGCATGGCGAGCAGCCCGGCAAGAGCATCGCGTCTGGTAATCATGGTTTCTTCTCCTCAACTGCTAACAAGTTCTAAGCCAGAATGTATGGTGCGCGCTGCGGGCGCGACAACATGCCGTTCGCTTCATCATCATTCTTGAATCGCTCCATGATCGGGTCCCAGTACAGCTTGCGCCTCAGCACCATCGCCATATCGTGAATCAGGCAGGTCGAACATGCGCGATGCCCCAATTCCACAGGAGATATCGGAGTTTGCCGGCTGATAATGCAATCCAGCCAGTTACCATGCTGTTCCTTGCTTTCGTAGAGGTGGATCTCGTCGGGTCCAATCACCGACTTGATAATAGCTGGATCGCTCGATGCGAGGGCAGTTGCATCATTCAGCTTTGCCACCGGGTCGCTTTTCGTAACCTGCTCGTTACCGCGCGAGACGAAGATCCAGCCTTTGGACCCGTAGAACTTGATGCCGTTCGGATAGTCACCGCTCACGCTCATTCGAATTCCGTTGGCATACAACGCTTCAGTCTTGAATCGTCCGTGCACATCCCACAGTCCATGATCCGGAAACTCTGCCTGTCCCCAGACCTCGATCGGTCCGGTGTACTCCGTATTCATGCCCCAATGCGCACTGTCAATGTGGTGTGCTCCCCATCCCGTGATCATGCCGGCGCCGAATTGCCTGCACCGTAACCACCCTGGACGACCGTAGCCCTTTTGTGGATGTGAGCGATCCTCGGTGTAGTACACATAGGGTGTCTCGCCCAGCCACATCGAATAGTTAAACCAGTCAGGCGCAGGCATCGGTGTCGTGTCGCCGCCTGCGGGATCGCCCGGCAGACCCACTTCAACCCGCTGAACATCGCCAATGCGACCATTGCGCACCAGTTCTGCGGCGTAGCGGAATTGCACCGTCGAGCGCTGCTGGCTACCAATCTGGAGAATTCGCCCCGATGCCTGAACAGCATCGCTCAGCGCCCGGCCCTCCGTAATTGTCAGTGACGCTGGCTTCTGCAGGTACACATCCTTGCCTGCGCGCACCGCATCCACGCCGATGAGCGCATGCCAATGGTCCGGCGTACTCACCACAACCGCGTCAATGTCTTTGTTGGCCAGCAGGTCGTGATAGTTCGCATAGCCAGTTACACTGTCATAGGGCTTGCCAGTCTTGGTGGCGTAGTATTCGTTGACGAATTTCTTTCCATCCTCAACGCGATGCGCGTCCAGATCGCAGACCGCGACGATCCTTGCACGATCGTATTGCAGGATCAACGGCATATCGTGTCCGCGCGAGATACGTCCCACTCCGATCGCGCCGATGTTGATTCGTTTGCTCGGTGCAAACTGGCCCAGCACTCTCGATGGCAGAATCGTCGGAAATCCAGCAACCGCCGCTGCACCCAGTCCCGCTTTCAAAAACCTGCGCCGCGAGACCTTACCATTGCCCGTCTGCTTCATAAGCTCCTCCCCAGTTAATCCTTCAGGGTTACGACCTTCGCGTTCTTCTGCGCCTTGATCACCAGTTCCGCTGCCAGCAGGCACTGATCCTGGTCCTGCGCAACATGTGTGCGATTCACAATGTCCGCTACAAACTGTGGACCAAACGGCAGCGGCATATTGTTGCAATCGATATATCGTGCCTGCTTGTTATCTACGAGGAACAGATTGTTGCCCTGGTGCTTCACGGCCACGTCCGTGTATTTGCGAATCTCCATATACCCATCGGTGCCTAGAATGAAGAGCCGCCCGTCTCCCCAGGTCCCCAGTCCATCCGGAGTGAACCAGTCCAACCGAACGTAACCGAGTCCGCGATCGCCGCGAAGCACCATGTCGCCGAAATCCTGGAACTGTGGACGATTCGGATGACGTACATTCGCGATTTGCGACTCGGCCACTTCGGCTTCCTTCGATCCCGTGTAGAAAAGAAACTGGTCCACCTGATGTGAACCGATGTCGCAGAGAATTCCCCCGTATTGTTCGGGATTCCAGAACCACTCCGGCCGGCCGGTTCCTCCGCCCGCATCTCCGTGGCCTTGAACAATTTGATGAGGTGCAATGTTAATCGTCTGAATCACCTTGCCGATTGCGCCTTGCTGGATCAGCACCCCGGCATAAACGGCCGCCTTCACCTCCAGGCGTTCGCTGTACATGATGCCGTAGATCCGATTGGTTTCGGCAATCGTCTTCCGCACCTCAGCCAGCTGCTCAAGCGTCGTGATTCCCGGCTTATCTGACAGGAAGTCCTTGCCATGCTTCATCGCACGTACCCCTAGCGGGGCCCGCTCGTTCGCTATCTGTGAACTCAGAACAAGTTGTATCGATGGATCGTTCAGAATCTCATCCTGCGTCTTCACGACCTTTACGTCGGGGAATCGTTTGGTGAAGTTCGCAAACTTGTCTGCTTCGCCACCCCATGCTGCCACCATTTCGCCGCCGCCGCGGTGGACGGCCCCGATCATGCCATAGATATGGTCATGGCTCATCCCGCACACAGCAAACTTTATGTGGTATTTCGGCTCCTCTTCAGGCTGTTGCGGCAATACAGCGTCTCCAATCGCGTCCCCGTTCTTTATCCCCAAAGCCATTGCGCCCTGTGGCAAGCCGGCCATCATCGCGACCGTGCTCATCAAGCCGGTTTGCTTCAGAAAGTCGCGCCGGCCAGTGGATCTCGTGATCATCTCTCCTCCGTGTTTCCAACAACTTTTCGATCATGGGAAAATCGTGAAGGATAGGAAGCGCGCCATCGATTCACGCCGAACTCCCCAGCAGAAGTTCTGCGGGTTGTATGTTAGTTCAGCCTTAATTCGGTCTTCGTACTTCATTACTCTTCGTCGCGAATTTATTCTTCCCAAGCGTGACTGTCAAGAAAATGGCCCTGACCTGAGCGCGTTTGTTCATCGTCAATAGAACTAAGACTTCTCACGCCTGATCTGAATTGGAAGCTCCCGAGTCCATCAACGGGGTAGTCCGCACTGCTCTGCGCGATCGTTTCGCCTTCAACGAATGCCCGCTTTTGCCCTCGGCAACGATCTGCTCAGTCGCCTGCTCGGATTCAGCAGATTGCAGATGAAGTTCCATCTCCATCCGAGCTGCGGCAGGGTCTCGATCGCGAATCGCGCGATAGATTCGTCGATGCGATTCCAGAGAGTTCTTACGATCGAGGGATCGGCTCGCCGTCATTCGCCGGTCATCAAAGACCGCCGTCGAAACTGTTTCCATCAGCGCTGCCAGGATCGGATTGCCCGAGGCTTGGCCAATTACGCGGTGAAAGCGTACATCATGGATCAGATACTGGTCGGGCTCATCGATCGCGGCGTACATCTCGGCAATTTCTTCCGCCAGTTCGGTGAGCTGCTCTTGCTGTCCGCGTTCAGCCGCCAGCGCGGCCAGGTTGGTTTCCAGCAGCTTGCGTGTTTCGAATATCTGCCAGCTCTTGAAACCGTGCAGCGCGCCAAGCAACTCCAGGGAAGAACTTCCGATCTCCGCGGGTCCGTCCGCTACGAAGGTTCCCACGCCATGGCGGACCTTCATCACGCCCGTGGCCGCCAGATAGCCAATCCCCGTTCGCAGGCTGGCGCGGCTCATTTTGAGCATCTTAGCGAATTCGCGCTCCGGGGGAATCCTGTCGCCGGCCTTCAGCGTTCCATCTTCTATTTTTGACCGAATGTGGTTTATCACATGAGCGGTTAGCTGCGCCTCGACGATCCTGAAGTTGACAGTATCCATAAGAGCCAAGCCGTCATCGCGGAACTTCTGCGCGTTTCGGATACGGAGATTATTCCGGCTGAAGCCGTTCCGTCAACCAATTATTGGCCGATTTCATCGGAATTGGGCTGGCGAACCGCACTATTATCCGGTCTGCGATGCCCTAGCAATTGCTCAGTTGAAGTGTGCCCGTCTGGCACTTAACTCGCTGATTCCGAATGTACCAGACAATACTCTCGGTCCCGTATTAAATTCATCTTGACAGTCATGGTCTGACCTCTATATAGACTTGGGTTACTTTTGGACCCTGAAAATTCCGATACGCAAAAAACTCCCGAATAGGGGTGTTTTCTCGAAGATATTCACCCCTAAATCGGCCACAGGATCTTCTCAATCAGCGAGCAAGCAATCACAGCCCTTTGGAGGTCTCGATGCTACACATACGCTTCAGGAAAGAAGCGGTACTCGCGCGCTACGTAACCGCTTTCTGCTGTTTCACCGCGTTCCTGCTCGCCATCCGAGGTCACGCGCAACTGGCAGGAACCGGCAACATTCAAGGCACAGTTACGGATTCGTCCGGAGCGCTGGTTCCCAATGCCACGGTTACCCTGATCGAAGCGTCAACGCAGGTCAAGCGAACCACCGTGAGCGATCAGGCGGGTGTCTACGTCTTTCCCAACATCCCTATCAGCTCCTACAACCTCAGAGTAGGCGCAGCAGGCTTTGAAACATTTGAACGGACCGGGATCGTTCTTGAGGTAGGCAGCAACATTTCCATCAATACGGCCCTGAAAGTCGGAAAGGCCGACGTCACGGTTGAGACCCATGCAGACGCCCTCTCGCTGCAGACCGAGGACACGTCATTCAAGCAGACGATCGATCAGTCCACGGTACAGGAGATGCCGCTGAATGGTCGCCAGATGACGAACCTAATCACACTTTCCGGTGGGGCGAGCATTGCGCCAGGCGGCGACTTCACGGGCAGCAAGTACTCCTATCAGACTATTGCAATTTCCGTTGCCGGCGGCATGGGCAACACCACTCAGTGGAAGCTGGACGGCGGCGATAATAACGAATACATGGGCAATGGTAATCTGCCGTTCCCTTTCCCGGACGCAGTCAGCGAGTTCAGCGTGGAGTCCACGGCCCTCGGCGCACAGAGCGGCAGTACCCATTCCGGCGGTCTAGTCAATGTGGTCACCCGTTCTGGAACGAACCAGTATCATGGATCGGGCTTTGAGTTCATCCGCAACAACTACGTAGACGCCACCAACTTCTTCTCAACTACACCGGACACTCTCCACCAGAACCAGTTCGGCGCCACCTTCGGCGGGCCCGTCAAGCGGAACAAGCTTTTTGCCTTCGCCGGATATCAGCGCTGGAAAGCCGACCAGTCCACCAACCCCCTGGAAATGTACATTCCCACGGCGGCTAACCTTGCCGGCGACTGGTCCGCAACCAACCCGCCACCATCTGCAGGTGGCCAGCAACTATACGATCCGTTGACCGGAGCAGCAATTCCGGGCAATAAGTACCCGACGCCGCCAACTTACAACGCGCAGGCTTTGGCATTGATGGCCTACATGCCCACCAACTACGTGAATGCGAACAACGGAGAAGTTTCCTTCAAGATTCCGTCAGAGATTTTCGACAACCAGTTTGTGACCAGGGTGGACTGGACGATCAACCCTCGCAATAGCCTGTATGGCCGGTACTTCATCGACGGATATCAGGCTCCATCGTTTTTCTACAAGGGCGGCACCAACGGAGGTATCCTGGTCACCTCTCAGGCTCCTGGCAACTACGAGCGCGTGCAGACGGGAGTCATCTCCGAGGCATTCACGTGGCGGCCGAACCTGGTCAACGCCTTCCACGCATCAGGCACCAAGCGCGTCGATAACCGTGCGTCGGCTCCCGGCATTAATGGCAATACTCTCGGCATCACACAGTATGACGAGGTGCCCACCAACCTGGAACTCGAAGTTACCGGAGGAGCCTTTGCCACGTGGAACACCTACTGCGGCACCTGCTCGAACGGGTTTTTTAATGTGGACGACGAGGGCGTATCCGACGACCTCACCTGGATTAAAGGCAATCACCAGGTGGTGGTGGGCGGCGAGTTCGTCAAGGTTCACTTCAACGAAGTAGCCGGATTTCAGGCCAACGGCAACTACAGCTTCACGGGTGAATTCAGCGGAAGCGGGCCGCTAGGAGGAAACACCATCGGGAGCGGCAACCTGGACTTCTTGTGGGGAGCCATGGCAACCTTCGGGCAGAGCAAGGAGCAGCAGCTTGCGCTGCGCGGGCCGGTTCCCAGCATCTACATCCAGGACACCTACCACGCCAACAAGAGGCTGACCATCGCAGGCGGCATTCGCTGGGAGCCTGAATTCATACCGCGCGATCAGTTCAATCGCGGCACCACTTTCAGCATGGCCGCATTTCTCGCCGACAAGGTTAGCAGCGTGTATCCGAATGCGCCTCCGGGAAGCTTCTTCTATGGAGATCCCGGCGTTTCCAAGTCATTCACAACCAATCCGATTTGGAATTTCAACCCTAACATCGGCGCAACGTGGGATCCGTTTGGCAATGGCAATACGGTCATTCGCGGCGGCCTGCAGTTGGCTTATGACGAGGCCAACTTCTACACCACCAACCGCAACCACCAGAACCCGCCGTTCGCCACAAACGTTAACGTAAGTACCACCGGACCTATTTGCTTCAGCGAGCCGTGGCTTCTGGGCGGCACGGGGTACGGCTGTAACCAGGTCGGCGGCACTGATCAAAGTCCCTTCCCGCAACCCACGGTCCCAACGCCTGCCACGGCAGTCTTCCCAGCTCAAGGCGAGTGGATTGTGATCGCTAACCCCTACAAGGTGCCCGATACCTTGCAGTGGACTCTGAGTGTCCAGCATCAGTTCGCTCACGGCTGGCAGGCGCAGCTCGACTACATCGGCAACCATACCTCCGGCATGCCCGTCGGCACCGAGGTGAATCCAGCAATCTACACTCCGGGAGTGTGGGGAACCGGTGGGACCGGATGCGGTCCCGTCGTGACCAGCGGCCCAGCCGCAGTTGCCGCAAAGACGGTGGGAGGCGGCAAAGTTGGTACAAACTGCTCAACCACAGGTAACCAAGCGGCCCGTTGGGCTCTCTCTGAAGCGAATCCCGCCTACGGCAACCAGTATGCCGGAGGCAGCAGCAGCGGCATGATCCTTGTCAGTAACATTGCCTACGCCAACTACAACGGTATGGTGGCCACGCTGCAGCACCGCTTGTCATCCACCTTCGTAATGCTGACCAACTACACGTGGTCGCATTGCCTCAACATCGCTGACGCATCCGGCGACTGGTCCAGTACGCCGCTTGAAAATCCTTACGCCCCGCACCAGGATTACGGCCGTTGCGGTTCGGATTACCGGAACGTCTTCAACACGTCCGTGGTCTACACTACGAAATTCCCGCTTCACGGAGTCGCGAAGTGGGTAGCAAACGATTGGGAAATTGCGCCGCTGCTCCATATCACCAGCGGTGCGCCTATCAATGTAACCAGTGGACAGGACATTTCGCTCACTGATACCGGCAATGATCGCCCCAACGTAGTGCCCAGTGTCAGCCAGAAAACCGGTATCAAGCTGGAGGGTGGCCATGCCGGTGCGTCTGTAGCCACCAGGGCGTGGCTCAATCTCAATGCCTTCTGCGGTTCAACCACCACGGCCAATCCCTGCACAAATCCTGTTGCTGCAGGCACCTTCGGAAATCTGGCCAGAAATGCAATCAGTGGCCCAATGCTCTTCCAGAACGACGCCCAGATTTCGCGTTTGTTCCCGATCAAAGAACGGGTGAGTGTCCAGGCTCGTCTCGAAGCCTTCAATTTCCTGAACCATCCGTCCTTTGACAACCCCGGAGGCAGCAGCGCGGGCAACTCCACGGCCAGCGGCCCGCAGATCGCAACCTTTGGAGAGATCTCATCAACCAGCATTGCCGCCAGAGTCTTTCAGGGAAGCTTGAAAGTGATCTTCTAAGGAAGCAAACGAGGAACAAAGAAAATGTCCCTTGATAACTGCCCCGTTTCGATGATTGAAACGGGGCAGCCCTTTGGCGCGCACGATAACTCCTCCTCTATCGCGGGAAGAACCGGAGCAGCAGCGCCCCGGGCTTGGCAGGATTAATTTCGGTACCGCAACAATACCTGCGACCAACGGCGCATAGCTGGGCTAGAATGGCTACTTAGTTGAAGAAGCGTAGGGTTCTCTTCACCGTCCAGTCCTGATCTAATGATGGTTGCGCATATCTGCAACGCGACCTGGAGGGAAAGTATGTTGCCAGAACAATGGGAAATCTTCAAACGCGCTGCGCGACGCGAGAAGATGGACAAGATTCCAATGGCGCTGATCATTGATAGCCCGTGGATTCCCGGCTACCTGGGAATCAGGCACCTGGATTATTTCCTTGACCCGGAGCTCTGGTTTCAATCCAACTTGAAGATCATGCGCGAGTTTCCCGACATCATCTTCATCCCCTCCTGGTGGATGGAATACGGGATGGCGGCCGAGCCCTCGGTACTCGGCGCAAAGATCAAATTCTGGCAGGACAATACGCCCAGCGAATACCAGACCCTGCGCCGGTTGGAGGATATAGACAGCTTTCCAGACTACGAAGTGGAAGCTGACGGTTTTGCCGGCCTGACCCTACATCGCATCGGCATGGCTAGACAGCGCATTCTCGATGCAGGCTACATCCTTCCTATGGTCACCTCGCGGGGACCGCTTTGCACCGCTGGGTTTGTTCGCGGCACAACGGAATTCATGATCGACCTGGTGGAAGATCCCAAGGGCGCGCACAAGTTGATCGATCTGTGCACGCGCGTGATCATCGATTGGCTCAAAGCACAGCAGAAGGTTATGGGCGACGGAGTTGAGAGCATCTTCATCCTCGACGATATCGTGGGGTTCATTAACGAGGAGCATTACCTCGAGTTCGCGCATCCTTACCTGAAGCGCATTTGCGACGCTTTTCCCAAGGACTGGGTGAAGGTCTACCACAATGACGCGGAAGTCGATGCATGTCTCGACCATCTGCCCGATGCGGGATTCAATGTGCTCAACTGGGGTAAGCAAAAACACATCACCGAAGTGAAGCGGCGCGTGGGTGATCGCATGTGCCTGATGGGCAATGTCAATCCTTTGGAGATTGGAGTGCGCGGCACACCGGAAGAAGTGAAGGACGAGACCCTGGAAGTGCTGGACGGCTCGGGTGGTGAGGGAATCATTCTCTCCGTTGGTGGCGGCACTAGCCCCGGAATGCCACGCGAAAACATTATGGCCATGCTTGAGGCGCTGGAAGAATTCAACGCAAAGCGCGCCGGCAGTGTTATTGCGAGCGTTCGCTAAGGGGAGAATGGATGCCTGATTATGCCTTGATGAATCAGTTCCTGTACGAGGGGAACGCCGACCAGGTGGAGAGGCTTACAAATGAAGCCCTCGCCGAGGGGCGACCTGCGCAGGAGATTCTGAACGAGGGATTGATTGCGGGCATGAGCGTAGTCGGGGAAGATTTCAAGCACAACGTGCTCTACGTTCCTGAAGTCCTGATCGCAGCGCGTGCCATGAAGGCCGGCATGGGCGTGTTGAAGCCACTGTTGACATCGAAGGATAACGGCACGAAGCCCAAAGGTGTCTTGCTCATGGGCACCGTCCGCGGCGATTTGCATGATATCGGCAAGAACTTGGTGGGCATGATGGCCGAGGGAGCTGGCTTTGAGTTGCACGACATCGGCGTGGATCAGAGTCTCGACAAATTCATGGCCGCGGCCGAGAAATGCAAGCCCACCATCATCGGCATGAGCGCGCTGTTGACCACGACCATGATGTATATGAAAACGGTGATCGACGGCTTTGATGCGGCAGGCATGTCGCACATCAAAATGGCCATCGGCGGCGCGCCCATCAGCCAGATGTTCGCCGACGAAATCGGTGCCGACGGATACGGCGCCAACGCCTCGGCGGCGGTGGATTTGTTTTTGCGGCTTGCAGCGCAGGAGTAATCATCAGTGACCACTTACAAGATTTTGTTTTGGCAGGAAATCCCCACTCAAGTCAAGGCCGAGGACGAGGTCGACGACATCACTGTAATGCTGGATGGGAAGTTCATGGCACAAGTCGATATTCTCGCTGCCAAACGGGGACTGCAATCTGCCGACGAGTACCTCGCCCAGTGGAAGTGGGGCGAGGAAGAACAGCGCGAGGGCTCTGCACGCGACGTGGCCGAGGCAGTCAAAGCCGAACTCGAAGCCAAGGGCTGGTAGGAACTCCAAGCAAATGGCCGTTACCCTCACCATCAACGGACAATCAATCCAGGCGACGGACGCTCAATCGCTGTTCGATTACGCCGAGGCCATGGGCATTGACGTGCCCACGTCCTGCCGCAAGCAAGGCAAGTGCAAAGAGTGCATGGTCGAAGTGGTCGAAGGCATGAACGCTCTCTCGCCAAACGCAGAGCCTGAGCGTCATCTAAAGGGCAACTTCCGCCTGGCGTGCCAAACCTCCGTCACCGCCGTAGAAGGCCGCGTCCGATGCCACACCATGAGGCGCGGATACATGTGCATCGAACGGCACTCATTTGGCCTGCCTGTCAGTAATCGAGAGTTTGCTCCTGATCCCGCGGTCACACGCGATGGAGATCGGATCCTGATCGAAGGAGTCGAAGTAGAGCGTTCTACCGGTCCCATTCTTGGCATCGCAATGGACCTTGGGACTACGACGATTGTCCTGCGTCTCGTCGATCTTGAAAGTGGCGAACTCATCGCGGACACCTCGTTTGAAAATCCGCAGCGATTCGGCGGGTCTGAAGTCATGTCGCGCATCGCATACGACACCGAGCACCCCGGAAGACTGCTGATGCGCACGTTGGCCGGCTACCTGACCCATGCCATCGAAAAGTTTCCGGTCGATCCAAAAACGATCTACGAAATGGTGGTCGTCGGCAATTCGACGATGCGCGATCTTTTCTTTCGGCAGAGCGTGTATTCGATCGGCCAGAACCCCTATCAGTCGATAACTGAAATAGAGATGGCCGAAGGCAAGCGTGCCAGCACAAGTCTTATTCAAACCGGGCTGCGCAGCCTGTTGCCCATTCATCCCAAGGCACGTGTCTACGGTGCTCCTGTCATAAGCGGTCACGTTGGTGCGGACGCTGCCGCATGTATGCTGGCCGTCGATCTCGCTCATGAAGAGCGCCTCGTCGCAGTCATGGATATTGGGACGAACACGGAGTTGATTGTTGGCAACAAGCACCGCATCCTTGCGGCATCTTGTCCGGCGGGTCCGGCCTTCGAGGGCGGTGCCATTGCATGCGGCATGCCCGCGTTGGACGGTGCAATTGAAGCGGTCGCAATTGCTGACGACGGCTCTTTCAGTCTTCGTGTTATCGGCGACGTTCGGCCCGAGGGAATCTGTGGCTCCGGTCTCGTCGACGCGCTCAGCGAGCTGCTTCGCACTGGTCGGATGAATGATATGGGCCGCTTCGAAGATGATATTCATCGCATCACGCTTAGCCACGGTGAAACGGCGGACCAGGACATTTTTCTGCAAGAGAGCGATGTAAACGAGCTGGCCCAAGCCAAGGGTGCGAATGTCGCCGGCTTGCACGCCGTCTTCTCCACCTATGGTATTGATTTCGATGACATCGAAGTTTTTTACTTGGCAGGAGGTTTCGGACGCCACCTCAACATCGAAGCTTCGAAGCGCATCGGCCTTGTGCCCAGCCTCGCCTCATCCAAAATCGTGCAGGCCGGGAATACCGCGATTGAAGGCGCCACAATCGCCTTGCTCTCGAAGTCGAAGCGTCAGGAATTAGAAGAGTTGGTAAAAAGGGTCCAACACTGTCGCCTTGAAACTCACCGAAACTTTTTCAATTTCTTTGTGGAAGGCTGCCAATTCAAGCCAGTGGAGCCGATTCCATGCGCGACATAGCCGAAGCCATCGAATTGGCCAGCACGCATCCAGAGCTGAACGTGCTGCCTGAGGAGTATGTGCGCCTACTCGGTTACCCGCGTGGCTGGACGCTCGAAGACCGCGCTCTGGAATTGGCAGATTGGGCGCGGGATTGGTACGCAAAGAATGGCCATCCATGGATCTATGCGCGGCAGGCGGGGAACTTCGAAATCAAAAGCAACTCCATTCATATTGATGGAATCGAGTTCACCAGCAAGCGAATGCAGGCCACGCTCCAGCAGGCAGAAGCCCACAGCGTCATTCTGGTCGCCGTTGGCGCAGGCTCTGAAGCAGAAGAGGAGGCTCGCCTGCGTTGGGAAGACGAGAAGCCTGACGAGTATTTTTTCCTCGAAATATTCGGGTCCGCGGTAGTCGAACATCTGGTCACCGCCATCGGAGCGCGTCTCTGCGACTGGGCAGAAAAGCGTGAGATGGCTGTGTTGCCCCACTATAGTCCTGGATATCCTGAGTGGGACATCGCGGAGCAGCCGCGCCTGCTCGAACTAATGAAGCGGACGCGAAGAGAGCCTTTTCCCTCGAGCGTGGAAGTGTTTGACACGGGTATGTTATGTCCCAAGAAAACTCTGCTCGCGGTCTTCGGATTGACACATCACACCGACCGATTGCGCAGACTCACCGATCTTATTCCCTGCGAAAACTGTTCTTTCGGTCCGTGTCAATATAGGCGCGCACCGTATCGGCGAGCTCCGCGATCGTGGGGCGAGCAAGTCCCCGTTCGCGTTGCGGTGCTGGACCCGGAGGCCGAATATACGGTAAACCGAAGAGCCTTGAGGCGATGGGCAGAAGAGCGCCTTTCGCTGCACATGAATCAAGACGGCTCGCTCGACGCTCTCTTTTGCTATGACGGAACTACATGCACCAATATGGGTCGTCCGCTGACGTTCCACTACAACGTGAAGATCGGTCCGCGCGCGGAGGGATATCCAATTTGGGAGCAGCGTTGCGCCCCCGCCCCAGGCGATGAAGGCCATTCCCTCATGTGCCAGTATCTCGATAACCCTTCACAGTTGATGGCCGCCATTGACCGCGAGAAACCTCTCGACGGCGAACGATTGAACGCGGTCTTGTCATGGCAGCGCAAACCCAGTGCCGCAGGCTGCTATTGTGAGGCATCGAGTCGCGATCACAAGTGGGGCCTGGTTCTCGAAACGATTCACTACGCCCTCGTACAAAAGGAATTGACGCAGGATACGGAGTTTTCATGAAGATGCTTTTGCAGGATGCAATTCAGGAACGGCCCTTGCTGGGCGATGGGGCCATGGGCACGCAACTGATGATTGCCGGATTGGAGCAGGGCAATTGCGGCGAAGCGTGGAATCTCACGCATTCTGAGAGAGTGCTTGCCATTCAGCGGCGTTACGTAGAGGCTGGCTCAGACTGTCTCATCACCAACACCTTCGGCGGGTCGCGGATCATGCTCACCCGCCATTCTGAGGCGGACCACGTCGTCGAAGTAAACAAGGTCGGCGTGGAGATCGCCCGTCAGGCCTTTGGCGCTAAAGACGGTTACGTGCTTGGAGACATCGGCCCCTTTGGCGGCTTGCTGCAGCCTTTCGGAGAATTCACTGAGGCCCAGGTTCGCAGCGCATTCGAGGAACAGGCTGCGGCTCTGGTTGATGCGGGGGCTGACGCGATCATTATCGAAACGCAAACATCACTTGAGGAACTCTTGATCGGCATCGAAGCAGCCCAGGCTGCTGGTTCGAACTGCATCATCGGGTCCATGGCTTACGATGTTACTCTCGACGGCTCAACCTTTCGCACCATGATGGGCATTGAACCCGAACGCGCCGCGGAATTCATGGAAGAGCACGGCGCGCACATCGTCGCCCTCAACTGCGGAACAGGCATGGAGATGGAGCGCGCGCGCGATGCGGTGGAACGCTACAAGCGCGTAACCAGACTGCCCGTGATGGTCCAGCCGAATGCAGGCAAGCCTCAGCTCATCAACATGAAAGTTGTCTACGACGAAACACCTGAGCAAATGGTGAAAGGTCTGCTGCCGCTTCTGAAGGCCGGCGCAAACATTGTCGGATCCTGTTGTGGCAGCACACCGGAGCACATCCGCGCATTTAGAAAAGTGATGGACGAATTCCTGGGGTCGGAAGGACTCGCAGTCAATGGAGGGCGACGTGAAAGTCAAAATCTGTGATGTGAGCCCGATTGCCGTGGACAAGCTCCCGGAACACACTGGCGATAAGTCTGGTATTGGTGTTCACTACGTGGATGCCTTCATTAAGCCTATGAATGTGAAGCTCGAAGATGGTACGCCAGTCAAGTGCAAGCGCCGTGGACTGAAAATCGTCCTCTCCGCCGGCGCCAAAAAAGGCGAAGGCTTGATGCGTCGCATTGAGGTGAGCTCTGATCCGGTTGTCATGCTCACCGCAGCTCTCCAAGAGGCCGCCAAAGGTGCCGGCATTGAACTTACTCTAGAGGATGGGGCAATCTTTTTTGCATTGTGATTTGTCTCGAAATACACTGTTAGATCACGGTGCCAATGTCTTCAGCCCACTTATCTTGAACGGAAGAAATACGCCGGACGCTGCTGTCGGCTGACTCCCGCCAACGTAGAGTTCGTATTGCCCAGGCTGAACGCTTCGACTGCCATCGGCATTCACCAGACTTAGCTGCCTGGGTTCAATCACGAAATGAAGTGTCTTGGTTTCCTCTCGCCGCAGATGAACTTTTTCGAATCCGGTCAGCCAGCATCGGGGCGCGCCGTCTTTGCCTTGTGGAATCAGGTAGGCCTCTACCGTCTCATCACCGTCCCGGTCGCCCGCATTCTCAACTTCTACGCTTGCCTCCAGCGGTGCTCCCGCCTGTAACTCAGCGGAATTGAGGCTCCCGTTGCTATATCGAAATCGCGTGTAACTCAAGCCGAAGCCGAAGGGATAAAGCGGCGCGCCGGTGAAGTATCGGTACGTACGTCCCTTCATGGAATAGTCGTCGAAAGGCGGAAGCTGACTGGAACTGGCGTAGAAGGTCAGTGGCAGGCGGCCGGAGGGGTTATTTTCGCCGAAGAGCGTTTCTGCAATTGCAGTGCCACCGGACTCTCCGGGAAACCACGCCTCCAGGATTGCTGATGATTTCTGCCCAGCGTCCCCGAGCGCGAGCGCGCTTCCACTCATGAGTACCATGATGAGCGGCTTGCCCAGGGCTGCCAGTGCGTTCACCAACTGCAATTGGACCGCCGGCAATTCAATCGCGCTTCGATCTCCGCCGTCGAAACCGTTTACATGGACGGGCATCTCTTCGCCTTCAATTTCTGGACTCAGTCCCAGAAAGACGATTACGACATCCGATCGTTTGGCCACCGACACTGCCTGGTCGCGCAATACATCCAGAGGTGGCTCCCAGCTGAAGGTCAGGCCTGCTCCGAAGCGCGGAGAGTCATGACTGTATTCAATGCGAAAAGGGTGAGGCAGAGTGTCGCCGAACGTCATTTTGAACGGAGTCGTCGGAGCTCGCCGTCCACGTGTGGGAGCATGAATGAATTCATAAACCAGCTTCCCATCGAGCCAAACGCGGACAGTCTCTTCGTCCTCGCACGTGCTGCAGTGTGCCATCGAAAACCCGAAGCGAATGGCACCCGGAGCCGGAGCCGTAATCGAGCCGGTCCAGCGCACAGAAAAGCTTTCGCCGGAAACTCCAGATGCAGGCGAAGCAGCGTTCCAGTCGAAGTCGATGGCTCTGTCGATGCGTTCAATCACCGGACTCCCGGCGAAGCCTTTTCCGGAGAAGTACTCCGCTTTCAATCCGGATGTGGCCGCTCCATTCGCGCTCGATGAGAAGACCGTGGGAGGAACTGCCACTGGAATTCCCTCCACGTAAGGAGCCCCTTGCGCATACAGGACATCTCCATGCATTCGCTGCTCAAGCGCATCCAATGGTGTCACGGGATGCGATGCAATGGCATTGTAGTTTCCTTCGAGCGCGGACAAGGACGAGGCATTCGGGCCTACTATCGCGATCGTTTGATGCACATCTCTCAGCGGCAACGTGCTCCGTTCATTCTTGAGTAGGACGATCGAGGCGCGCGCTGCTTCCAGCGCGAGCGCGCCGTGTTTGGCCGAGTCATTCTCTGAAAAGGAGATTCTGTTATACGAAACCATCGTCGGCGGATCGAACATCCCCAGGCGAAAGCGAGCGGTGAAAAGACGCTTCACAGACTTGTCAATCTCGGCTTCGCTGATCAGTCCCTGGTGAACAGCGTCTGGGAGGGCGTCGTACTCTTTGCCACAACTCAGGTCCGTTCCAGCCTTTACTGCCAGCGCCGCCGCGTGCACCATATCCGGAGCAAAGTGGTGGCCACCGACGATATCGGTAATGGCGCCGCAGTCGGAGACGATGAAGCCGTTGAAATTCCAGTGCGTCTTCAATGTCTGCCGGAGAAGCATCTGATTTGCGCAGGCGGGCGACCCGTCAATCGAGTTATACGCGCACATCACACTGTCTGCATGCGCATCGACGACCAGTTGCCGAAATGCAGACAGATATGTGTCCTCAAGATCGTGCGGCGAGACCATCACATTGAAGTTATGGCGCTGGGGCTCCGGCCCGCTGTGGACTGCAAAGTGCTTGGCCGTGGCCACTACTTTGAGGTATCGGGGATCGGACCCCTGCAGACCGTGGACAAAAGCTTCCCCGATGCTTCCAGTCAGGAATGGATCTTCACCGTAAGTCTCCTGCCCCCGGCCCCAACGTGGATCACGCACGATGTTGATGTTCGGAGACCACAGCGTCAGTCCGTAGAAAATGGACCGATTGCCCTCCCGCTGTGCCTGGTTGTATTTGGCCCGTGCCTCCGTGGAGATGGTGTCGCCAACGCGATCAATTAATGCCGTGTCCCACGTCGCGGCCAATCCGATGGCCTGCGGAAATACGGTGGCATATCCTGAACGTGCTATGCCGTGCAGCCCTTCGTTCCACCAGTTGTATCCCGGAATTTGAAGACGCGGTATGGGCGGGGCGTCGTTCTGCATCTGCGATACTTTTTCAGCCAGCGTCATTCGGCTTATAAGATCGTCTACTCTCTGTTCCAGCGGAAGCGCCGGATTTAGATATCGACCCTGCGGCGTGGAGCTCTGCGACTGCCCGTGCCCTACAAAAAGCAGCAGAATTGCGGCGGAAAGACTCGTTCCTATCAGGCGGCAGAAACGACCGTGCATGGATATCTTTCTGCCGTGCAATGTTTGCATCGCCCTGTCCAATGTCACTTTGTTCAATCCTTGTCCCGCAAGCCGGCAAACGTGGGACTTTGAATCAGACCTTCTCAATTGAATCCCCTGCCAGCCGTTGCGATACTCTCGCAATCATCGGCATCCTCAGCAGCTTCCGCATTCATGATCAGTAGACTGGCCAGATGACGCGCGTGCCTTGGCGACAAAACGATTTGGGCTTGACCGTCGCTGTCTTGTCTTAAGTCAAGCTGCCTGATTACGATTGCCTGAGCGTCATCGGTGAGCGATACTTCGAGACGTCCCGCCACCCTTTCCAATGTTTTTCTCCCACCTTCTGAACACGGAGGCGATGGATTTCGCATGCCAGCGTCGTCAGGCAGTCCTCCATCCCAGCGAGTAAACGCCTGTCCAGTGTTGATTTCTGTCTATCGCTTTTCTCTTCTCAGAGATCAGAAGATCAGTTTGAGCGAAAGCTGCGCGATGCGCTCCAGGTTTGCGGCCGCAGCCGTGTTCTGTGGAGTCGAACCTGTGATTTTGCCAAATGAGCCGCCCAATGTTGTGCCGGGGTCGCCAAGGTTCGCATGATTCAGCAAGTTGAAATACTCGGCACGGAACTGCAGGTAATTACCCTCTCTGATGGGGAACCTTCGCGCCACACTCGCGTCCCATTCGGCAAAGCCCGGACCGACAAAGGACCCCTTTTTAACATTTCCGAATGAGGCAAGGCCGGCGTTGGCGGGAGGGTTCGCGAAGCTTGCCGGATTGAGAAACGACTTGCAATTGACCGCGGTGGTACAGGCTGACCCGTGATAGGCAGTTCCCGTCTGCACGGCGCGATCGCGAGATTCGCCGGAGCCGTCGATGTTGCTGTTGCTCGACCAAATGGTGAGCGGATCGCCGCTGCGGTATTGGAACAGACCACTGGTTGCCCACTCGTTCACAACGTAGCGCAACATGGCCGGAGCATCATTCAAGAACTTCGGAGCCGTGTACACATACGACAGAGCACTGACACTGCGATGATCGAAATCCGCCGGTCCGTAGTCTAGACTCTTGAAGTTCGGAACGGTGATCGGGTAAACGAAGGCGTTGCCGGCGCCAATCGACGTAGCCGCTTGGTTCCACGGCAGGTTGTTGAGCGCTTTCGACCATGTGTAGTTGAAGAGCAAGGTCAATCCGTAGCGCACCCGCTGCTCGGCGGAAACCTGCAACGAGTTGTAGTTCGTGTTGCCGCCGGTGTTTGCCGCAGTGATTGTATTTGGGTAGCAACTGCCGGTTGCCGCGCAGCCCGGCTGATTGTAGACGCGCGTTCCATTGACGATAGGATTCAATTCGAGGTCAGTCCACTCGTGGCTGCTGTGCTCGGCCACATAAGCAATACGCGTCGAGAGGCTGCTGGAGATCCGCTGTTCCACTGCAAGATTCCAATCATAGGTGACTGGATCCTGGAAGCCGTGAGTTGGGTCGTAAGTCAGCCACGCTTGCGAGTTAGAAATGGGAGCACTGGGGCCCGGAGGTGTCGTCGCCGACGGGAATGTCGGATACGGGAAGGGATTTGGAATCCCATAGCTGCCGTACGGATCGCCGAAGCTAATATTTGTTCCAGCAGCATTATTGTTGAAACTCACGCTGGTTATGAACGGGGCGAGGTTCGAGTAGATGTTGAATAGTGTGCTGTTGATGCGGCTGTCGTAGAACATGCCGCCGCCGCCGCGAACACTCGTCTTGCCCTCGCCGAAGACATCCCAGGCGAAGCCCAGCCTCGGCATGAAGTGATTATAAGCGGAGGCGACGCCGTTTGGATTGAACCCCTGATCCCCCGCAAACTGCATCCCCGCAGGGGCATTCGGATACTTCGTTGAGTGCGTGCCAGCGGCCCATAGCGCCGGAAAGAAGCTTCCCATGCGACCCTGCATCTCGTGCCACGGAATGAACGGCTCGTAACGCACGCCATAGTCCAGCGTCAGATTGCGAGTCATCTTCCAACTGTCCTGGACGTATGCGCCTTGAAACTTGCCCCGTGCGTTGAAGAATTGTCCAGAAGCCTGCGTAAATGTATTGAGATACCCAAACAGGAAGTTGGCAATAGCGTCGCCGCCGGTGTTGTTGCCATTGAAAGTAAACTGGCCTGGCTGCTCGAAGAGGTTATTCACGTCGATCTTTGATACCTCGCCGTGATAACCAAAGTCGATATTGTGCCGGCCCAGTAGCCAGTGCATATCGTCGGTGAGGGTGTAGTTGGCTCGATCGAAGAATGCCTGCGGGTTACCGCCGATGGTGAAAAAACCACTTACCGAGATTTGATTGATCTGTTTGAACCCGGGCTGTGAAATCTTGACACCGAGATCGGCCACGTCAACGCTGTTTGAAATCGGCCCGCGAGAGTCGCGATCCAGCTGGTAGCTGATGATGAAGTTGTTGACGATGTGGCCGCTGAACGTGTGCGTCTCAGCGATCAGCGAGTTGTAATAGTTATTCTGTGCGTAGTCTTGATACGTCAGCAGATTCGCGGGGTTCAGCACGCCTTGCAGTGTGTATGCGTCGGAGAAATACCGCTCCGTCAGCTTGTCCTTCGGCGTCAACTCCTGATCGCCTCTGGCAGTTATCTCTGCCTCGACGTAGTCGTTCGGCTGCTGGAAGAGAACAGCTCCCCCGGTGGTCAACGGCTGAACGTCTTTCAGGAGATTGACCGTTACTGGGCTGAGGGCTGCAGCGCTCCACGTATTCGAAGAGCCCGCCGGACACGTGATCGTAGCAGCAAGAATCGCGGATGGTATCAGCGGATCCTTGACGCAATCAGTAAACACCAGATTGTTTGTGCCTGCCCCTGTGCCCGACGAGCCTGCACCGGCCTGAGCAATGGTGGGCAAAATGTCCGAGGCGGTCGCAGAGGCCGCATGAATGATGGACCTTTGGTATCCGAAGAAGAAGAACGATTTATCGGCCCTGTAAAGATGAGGGATGCTGAGCGGTCCCCCGACCGTACCGCCAAATTGGTTCCTCTTCAGCGGGTTGACGGTCTTGGAGTTGGTCTTGGCGTTATAGCTGTACCAGGGGGCGGCATCCAGGTCGCCATTGCGGACGAACTCGAACAGATCTCCGTGATACCTGCTGGTCCCGCTCTTGGTGATGATGTTGACTACGCCGCCGGCATTCTGGCCGTACTGCGCGTTGTAGTTGTTGGTCTCCACGCTGAACTCCTGCAGCGCATCGGGCATGGGGAAGGGCATATTGACGTTGGTATACTCGTCCACGTTGTTGCCGCCGTCCAGCATATAATTCGTCTGCCCCACAAAGGTGCCGTTGGCCGAAATGGTATAGGCCACGGGGAATGTCTTGGTGTTTCCCTGGTCGGCCTGGGCAGTGGGCGCAATCGTTATCCCCGCAACCTCTGCTGTTAGAGCGGCTGCGTTGCGGCCTTCCAACGGCAACTCGTTCACCTGAGACGCGCCGATCACTTGAGAGAGCGTTCCGGTGGTAGTGTCTACCTGAGCAGTCTCTGCGTTTACCGTAACCGTTTCGCTCGTGCTGCCCGGTTTGAGGGTGAGGTTGACCGTGAGGGAGGCGTCCGCTCGAACCTGCAGGGCCTTTTCTGTATAGGCCTCGAACCCCGCATGCGTGGCTGAGATGCTGTATGTCGATGGCGCGAGAGAAGAAAACGCGTAAACGCCCGCCGCCGTCGATGTCGTCTTGAGTTCCAGGCCGGTGCCCGCTTGCGTTGCTATGATGGCCGCTCCTGGAACCACTGCTCCGGTTGGGTCCGTGACTGTGCCCGTGATGCTTCCATATCCTTGACCAAACATCGCACTGGGAAAGCAGACCAAAGCCGCGCAAGCGACCATCGGAATTCTGTTCAACTTAAGAAAACCTCTCATGCCAGCCTCCTAACGAAGATTCCTTGCCGTTCAGACTGACTCAACCGGATGGGTCTGTCCGTATCTCTGGGGACGGCGGGTCGAGCGGTTGCGAATCGATAAGTTTGTAGAGAAGCAGTTGTGCGGTCGGATAGACAGATACCGTCCCTGACCGTCAGAGACGCTGGTATCTTATGCATTTTTATCTATTTATAGAACCCCGATGCCGACAGCCGCTGTAGCACGCGGAGACCGTTAATCCGAGGTGCCCCAGTCGCTAACACGCTCCGCATGTCGCGCTTGGATTTGGTAGAGGCGAGGAACGAACCGGTTCCGTCCCTCGCGGTCACCGCAGAATCATCACCTATTGCCGATCGGTATAATCGGTCCCGCTAGTGGTGACCTTCCCGCATCACCACATCCTCCTCGAACTTTGGGAGTTTATCGTTGTACTGATCGAAGTAGACCTGAACACTGCTCCGGTTCGTATCCGTCGTCGATACCGTGGTGATGTCCGGATCCATCACGGTGAATAACAGGTAAAGAAGTGGCCCGTTCCACATCGCTTGAATCGTGCCTGAAACCGCACAGTTCGCCAGTTGCGCGGTCAATGTCGGATTCATGCAAATACTTAGTTTGCTGCGCCGGCGCATTTCGCCAGGCGGCTTCGGCTGCAAAGCGAAAGCACCGCTTGAGGGTTGTGCCAGATCACTCTATCGGTAGCTGCGACGCGCACAACCCGCCTCCTCAGATCGACTGACCTTGTAGAGGGCGTCGAAGACGAGCGGACAGACAGATACGGTTCCTGACCGTCAGGGCGAGTTAATGCTCTTGCTTTTAAGAGAGTTAGATGAAGCAATAGAGGTTAATAGGTCATTACTCCGGCGATTGACTAATCCTGCGACACAGCCAGGATCCTCGGAGGGCCCGGAGTTCCGTCAGTTACCGTGGTTTCAAGAACAATCTGTAAATTCTGAGAGCTCGCATTCAGGCGCGTGGTTTTTGCAAACAATCCCATCAATTGCGGGTCAGTCAAAAACTCTCCGGCTGATTGAGTTCCGTAAGTGTAAAGTCCTCCAATCACAATCAGGACATTGCCGGTCTCGGAGTTCCGTATGCGGGAAATCAAAGCATAGTCGTGCAATAATGGACCGCCCGCCTCCCCTATATGTTCGCGGGATTGATTGGTCCCCCAACTCCAGGCTCGGGAAGAAGGATTCTTCGCATCCTTTATATAGATAAGATGATTCTCGCCGTCGATGGCGAGTGTGTAACGCAGCCGCCGAGTAAGGCGTAGACTCCACTCATTGTTGAAAGCCCCGATTAAAACCACCGGGCCTTCCCGCAAATCCGAGAAAGAGCTGGCGTTTTCTCTTCGGATGAGCACTTTCTTTCCATTCGATTCCAGCACTCCCACCACTCTGGCGATGGTCACCGCGTCGGCAAATGGAACGGAACCTGAAGCCCCGGACTGGGGGATTGCCGCGGGAGCACTCTGCTCTTCATCGGCCGCTACCGGTGTAGGCGGCCCGTTGGGAACATCACCCACCGCCAGCAACACCGGCCCTGGCGTGTCGAGAACGGGCTTCCAGAAAAGGTGCTCTGGAGTCTGCTTGTTAAGCCAATACCAAGTTACGGAGCCCATGGCGGAGATTGCTGCGACCAGCAAGAATGCGAGCCGCGATGCGTTGCGGCGGCCCAGGATTCGATCCTGAACCACGACCGTTTCCTGACCTGATTCTCGACCCGGTTGGTAGTTTGCATCGATGGCCGGCTCCGCTTCAGCCTGTTGGGTCCGGTCGGCGGCTCCAAAGTGAGTGCCGGGTGTCACCCCGTCGAAAGTTGCATTACCTGCGTGCAGGGCAGCTGTGAACTTGGGTATGTAGGAACCGGGCACAAGACTGATGCGCAACTCGGAACGGTGCTTCTCGTCCCCGTAATAGATCGCCAATCTTTTGCGAAGTTCCGTCGCTGCGGTCCGAACAATGTGGTCAAGGTTCGTGTCGTACGACGATGATCTTCCAAATACCTCGATGCCGATCGTCCGTTCCTTGATTTGATCGCCCGAGCCTCTCAGGGTCTCCTCGACGACATATTTAAGGAAAGCGGTCGATCTCCGGCTTGCACGGAAGATCTCATCTCGCGTCAGCACTTCAAGTTGCGCAAGAATCAGCTCGGCGGTCAAATCCGCAGGAACTCCGCCAATGAAGTCAACTTGCGTCATAGCCCGCCAATGCGACCGATTCTAGCATTCTGAATGTCTCGTGAGCGAACCCGTCGCATCGCACGCTCACGTCAGAAGAACTGTGGGAGATCACAGCCGCAGTCGCTCATGCAAACAATGCTAACCCGATCAAAAGCAGCCACGATCACTGCGCAAACAAGCTCAGCGGAATCGCATCACCCATTGCCTTGTAGCCGGCGGGAGACGGGTGCAGATGGTCACCGCTATCATAACCAGACAACAGTTGATCGGGATGAGCCGGGTCGCGCAACACAGCGTCGAAATCGATGACTGCATCGAAGTGCCCAGCAGCGCGAATCCATTGATTCGTAGCCTGACGGTCGGCCTCGCTCGACGGACCCGGATGGTAATAAAAGGAGCCAACGTAAGGGGTGATCGTCGCTCCGTAGACGCGTAGCCCATGGGCATGGGCACGCGCAATCATCTGCTCGTAAGCCGCAATCACTCGGCCTACCAGGGCCGCATGTTCTGCCTGTGTCACCTCGCCTTCCCGAGCCAGCCCGCCCAGATCGTTCACGCCCTCATACACAATCACCCATCGCACACTCGCGGGCGCCAGTACATCGCGATCGAATCGTGCCAGTGCACTTGGTCCAAGGCCATCTGTCAGCAGGTGATTCCCGCCGATCCCCTGGTTGGACACTCCTACATTGCGTGTCTTGGGCGCCCCCTGCAGTCTTGCGGCCAGCACATCCGTCCACCGGCCGTTCCCATTCGTCGTGGCCCCATGCCCGTCCGTGGTGGAATCTCCCAGCGCTACCACTCCACGCGCTCCCGGCGCGGCCCGCACGTCAATCTCTGTCACCTGATACCAATGGTCCACATGTTTCGCTTGCGTAAGGTTTGCAGCGCCAACAAGGTCTCCATGTACGTAATACGATGTTGCCCGCGATCCCGGATGTCCTGTCTCTCTCGTTGGCGGTGCGTCCAGATGAAACGTCACCGCCAAATCCGACGATCGCGCCACGGCAAATTCCACCGGGTCAGAAACGAACTCCGCCCCTGCGGGCACAGTCACATCAACGTTCCCCGCAAATGTCACTGGCCGATCGGTCGCGGCGTCAATCGTCGAGGACGACGGCGACAGCGGTCGAGCAATGTGTACTGATACAAAGTGCAACGGCTCAGTCCCGAACGCATTCGACAGATGCACCCGCACGGCAGGTCCTCCCACTGACAGGTGAAAGATCTGCCGCACGGTTGCATTCCGCAGGTCGTCCGCTGGCAACGTATTGAGCGGTTCCGGAATCTGCTGCGAGGCTCCCTAACTTACTACCCAGCTCTGTGCCTTCGCAGCCGGAGACTTTCCACCTTGAGCGCACAGGCAGCCTGCGAGGATCGAAAATCCGACAGTCGCTAAGAATCTTCGTGCATGTCTCATAACAACCGGTTTACCATTAGGCCCTAAGTAAATCGCTTTTTTGAAGCCAGAAAAGCATACCACCGTGGAGTATTGCCTTGTCTTTTTCTTTCAAGCCGACTCTCTTGTGCCTGGGCCTCTTCGTTGTCACCGTGGTCTGCACTCCATCAAAGGGGCAGAATGCCGCGCCTCCATCGGTCGCCTTCACGGCCGATCAGGATCACCAGAACATGATGGATCAGCTGGGCATCAAAGCCTTGCGCCCTGGTCCGAGCGGCAATGAAAAAGCGCCCAACCACGCCAACTTCGATGAGTCTCAGGCAAATCCCTTTCCCAACATACCTGACCCGCTCAAGATGAACGACGGCCACAACGTGACAACCGCCGCGATGTGGTGGGGTCAGCGTCGTCCCGAGATCGTCGAAATGTATTCGAAGTACATCTACGGCCGCGTCCCCACCAACGTGCCAAAAGTCACCTGGACCGTCACCACGGTCGACCACGAGTTCCTCGGCTTCACCCCCATCGTTGCCAAGGACCTCATCGGTGAAGTCGACAACTCCCTATACCCCGCCATCAAAGTCCGCATCCACATGACGCTGGTCACGCCCGCCAACGCCAAGGGACCAGTGCCAGTACTGATGATGTTTGGCCGCGCCGGCTTCCCCAATCCGAACGAGCCTCGCGGCGAAGATCTCAGCCGCATCAACAATGCATGGAAGACGCTGCTCCTTCAACAGGATCCCTCTCTCAAGGAAATATTTGCTCAACATCCCGCCTGGGAACCGCTCGAGGAGAGCCCTTTCTTCCAGCGACCCGAGCTCAATGAAGACGGCGACCCGCCTAACACTTGGCAGTTGGTTGCCGCTGGGTGGGGCTTCGCCTTGTTCGATCCTGCCAGTGTGCAAGCCGATGACGGCACAGGCATCACCCGCGGCATCATCGGTCTCGTCAATAAAGGCCAACCACGTAGCCCTGAAGATTGGGGTGCACTGCGTGCCTGGGCATGGGGTGCCGGCCGCGGACTCGACTATCTTGAAACCGATCCCGCCATCGACGCAAAGCATGTCGGCATCGAAGGCGTCTCGCGCTACGGCAAGGCCGCTCTCGTCACCATGGCCTTCGACCAGCGCTTCGCCGTGGTTCTCGTAGGTTCCTCTGGTAAGGGCGGAGCCACACTTCTCCGTCGCAACTTCGGCGAAGCCGTAGAGAGCTTGACCGGTGGCGAATACTATTGGATGGCCGGCAACTTCATGAAATACGGCGCATCCCAAGCCACGTTCGGCAGCATGACTTCCGGTGACATTCCCGTCGACTCCAATGAACTCATCGCCCTGTGTGCGCCGCGTCTCACCTTCATCAGCTACGGCATTCCAGCAAAGGGCGATGCCCATTGGCTTGATCATGAAGGCAGCTTCATGGCCACCATCGACGCAAGCCGCGTCTTTAAGCTTCTAGGTGCCAAGGGTCTGGACATCGAGGGGGATTACCGCACAGCGAAGATGCCGCCATTAAACGAAGGACACCTCGACGGGCAGCTAGCCTGGCGTCAGCATGACGGCGGCCACACGGACGCTCCGAACATGAAGTGGTTCATCCAGTGGGCTGACAAATTCATTGGCCGCAGCCCTCAGTAGCAAAGAGGTGCCGGGTCTTCATGCCCCTTGCGGCAAGCGTGAAGTCGGGGAAATATGTTCTAACTATGGCGGAGAGAGGGGGATTCAGTGCCTTGTTTCCTTACGGTATTGATTACAAAAGATATATTGACAACAACAACATAGCTGCTATGGTTGTGCTATCAAATTCAGCATACGAAAGACACCATGGCAAAGAGCAAAGTTTCCCTCGTCAGGCGAGTACGCACGCTGGCGGGATGGCGATACTACCCAGCGGTCTACGCTGGAAATGGCAGAGTCAAACCCGACATTGCCACAGTCGTCGGTAAAGAAGAAAAGCACCAAGCTGGATACTATGCCTTACGGTATTATCGGCATGCGCCGCTCATCTTTGAACCCCTGAAAGGAGCCAGCGCCGCAGCCGCAGAAGCGGCCCGCATTCGAAGGGAATCACAGTTTGCCGCGGCAATCAACGCCGAGAAGCAGGGCCTGCAGGTCGTGGTACCTGATTCGCAGCGCCCAACGCTGACAATAGAACTGAATCGCTTCATCGCGGAAGCGCTTGGAAGAGGTTCAACGGAAGCCGCAGAAGTGTACGAACTAGCCTGCCGGGAATTCTTGAGCGTGACAGGTCTGCGGTACGCCGACCAGATCGTCGCCGACCAGATCGTCTTTGACCACGTCTCCGCGTTCCATAGGGCTCTCTTCGAGCGCGGTATGAGCATCCGGACCGTCAACAATCGTCACGCCTCTGTGAAGGCGTTTATGCGCTTTCTTGGGCAGAATACGAAAGCATTGCCTAAGCCGCCAAGATATGACAAGAAAATGCCGGAAATCTACACCGACGACGAACTCGACTCACTATTCGAAGCAGTAGTCTCGCCTCGCGAGAATCTGCTTTATGCGTTCCTGCTACAGACCGGCCTACGTGAACAGGAGGCTGTGTTTCTGGAATGGGGGGATATCGACGCAAAGAGAAAAGTTTTGAAGTTGCAATCCAAGATTGAAAAATTCGGGTTCCGTTTGAAGGATTTTGATGAGCGAGAAATCAGGCTTCCAGACGACCTCCTAGAACGACTTGTTGCATGGAAAGCAGCGCAGACTAAAGTCAAGTCGATAACGGAACGAGCCGAAGATTGCTCGCTCGTTTTCGCCAAAGCCGGCAAGCCGGACGGACACATGCTACGCACGCTGAAGCGACCGGTTAAGGCCGCCGGCCTGAACTGCGGCAAGTGCGACGGCTGCCATAGCAAATCGAAAGAGTGCGAGAGGTATTATCTTCACAAATTTCGAGCTACTTACTGCACCAAGCTGCTGCGGTCCGGAATGGATATCCGAACTGTGCAGTCGCTTATGGGGCATTCCGACCTCGAATCAACGATGCGCTACATCAGGCCAGCAGACGCCGAACAGATAGAGGCACGCATCAACACAATCTCATGGACCGCAAAGGTACGGCCCGGCGTTGTAGTCGCCGGGCTCGGTTAGGCCGCGATCTTGTGCTGCTGTAGCCAGTCCGCGACTTCATCTTCTTTGAAGCGGACTGAACCTTCGATCCGGTAGTGTGGAATCCGGCCCCGCTGGGCCAGATCGTAGATTTGCTTCCGCGACCAACCTATTGAATCGGCGATCACAGCGGCTCCAACCAGACGCGGCAAGCAAGTTGACTGTTGACGAGTGGACATATGCAACCCCAGGTATGAGATTGCCTGTTGATGGACCCCCGTAGTTGGCCTAGCCTGGCCGGCTTTGCGCCAGACTAGCTGCGCTTGGCATTTTAGCAGGGTCCAATTTGAATATCGGCGGTGTCTGGCCGGAGTTTAATTGTGGTGATCTTCCACCGTATAGCCTCCTGAAGTTGCAGTGTCTTCAGAGTCTTCGCTATCGGGTGAAGCGAAGTCGCCTTCATCCTCGACCATTCCAGTCCCTCCCACTCAGACCGGATCGGCTACGGGCATCTCAAGGCCCACGAGATCAGCCTCCGCGATTGCGTCGACGAAATCACTAGGCGCGCCCTCTTGTACATCGGCATACTCGCAGCGATTGTGATTATCGTGTATGTGTGTTCGCCGGACCTGTTCGAGGCTTACTGGAACTACGCCAACGGCGGTTACTCTGCGGCGCCACCGCTCGGCATATTTTGCGGTTTCGCCGTGCTCGGCCTACCGTGGCTCGCATGCTGGTACTTCCCGGCACAGGGAGTTGTGCGCAAGATGGGAGGAGCAGGAGTGAATAAATATCTGCGCGGCTCGCTCGTGATAGACGGCAGCGCCAACCAGGCGCAGGAAGCAAAGGCGCGCGCCGATTTCGAACGTAATAAAAAGCAGAGCCAGTACAACGGCTACATCCTACTCGGTAGACTCTGTATGCCGGCATCAGACGAAAAGCTTCACACACTCATCATCGGCGCAACTGGCAGCGGCAAATCTGTTGCAATTCGTGGTTCGATAGTTACCATTGCAGAGCGGGCGAAGCACACAGGCGAGCGCATGATAATAGCCGATCCTGACGGAGGCTACGCCGCGAACTTCTTCAATGAGAAGCGCGGCGACCGCATTCTGTCCCCGTTCGATCCACGTAGCGCCAAATGGGCCATGTTCAAGGAAATCAGTAGACCATACGATGCCGACAATATCGCTGCCGCACTTGTGCCAGATCCCGGAGGCGATGCGGGCGAATGGGCGCGCAAAGCGCGCATAGTCGTGAGTTCCGCTGTCGAGGCCCTGGCAAGAACCCCCGGTGCTGAATCCTGCGATCTCTACGAGGTTTGCTGCCTTGCCACCGTGCCCGAGTTGCGCGACCTGCTGGCAAGAACTCCAGCCGCCCGCTTCTTCGAGGAGGGAAACGAGCGCACGATGCTATCGATCCTGACCACTGTAACCGGCGCGCTGAGCGCGCTGCGCTACTTGAATCGCGGCGATAATTTCAGCATCACGGACTGGGTAAAGGGAAAGGAAGGAAAGGGATGGCTTTTCCTGCCCTACGCCGGCGAGCAGATCGCGGCGTTGAAGCCGCTCTTTCGTACCTGGGTACGCACCGCCATTTTCAGCGCATTATCGCTGCCAGAGGGCGACAATAAGCTTTGGTTTTTGATAGATGAGTTCGACGCCCTGGGCAAGCTAGAAGGTCTTGCCGATGCGCTACCGCGCCTGCGAAAATTTGGCGGCCGCGTCATCCTTGGGACGCAGACAATTGGCATGCTTGAGCAGCTTTACGGGTCCGGCTACGCCGATACAATCGCGGAGAACGCATCAAACACGCTCATCCTCCGTTGCAGATCCGGAAAGTCCAACGGCGATGGTACTAGCAAGTTTGCCTCGCACCTCATCGGCCAGCGCGAGGTGCAGCGCATTGTGCACAGCACTAACACATCGAGCGGCAGCGGCAGGAGTACTAGCGGCACGAGCAGTAATCAAGGCACAACGTTTTCAACGGCGGAGCAAATCGTCCTAGAGGATGCGGTGCTACCTTCCCAGATCGAGCAGCTTCGCGTGGGCACTGGGTATATGAAATTTGCTAGTCAACGGGAGTGGCAATTCATCACCATCCCTAACGACGACAAGGCCGTGGCCGTGCTTCCGGCAAACACGCCGAAAACGCCAAAGGAGGCAGCATGAGCTACCGAAAAAGAGGCGACTTGGGCATGGAATGGTAAGAGCTGATGTAGCCCCCTTCGGCCCGGCGCCCCGCCCACATTTCTGCTGGCCAAGCACCCAGCCCGGGAAATAGATCAGCTATTGCGGACTGTGCAGCGCTGAACCTCACGACCGCAGCTAAAGATGCCGCTGACCTAATGGGATGGACCCGCCTCGTAGTGGCGAGTTGATAAGCTCGCGACGAGGAGGAACAGCCATGGTACAGGCAACAACGATTGGGTTGGACATTGCGAAGCAGGTTTTCCAGGTGCAT
>Ga0187847_10000082_pt1 | contig 104562 bp, 87 predicted proteins | sample June2016WEW_4_10_FD_132458 | JGI IMG/M metagenome (GOLD analysis project Ga0187847, IMG submission 132458) | Peatland microbial communities from SPRUCE experiment site at the Marcell Experimental Forest, Minnesota, USA - June2016WEW_4_10 | ecosystem: Environmental > Terrestrial > Soil >...
GACACGCTGGGGATGATGCGGACCGAAGTGAAATGCCGGGAGTGCGAGGCGCACCTGGGGCACGTGTTCGATGACGGTCCGAAGCCGACGGGGCTGCGGTACTGCATGAATTCGGCGGCGATGAACTTTGTTAAGACGGTTTAGGGCGGTTTCGGGTCGCTTAACTGGACCAATGTGATCCATTCGGGTTGCCTTCCGCTTTGTAGTTGTTTACTTGACTACCGTATCGGCCGCGACAAAGGCTGTCGCAGTCATACCAGGCTTGATGGTGGCATTCTTGCCTCCCTTGACACCCTCGAGCGTTTCTCCGCCGAACAGGGGAATGCGTTTGCCGGCTACTTCGACAGAGTGAATCTCGAATACGAGATCGCCGGGAGCGGGGCCGTGACCGGGATCTGCGAATGTGAGGGCAGCATTGACGCGGGCACCCTTCGGAGCGAGTACCTTCTCGCCGAGTTTGATCGCTTCATCAAGAACCACCGCAATCTCATCGCCTACTTCGGCCGAATCGGAATTGATGTCTTTGCCTGAAAAAACGACACGCACCGGCGTGCCCGCTCGCAATATTCCGTCCTCCGGAACGAGTACTGTGGGATCGGGCGCAGGAGGATGAGAGTCTGGAACCTCGTAGTCGGCACGCTCAACCGCGCTGCGGATGAAGTTGGGCCCGACCGCGATCACTTCGAGATGCGTGCTGGAGTCGATGGTGATGGGGCCGGTGTACCTTGCGGACTGCGTCGTCGGTGTCCAGCCGTTTGTGGTGTAGTACAGCGTTGCATAGTGAGTTTCGCACTTGATGCGGATCTTGGTACCAGCGTTTACTGTGCTGGAGTTGATGGAGAATTTGGGTTGCTCGACCAGCAGGGCATTGCCGAAGGTGGGGCGGACCATCATTGGTGGTGGTTCGACGGGGAGCGAAGGATCGTCGGAAGGTGGAGGCTGGGCAGCGGTTTGGCCGGATTGAGTCTGACCCGATGTTTGAGCGGCTTCGGCGTGGAGCATGGCGAGGCGCCTGGAAAACTTGACGGGATCAAGCGAGGCAAGTTGCACGGCTCCCTGCATTGCGGATGCGTTCTCAACACCCTGGTTGCGCATGCTGAGGATCGCGGAGCGCACTTGAAGTTCCCTCTGCAGGGCGAACGAGTGTTGCGCGGCACCTATGGCGGCCAGCATGGCGCCCTGATTTGCGCTCACGCGAGCCTGAAGCGATGCCGCCTGTGCAAGGAACATCGAGCGAGCCTGCACGGAAGTCAACATCGAGGCTTGTGCAAAGATCATTCCCTGTAGTTGGGCCTGATTCGTGATTACCATGCTCTGACCCTGCACGATCGCGAAGGCCTGCTGGGCCTGAGCAGCCGGCGACATGCCAGGCGCCGGAGCAATCTGAGCGACGGCAACAGCGGTAAACGCAGTGAGCAGGCAAAGCGCTGAAAGAATCTTCATAGAAAACTCCGGGTGAATTTCGATAGTCTATCAAGTTTGCGCCCGCAATGAACGCCTGCCAAGCCCCCTGTCGAAGAAGCGCAGGGCGAAATCTTTCGACCGTGCACCTGGGGCATGTGTTCGACGATGGTCCGAAGCCGATGGAGCTGCGGTACTGCATGAATTCGGCGGCGATGAACTTTGTGAAACTGGCGTGAGCCCCACAAATTGCCCGGAATTGAGAGCCGCCTCAGTCTAGAAACCGAGGCTGGGGCGGCTGTCCGGCTATAGGGGCAGGTTCTGGATGGTTAGGCGTGCCTGGCTGACCGGCATTGTGTAGGGGGAGCCGGGAGCCTCGATGACACTGGTGGGCGTGATGTTATAGATGTGCAGCCGGTTTGTGTCGCTTTCGAAGGCGGCGACGTGGTTGTAGTTGTCCCATCGGAATTCAAAGACCGGAGCGTTGACCAGCACGCCTGTGTAATGAGTGACAGCGCCTATGCCGTCAAAGTGAAAGATCTGCAACCCACTCTGACCGGCGACGGCGAGCAATTTGCCGGACGGAGAGAACTGCAGGTCGTAGGAGCCGTAGTAGGGAGCGGCTCCGACCGCGTCCTCGGGCATGCTGAGATAGGTGCCTGTGGTGACCAGGTTGCCGAAGGCGTCGGCCGTGTAAATGCCGATTTGCTCTGGCCCCCAGACGGTACCCGGCGATGAATCCTGGTCGAAGGTGAAGGTGAATGCCATGTGATTTGCCGGGTCGGCAGCTGCAACCAGCCCAATCTCTGGCATGTATCCGGGCGGCGGGAGAGGCATCTGGATTGTGTTGGGACCCTGTGCGAGAGAACCGTTGCTGGTACGCGTCCAGCCATAAATGGTTTGGTTCTCGCCGCTGTAGAGATACTGGTCGTTGCCGAGGAACTTGGGCGGGAAATAATAATCGCCTGAGGTTTCCAGGCTTCCGGGAACGTAGGGAACGGCGCCCAGGAAAGTGAGCGCGCCATCGGCAGGCTTGATGCCGTAGGAAATCAGGTATAGACCGCCAAATTCCCACGTACCGACGGCGTAGAGCGTCTCCCCCTTTTTGTCGAGGAAGAGCACCACTGTTCCCGGGAATTGACCATTCAAATCGCCGATATTGGTTTGAGCCGTTAACTTCAGCGCTCCATTGGGTTCGATTTTGAAGGAGTTGATGACTTCACCAAAGTTTTGTCCGCTGTTCCTGACGGCAAACAGATACGTGCCATTGTTCACCAGGTTCTCGAAGGAGTAGAGGCTGGTGTGGAACGGAGAGCCGGTGATGGGCGTCAAACTGCCGTCCGTTGCGATGTTGTAGCCGTAGATGGCATCGGGTGACGAGAGATAGAGGTAAGAGACTGCGGAGCCCGCGGACTGAGCCGGAGAATGCGGGGCGAACAACAGGGCGATGAGCGCGCATAGCGCAGTAAGGCAGGCGTGGACTGTGACACGGCGTGTCATGGGGCCTCCGATGCAACCACCCTAGCTGAGATTCGGATGACGGCCTGGCGGTTGCTATGGAGAAATCCAGCGATGGAAGGGCATCCCGGAGTCGGGGTGTGGACGGAGAACTGTCTTGCCAGCCGCGTTGCTTTCCAGCGTGGCTATGGACAACTTTGGCTTATTGGTTATGGACAGAAGTGGCTAACCTGGGCATAGAATCGGAGTCCAAGTGGTTACGATTCAATCGCGGCGGCGCTTCCCCTAGCTGCCTATGCGTCGCGATTGTCGAGAGGTTTCCCCGCAGAACCTCAGAGGCGTGACACCGGTTTGGCCCGGAAGGAAGCTGGATCAGGTTGCGCGCGGAAGGGAGGCTGATGACTTTCTTCGACAGAACCGGCGTTGCCTTTGCGCTTGTGCTGGTTGGCGCATCCCTGCCCACTTCAGTCTCCGTTTCCCCGCCTGCTCAGGTTTCCACCACCCCGGAAGAGCCGCTGCACACGGCCCCGATGGATGTGATCCACGACAAGCCTTTTGTGATGGTGAGGGTGAACGGGAAAGGGCCGTTCCGCTTCGTAATTGACACGGGGACGGGTGGGCAGGCGCTGGTGACTCCGGCCCTGGCGGATGCGCTGGGGTTGCCGGCCGCGGGGCAGGCGCGGCTGAACGATCCGAGCGGACAGGGTGGGAAAAGCACGCCGATGGTGCTGATGGATCGACTGGAAGTGGCCGGGGTGGAGTTTCGCGGGGTGAGGGCGGTACGGCATGCGGTGAATGGCGAGGACGGAGACTGCGATGGGGTGCTGGGGTTTACGCTGTTTCGCGATTTCCTGCTGACGCTGGACTATCCGAACCGGAGGATGACCCTGGCGGTGGGAGCGTTGGCGCCGGATGGAGAGAATGAGGTGGTGGCGTTTCGCATGCCGGATGGGGTTCCGATTGCGGCGATGGAGATTGGCAAACTGCGGATTGAGGCGCTGGTGGACTCTGGCGGGGACGGGCTGAGCCTGCCGGCGGGGCTGGTTTCGCGGCTGAAGTTTGCGGTGGACCCGGTGGCGTATGCGGCGGGACAGTCGTTTTCAACGCGCTTCGAGATCAAAGCGGCGAAGCTGGCCGGGGATGCGCGGCTGGGCGGGTATACCTTTGAGCGGCCGTTTGTGGAGATTCATGCGGCGTTTCCGCTGGCCAACTTTGGGGGATGCCCGATGCAGAATTTCGCGTGGACCTTCGACCAGAAGAACCTGTTGTTGCGGATGGAGGCGAGCCGGAAGAGGTTCAAGCTGACGGCGACACCGACGGCGATACGGCTGGCGAATGCGCCGGATTACAAGCCGCAGGAGCCGGGTTTGGTGCCGGTGGGTTGAGCACCTGCGGTGCCCACACGCTCGCTAAGCCAATCGGTGCAGGATGGATGCATCGATCTTCTTGCGTTTGGTCGAATCAAACGCCACTTGTTCAATTGGAATCTGTCCAATGCAAGACATAGGCGTCTTATTGAGAAACTCCGGGGAGCACACTGGTGACGAATTGTCTGCAGACTCGGGAACGACATAAACGGAATACTCCGTTTGGTATTCGTCAAGATCCTCGTCAAAGGCGCTTAGTAGAAGGAATCGTTTTCCCTTGTACTCAAAGGTAACGCATCGAGGGACGTCCCAGAACCATCCGTAGCTGAAGGGCGTCATCTCGCACAGCTCTGCCTCACTGATCAAGAACTCTGAACATTCGTTGGTCCATTCGACGTGGTAGTTCTCGATTGTGATGCGTGCGAGGTTCTCAGTTGCACTCGGGAATCGTTCAAGCACCCGACATTCAATGAACCCAAGTTGCGGGTAATGAGAATCTGACCAGAGGTGTGCAGTTGTGAATAAGGGAATCTTGTCGATGATCGAATGTACTTTACCCTGAGCATCCCGAAACTGCGACTCGACAATTCCCGGCTGAGGTTCCTCGTCTACGAAACGCACGATCTGAACGCGAAGGTCAGGCATCACCACATCATAGTTCCCATCATTCAATTGAAGAACTTCGTGCGTGTCTTCGGCGGGCCGGCAATCGCCGCGCAGTGATCAAAATTCCGTTAACGGTGAAGCACAGAAATCTGCGTGTAGTTTTCAGGATGACGAACGGCTGAAGCTACGACGTCAGAGTTACTACGAGGTTGTAGGCCATGTGGAGGGCTATGGCGGGGAGCAGCTTCCCGGATTTTTTGAAGAGGATTGCGTTGACTACGCCAACGGTAAAGACGGGAATCCACGCCAGGGTGGGGTGATAGACGGTGAAGAAGGCCGCGGAACCGAGAACCGCTTTCCATCCGCCCCATTCGCGGTCGAGGGCGCGGAACAGCAGGCCGCGGAAGAGATACTCCTCAGCAAAAGGAGCGAAGCAGACGGCAAGAATGCCGTAGGCTTGGCGCACGTCGGGTTGGCTGGCCATGTTCTCTTCGGCCTTGCGCAGGATCTCTCGAACCCACGGGACGTGGTGAAGCAAGAGCACGTACTGATGGGCCAGCATGCCGAGCAGGAAGCCGGTGAACGCGCCCAATGCCATCCAGGGCAAGAGGGCTTGGAGGTCGGCCAGCAGGGGCCTGAAGGTGAATTTGGGTTTCTCAGTGTAGTTGGCCCAGAGGATAGAGCCACCATAGTTTTCCGATTGCGCCTCGGATACTTCACCTGGCTGCTCTTCAGTGGCTAATGCTCCGGCGGGCCAGTTGAAGATGCGGCTGGGAGGCACATTGCGCTCATAGAGGAACTTCATGGTGAAGAAGCTGACGGCGACGGAGGAGATTCCGTAGCCGAACAGCATGGCGATTCCGAGGTTGTCTTTGCCGCCGATCATAGCGATTATCACGGTGAGAATGGAGGTGAGCTCAAGCATGATGCTGATGGCCACCATCGCATGCATGGCGGTTGGCGGGGGCGGGAGCTTCTCTGACCAGGGGTCGTAGAGATAGGGCAGGCGGGCGCGGAAGTTTTGCCACATGGCCGCAGCGGTGATGTAGGAAAACACGATGCCGACTATCGCCAGGTGCCATTGCTCAGTGATGACGCCGATGGAGAAGGTGAGCATGCCCATCTGCGTGGCCATGCGCCTGCCGGCACCGATTTTCGCCACCTCGCCGGATGAGGAGGCGACGGTAACAAGGGTGACGGATTTTTCGGCCATGCTGCGGGCAAAGAGAAACCATCCGACGAGCACGAGGGCGATTTTCCAGAGCTCGGAGGGAAAGAGGACGGCGGCGTAGAGCATGACCAGCAGGACAATGCCGGTGGAGATCATGGCCCATAGCCAGGCCTTGGCTTTGAGCAGGCCTTCAAGGCCGGTGGGCCACGTGAGGGGAATCCAGAGCGCGGCGCCTTCAGAGGCGAGGGATTTGGGGCCGAGAACCCAGAGGAAATAGGTGCCGAAGCAGATGGCCGCACCACAGAGATAGTTCCACTCGCCCTGGGCTTTGACGAGGAGCCCGCGCATGTTGAAGAGCTGGTAGCCAGCAGCGGTGATGGGAATGAGGATGGCCTGCACGATGGCGCTGCGGTCGCGGAGGAACCAGAGGAATTCTTTGCGGTAAAGGGGATTGCGAGCCAGGATGGGAGGCTTGCCGTTGTTGCGGCGGGTTACGGATTCGGTGCGGCTGCCGGTGCCGCTGAGGCCCTTGCCGGTTCCCCAAAGGCTGAAACCGACTCCGGCGACGGTCATGGCGACGCCGAGGGCCCAGCAAAAGGTAATGCCGGCGAGGAAGTTGTATCCACGGCCGAAGCCGCCACCGAGAAACAGTTGGAGCCACGGCCAGGGAAAGGCTGCGATGAGCGAGAGGAGTTTTCCCGCGGCCATGATGAGGCGGGGAAGCATGTAGAAGCCGGCAAAGGAGAAGAGCAGGAGAGCGTATCCGAGCCAACTGAGAATGCCGAGGATGCCGCCACGGGAGCGCGGAGAAAAGCGGATCATGACGCCGATTTCGATGGCCTTGCCAAGACAGGCCGCGCCTATGGTTACAGGGACGCCGGCGAACACAGCGGCAAGGGCTCCGAGCCAGAAGCCGTAAACCAAACCGTAGATGACACCGACATAGACAGGGCCGAACCAATAGATGGAATTGGCGCTGATGGGCATGAGCATCTCAGCGAGGAAAACTGCGCCGGGCTGAACGGGATGGCTGAGGAGCCACTCCCACATGGGATGGCGGCGGCGCTGGAGGTCGAGCTCCATGCCCTCGCCCTGGCAGATCATCATGACGAGCCACAGCAGGAGCATGAGGGAGGCGATCATCTGCGGCATTCCGGTGAAGCCGGTGAGATGTTTCAGGCCGGGCTCGGCAATCTTCTCGCTGATCAGGCGACGCCCACTGTTGTCGCGGAGGTCCGCCCAGATGCGGTCTTCGATGTCTTTTGGCCGTCCGCCGTAGCGCTCGGCGGTGCGCTCGGCTTCGCGCTTTACCCTGTGCTGGAACTCTTTGTCCGTCATGCCGTCGAACAGTGAGCTGCTGACAACGATTTTCCCGTGACTTTCCGCTTGATACCGCTGGCTGGCATCAATTGATATGTAAAGCAGGAAACCGGCCGAGCCGTGAATGAGCAGGCCGATAATGACTGCGCCGAACAGACCCAAGATGCTGAGCGCCGATGGGCTAGTTTTTCCCGTTTTGTTGTGCAGCAACTGCTGCTGACGGTGGCGCCTGCCATGAGAACGCACACGCGCTGCCCGCAGCAGCAGGCCGACGGTCTTCCAGAATGCGGGCGGTGGCGGTGGTGCGCTGTTCATTGGTTCTCGGTTTTGGTTGTCAGCTTGACGAAGATATCTTCAAGGTCGTCGAGACCGGTAAGCGCCCGAAGTTCGTCGAGCGATCCTTTGGCCACCAGCTTGCCTTCGCCAATGACAACCGCATGCGAGCAGAGACGCGCGACGTGGTCCATGAGGTGGGTGGAGAACAGAACCGTGGTGCCTTTGGCCGCGGTTTCGGTAATGAGTTCGTAGAAGAGGCGGGTCGATTCGACGTCGAGCCCGTTGGTGGGCTCATCGAGAACGAGCAACTTCGGCTCATGGAGCATGGCGAGCAGCAGGCCGAGCTTCTTCTTCATGCCGCGCGAGTAGTCCTCGGCGTAGTTATCCATTTCATCGGTGAGCTTCATGCGGGCGATGAGCGGATCCAGCCTGGCCATGGATTCATCGGGGTCGAGGCCGTGCATGGCGGCGCTTAGTTCGAGGATTTCGCGCGCGGACAGATAGGAGTAGAAGATAGGCTCGTCGGGCAGGTAGCCGATCTGGCGCTTGGCTTCGACACGGTCCTCGAAGGCATCGAGACCGTTGAGGAGGAGGCGGCCGCTGGTGGCTTTGAGGATTCCCATGAGCAGGCGGAAGAGCGTGGTTTTGCCTGCGCCGTTGGGTCCCAAAAGGCCGCAGATCTGGCTGGCAGGCACGTCGAAGGTGAGATCGCTTACGGCACGCTTGCTGCCGAAGTCCTTGGTGACGTGGTCGACGACGACGATGGGGGCGGCGGTGGCAGCCTCATCGACCGCTGGGTAACTCAGGGCGATGGAATCTGACTCATGACTCATGGAGGTTTCTCTTGGCTTCAGAGTTGTGAACAGGATAACTCGCCACCTGCATTGGAGCAGACGCCCGCGGGAGGTTCGCACGGGATTTGATGGTTTCCAGCCTTGCGCTACGAATAAAGGGCCCGCGGCTGAAGCCGCTCCGATTGTTGACTGCTTTCATGGGCCTCGACCCACATCCTGGGTGCCCCGCCCATACTCCCTCTGTTAGTGGCCGGAGAGGCTGCATGCTGCCAACCGTTGCCGCGATAAAACTGCGGCAAGAATGGGGCACGGAGATTTGTGCTGAAGGCGACGGGTTAGAAGGACAGTTTGAGGGCGAATTGGACGAGGCGCGGATTGTTGACAGTGGAGTCGACCGCGCCAAAGCCGATCGCGTTAATATCGTTGATCGGCGCACCATATTGCGGATGGTTGAAGATGTTGAAGAATTCGGCGCGGAAGTTCAAGCCGATCTCCCTGGGCAATGTGAATTGCTTGACCGCCGAGAGGTCGGAGTTGACGAAGTCAGGACCGGTGGCGGGAACGCGGGAGGCGTTGCCGAGTTCGCCTACTGCGGGGAGGCGGAAGGCGAGGGGGTTGATCCACTGGTACTGGCCGTGGTTGGCGGAGTGGGGGTTCTTACCTGGAACCTGGTCGGGCCGGTTGAAGTTATTGTCGTTGCCGCCAGCATTGAAGGTTGTACCCGACTGATTGCTGCTGTCGATGAGCGGAACGGGGAACCCGGATGAGATCCTTTCGATCAGCGTGACCTGCCAGTTACCGAGAATCGCGTTGGTGAGAGTATTCCAGCTGCCGCCGAACTGCTTACCGCGGCCGAAGGGCAGGTCGTAGATGACGCTGCCGGTGAAGCTGTGATTGAGGTTGATCTGGGACAGGGACCAGTCGAGGTTTTGCCAGTTGGGCAGTGGGAAATAAGGGGCGCTCAACTCCGAGCCGAGGCCGTCGGAAAGGCCGTTGTCGTAGGTGCGGGAGTAGGTGTAGGCGAGCAACGCATAGAGACCGTACTTCGGCGTCTTAGTCTCAGCTTTGATTTGCAGGGAGTTGTAATGCGTCTTACCGGGGTCGCCGTAGAGCAGGATTGCGTTGAAGTTCGGAGGGTTGTAGGGGTAGGTGTAGGGAGCCCCGCCGGGCAGGCAGCCGATGGTGTAGGAACCTCCGGCGACGCATGCGGAAGGGCTGTTGACATTGAGGTCGTTGCCGATGACCAGGAGATGGCCGCCGGTGGAACCGGCGTAGCCGGCGGTGAGCAGAACATTGCCGGGCAACTGGCGCTCTACGTTCGCGTTATATTGGTGAACCCTGCCGGGCTGGAAGTTCGTCGGCTGGTAAACCAGAGTGCCGACGAAGCTGGCCACATTCTGCGGAGTGGGAAGGGGTGTAAAGCCGCCGGAGGTGGTAGAGACAGACTCGACTGTCGCTCCTGGCAAGGAGGCGCAGTAGGAATATGCCTGAGCGCAGCCCGGTGAAAATGTAGCGGGGAATTGATCGGACTCGCCAAGATTGGGCGGATTTTGCCACAGGCCCTGCGCGCCCTGGTTCCAGGACGAATCGTGATAGATGCCGAAGCCGAGGCGAGCGACGGTCTTGTCGCTGCCGAGAATTTTCCAGGTGAGGCCGACGCGGGGCTCGTATCCACCCCAGTACATATCGATGCCCGCCGAGCGGCTGACTCCACCCTGACCGGCGATCAGGAGCTGTCCGGTTGAGGGGATGTAGTCCGACATTCGGTTATGCTCTTCGGTGATGGGAGTAGTCATATCCCATGCGAGGCCGAGGTTCAAAGTGAGCGAGGGGAGAATGCGCCAGTCATCCTCGATGAAGGGCCGGTAGATCTTCCAGCGCCGTCCGGTGACTGCACCGTCATAGGTCTGATCATGGATGGCTCCTCCGGTAATTCCCATGAGCAGGTCGGCCTCGGGATTGCCGGGGGCGACGGTTGCGCCGCTGAAGTTTCCGAAGGTTCCGACGAGCCAGAATCCGGATCCAAAGGCAGCAGTGCCGACGTTCATCTGGTTGGCACGGAGATCGATGCCGGTGCGGATCTCATGTTTGCCGCGGATCAGGTCCACAACATCCTTGAAGGAGTAGATGTTGGTTCCGCCCTGAAATGGAGAGTAGCCCCGATCACCGAGGGACCAATAGCCGCCCTGGAGCTCAGTGGAAACCAAACCCTGACTGTAAGAGCCGCTTGGTTGAGGGGAACCGCTGGCAGAGCAACCGAGATCGGCGTTGGGGATTCCCAGAAGGGCAGATTCGCAAGTGTAGTTACCCAGCGAGGCAATGTAGTCGAAGATGCGGTCGTAGCCGAGTGTAGCCAGATTGATGGTATTGGGCGAAAACACGTGGTTCCAGCCGGTACCGATGTTGCGTGCGTGGTTGATGAGGTTTTCGTTGCTGCCGAACGGATTGGGTTCGGCGAGCCCCGTCACGCCAGGCCCGGACGCGCCGCCGGGGGCGAAAGAGAAGGCCTGATCGTAGCTGAATCGTGCGAACAAGTTGTCTTTAGACGTGAGTGTCTCATCCACACGGGCGTCGAACTTGGTTTCGTTCAGCACGCGGACAGGCTCGTTGACATAGTTGTAGCTTGCATTGGCGCTGTGCTGGTTAACGAGGTTGGTGGGATAGATGTTCAACAGGGCTTGGCCGATGGGGTCGATCAGGCTTTGGGGGATCTTGTTACAGTCGACTCCCCGGGGCTGTAGGCCATACTTCGGGTTGGTGATTGAGGTCGAGGTATTGGCAGGCAGTGGATGGCCGGAAGAATCGCACTGGAAGTAGGGATCCGCCGCGCCAACCATGTTAGGATTGGCGATTACCAGACCGGAAAGCGGATTGCCGAAGGGATCGGCGGAAAAATCGCCGCTGCGCATGGCCAGCGTAGGAACCAGGCCGGCGAAGGTATATCCCTCGCGCTGGTACTTCTGCTCGGCATCCACGAAGAAAAACGTCTTGTTGTGGCGAATGGGCCCTCCGACCGAGCCGCCAAACTGGTTCAGATTGAACTTCGGGGTTGTCGTGTCAAAGTCGGCTTTGGCGTCGAGGTCTGTGTTGCGAAAGAACTCGAAGAGCGAGCCATGAAAGTTGTTCGTTCCTGACTTGGTTGTGACCAGAACGGTGGGGCCAGCGCGGGTGCCGTATTCGGCGGAGTAGGTGTAGGTGAGGACCTTGAACTCCGCAATGTCATCGATGGAGGAGAAGATGCCGATGCCGCCCGCTGTCAACTCGTTATTGTCCACGCCGTCGAGCAGCCAATCGGTGACGTTGGGCCGGGAACCACCCACAGAAAGAGAGTAGGAACCGCGCGCTGCCACCTCGCTGTCGGGGCTTGAATTGGCAAAGCTGCCGGGATTTGTCTCTGCCGTTGCGCCGGCGGTAAGGGTGGCGAGTTGGACGAAATCGCGGCCGTTCAAGGGAAGTTGCGACACCTGCTGCGAGGTGATGACCTGGCCCAGGGAGGGGTTTCCGGTTTCGACGGCTACGGCATCGCCGGTGACCGCTACGGTTGTGACAACTGTGGCCGGCACGATGGAGAAGTCGAGTTCGCGCACCTGGTCAACCTGCAGGTGAAGGCCCTTTGACTCGGCGCTTTGGAAGCTTGCCGCATCAACGCGCACGGTGTAGTTGTCGACGGGCAGCAAGGGGATGAGATAGTGGCCGGAAGAGTCGGTTTTGGTTTCGCGGGCGAGGCCGGTGGCTTCAGAGGTGGCCGTGACGGTGGCGCCGTGAAGGGCGGAACCGGATTTATCGAGGACATTGCCGGAGAAGCTGCCGGTGGCCTGGCCATGGAGATTTGGACACAGAATGAGAGCGAATACGGAAAGGATTGCGAGGAGGAGGTAGTGGTGGAGTTTTCTTTCGGCGTGGCTTGTGACCGACTGAGGACAACGTGCGGCAGAGATCGTGCATTTCATAGTCAAACCCCTTTCGAAAGACTCGGCTGAGGCGGCTCTTGCATCGACTGCGCGGCAATAGATTATTTAGACGATATGAATTTGGCGGGGGAAAGTCAACGAACTCTCTGTTGAGCTGGCATTCCGGGTTTGCCCGCGTTGTTAACCGGTACAACTCAATGAGACGGCGATGAGGCGTTGCCGCGACTCGCGGCTTCGATCAATGCGGGAAGAATGATCTTCGCCATGATCGCATTGGGCGGAGTGGACTCCGCGTTGTAGCCGCCGGCGGTGAAGACAGCGACGAGATCGTAGTGCGGAACGAGGTAGATCTTCTGTCCGCCGTTGCCCTGAGCGGCTACTACGTCAAAACATGCTGCGAGCCGGTTGGAGTTTCCACATTCAACCAGGGACGCCACCAGAAATAGCCGTAGCTTACGTTGTCAACGTGGCTGTATTCGGCGAGCGATGTGCGTACCCATGACTCGGAGATGATCTGCTTCCCGTGCCAGCGGCCTCCGTTTGCAAAGAGGATGCCAAGCTTGAGCATGTCGCGCGGGCGCAGGTGGATCTGAGAGTATTCCTTATCCGCGTTGGTGAGGTCGTAGTTCCACGTCCAGTTAGAGCGCGCAATTCCCAACGGGCCGAAGAGGGTTGCCTCCGCGAATTCCGGAACGCGCGTGTGAACCGCATTCTCAATGGCTCGGCCAACCACCGCAACGCCGCCAGAACAGTAGTACGCTTTAGTTCCGGGGTCATTGATCATCGGCAAATCGAGAGTTGCCTTGACCCAGTCGGGCTGGTTATCAATCTCCGTCTCGCGCCCCGGAGACGTGGAGCTATGGTCGTTGCAGTCGAGGCCAGAACTCATGGAGAGGAAGTTGTCGAGGGTCATGGCTGCTTTGCGCGGGTCGGGGTGGTCGAAGCTCGCGTAGCTCATAAGCGGCAGGACGCGGGCGTTGACTCCAGATAGAGCGCCACGGGCGATGGCGATGCCCGCAAGCGCGCTGACGACGGACTTGGTGGCGGAGCGGAGCTGTTGAGTGCGCTCCGCACTGTAGCCATAGAAGTACTCTTCAAGCACCAGTTTGCCATGCTGGTAGAGCAAGACGCTGTGCACTTGTTTGTAAGTTCGATCGAGGATGGCGCGCACTATGGCGTTCGCTGTGGCGACTCCAAGATCAGATTGCGCAATATCTCCAACGGCGATACCGTCATGCAGGTTGGCTGAAGGATGGTAGCGATAGCCGGCAGGGGAATCCTGACCAATGGGGCGGGGCCGCGCCAGCGCGGCGGATTCAGGCGTGATGGTTTTGGATACACGAGGATGGAACGTGCCATTCTGCTGGTAGCCTGTCACGTTGCCGCTTGCATCGCGCGGGAAAGAGACCGTTTGACGCGCCATGGTGGTGAACTGATCGACCCCCGAGGGACGCAGTGCATACTCGGCCTCATCCAGCACGGCAAAAAGGCCGTCGCCGTCTACCATTTCAAGCGTATGGCCGGGCGCATCGGCGTAGGTGCCAACATAGTCTGCCAACCGGGAAGGGGTGGTTTGCTGCGCCATGAGCGCGGCTGCGAACGTGACGGCGACAGCCGAAAACACTACCAGACGCAAACGATGCCTATATGCGCAGATTAGTCCCAAGTGGTCGCCTCATCTTTGTTGTGTTGCAGAGGAATTTGAAAAGCAAACGTCCAGTTTATAGACCACCGATGAAGTCGCGCTCCCCTTTGCACGTCCAGGTCCAGTTGAGCGAGGCTGACGTTCTTCTTCCGAGAAGAGTTTAGTCGTCTTTTTTGGCGTTGCGGGCACGGACTTTAAACCAGATGGGAGTGCCTTTGAAGCCGAAGGCCTCGCGGATCTGGTTTTCGAGGAAGCGCTCGAAGCTGAAGTGGAGCTGGATGTCGCGGTCAGTGAAGAGGATGAAGGTGGGCGGGGCGACGGCGGCCTGGGTCATGTAGAAGATGCGGATGCGCTTGGCCATGGGCACAGGCGCGCGCTGGAAGTCGACCTTGTCGAGGAAGCGGTTCATTTGGCCGGTTGAAACGCGCTTGCGGCGCTCGGCGGCGACGGCCACGACTTCATTGAGGACGCGGAGCAACTTCTTGGCTCCGGGCGCTGTTGCGTCGAGGGCGGAGAGAAAAATGACTGGCGCGTAGTGCAGGTATTTGAGGACGCGGCGGAGTTGCTCTTCGAAGATTTCGCGGTCGGCGGGTGGCTTGCCGTCGGTGCGGCCGGTGGTAACGGCGTCCCATTTGTTGACGAGGATGATGACGCTGCGGCCGCTCTCGTGGGCATAGCCGCCGATGGTAGCGTCGGCTGCGGTGACACCTTCGGTTGCGTCGATGACGAGGAGGGCGACGTCGGCTGCTTCAAGGTGTCGGCGGGCCATGACGACACTCATCTTCTCTGCCATGAGGTGGGTCTTACCCTTGCGGCGGATGCCCGCCGTGTCGACAAAGCGAAGTTGCTGGCCCTCGAATTCCACAACTTCGTCGACGGCATCGCGGGTGGTGCCGGCGATGGGTGAGACGATGGCGCGCGTGGTTCCGGCGAGGGCGTTGAGGAGGGTGGACTTGCCGACGTTGGGGCGGCCGATGATGGCGACGGAGGTTTCGTGCTGCTCGTATTCGCCGTGGGTGCGGTGGAGGGGACGGCCGTCTTCGTCGAATCCGTGTGGGTCGTCGTCTGGATGGGCGGGGTCTTCTGCGGTGAGGAGCGGACCGACGTTGTTGATTTCATCTTCTTCGGCGATGGAGTCTTCGCTGTCCGGGATCGAATCTTCGTCGGGCAATGCTGACGGCGCGGGAATGGCTTGGGAGATGGCATCAAGCAGATCGCCGATGCCGAGGCCGTGCTCTGAACTGATGGGGAAGACGTTGCGGAGGCCGAGCTGGCGGAAGTTTTCCGCGGCGGCGGCCATGGCTTCGCCTTCGACCTTGTTTACGGCCAGGAAGACGGGCTTGCCGCCGCGGATGAGGAGCTTGACGAGGTCGTAGTCGGGGCTGGCAAGTTCAGTACGGGCGTCGACGACCAGCACAAGTGCATCCGCTTCCTTGAGGGCGACTTTGGCCTGGGTATAGATTTCCATGGGGATGAGTTCGGGGTCGTCGGGGACGATACCGCCGGTGTCAACGAGGCGAAAGTTGCGGCCTGCCCACTCGTATTCGCCATAGATGCGGTCGCGGGTGATGCCGGGCTCGTCGCCAACGATGGAGCGGCGGCTGCCGGTGAGGCGATTGAAGAGGGTGGACTTGCCCACGTTGGGGCGGCCGACGATGGCCACGAGGGGAAGTGCCGAGGCACCTACTCTGCTGGGCACTACCGATCTGTGATGCTTTGCCAAAACAGTCTCCATTTGATGAGAACTTCGAGGCTTTCGCAAAGCCTTTCATGTCCACGCGGCCGCCGGGGTTTGAGGAGGGGCCTGTTTCCAGCTTAGTCCTTCTTGGGTGGGAGAGACGGGAGGGTTGGGTTTGCGGGAGCGCCGGCATTAACGATTTTCAATCTCGGCCGCAGGAATTTGGGCCCGTTTTTGCCTCCGGGTGTGCAGGAGAACCCGATGCGTGTCCATGGTAACCAGATGAATCTCAATACGATTAACCCGTACTCCGCCGCGGCGGAGAAGGCCGTTGCGGCGCAGAGAGCCGCTAACGTGCGTAAGAAGCTGGTGAAAAGCGCGGACGAGCTGGCCGAAATGCCTGAGGAGACGTTGCTGATATCGAGCTGGTTGAATGCGAACCAGGGACGGGTTGGGAAACGGTAGGACGCCCGGCTCACTATGATGAAGTGAGCCCTATGGCCGCCGCCGACACCACAACCCGTGCACTGCCGACCCTGCACGAGTTTTTTGCGCCGGGTGGAATTCTTGCGAAGTCCTCGCTGCCTTATGAGTACCGGCCCGGGCAGCTGGAGATGGCGAAAGCCGTGGAGCGCGCCCTTGAGGAACGCCGCCACCTGATTGTGGAGGCGGGAACGGGCACAGGCAAGACGCTTGCGTATCTGCTGCCGGCACTGCGCACGGGACAGCGAGTGATTGTTTCGACCGGCACCAAGGCGCTGCAGGATCAGCTTTTCTTCCGCGACATTCCTTTTCTTGAGACTCTGCTGGGCCCCTTGCGCGTGTGCTACATGAAGGGGCGCGCGAATTATCTTTGCCGCCACAAGCTGGTGACGCTGAGGAATCAGCCCATACTGTCGGGCCTGGAAGAGATTGACCAGTATCGGCAGATTTCAGAGTGGGAACAGATCACGGAGACTGGGGATCGAGCTGAGATTGACAGCTTGCCGGAGGTGAGCGCGTTGTGGAACAAGCTGGATGCGCGGACTGAGGCCTGCCTGGGATCGACGTGCCCGGATTACCGGCGGTGCTTTGTCACGGAGATGCGGCGGAAGGCGCTGGAGTCAGACATTATTATCGTCAACCACCACTTGTTTTTTGCGGATTTGAGCGTGAAACAAGAGGCGGCGGGTGCGCCGGACGCGGGGATTTTGCCGGAGGCCGCGGCGGTGGTGTTTGACGAGGCGCATGAGCTGGAGGATGTGGCGTCTAGCTATTTTGGGCTGTCGGTAAGCAATTTGCGGTTTGAGGAATTGGCACGGGATACGGATGCGCTGCTGCGCGGAAAAGAAGGCACGGAGAAGCTTCCGGCGGCTACACAGCAACTACGAGAGCGGGCGCGGCTGTTTTTTGCGGGGCTGCCGATGAGTGGGGATGGGCGGCAACCATTCACGGGGCGCGAAGAGTTCCTGGAGACTTCAGGGGATTTGTATCTTTCGGTGCGGGCGTCGCTGCGGCGGCTGGAAGCGGAGATGGAAGCGCTGGAGGGAATTGACGAAGCGCCGGGGTTGCGGAAGCGGGTGACGCGCCTCCGGACGGAGCTTGAGTTCCTGCTAGAGTCGAACGCCAGCAACATGGTGTATTGGATGGAGCGGCGGATGAGCGGCGGTGGGGACAACGCTGCTGGCGGACGCGCAGGCGGTTTTCGTGCGCAGGCGCGGACGACGTTCCTGCAGGCTACGCCGATTGATGTTTCGGAGCTACTGGCGGAGCGTGTTTTCGAAACGATTCCTACTGTGGTTTTGACCTCGGCTACGCTGACGGTTGCGGGCGGGTTTGAGCACATGCGAAAGCGGCTGGGGATGACGGAAGCGCGCGAGCTGGTGGTGCCTTCGCACTTCAAGTATGGCGAGCAGGCGCTGCTTTATTTGCCACCGAACATGCCCGACCCGCGGGAGCCGGATTTTCCGGAAGCTGCGGCGAATTGCATTCGGCGGGTACTGGATATTACGCGAGGGCGGGCCTTCTGCCTGTTTACGAGCTACGCGCAGATGCGGGACTTGTACGAGCGGCTGCTGCCGGTGCTGGATTTTCCGCTGCTGCTGCACGGGACGGCGCCACGGAAGGCGCTGCTGGAGCAGTTCAGGGAGACGCCGAATGCGGTGCTGTTTGGGACGTCGAGCTTTTGGCAGGGTGTGGATGTGCAGGGGGAATCGCTGAGCTGCGTGATTATCGACAAGCTGCCGTTTGCGGTGCCGAGCGACCCGGTGGTGGCGGCGCGGATGCGGGCGATTGAAGAGGCGGGCGGGAAGCCGTTCTTCGATTACCAGGTGCCTGCGGCGGTGTTGACACTGAAACAGGGCTTTGGAAGGCTGATCCGGTCGCTGGAGGATCGCGGGGTGCTGGTGCTGCTTGATCCGCGGATACGGAGGCAGCGGTATGGGCAGACGTTTCTGGCGAGTTTGCCGCCTTATAAGATGACGGCGACTATTACGGATGTGGAGGGGTTTTTTGAAACAAAGGGCGAGTGATTTCCCTTAGCCCAAATTCCGTGAGTTCGGGAGATTATTGAGCTCTGCGGGCGGTCAATGAGTGCCCTGCAACCCATCTTGAGCGCCAGTCAGCAACACATCACTGGCACGCTCCAGGACCGGATCGCGCCCGTGTAGGTAGTCCTGAATGCTAGTCCCAACGATAATGTCGGGAACATTGCCGTTGACTTCGATGGAGCGATCTTTGGTGTCACTGAGATAGCCGTTCGAGATTCGCACCACGAGCCCGCACGGAAGCACGGCGTAAACAGCTTTGCCGGAAAGATTGCCGTGCGTAGTTGTGCCAATAGTTGTTACTCGTGGCGCGGCACGCATCCCGCGGGTGAACAAGTCAGCCGCACTACCGGTCGCGTCGCTCACAAGCAAGGCGACTGGCTGGGTGTATTCCCATTTTCTAGGCTGGATGTAATCTTTCATTCTCTCAAACTGATCGTGTTTCGTCCCATTCCTGGTGTAGCTGTAGCCGACAAATGTGTCTTTGTGCAGGAAGCGTCCGACGATTTCATCGTGACCGAAACCTCCGGAGTTGTCGCGAATGTCGAGAAGGAGACCGCTTGTGTCGCGCAGCGAATCCATGGCGTGATCGAATTCCCTGGTGATGTCTTCGCGCCCGTCGAACGAGCGGATGTGAATGTATCCGAGTCCCGAAGGATAACGCCCAAAATCGACGTACTTCTGCTTGGTCAGCATAATCGAGATTTGCGGCGATGGCGTGGAAATGGGCCGGCCGCCGCGCTGGAGGGTAAGGGTTTCGGTCTGTCCCTGCGGTGAGCGCATTTTGACGCTTACGGGCTCCGAAGTGTTGCCAGCGAGTAGCTTTTGAGCCGCCTCGCGACGGAACCTGCGTTCAGACGACCGGGCATGCAGTAAGGGCCGCAGGGACTCGATCTTTTCGGGGACGGTCATGCCCTCGACGGCCAGCACTTCCCAACCGGCCTTGTCGCCCGCGATAACGAACGGACGATCCTCAAACAGGTCGATCGGCATATCGCGGACCGTTTCAAGAGCCGGAGGATGGTAATTATTGAGCCAGGAGTGGGTGTCCTTCAGTTCATTCACGAGCTGGAACATCAGGAGATAGAAGTCGTCATCAGTGGTGATGGAATTGAGCCGGGCGAGATAGCGGCGGCCGACCTGCTGCCAGTCGATAGACTTCAACTGGAAGTCAGCGTAAGAAACATCGATGATGCTCCACAGGGCTTCGAAGTTTTCGCGCCGTTCTTTGGCCGACAGGTTGGCTGCGAGTGCAAGGTCCGGCGGATCCTTGGCGATATATGCCGTACCGCCGCGATTAGGCTGCGCAGGTGGCTTGCGCGGTTCGGCAGCTTCCATCTCGGCGCGGGCGGTGTCCGAGTCGAGATGGCGGATCCACACCAGTGGCTGTTTGAGACCGAATGCGGAAACGTCCTTGGCGCCCGGAGCGACTCCGTCAACTGCGGCGGCCTTCTGATACCAGGCGATCGCATTGTCGCGGTCTTTGGCGCGATCCTCAATATAGCCCAAATAGACGTAAGCCCAGAACAAGGATTCAGGACGGTGCGCTGCGTCAGGGTCCTGCACGATAGCCGAAAGCAGTTTCTTCGCTGCATCCGTGTTCTTGTGATCGCCGGTGAGGAGTCGCCGGGCTTCCTGCAATTTGGAATCCGCATCCGCTGCGTTGATTGGGTGCACGCTGAAGGTCAGAAAGAGAGCGAATAGAATCCCGAGTACTAAGCGCCGCATAATAGCAGCAGTTTAGTCCAGAAGGCCGAAGTTTAGAGGGTCATAAACACATAAGCGTGAGCGGGCTGAACGAAGATCTTGGCTTAGGGTGTTCCAGATCACTTTCGGTGACACGGATCGACGAAACCGCCGGGTTTAGACTCCGCGTTTTGTGCGCTGGTGGAGTTTGGAGCGGCGGGATGCTTGAGATGAGTGGCCGCTGTGCGCGGCGCTGGAGTGGGCGGAGACGCGCCTGGTTGTGGCGACTGTGTGGCCTCTGCGCTGGTGGACAACTGCGGGATGTAGCAGGAGGGCGATGCGGTGTTCGGCGGTTGATGGCTCGTCTTGATACTGGGGGTCGAGCATGGCGATTACGGAGACGGCGCGGACGCGGTAGAGGCGCGCCCACTGGCTTTGAACCAAGGATTGCTGGACGGGCTTCCAGTACTCGCTGTCGTTGGCCATGGAGGTCTGGGCGACGGTTGGAGCGGAGAGCGCGTCGGCGGATTCAGTGCCGGCTGAGTAGTTGTTGATCTGGGCATAATTATTGATCTGGTCAAGGAAGGTGTTGAACTCCTGCAAGTTGACTCCCATTTGATAGACGAGCTGGCTGAGTGCCATTTGCTGCGAGGGCGTTAGCTGATCGAAACGGCGGCAGTAACCGCGGGCGTTGTAGATGGCCTGTAACGCAGAGACGCGGAGAAGGAGCGTGGCTTCGTCGTCGGTGATCTGCGGTTCCAGGGTCTTGATGCGCTTGCGGAAGCCTTTCTTGTCCCACGTGGCCATGCGGTGCTGAAACTGATCGAGGATGCTGCGGAGGCGGTCGGGATCGAGGCCTGCGGCTTGCCAGAGATCGGCCGAGGAAGGCTCAAGAAAACCATGGGGATTGAGGGGGTCGGACTGAGGGTGCGCGCGCGCGGGGAGATCGAGACTGACGCCTGCGCCGATGAGGGGCTGGGCGGTTTTGGGGTCGGGATAGGCGGCGAGGACCCAGCCTTCGTGGCGGTGATCGCGGAGGGTATCCATCAGGTCGCGGACGTCGAACTTTATGCCGGTGGCGGCGAACTCCAGGAGTTGCTGGACGGTCTGCGGGGGGAGCTGGGTATCGGCAGAGACTGGGGTTGCGGACAGGGATGCTGGATCGGTGAAGGGCGCAGGGGATTGAGCGGATGCTTGAAGCGCGAGCGCGGACAACAGAAGAAGCGCGCTACTCACGGTTTGGTGGGTGATTCGCATGGGCGAACAATTCCCCGCTGCTCTTATTCTTTTCACGATGACGGAAATGGAGGGTGGATGCAATCACAGAATTGTGGGACGGATTCGGAAAGTAATTGGGCGTGGCCTATTTGGGATGTAATCAAGTCTGGGAAAGAGATTCGGCGGCGCGGAGGGCGAGGCCGTGGGCGACGGAGGTGAACTCGTTGCCGCCGCGAATGCGGTTTGCGCCGAAGCGGGTCTCGAAGATTTTGCGGACGGCTGGGACGAAGGAGCTGCCGCCGGTTAGGAAGACTCGGTCGACTTCGCGGGCGTGGACGCCGGAAGTTTGGAGGAGGGTGTCGATGGAGCGTTCGATGGAGTGCAGGTCGTCTGCTATCCATGATTCGAACTCGGCGCGGGTTACGGGGATGCGGAGGTCGAGGTTGGGAGATATGAGGCTGGAGTGGGTGCTTTCGCTGAAGCGGAATTCGGCGCGGTCGATGCGGGAGAGCTCGAATTTGACCTGCTGGACAGACTGGTGGAGTTGGTAGCCGAGGTCTTCGTCAATGAGGGTGATGAGGGCCTGGATCTTTTCGGGTTCCAGAGCACGCAGGTGCGCGCTCTTCAGGATTTCGCGCACGTTGTTAGTGCGAAGGAATGAGAGATAGTGCCAGCGCTCGAGGTTGGCATAGATCCATGAGGGGACGGCGGGGAGGAGCTTGTTGAGGGAGCGCGCTTCGGAGTTTGAGCCGAGGGCAGGAGACACGAGCTTGCGGACGATGCGGGCGTCGAACGCGTCTCCGGCGAGGCCGAGGCCGCTGTTGCCGAGCAGGTCCTGAGGAGTACGGCCGCGGCTGCGGATGCCGGGGCCGACGCGGAGGAGCGAGAAGTCGCTGGTGCCACCGCCGAAGTCACCGATGAGGATGAGTTCGTCGTGATCGAGCGTGGCTTCATAGGCGCAGGCGGCGGCGACTGGTTCCATTTCGAAATCGACATGCTCAAAACCGGCGGCGGTGAAGGCCTGGCGCAGGCGGGAGACGGCGAAGTCGTCGTCCTCGGGTTTGTCTGCGCCGACGAAGCGGACGGGGCGGCCGACCATGGCGTAGCGAATGGGGCGCTGGAATTGCGCTTCGGCGTGCTTGCGCAGATCGGCGAGAATGCGGGCGATTAGGTCTTCAAGCTTGTAGCGGCGGCCGAAGACTTCAGTGCCGGTGAGCGAGCGGCTGGAGAGATGGGACTTGAGAGACTGAATGAGGCGGCCCTTTTCGTCCGCCTGGAGGTAATGCTCAATGGCGGCGGGGCCGGTGAGGGCGTTCGTTTTGCGGGGACCGGTGCCGGTGCGGGCCTGCTCAAGATAGAGAACCGAACGGAAGGACTGGAGCGGGCCGGCAAGCGAGGGGAACGAGGCAAGCTGCAGGCCGGATTCCGGAGTCAGGAGGGCGACGGAGCTGTTGGTGGTGCCGAAGTCGAAGCCAAGGGCGGCCTCACGAATCCTGGTTGTTGGCATCCGGTCTATTATTTCGCACCGCGGGTGAGGGGTAGGCTGTGCGGTGAGACGAAGACTCGCGTGGGTTGGGAAATTCGCTTTGGGCGGGAATAAATTGCGCGATGCGTAGTTTGCGTGTGTGGAGGAACTTCCCGATGAAGGATGCGAATTGCGAGACGGCACAACTTGAACCGGTGGCTGGTGCGGGCTCCGATGATGGAATCGACAGGCGAAGCTTTCTTAGCTGCATGGCGTGGGCGGGGACGGGGCTGCTTTGGACGATGACGGGCGGCGTGCCGACTTCGAAACTGTTTGCGGCGACTGGCGGCGGGGCGGCCCGGAGCGCCGGTGAATTAGGTTTCAGCTTTGTGCAGATCAGTGATAGCCATATCGGCTTTAACAAGGCGGCAAATCAGGATGTGACGGGAACGCTGAAGCTGGCGATTGACAAGATCAACGCGCTGCCGGGCGAACCGGACCTGCTGCTGCATACGGGGGACATTACGCACTCGTCAAAGCCGGCGGAGTTTGATACGGCGCAGCAGATGCTGAAGACTGCGAAGGCTGGTGAGAGGTTTTATGTTCCGGGCGAGCACGATATTGCGACGGACGACGGGGCGATGTATCTGGAGCGGTTTGGCAAGGGGACGAAGGGCAGGGGGTGGTATAGCTTTGCGCATAAGGGCGTTCATTTTGTGGGGCTGAATAATTGCCAGCAGGTGGATGCGATGGGGAAGCTGGGCGACGACCAGTTGAGCTGGCTGAAGGCAGACCTTGGATCGGTTTCGGCTTCGACGCCGATTGTGGTGTTCGCGCATATTCCGCTGTGGATGGTGTATCCGGAGTGGGGCTGGGGCACGCCAGATGCGGCGGAGGCGCTGACCTATCTGAAGCGGTTTGGATCTGTGACGGTGCTGAACGGGCACATTCACCAGGTGGTGCAGAAGGTGGAAGGGAATGTGTCGTTCCATACGGCGTGCTCGACCGCGTTTCCGCAGCCTGCGCCGGGGAGTGCGCCGCACGCGGGGCCGATGGTGGTGCCTGCTGGGAAGCTGAAGAGCGCGCTGGGGATTACGGAAGTGAAGTATGTCGGGCGGCACAGCCATTTGGCGATCACAGATTCTTCCCTGGATGAAGCGTGAGGTGGGATGCGTGAAGCTTGTGGTTGCCGGGGTGATTTTTTGCATGGGTGTGTTGCCGGCTTCGCTGCTGCTGGCACGTGTTCATCCGTTTGGGGACGTGGGCCTGTACGCGGAGGGACAGGCGAGTACGCCGTTGATGAGCGGAGCGCAGGTGCCGGCGGAAGTGCGCGCGATACTGGCGGAGAAGTGTGCGGATTGCCATTCCGCGCAGACGCATGCGCAGTATTACGGGCATTTTGCGCCGGTGTCGTGGCTGCTGGAGCGGGATGTGATGGAAGCGCGGAAGGCGATGAATTTATCGCAGTGGGAGAGCTACTCGGCTGACCAGAAGCAAATGCTGGTGGCGAAGATGGTGCAGGAGACGAAGACGCATGAGATGCCACCGGTGCAGTATCGGATGATCCATTGGAATGCGCGAATGGAAGACGCTGACTTGAGGGTGCTGGGCGGGTGGGCACACGAATTTCAGACGGTGCAAGCAGGAGCAGGGATTGGCGGCGAGGGCGACCCGGCGCGGGGCAAGGCGCTGTTCGAGAAGCGATGCACCGGATGCCATACGCTGACGCAGAACAGAGAAGGTCCGCGGTTGCAGGGGGTTTATGGGCGGACCTCAGGGGCGGTGGCCGGGTTTGCTTATTCCGAGGCGCTGCGGAAGGCTCAGGTCATATGGGATGAGGGCTCGCTGGAGAAGTGGTTGGCTGATCCGGACGCATTCATTGCCGGGAATGAGATGGATTTTCTGGTTGCGAAAGCGCAGGAGCGGCGGGATCTGATTCGTTATCTTCGGCAGAGTTCCGGGAAACAGAGGACTAAGTGACGGTAGCGGACACAGGCGCAAAAATACATGGGTTCAATCTGGACGGCGCGGGAATTGCGGGAGTGGAACGCATCTGCGAAAGTGGGAACGGAGAGAGCCGATGGAGATTACTGCGCAGGACGTGCTGCTGGTTATCGACGTGCAAAACGATTTTTGTCCGGGTGGGGCGCTGGCGGTGGCGGATGGGGATGCTGTGCTCAAGCCTATTCACCGGATTGCGCCGCGGTTTGAGCATATTGTGCTGACGCAGGATTGGCATCCGGCGGGGCACTCGTCGTTCGCTTCGGCGCACGCTGGGAAAAAGCCGTTTGAGACGATTGAGGTTGGCTACGGTTCGCAAACGCTTTGGCCGGACCATTGTGTGCAGGGAAGCAAGGGCGCGGCGCTGCATGCGGGGCTTGAACTGACACGGGCGGAGCTGATTTTGCGCAAGGGCTTTCGGAGGGAGATCGACTCGTATTCGGCGTTCTTTGAAAACGACCGCGAGACGCCGACGGGGCTGGGCGGCTACCTGGAGGAGCGCGGGCTGACGCGGGTGTTCCTGGCGGGGCTGGCTTATGACTTTTGCGTGGGGTACTCGGCGCTGGATGCACGGCGGCTGGGACTGGAGGCGGTGATTTTGCGTGACGCGTGCCGGGCTATCGACTTGGGCGGATCGGTCGAGAAGATTGAGGCCGAGTTTGATCTGGCAGGAGTGAGGGTGATTGAGAGCGGCGCCGCTCTGCATTGAGGCTCAACCCGCCCGCGTAGAATCGCATCAGGCTTAGCGGAAACTTCCGCGCCCCCCTTTTATGTCGCGCAATTTCTATATTCTCGCTGCTGCACTGGGTCTGTTCGCGCTGCTCTCGGCGGCAATGGCGCTGGTGCCTTCTGGCTTCCAGCCTGGCCTGCCTGCCAACGGGTCGCTGTGGCGTACCGTGGCCATGTTCCTACTGCTGCTCGGGTTGGCTGCGGCGCTGGTTGGGGTGATGAGTCACCTGTTTGAGCAGGTGGACCGGCGCAGCGAAGAGACACGGCTGGCTGCGAGACGGAAGCGGCGCGGGGAAAAGCACTAGAATTGGATGAGGGACTCTTCCCGACAGGAATCGAGCACACGCCGATGTATGAAGTCACCGTGGAGGCTGGTTTTTCTTCCGGCCACTATCTCCGCAATTACAAGGGCAAGTGCGAGAACCCGCACGGGCATAACTACAAAGTGCGCGTGACTCTGGCAGGCGCGGCGCTGGACGAGGCTGGGTTGCTGCTCGACTTCAAGCTGCTTAAGCACGTGATGCGCCCGGTGATTGAACGCATCGATCACCAGATGCTGAACGATCTGGAGCCATTCACGGTGATCAATCCTTCTGCCGAGAATATTGCAAAGTACTTCTACGACCAGACGAATGAACAGCTGGCGGGGATGACCGCGGGGCGCGTGCGCGTAAAGGACTGCACGATCTGGGAAACGGATACTACGACGGCGACTTACTTCGAGTAGTGCGGGGCTTGCTTTTCCCGGCTGCCTTGCTCTGCTTCCACGATTTCGGCAATTCGTCGCCTGCCATTGGAGGATTGCCTGCGCCAGTTTTGTTCAGAATCTCTATGGCGCGGGCGACATTGGCATCCTTCGTATACCGTTGAAAAAATTCCATCGTGCGCGTGACTGCAAGTTTTTCAGCCACGGCGACATTGATGAGCTGATTCAGCGCAACTCCCTCCGACTTGGCAAATGCTCTAGCCTCCTCCAAAAGTGTGGGCTGGAGCCGCAATGCAAAATTACTCGTCTTCACTGGTGTCTCATCCTTTCCAAGGCTTCGCCCGGCCGCAATGCCTCTATACCAAACCGCCTCGCTGCCATAAGAAAATCTCGCGTGTTAAGGGTAACGATTAGATCGGCCTTTCCGTGGTACGCAGCCTCCAATACGAACTCGTCATCGGGGTCAACCAACTGCGGCCGCAATCGGTAAGAAATATGTACAGGCTCACCCATCCGGCAAAACGCCTTGACAATCTCTATGTTCGCTTGCGCATCGACGGAACCGCCAAAATGTTCAGACCGGGTCAGAACCGCTTCGTACTCCAACACCAGAGGTACCGAGACGAGCGGCCTCAACTCCCCATCCAAAACCATCCTCAAAAGCTCGCGAGATGCGCCTTTCGAGCTGCGAACTGCTGCCACCAGAACAGACGTGTCCAAAACCGCTCGCACCGCTTCATCATATCACATGCAATATCACTAATTCATTTGGCTGGATTTGGATTTGAGGTATTTGTCGAAGGGAATCTCGAAGTAGAAGAGCTCGTTGCCTTCGGCATCGCGCAGCTCATGCAGGTGCAGCTTGGCGCCCCGCAGCGGATGGTCCAGATCGGAAACATCGTAGAAGAGGAAACCGGCGCGCGTGGTGTGCGGCTCGACGACAAGCGCCTGGTATTCGAAGGTATCGAAGTCCTGCTCGATCTCCTTGTTGCTGGCTTTGGGCTTCATCTTGATGGCGGGAATAGGACCGGGCATAGGGATTTTGGAGCCTTCGCGCTCCTTGCGGGTCATGAGCCGCTCCACATCTTCCGGTTCTGCGGCCTGAATCTTGTCGCCGGCCGCGGTGAGGAAGAGAATTCGCGCATCGCGGAGCGAGATGGGCCGGTCGCCGTTGTTGGTGACAATGAGGCGGACGGGCATGACGCCGTGGCTGAGATAGTCAACCTTGAAGATGGAGGCCTTCTCTTTTGTGTCATACGGTTCGGCGGCGATGGCCACCTTTTCTTCGTCGTGCACCTCGACCGCGGCAAACGAGGTAGCCGGTTGCACGGGAGGCGGGGCGTGGTCGCTGGCCATGGCCGGAAGCGCCAGCCACAGCAAGAACAGCGGAATTGTCCGCAAGGTTCTCATCGTGCTCGACTGTATCATCATGAGGTTAGACCGGGGGACGACAAATTCCGTCACGCATGATTCTGTTTTTCTACAATATCGCGCTGTTGGCGGTGCTGGTGGTGGGGTCGCCGTGGTGGCTTTGGCGAATGGCCACGACGCGGAAGTACCGGGAAGGACTTAGGGAACGGCTGGGTCGGGTCCGATTTGGGCGGGATGGGCGACTCGATGGTCAGCGCGCTGGGAGCGCGGCGGCGGATCGGCCACTGATTTGGATTCACGCAGTTTCGGTGGGCGAGGTGCTGGCCGTGAGCCGGCTGGTGAAGACGCTGGATGCGGCTTGGCCGGAGTATTTTGTGGCCGTCTCGACGACTACGCGGACTGGGCAGGAGTTGGCGCGGGAACGATTCGGAGCGAATCGCGTGTTTTATTGTCCGCTCGATCTGCCGTGGGCTGTGCGGGCGTATCTGAATGCGCTGAAGCCGCGGATGCTGGTGCTAGCTGAGACGGAGTTTTGGCCTAATCTGCTGAGTGGATGCTTCCGGCGCGGGATTCCGGTGGCTGTGGTGAATGCACGAATCTCGGACCGGTCGTGGCCTCGCTACCGGCGGATGCGCTGGTTGTGGAAACCGTTCCTGGGACCGCTGAGCGCTGTGCTGGCGCAAAGCGAAACCGATGCGGAACGGCTCAAGGCGATTGGGTGTGCCCCGGACCGGGTGAGTGTCGCTGGAAACCTGAAGTTCGATGTGCGTGCGGCGGAAGAGGCCGATGCGACGATCCAGTTGAAGGATCGCGGGGCGGGGTTGCGCTTTGTGGTGGCGGGCAGCACGCTGGAGGGGGAAGAGGCAGCGCTGGTGGAGACGTGGCCGAGGGTGCTGCAGTCCGATCCGCGGCTTGTGATGGTGTTGGCGCCGCGGCATCCGGAGCGCTTTGACACTGTGTCTGCGCTGCTGGTGAATTCTGGCCGGGAGTGGGTGAAGCGCTCGGGTTGGCGATCGCAGAAGGCGGCTGAATGGGCTGAGTTGAAGCCTGGAACAATCGTGCTGCTGGATACGATTGGCGAGTTGAGCTCGGTGTATTCGCTGGCTTCGATTGCCTTTGTTGGCGGTAGCCTGATTCCTGCGGGTGGGCATAATCCGCTGGAGCCTGCACAGTTTGGGGTTCCCATCGTGATGGGCCCGCACTATGTGAATTTTCGCGCGATTGTAGATGATCTGCGCACACATGGCGGGATCTGCGTCACCCAAAAAGCAGATTTGGCTGACACCCTGATCAACCTGATTCAGGATCGAGCTTCTGCCGAGGCGATAGGATCGCGGGGCAAGCAAGTGTTCGACCAACAGGCGGGGGCGACCGGGCGCTGTGTGGACGCACTGCGGAAGCTGCTTTTGGATCGATACGGGGTGAATGAAAGCGCCGGGATTGAGAAAGCTGCTCCGAGGGAGCGCCCGGCATGAGGCGGCCTTCAATGATGCGGGGGCTCATGTCTCCGCTGGTGCCGGCCTATCGGCTGGCGCTTCTGCTTCGCGAAATGCGACTGGGAACGAGGCTGGAGCCGGTGCGACGACTTGGTTGGCCCGTTGTCAGCATTGGCAACCTCTCGACCGGGGGCGCGGGGAAGACACCTACGACCATTGCGCTGGCCAAGGCGTTGACGCAGCGTGGGTTTAATGTCGATGTGCTTTCGCGTGGATATGGGAGGACGAGCTCGGAAGCCGCGCGGGTTGATCCGGACGGAACTGCGGAACAGTTTGGCGACGAACCACTGTTGATTGCGCGGGAGACGGGACTGCCGGTGTATGTGGCCAAGCAGCGCTTTCTGGCCGGAATGCTGGCCGAGGCTCCGGTGGGTGTTTCCACCATTGACCTGCCCGCCGTTCACCTGCTGGACGACGGATTTCAGCACCGCCAGCTCTACCGCGATGTGGACATTTTGCTGCTTGACGGCCACGATTGGCTCGAAGAGGGGCTGCTGCCGGTGGGGAATCTCCGCGAGCCGGTGGAGGCTGCACGGCGCGCGACCATCATCGCGATCCCCAGCCCGGACGATGCGCCGGAGATGGAAGCCGCGCTGCGAGCCTGGGGATTTGCGGGGCCGGTTTGGCGGATTCACCGCAGGATGCAACTGCCTTCCCTAAGCGGGATGGGGACGGGCCCGGTTTGCGCATTTTGCGGAATCGCGCGCCCGGAGCAGTTTTTTGCGGGGCTCGAAGAGGCAGGGCTGCATATCGGTGCGCGCATCGCGTTTCCAGACCACTACCGCTATACGGAGGCGGTCCTGAAGCGCCTGGTGGCTCAAGCCGAGCGAGCGGGAGCCACCGCGCTGATGACCACGGAAAAGGATTTGGTTCGACTGGGCAGCCTTGCCGCGGCAATCCCGGAACCACTACTGTTGAAAGCCGCTAGCCTGCAGGTTGAGATTGAGAATCAACCTGAGGCGATAGATTGGATTGTGGCGCGGGTTGCGGATGTTTCAGAGACGCGACGCTCCTTGTGTTGAGCAAGCCAAAGAATCGGTTTTGAGCAATTCAGAGAGTCGCTAGTGGATTGACTCTCGGGTGAATTTATCCTCCTCGACAGATTGACCCTCGTTTGAAGACATGCCGGACCCGGCGCCTGGAAAGTCGACGCGCAACTTGATGGTGAGGGTTTTTGAGTCTCCCGACAACTGCCACTGCTCCACAGTACGAACATGGATGAGATTGCCGGATGTCTGATCGGGGCTGTCGACGACGCTCTCAAGAACGAGATACTTGCCCTTGAGCTGCGCCCTGCATTTAGCTGAAACGCGGTTGGAAGTGACGCAGTCCTGCTCTGAACCATTGAGGAGATACCGGTTGGATGCTTTGCCCGCCGGGCCATCTCGTGTAACTTCAAGAGCCTGATCGTTCTGAACCACGTCGAGGGTGATTTCAGGGTCAAGATCGCTGTTGACCTTGTCGCCTCGATGCACATACTTGCCGGTGAAGTTAAGATTTGCTGCTGCGGAAAAGGCAGACGGCGCCGCGGTCGCCGCTAACATAACGGACACAAAGAAAGTAATGAAATGAATGCTTGGCCTCATCAATGGGGGTCTCCTTGAGGCTGGCTGTCTACAGATGATAGCTGATTTCCTGAGTTTTCAAAGGGGCTATGTCGCTATTTGAAACGAGGCGTTGCTTGGAGAACTGCCGAATCCAATGGTGCCGGAGGTGGCCATGATCGCCGAGAAGCCCTTGGGATGAAGCGGACGTCGACGGATGGGCGGTGGCCCCATAGCAGCGAGCGCTTTTGAAGCCGACCCTGTGAGAAAATCAGTATTTGCAAACGCAATCCAAGTTTCGGTTGCTCGTGGTCCGGCTTGGCGCCATGGGCGATATCCTGCACGCGCTTCCGGCGGTGACAGCACTGCGTCATGCGCATCCGGAATGGGCGATTGACTGGGTGGTTGAGCCGCGGTGGCAGGCGCTGTTTGCGGCCGAAGACAGCCTTGGCCGGGTGGTATCGCAACCGCTGGTGGATCGGATTCACTTTGCTCCCACGAAGGAATGGCGCACTGCACCGTTCAGCGAAAAGACTCTGCGTGAAATCAAGCTCTTGCGGCGCACGCTGCGGGCTGGCGAATATGACGCGGTGCTCGATTTGCAGGGGGCGATACGGTCGGCGGTGGTGGGGCGCATGGCACATTGCCGGCGACTGATTGGCGAGGCAGAACCGCGCGAGCGCGCGGCGCGCTGGCTGTACAGCGAGCGAGTGGCGACCCGGGGAAAGCATGTGATTGAGCAGGATGTGGAACTTGCGGCGGCGGTGGCTGGGGATGAGTTGGCGTCGGCAACGACGCTGCTGCCAACAGACCCGATAGCGGAGGCTTGGGCGGATGAGTATTTGAGCTCTTCGCAGGCAGTGGTGCTGATCAATCCGGGGGCAGGGTGGGGCGCGAAACGCTGGCCTTTGGAGCGGTATGGAGTGGTGGCTAAGGAGCTCATTGTCAAAGGTTTTCGCGTTGTGGTGAATGCCGGGCCAGGCGAGGAGTTGTTGGCTGAGGGCCTTCACGAAGCTTCGCCCACCCCTCCGCTAACATTTTCGCTGAATCAATTGATTTCCCTTACTCGACGGGTTGCGCTGGTGATTGCTGGAGACACGGGCCCCCTGCACTTGGCCTGTGCATTGGGACGGCCAGTGGTGGGGATATACGGGCCTACGGACCCGAGCCGGAACGGACCGTACGGGACGAGGTTCAGGGTCTTGCGCAGCCCGGAAAGCCGGCGCGACCACACCCGCCGTGAGGCCCCGGAGGCTGGTTTGCTGACCATTTCGCCGGATGATGTGCTAAGGGCGGCTACTGAACTGCTGGCCGAGGAGAAAGCCCGATGAGGCCGGCTGGGAGTGAACCCGTTCCCGGGAATCCGGACTGGATTGCCCGATGGCAGCGGGTGGCGAGGCGAATTCGGGTTCCGCTGGGGTTTCTGACGGCAGCTCTTTATCTGTTTGAGCTGTGGCGTCGCGCTCCCTTGCCGGCGGCCGTGGCCTGGAGCGTTGCCCTGGTTGTGCCGGGGCTATGGCTGCGCGGGTACGCGGCCGGTTATGTAAAGAAGAATCGGGAACTTACGGTGACGGGGCCGTACGCATATACGCGCAATCCGCTGTATCTGGGCTCGATGCTGATGGCGGCGGGGTTCGCGGTGGCGCTGCTGAGCTGGCCGATTGCGGTGGTACTGGCGGCGGGTTTTTTTGCCATCTATGTGCCGGTGATTGCTTCGGAGGAGCGGTTTCTGCGGGCCACTTTTCCGGAGTTCGGCGGGTATTGCGACCGGGTGCCCCGCCTGCTTCCGCGGCTTAGCGCCGCGCTCGATCCGGGAACAAGTGGCACGAAAGGTGCATTCTCCTTTTCCCTCTATCTAAGACACCGCGAGTACAATGCTGCAATAGGGGTTGCGCTGCTTTATGCGAGCCTGCTTTGGCTGCGGCCGACTGCCAGCGCTATCGCACGGGGTTTGCGGTGAGCGCTTACCCCCGCGAAAATAATCAGTGAATCAAGGAGTTCTACCTGAGCGTGAAGACACGCATTATCGGAGGGATAGCTTTTTGCGCCTTTGCATCCGCTTCATTGCCCTACGCGCAGCAAGCGGTGACGCTCTCTCCTCCGAAGACGGGATTCAGTTTCCCGCAGAAGCAGACCCTTATTTACTCCGTGGACTGGCGGGTTTTCCCGGCCGGAACAGCGGTTCTGCATTTTGAGGCAACCGGGGACCGCGAGCGGATTACCGCTAACGCAGACACGGTGGGCGCCATCAACCTGCTGTTTCATGTCGGGGACAAGTTCCAATCAACCTTTGACCGGGAAAAGGGTTGCACGTATGAGTTTGATAAGCAGACGGTGGAAGGGCGGCGGCAGATCAATTCAACCCTCAGGCTGGATTATGCCCAGGGGAAGTCGATTCTGGACGAGAAGAACCTTGTCACCGGGCAGTCTAAGCATCTTGAAGTGCCCATCTCGGGGTGCCTCACGGACCTGCTGACGGGGGTGTTTTACGCTTCGTCGCAGCCGATGACGGTGGGGCAGAACTTTGTGTTGCCGGTGGTGGACGCGATGCATACCGTACCGGTGACGATGAAGGTGGAAGGGCGCGAAGAGATCAAGACCACACTGGGTACCTATAAGACTGTGCGTGTGCAGCCGACGGCCGATGCGGGTGTGGTGAAGAATCGCGGCAACATCTGGATCTGGTACACGGACGACGACCGGCACCTGCCGGTGCAAATGCGGGCGCGGCTTTTCTGGGGCACGATTACCTTCCGACTGACCAGCAACGAAAATAAATAGGCCTAAGTTCCCCCTCAAAAAGCACCCCTTTTTGCCCTTTTCCAAGCGTTTTTTGCCCTGAAACAGGCCTTTTTTGAGGGTCTCTGTTTACTGATCGGTACACAGGGTGGAATCTCAAGCCGATGAATCGTTGAGAGTTGCGCTATATTCGGCCGTCCCATGGGTGTGGTTTTGAGGGGGAGGGGGTGGGTCTGGGTATAAACCGGGCACATTCCTGACATTTTTGGGGCGCTGATGGTGCGTTATCGCTTGCGTTGACGGGAGGGGTCATACAGCGATTGTGCGCCAGAGACCCGAATCAATCGGCAAATGAGCAGAAGCCAGACAGGCGACTGGGCGCGGTGTACACTTTGTCTTCGCGTGGACGCACTCCCCCGCGCAGCGCGAACAGGAAGAACCTATGCGCCGATTTGCTTTCACTCTCCTTTTTACCTTCCTTGTTGCCTCCCCATTCTGCACAGCCCAACCTGCTGCCGCCAAGCGGCCCATGACCTTCGAGGACATGATGAAGATGAAGCGGCTGGGGGAGTCGGCCGTTTCGCCGGATGGGAAATGGCTGGCTTATTCGGTGACTACCGTGGACCTAGCGGCGAACTCTAAGACGGCTGAGTTGTGGCTGCAGGCTATTGCTGGTGGGGAGCCGTTCAAGATTGCGGTGGCGCAGCCTGGAGACTCGGGAGTGCAGTTTTCGCCGGATGGAAAGCGGCTCCTGTTTCTCTCCGACCGCGAGGGTGGGAAGCAGCAGGTTTGGGCGGCGGACTTTGACGGGGCCAGCGGGAACACCTCGAATCCGAAGCGGCTGACCTTCATCTCGTCGGAAGCCGATAACGCGCAATGGTCTCCGGATGGGCACTTCGTGCTGTTCTCGTCTTCTGTGTATCCGGAGTGTCCGGCGATTCGTTTCGACGATTCCACCTCGGGCGATACGTGCAATATCAATCGCGACGACACGCTGACCAACAGCAAGGTGAAGGCGCAGGTGTTTACACACCTGCTTTACCGGCACTGGAACCACTACACGGGGGACAAGCGCAGTCACTTGTTCCTGGTGAGGCTGGACGTGCCACCGGACACGCCCTACGTGAGAGACCTGACGCCGAACGATCCGCACGATGTGCCGCCGTTTTCGATGGACGGAGGGGGTGGATTCGCGATTTCGCCGGACTCAAAAGAGCTAGCGTTTACGGAGAATGTGGATCCGGAGCCGGCGATCTCGACAAGCGCCAGCATTTTTACACTGGATTTGACCAATCCGGGAGCGCAGCCGGTGAAGGTTTCGACGTCGGCAGGTGGGAACTTCAATCCGGCTTATTCGCCTGATGGGAAGTGGCTGGCATGGAGATCGCAAGGGCGGGCGGGGTATGAGAGTGACGAATTCCGGCTCATAGCGTATTTCCGAAAAACGCATCGAGAATCCACAATCAGCTTTAACGGCTGGGTAGACGAATTTGCCTGGAGTTCAGATTCTGAATTCATTTACTTTACTTCAGGTCAGCAGGGAGGTTCTCCGATATTTGCCAGCCGGGTGGGGAATGCGGCCGTTCGGGTTTCGCCCACAGATGGTGGAGAGTATTCGGAGCTTCATCCGCTGAGCAATGACGCCGGGGTGATGGCCACGCGGATGTCGGTTCGTGCGCCCCAGGAGATCGTGAAGCTTGTGGAAGCGAAGCTGCCTCCGAACGCAGTGCATAGCGGGACAGCCCATGGTGCGATGACCGCAAATGCAGTTACCCACCTGAACGATGCACTTCTAGCCCAACTCGATCTACCAAACATGGAGTCGTTCTGGTTTGAAGCCGAAGACAAGACGAAGCTGCAAGGGTTCATTATTCGTCCACCGGGGTTTGTTGCCGCCAAGAAATATCCGGTGAAGTTTTTGATTCATGGCGGGCCGCAGGGAGCCTGGGGTGACATGTGGTCGTATCGCTGGAATGCGGAGTTGTTTGCGGCGAATGGCTACGTGGTGATCATGATCAATCCGCGCGGGTCTACGGGGTATGGGCAGGCGGTGGTGGATGGCGTGAATGGGGACTGGGGCGGGAAGCCGTATACGGACCTGATGACGGGACTCGACTACGCTGAGCAGCATTATCCGTTTGTGAATAAAGCCCGCGAGTGTGCGCTGGGAGCAAGCTATGGCGGGTACATGGCGAACTGGGTGCTGGGGCATACGAACCGGTTCAAGTGCATTGTTTCGCATGACGGCATGTTCGATGCCGAGTCGGCATTTGGATCTACGGAAGAAGACTGGTTCAACATTTGGGAGTTCAAGGGGCACCCGTGGGACTACTATGGGAGGCCGGACGCGGAGAATCCTTTCAGGAAGTGGTCGCCGAGCCTGTATGCGAAGAATTTCCAGACGCCTACGCTGGTGATTCATGGGCAATTGGATTATCGCCTCGATGTCAGCGAGGGATTCCAGCTTTTCGATACGCTGCAGTTGCTGAAGGTGCCGAGTAAGATGCTGTACTTCCCGGATGAGGGGCACTGGGTGCTGAAGCCGCAGAACTCGCAGCTCTGGTACAGGACGGTGAATGACTGGGTGGATCAGTGGACGAGGTAGAACTAGTGGTTAGTGGTTAGTTGATGGCGGGGGCGCGAGACTGTACTACAAAGTCTAGTTTTGTAGTACAATTCAAGAATGAAGGCGACGGTGCAGGTACGCTTGGACGATGAGGCGCAGGTGGCTTTGGAGCAACTGGTGCGCGAGAATGGCTGGACTCCATCTGAGGCGGTTCGGAATTCCCTGCGGAAAGTGGCTGAACAGCAGAAGCCCAAACCGCGCCCTCGATTGGTTGGCATCGGCTGCGTCAGTTTTGGCCCCGGCGATTTGGCGACCAACAAAAAGCACATGGAAGGCTTTGGGAAAAAATGGCGCGTTGACAAAAATGGCAATGGCAGATGGGATTGGTAAAGCTCCCGTCGTCTCTGCCGGTCCTCGCCGACTCGAGCTTCTTTGTTGCTCTGTTCAACGACCGCGAGCAAGGGCACACGCGCTGCAAAGCTGCCTACAACTCGTTCGCTGGTCCACTATTCACGGCTGAATCCTGCATCACAGAAGCGCTTCATCTTCTTGGCCATGCTCAGGCGGCTGTTGAAGCAATTCTGACAAATGTGCGGCAGGGAGCACTCGTGGTTCCTTTTCGGCTCGGCGATTGTCCCTCAGAAATCGCTCACCTTATGTCCAAGTATGCCGACACGCCGTGTGACTTCGCCGATGCCTGCCTGATTGCAATGGCTAACCAGCTCAGCACGGGCGATGTTCTCACCCTCGACAGCGACTTCAAGCACTACCGCTGGCGGCGAACACGCAAATTCAACATGCTGATTCCGCTGGACTGAGCACATGCCCTTTGGCCGCAAATCTTCGAAGCCGCGCGAGTACCTGAATGAGGCGGGACTGTATGCCTACGGAGTGAAGGCGTTGGGGCGGCGCATGCGCAGTGTGTCCGAATTGCATCGATTGATGAAGGCGCGCGTGGAACCGGGTGAGGCTGGTGAGACGCATATCTCTGCTGCTCTCGCCCGGCTGAAAGAACACGGCTACCTGGACGATGCGGCGTTTGCTGAGACGTACGCGCGGCTTCGGCAAGAGAACGAAAAGTTTGGGGTTCGGCGGGTGCGGCAGGATTTGCAACAGAAAGGCGTAGACAAAGAGCTGATTGCCGATACGCTGGAGGCTCGTTATGCCCAGACGAATGAAGAGGCGCTGGCGCGGGAACACCTGGATCGGAAGCGGATACGCAAGCCGGAGAACGAGAAGGAAACGGCGCGGGTGATGCGGCGGCTGGTGACAGCGGGGTTCTCGACGGGCGTGATCTACAGGATTCTGCGGCAGTGGGATGTGCCGGAGGAGGCGCTGGCGGCGCTGGAAAACTTAGAGGAGAACCGCCAGGAAGATTAGCCGGGGCGGGAACCAACGCACTCAGACGCTCATTATTCTGGAGCCTTCGACGCGAGGATCTCCAGCATCTCCACCTGCGGCGCCGGATCGAAGAGTTCTTCGGCACGGGCGAACAGGGCTTTGGCAATCGGGCCGGTTACGTGAGCCGTCCTGCCTGCTTCGGTTTGAAATGTGTCGAAGATGCCGAACCTGGACGGCCCCAGTTTAACCGCGTACCACGTTGTTGTCTCCGTCTCGCTGACCGCCAGCGGCTGGGCCGACTTGAGGAACGCTTCAACCTCTTCTTCTTTGCCCGGCTTGGCCTGCAGCAACGCCAAAATTGCAAACTTATCCAATGGGACCTCCTGGGTGTACTCCCAGTAGATGCGGCAGGCCGTGAAACGTAACAGTGCAGATTGTGAATTCTCTGCGACGGAGGGCATGCGTCGAAAGCGCTTCGGCAATTGGAGTTGGCACTGGCTGGTCTTCGTCCGTTGGGTGAAGCGAATTACACTGTTTAGGCCATGGAATATCGCTCTGGGAACGAGATACGCGAACTGTTTCTGCGCTTTTTTGAGACGAAGGGGCACCGCCGGGTGCACTCTTCTTCACTGGTGCCTGCCAACGACCCGACCCTGCTGTTTACCAATGCGGGGATGAACCAGTTCAAGGACCTCTTCCTTGGCGCGGAGAAGCGGGACTACGCGCGCGCGACGACTAGCCAAAAGTGCGTGAGGGCTGGTGGGAAGCATAACGACCTCGAAAACGTCGGGTTTACGCGGCGGCACCACACGTTTTTTGAGATGCTGGGGAATTTCTCGTTCGGGGATTATTTCAAGCGCGATGCAATCCGGTTTGCGTGGGAGCTGGTGACGAGCCCGGAGTGGTTCGGGATCGACAAGGACAAGCTGTACGTGACGATTTTCGAGGGCGATCCGGCGAATGGGGTTCCGCGAGATGGTGAGGCCGAGGGTTACTGGATGGAAGTGGGCGTGCCGAAGGAGCGGATCTTCGAATACGGGCTCAAGGACAACTTCTGGCAGATGGGCGAGACGGGGCCGTGCGGGCCGTGTTCGGAGATTTTCTTCGACATGGGGCTGGAGGCGGCGGAACACCCGGGCGTGGACAAGCCGTTTGGTCAGGACGATGCGCGGTATGTGGAGATTTGGAATTTGGTGTTCATGCAGTTTGACCGGGCGGCGGTGGTGGACGCGGAGACGAAGAAGACCAGCTACAAGCTGACGCCGTTACCTAAGCCGTCGATTGATACGGGGATGGGGCTGGAGCGCGTGGCGGCGGTGCTGCAAGGGAAGATTTCGAATTTTGAAACGGATTTGTTTACGCCGCTGATTGAGAAGGCGGCGGAGCTGACGGGGTTCAGGTATGTCGAATCTCAACGGAAGTCGAAGGCGCTAGCACCAGGAGTTCCTAAAGAGGAAGATTGGCAGGCATGGATTCTGGAAGAGAAGCTCCAATCGGCCAGCCTGCGCATTATTGCCGATCACGCCCGCGCCGCCACCTTCCTCATCAACGACGGCGTGATCCCTGCGAATGAGGGTCGTGGTTACGTGCTCCGCAAGATTCTGCGGCGCGGAATTCGGCATGGACGGCTGCTGGGGCAGGAGAAACCGTTTCTTTTTGAAATGGTGTATGCCGTACGCAATTTGATGCAGAGTGCTTATCCGGAGTTGGCGGATTCGGCGGGACGTGTGGCCAGGGTTGTGGAGGCCGAAGAAAAGCAGTTTGATCGGGTGTTGAAGATTGGCAGCCTCGAGCTTCAGAAAGCAATAGACAAAGCAAAATATCTTGAATTGACGAGGTTCTTTGAGGCGTGGACAGATCGCTTGGATTCTGATCGCTCCCTGAACGAAGCGCTAAACATTGCGAGTGTTAGAGGGGACTTCAAACCTTTCGAGGAAATTGTTCGGAAGTCGCTGGGTGACGCAGACGCGCACCGGTTTGCAGAGGGATCTAAATCCTCCAACCTCAACCCGATTTTGCCCGGCGATGAAGCCTTCCATCTGTATGAGACGTTTGGGCTGCCGCTGGACTTTATGGTGGATGCGGCGCGGGATGCGGGCGTGGCTTTTGACGATGCGGGATTTGAGCAGGCCAAGGAGGCTGAACAGGCTCGGGCGCGGGCTTCGTGGAAGGGCGGGAGCCAGAAGACGGCCAGCCCTGCGTTTCGCGAGCTGCCTAAGACTGGATTTCTGGGCTATAAGCAGCTGATCGCTACGGGCGAGGTGCTGGCGATTGTGAAGGACGGGGTGGGCGTGCCGGCGGCGAATGCTGGGGACGCTGTGGATGTGGTGCTGGACCAGACCAGCTTCTATGGCGACTCGGGCGGGCAGGTGGGCGATACGGGGGTGTTTCTGACGCCGGATGGGAACGCGACGGTGGCGGAGATTACCGGGTGCGTGCTGCCGGTGCAGGGGGTGCGCGCGCACAAGGCGGTGCTGAAACAGGGGCTGGCGGTTGGGGATCGTGTGCAGACGGTGGTGGATGGGACGCGGCGGGACTCGATTCGGCGGAATCATACGGGGACGCATTTGCTGCATGCGGCGCTGAGGCAGGTGCTGGGGACGCATGTGAAGCAGGCGGGCTCGGCGGTGGATGCGACGCGGCTGCGGTTCGATTTCTCGCATTTTGCGCAGGTGGCGGATGAGGAGTTGACGGAGATTGAGCAAATTGTGAACCGCGAGGTGCTGGGGAACGCGCGGGTGGAGACGCTGGAAGATGTGCCTATTGACGTGGCTGTGAATGAGTATCATGCGATGGCTTTGTTCGGCGAGAAGTATGGGGACAAGGTGCGCGTTGTGAGGCTAGCAGATGGATTTTCTACGGAGCTTTGCGGGGGGACGCATACGGGGGCGACGGGCGAGATTGGACTGATCAAGATTGTGAGCGAGGGGTCGGTTTCGTCGGGCGTGAGAAGGCTGGAGGCGATCAGCGGGTTTGGGTCGCTGGATGCATTCCGCGAGGACTTTGCGGTGGCGCAGATCGCATCGCAGGTGGCGCCGACGCAGGCGGGCGGAAGTCTGGTGGACAGTTTCAAGCTGCGGATTGCGACGCAAGAAGATGAGTTGAAACGGTTGCGGCGGGAGTTGGAAGAGGCACGGATGAAGTCGGCTGCCGGGGCGCTGGATGAGGCGCTGGGGCGGGCGGTGGATGTGAAAGGCGTGAAGCTGGTAACGCTGCGGGCGGACTCCCTGGAGCGGGGACAACTGCGGACACTGGTGGACAACCTGAAGCAGAAGCTGGGCGAGGGCGTGGTGGTGCTGGCGTCGGCCCAACCCGATAGCAAAGTTGCGCTGATTGCCGGTGTGACCGCGGGGCTGACCAAGCGGATTCAGGCGGGCAAGCTGGTGGGCGCGGTAGCGAAGCTAGTGGGCGGATCAGGCGGCGGGAAGCCGGAGATCGCGGAGGCTGGCGGCAAGGACCAAGCGCAGATTGATGCGGCTCTGCAGGCGGCGGCGGGGATTGTTGGGGAGCTGATCGTCTAGGCAGAATGACGCCGGAAGACTCGAACTGGCGTACTGCTTCTCACTCTTGCCGCAGAAAAAACCTGCAAGAGTGGGGCACGGAGCATTCTTCTTTATTGAAGGGTGCCTCGGAATTTTGTCGCGATAAGAATCGAGATCCGTTTCTTTTTAAAGATTGAGGGCCGCGCCTTTTTTGGGAGCGGCCCTTGGTGCGTTGGCGCGAGAGCTTACCGGATATGGAAGGCGTAGGCGACCCCGCCGGAGATGATGGGAAACGTCTGCAGAGGGTTCAGGTCGTTCTTCCACTTGGCAATCTGCGCGGTCAAATTGCCTTGAACCTGAACCGCAATCGGGTTGTTGCCGGTAATGCTGTTGCAGTAATAATTTGGCGCCTGGTAGTAGCAAGCCGTGCCCGCCAGATTCGCGTTCAGCGAAGGCGCTCCAATGACGGCTACCCCGATCTCGAACGGGAAGGACCAGTGACCGCCTTTGCGGGGTATCATGTTGCCCCAGCCAGTGGTGATGGTGAAGGCCGGCTTGGTAGTGTTCAGGCCCAGTGTTGCGTTTCCGCTTACCGGAGTGGCGCCAGCAGTGCAACCCACATAAGCCGGATTGTTCGGATTGCAGGACGAATAGTAGGTTGTACCGTTCAAGGTGAAGCTGGTTCCGGCGGCCACAGTATCGGATGCGGAGAGCTGGTTGCCGTTATAGATCAGCACGCCGGGACTGACGCGCCATCCGAACCGGGTGGGGTAATAATCCAGCGCCACGCCGGCTGAGGCCAGGTTGAGGTTGGCGTTGGCGGTGAGGCCATTGGTGGTGAAGTTAGTGGAGTATTTGAAAACGTTACCGGTGCCGCGGATGTTGAAGTGCTGGCTGACGTTGGTGGCGACCTGGAAGTCGATTCCCAAAGGGGAAAGGCCGGCGCCGAAGGCGAGCCGCGAAAACGGCCGGACCTCCGCTGGGGAGTTTCTGACGGAAGGCTGAACCTGGGCGGAGCCGCCGTCGGAGCTGGATTCGGCAACAATCGGGGTCAAGGAAAGACTGGATGATTGGGCCGCCGCGATCAAGGACACGGCTGGCAGGGCAAGCGATAGGCAAATAGCGGTGAGTTTCAAGGAGGAGCCTCCAAATAGTCGTTGTGCCCGGTCAAGCTCAGGCATTCCTGCACGCGCTTTGGCGGTCCGGGATCCGCCTCTGTTATGCGGCTTTGATGCAGCACCGCATTTGCGCGCTGGAGATTTTCCCTCACAGTAGCATGATTGAATCGTGAATCCTCTCTTATCTATCGGTTTTTTCGAGACGATTCCTTTGACCAACGCAAGATTCCAATTTGGGCGGTACGCCGGCAGCCTACCCCACAGCCAGGCAAATACCGTAAGCTTTGCCCATGGTGAAGCGGGCCAAAGAGAGGGAGAACCTTCCGTGGTTGCGGCGGGAGTTGTTGGCCTGGTATGCCGTGAACCGGCGCGAACTTCCCTGGCGCGAGACCCGTGATCCTTACGCGATTTGGGTTTCGGAGATCATGCTGCAGCAGACGAGAGTGGCCGTAGTTGTGGAACGCTACCGTGCATTCCTTTCGAAGTTTCCTACGATTACCGTCCTGGCGATGGCTCCTGTGGAGGAGGTGCTGGCGCTGTGGAGCGGGCTGGGCTACTACCGGCGAGCGCGTATGCTGCACAAGGCGGCGGAGGTTGTGGTGAATGACCATGGCGGTGAGATGCCGGTGACTGCGGAGGCGCTGCGGGCGCTGCCGGGAATCGGCAGCTATACGGCTGCTGCGATTGCGAGCATCGCCTACGGGGAAAAGGCGGCCGTGGTGGATGGCAACGTGGAACGGGTGTTGTGCAGGCTGGAGGGTTGGGAGGGCGGCGGCCGGGTGGCGGAGAAGCGGAGGATTGAGAATCTAGCTGCGGAACTGGTGGATCCCGCGCAACCCGGAGACTTTAATCAGGCAATGATGGAACTGGGAGCGACGGTCTGCTTGCCGCGAAATCCGCAATGCCTGGTTTGCCCGCTGAACGCGGAGTGTAAGACGCGCGGCGAGCACAAGACGGAGCCGCGGGCGCGGATGACGACCCGGGAAGTGGGCTACGCACTGGTGGTACGCACGGGGTGTGTGCCAGGCAGCGGTTTGGATGGCGACGAGGTGCTGCTGGAACAGCGTAGTGCGGAGCAGACGGTGATGCCCGGCCTGTGGGAACTGCCTGCGCTGCGCGATGTGGACGTGCCCGAGGAAGATTTGCGGATGACGGTGCGTCACGCAATTATGCAGGTGAACTACATTGTTCGGATTCGCGCTGTTGCGGAGGAAGACGCGGAGTCGATGACGGTTGCCGAAGGCGAACGGCGCTGGGTTTCGCTGGACGAAGCGGCGGGGATGGCGTTGACGGGAATGGCGCGGAAAGTGCTGACGCGTGCCGGACTTCTTCGGATTGTTGGGAGCGAGAGGGTTTCCGTACGACCGTTGCAGGAAGTAGTCTGAAATTTCGCTTCAGATCAAAAATCCCATCGATTGAAGGGAGAATACGTGACTCGAAATAGAACCTTTGCACTGCTGACCACTGCGATCGTTTTGATACCGGTCGTGCGCGGACAACAAACCGCAAGCAATCCTGTTTCCGAGATTCCAGGTTGGCCGCAGGCGGCGCGGGACGCTGCGGCTTCGATTGACGCCGAAAAAATCCGGGCGCACGTGCGCTTTCTGTCGCTCGACCTGCTGGAGGGACGTGGACCGGGCACACGCGGCGCGGAGCTGGCGGCCGAATATATTGCGACGCAGTTCGCGCTGGCAGGCGTGGAGCCGGCGGGGGACAATGGCACGTATTTCCAGCAGGTTCCTCTGGTGGCTGTGCACACGATTGAGGAGAAGACGAAGTTCTCATTTGTGCCGGTGAACGGGCACCCGGTTGAGCTTGCGTATGGTTCGGAGATCGTGTCAAAGGATCAGACGGGGCAGGCGACGGCGGACTTCGATGCGCCGATCGTCTTTGTTGGATACGGGATCCATGCGCCTGAATACAACTGGAACGACTTTGCTGGAGCGGACGGAAAGGATATCGACCTGAGGGGCAAGATTGCGCTGGTGATTGTGAACGAGCCGCCTTCAGACGATGAGAAGTTCTTCAAGGGCAAGGCACTGACCTACTACGGCCGCTGGACCTACAAGTATGAGGAGGCGGCGAGGCGCGGAGCGGTGGGGGTGTTGATTATCCACCGAAGGGATTTGGCAAGCTACGGCTGGGAAGTGGTGCGGAACTCGCAGGCGATTGAAAAGAGTTATCTGCAGGGCGATCCGGATGCGACGTTGCGAGCGGCGGCATGGATTCAGCACGATGTGGCGCAGCGGCTGTTTACTCTGGCGGGGCTGGGCGATCTGGATAATGCGATTGACGAGGCGGGGAAGCCGGGGACGTTTCATGCTGTGGAGCTTCCGGTGAAGTTGCAGGCGCATATCGAGAGCCGCGTGCGTCGCTATGTGAGCTCAAACGTGGTTGGGCGCGTAGCGGGAGCGAGTGAGGCAAACCAGGCGGTGCTGTATACCGCGCACTACGATCACCTGGGGATTGATCCGGATGGCAAGGGCGACAACATTTACAACGGCGCTGCGGACAACGGAACCGGCTGTGGCATTCTGTTGGAAATGGCGCGGGCCTTTGCGCAATCTTCGACCCGGCCGCCGCATGCGGTGTACTTTGCCGCGGTAACGGCAGAGGAGCAGGGGTTGCTGGGATCGCAGTTTCTGGGCATGCATCCACCGGTGCCAGCGGGGCAGATTTCGCTGGACCTGAATTACGATATGCTGCTGCCGATTGGGATTCCGCGCTCGGTGAGCCTGGGCGGGGCCGAGCGGATTGACTTTTGGCCGACGGTGCAGACGGTTGCGAAAGCATTTGATTTGGCGTTGCTGCCCGATCCGACGCCGGGGGCGGGACATTACTATCGGAGCGACCATTTCTCGCTGGCGCGGGTGGGGATTCCGGCGTTTTCAGTTGACCAGGGGGAGCTGTTTGAAGGGCATACACCGGAGTGGGGACATGCGCAGGCTGAGGACTACGTTGCGCACCACTACCATCAGCCTTCCGACGAGTACCGGACGGACTGGGATTTTCGCGGGAATGCCAAGATGGCGCGGTTTGGGCTGGTGCTGGGATGGATGGCGAGTGGGCAGGCGGGGCCGGTGGAGTGGGTGTCGGGGGACGAGTTTGAACGCGCCCGAAAAGCCAGCGAGAGCAACTCAGGACGGTAGTGAAGGGAGTCGAGGTGTATTCTCCTAGCATGAATCGAGTTCGACTTATGCTTCTCTGTGGGAATTGCGGCGAGGTTCGGAGAGAAGAACGCGGAGTCTTTAAGTGCAGCTGCGATGAGTTGTCGTGGCCTAAAGTAGGCCGTGTGAAAGGAACCGAGACAGAAGAGACCGATCTCGCGAAACACGGCTTTCATTTTGTCGAAAAGGATGCGTTTGGGGACATATATTATCTCGGTCCGCAAAGCCACATTATCCACCTTCTGGAAAACAACCAATGGGAGAGTAGTAAAGCTCCCGATCACTTCTATTACATGCAAGAATATCTCGCATGGATCGATTCAAAACTGCGCGTGAGCTGATCGCTTGGTCCGGGTCGAATGTGCCTGCTGCAATATCTGGTCTTAGGTCGCAGACCTTACACCCTAGTAGTAATCCGCACAGCTAAGGTAATAGCCGCACTGGGTGCAGACGAGCTTGCAGTGGTGGCCGGTGAGCCGGTGCGAGCAGTTGGGGCAGACCTGGCAGTGGTGGTCGACCGGCAGGGCTGGTTCGAGCGCAGGACCAGAATGTGAAAAATCAGTCGCAAAACCGGAATCGAGAGCCGAGGGACGGTGCGGCAGCATGGCGGACAGATTAGCATGGAACGGAGGGCAGGCTTCCTGGCAACATTTTGGGAAGCGCCCGACGCATCAACACCATCAACACCCTGCCGGCACCCTGACTTCCCCTTGAGACGCCACAGGCAGGAACAACCGGATTTCCGATCCCCCAAGGAGGGACAATGGCTAGCAAGGCAAGTGCGGTTTGGACAGGTTCACTGAAGGAAGGCAAAGGCACCATTTCCACGGCAACAGGCGTGCTGAGCAACGCAAACTACTCGTTTGCGACACGCTTTGAAGGCGCAGACTCGGGCACCACGCCCGAGGAACTGATTGCGGCAGCGCACGCAAGCTGCTACTCGATGGCGCTGGGCGCGCAGTTAGGCGGCGCAGGCTTGACACCGGAAAGGATTGAGACCCACGCGGCCGTAACGCTGGCCAAGACGGATGCAGGCTTCGCCATCACGAAGATCGCGTTGACCACCACCGCCAGCGTTCCCGGCGCATCGAAGGAAGCCTTCGACAAGGCCGCTGCCGACGCCAAGGCCGGGTGCCCGATCTCGAAGCTTTTTGCCAACAACACGGAGATTGTGCTGGACGCCAAGCTGGTGTAACGCGATTCAGGCTTTAGCTATGGGTTGTTCTGCGGCCGTTCCGGTTGTCCGGATCGGCCGCAATCGTTTCAACTCAAACAGGCCGTGCCCAGGTCATAAGACTCCGCGTCTCGGGGAGTCATTGCGCTATTCTTGCTGCATCCTTCATTCAGACCTGAATGTGAGCACAAGAGATGAGACGCACCTGTCTTCTTGCCTGTCTTCTAACCTCATCGCTCATCGCCCAACAGCCGCCAAGGACCATGGTCAAGATGGTGGTCCAGTTGCAAAGCCCGGACGTGCCGGCAGACAGCTTTGCCGCAAAACCCAAAACAATAATTCGTGCAGGGACTCAGTTCTGCCGGGTTGAGGAAGAGCCGGACCCTGAGCATGGAATCCGCGGTGTCATGATCACAAACGAGCCCGACGCGTGGATGGTCAACCTTGAGTCGCAATCCGCGCAGCACATGGTCGACCCAGGCCCCACTTTCAACTGCCGAATGCCGATCTTTGCTTCGCTAATTTCCGATCTGCCCGTAGAGGAGACAAAGCAAATCGGCGCGCTTGAGTTTGGCTACGAACTGGAGTTCTTCAAGAGCAAGGGCGCAACCGGGCATCCTGGCGGCGTTCTTCAAACCAAGGAAACTTCGGCTTACAAGCTTAACTTCGGCGACTCGACGGTAGCTTTGTTCACCTACGGCACTCCGGAAAGGCCGCTTGCGGCTGCGTGGACTCATGGCGAAAAGCATGCCATCTTCTGGTACAGCGGTTATGGGGATCTGGATTTCGATCCGAAGCTCTTTGCCAAACCGGAGCACGTGAGGATCGACGAAGTAAAACAATGAGACCATCCGCGCCTGGGGGAAATACCGTTTTCCCGAGGCGTTGGTGGCAATCGTTCACGGCCCGTACAGCCTGCGCCTGCGCGACCGTCTTGAAGAAATTTCCACTCCGTGAGAGAGCGTTCGGGAACCCAAGAAAAAGTTGCTTAGGTCGATCCGCCCATCCCATCCTCGTCTTTCTTCCGCCAATCGGGAGTGCGACGAGGGTGGGATGGTTTTTTTTGTCCCGTAGCGCCCGCTCGCCCATGCGAGTGACGTTCAGGAACTGGTGTTTCACGTGCTATTCCGGTTGGACGCCAAAGGACTCGTCGGCCGCGAAGTTGCTTAACGCCACCCCCGCGTTGCCGCCGGTAAGCGTCACAGTAAGGGTGGTTTGAAGCGTCGTGAGGGGCGCGACAGTCACCGAATCGGTCGGCTTGATGGAGCATACTTCGTTGCAGATGTCATAGACCTCAAGGTTGTACGTGCTGGCGGTGGATACTGCGGGGGTAGCGGTGCTCTGCTGCGTCACGACGACGCTCCCGATGATTCCCGAAATTGTTGCGCCTCCGAGATCGAGTGTGAGCTCGGCAGACAGCGGAGCCGGCTCGTCCTGGGGCGGGAACGGCACCACGTTATAACCGATGATCGAGACCTGGGTTAGCCCGGCGGCGGCGCTCCAGGGCGCGGCGAAGTTGAGCCCCTGGAAAGGAGCCGTTGCCATGGGAAGTACGGCTGGAGTCACGATGATCTCGGCCGGCGTAATTGTGTTCGAGACCGGAGCGGCATAGATGAAATCGCGATAGAGGGCGCTATTGAACATGCAGCCTCCTGCGCCAAGCGTAATGTAGCTGGCCAAGGTTCCCTTGACGCATTCGGGAGCGATTTCCTGGGCGAATGTTGAGCTGGAAACCAGCAGCGCGATCACTGCCGCGAAAACGACTCTCATTTTCATAGTTGGTTACCTCCGGGGGTGAGATGAACAACGTGGCACACTTTAGTACCCAAGTTTAGTTACTGTCAACGCTTTTCCCTGATTACCGGATTAAAAAACGGCAACTCGCACAGCAGCGAGAGGTTTATGTGCTCCGCTTTCTCGATGGGCGCGCGCATTTGACACGGGTTGCTGCATTTGCGAGACTCGAAGATGCTGCCGGTTTGGCGAAGACCGCTGAACCTGGGTACCGTGCCGAAGTGGCGGAATTGGCAGACGCGCGTGGTTCAGGTCCACGTACTCGCAAGGGTGTGGGGGTTCGAGTCCCTTCTTCGGCACCAAAGCAAAATGAGTTGTTTAAATGAGCCGCCTCTGGGTGGCTCTAGTCGTTTTAAGGAAGGTTTTATTTAAGGACTTCAGGCTGAAATTACCTTTGCCGCATGGACCCCGTGTGACAACATCGGGGGATTGCAAGGGTCCGGCCTGCTGGACCAAGCCGACTATAAAAGTACGCCTGCTCGTAGCGAGCAGGCGCAATGGAGGCTGCACATTCATGCTTGCAACGTCGGTCCCGTCGCAAGCTTCATCAGCCGTGAATACCGTGCGGCGGATGTTTTCTTGTCCATGCGGGCGGCATTCAGGAAACGCCCGCATGGAACAAGGTTGAAAAAGTCAGACAGTTTAGAAGGGACCGGGCTAGAAGGTCAGACGGCCTCCCACTTGGATGATGCGCTGGGTGCCTGCAGCCGAAGTGATCTTGCCATAGTTGCCCGATGCGAGGGATGCGGTGGGGTTGGAGAGACTCACCAGGTTGAACACATTGGTGGCCTCGCCGCGAAGCTGGAACACGAGTCCACGCTCGAACTTGATGTTGCGGAACAGCCCCATGTCGATATCCCTGAATCCAGGCCCGTAGAGGCTGTCGCGGCCTGCGTTGCCGTCCGCGCCACCGGGGCCGATGCCGCCCGCTACGCCCGGCCCGTTCGGTGTGAAAGCTGCCGTGTTGAACCACTCTGCGACCGTACCCCCGGCACAGAGACGGCAACGGTGTGCGTTGAGCACTGGGTTTTGGCCGGCAACAACATCCGGGCGCTGATTGTTCGTGCTGTCAAAGCTTTTATTGGCGCCTGTGGTCGGCGTGAATACCCCACCGCTGTGCAGATACACAATCGGTGAGATCTGCCAACCGTTGACCACTTCCTTGAGGATTCTGTTCTCTCCGTGGAAGTAGTCGCTGTTCCATATGCCGGATATCGCAGCGTTGCTGCGAATGTCGGCACTCATATTGCCTTTTTCCTCCCCAAGTCCGCCGCCGATCGCGCCCAGACTATTATTGTTTGGGGTGAAGGGACCGCCAAAGTAGCCGGAATCCTGCGGTGACGAAAGTCCATCCGCGTCCGGCTCGAAGCTATCGATTGCATGGCTCCAGACATAGAAACCATTGACGCTGAAGTTACGGGAGAGCTGCTTGCCCCCCGAGATTTGAAGGGAGTGGTAACTACCCGTCAGGTCTGACAACAAATCGGTGATCGATGCCCCCAGTACGCTAGGGCCGTAGTTAATGGCGGCCGCACCCTTCGGACATGGTCCAACGCAGGGATCGAACTGACGCCGGTCGGCGACGCTCTGCGCCGAAGTGCTTGGGGTCCCGAAAGCGGTGGAATAGGGGGCGTAGTTGGCATCAATAAAGTTGGGCAGATCATGTGAGAGCGCAGCTACATACGCCGCCGTCATAGTTACCTTGCCGGGCAACTGCCGCTGCACGGAAAGATTGAACTGGTAGACGTAGGGATATTTGAATTGTGGTGAGATAGCTTCAGTGGCGCCGCCCGGCCCGGCGACGAATGTGGGCTTGCTGGGTGTATAGGTGTACGGAAACAGGCCGCCCCCCGGCGCCGTCGAGGGGAAATCTCCCGGCGTCGAATAGAAATTAGTGATGGAAGTGAGGTTGCCCTCGCCTTGCTCCGGCCGAATCGCGAATGGCTGAGCATTTCCGGGTTGGTTCCACTCGTTGCCCGCAACGGTGCCGTAGAAGATGCCGCCGGCGCCGCGAATCGAGGTTTTGCCATTGCCGAAGGGGTCCCACGCGAAGCCGATGCGGGGCGAAATATGGTAGTACTCCGTGGAGATGATGCCGCGGCCGATGCCCTTGTCACTGGGGAACACGACGCCGTTCGGCGCATTAGGGGCCACAGTGGATTGCTGCCCGGGAATGAACGATTCCGTCCGGTTATGGGGATCGACGGGAGGTGTATCGACGTCCCAACGGATTCCAAGGTTGGCCGTAAACCGGGGGGTGATGCGGTAGTTGTCCTGAAAGAAAACGGCGTAGTGCCATGTGTTCAGATGCGTGGTATAGGGCGAGTCCTGCTCAGCCGAGGAGGCCTGACCGGTAACCCAGTCTGAAGTCACATTGCCTGTGGTGGTGGGAGCTGAGGTGGCAAAGCTGATGCTGCCAAAGTTCAACAGATTGGCAAAGAACATGGTCTTGTCCAGAGCCCACTCGCCGCCAAGGTAGAGGTTGTGTTTGCCCTTGACCATGCTGACCATGTCGCGCAGTTCATAGTTGTCAGAACCCGTGAACGGACCTGCATTTGTCGCGGTCGCCGAGAAATTGGTTTCTGAGATGCTGGGCAACGAAGGCGGCCCCTGAATGAGAAAGTCCGAGCCGTACGATGCGAGGGTTTGCGATGCCGGGCCGGTAAAGGGCAGGTTGACGCGTCCGCCTGCGGCACGGGTGAAAGTGAGCCACGCTTGGTTGGCAGTGGTTGGGTTGAAGGTGTGAACGTCGCTCACGTTGATATTGGTGCCGTTCGAGGCGTTCTCATTGATTGTCCACGGGATGTTGCCGCCTGGGTTGTTGCCCAGCACGTTCCTCGAGAAGAAATAGGTCGCCGTCGCATGGTCCTTCTCGCCGATGTTCTGGTCATACTTGCCCAGGTATTCATTTTCCGTTGTCGGGTTGGGCAAGAGACCGGAGTAAGCCCCGCCCCCTTTTGTCGGGTTGAGTGCGCCATTCGGCAGCGGGATATGAGAGCCGATGGTGTTGCTCACGTTGTCCATGTTTGCAACGGTTGTGTCCAGCAGGGAGGAAGGAATGCACTTCCCTGCAGTAGCAGCACTAACAACCTGGCAACCGGGACCACTATTCGCTCCATTCACCGGCGTCTTTGTTCCCGGCATGTAGACCGTGAAGTTGTCCGTGGTAAAGTCGCCCAGACGCTCAGCGGCCGTTGGCACAATGGCGCCGGTATACACCGTATCGGTTACCTGGCGCACACCGGCATAGCTGAAGAAGAAGAACGCCTTGTCCTTCTTGATGGGGCCGCCCACGTCTCCTCCAAATTGGTTGCGGTGGTAAGGCGTAACGACGATCTGGCCCGCGGCGTTCTTTGCCGGGATCCAACTGTTGGCGTTGAAGTCGGTGTTCCGGTTGAACTCGAACGCGCCGCCATGAAACTGGTTTGTTCCCGACTTGGTGATCACCGAGACCACAGCGGCAGAGAATTGGCCGTATTGCGCCGAGAATGCGCTGGTCTCTACGCGAAACTCCTCCACTGCGTCAGGGTTGGGCGACGGGTTGCCGTAGTTGCGCATGCCGGTGATGTTGTTGCCGCCATCCAGATAGAAAGCCACCGCAGCACTGCCGCCATCCATTGAGCCGTTGACTTGCACATCCTCGATGTACAGTCCAGTGGCCATAGTGGGGTTGCCGGAGGGGTTCGAGGAGGGGCTGTTGTTATTGGCCATCACACCGGGAGTGAGGGAAACCTCGGAGTAGACATTGCGATTGACCAGGGGCAGGCCGACGATCTCGTCCGGCTCAATGGTTCGGCCCAATACAGCGTCAGCCGTATTCACGAGCGGGGGAGCCTCAGTGACAGTGATGGTGGCAGTCTGGGCACCGATGGTGAGTTTGATTTCAACGGTCAGTGTCTGGTCCACGTCGAGGGCTAGATTCTGCTGCACAAAGCGTTCAAAGCTGGGTGCCGTTGCTTCGACGGTGTACCTGCCCACGGGAAGGTAATCGATGCGGTACTCCCCATAGCCGTTTACCGGCGCCGACCGGGAGAAGCCAGTATCCACGTTGGTGGCCTTCACGGTGGCCGTATTGACCACCGCGCCTTGTTGATCTTTCACGGTGCCGACGATGGACCCGGTCGTCTGCTGTCCACATGTGACGGTACTGAGGCCAAGGATCAGAGCGAGTACCACAAGAAATTGCGTACCTGCGCGTGTCATGAGTGTCCTCGTCATGTTGCGTGTTTTCATACTGCCTCCGAAATTATTTGCGAGTTACGCTATCCTAGTTGCGTTTCGCCTGATATTTTGTTGTTGCTTCGACCTTTTGTGGCAAGCTTCGCTTTGAGAGGCTGGCATGGGTCAATTCTCTCCCCGGCTTTCTGGATCTCCGGGAAAACGCCCCAATGCTCGACTTCGCAAACACGAATGGCAAGTGACTCACCGTTTGGTACTGAACTGAATCAGTATCCTTTGTTAAATGAATGACGTAGCAGCGCACGTTTTTCTTGTGTCAAACGTCCTTGCATACCGTGGAAAGGCCCGAGTATCATCTCGGAATTCCAATGACCCGAGTGAGCGCAAGCCCGAACGCCTGGCATCCTCAAACAAAAGAGGAGCGTGAGGCGATTCTGCGCGAGTTGAAAAAGGTTTTGGCCAGCCCGCACTTTTCCAGCAGCAAACGCTACCCCGCGCTGCTCCAGTACATCGTGGAAAAGACGCTGGAGGGCAAGTCGGATCTCTTAAAAGAGCGGACTCTTGGCGTTGATGTTTTCGATCGACAGCCGGCATACGACACGAACGCCGACACTGTGGTTCGGTATACAGCTGGGGAAGTCAGAAAGCGCCTTTCGCTCTACTATCACGAACTCGGGCGAGGCTCGCAGATCCGAATTTCACTTCCGGCGGGCTCGTATGTCCCGGAGTTCCTGCATGGGCACGAAGAGCTCGACGAGATGGGAGACGATCCAGCCTCTTCTGCAACTCCCGTCCACAATGGTCACTTCTCCAATGCGCCGGTTGGCGAAATGCCCGAACCGGAGCTGCTTGCGCCGTCGACGCTTGTGGCGCAGACCTTCCCTCCGGGCGCGGCAGCCAATTTGAGCCTCGGCACGGTACCCCGGCGAAGCGAATCATCCTCCAGACGACTGTTCTGGCTGGCCTGCGCGGCGGCTGTCGTGGTGATCACAATCGGCGGGATGAGCTGGAGATATCGCAATGCTCATTCTCAAACTGCCCTGGACGATTTTTGGCGCCCTGTCTTGCACGATCAGCGAACGATTCTCATTTGCACAGGGAGCGTGATCTTCGCGCCGGAGAGGGTTTCAGGGACTCTCACCGCAGGAAAGGACATTGAATACCCTTTCGTTTCCATGGAGGGAGCGTCTGCAATTTCGCATGTAAGCGGACTGCTTCAGAGTTCCGGAGCACAAACGGAGCTCAAGTCCGCGGGGGCGACTCCCTTGACTGAACTCCGTGAACATTCATTCATACTGGTGGGAGCTTTCAACAACCCATGGTCGCTGCGCCTGGTTGAGCCATTGCGATTTCATTTTGCATCCGAGCCGGCTGAGTCGATTGTCGACCGGATGCAGCCACAGGTTCGGTGGTCCCGTGACCCTTCGGTTTCCTATTCCAGTGCGGACGATTATGCGCTCGTGGCGCGGTATCGCGATACTACGACCGATAATTGGGTTGTTGTCCTGGCTGGAATTGGACGCAACGGAACTGAAGCCGCTGCTGAATTCGCAAGCAGCCCGCATTACATGCAGCTGCTTCGAGACCAACTCGGAAAAGATTTCAATGCCCGGAATATAGAGGCTGTTTTGAAGGTAAGCGTGATCGATGGAAAGACGGGAGCGCCTTCGATCCTTGCCGTGCATGCCTGGTGAGCGCCGCGGGCAATACGACCGCCATCTAATGCACTTCCGCGTCAGCTAAAGCCAGACCGTGGCAATCGCCATGGCGGACCCTCAGGAACAAGCACCACCGGGGATGTCCGGCGTGGCTCCGGTGTACGTCGAATAGCACAAAACCGTATGCACGGATCACTGTGTGAATTTCGGTTCGATCCCTGCCTGTATAGCCTGCTGAAACGCTTTCCACCCGCATGAGTCGTCGGCTTGGCTGCATCCAGGTACGAATACCGGCACGCGTTCCGGAGGGCTCTTTACGTTCAGGGGCGTTGCACGGCGCATCTGGTCAAGTGTTTGTGCCGTATAGGAAGTGCGCACCGAATAGTCACCCGTCTGACGGTCCTGCCACAGCTCAAACACCAGCGCACCGCCCGGCGGAGTGTCGTCGAGCCGACCATCGATGAGCCAATTGAGACCAAGCGACCCGCTGATGTTCGAAAGGTTGGTGTCATGGCCGACCAGGATCAGAAGACGGTCTTCAGGCTTGCCCAGCGCTCCGGCAACCGGCTTACCGCTCGCCGCCTGGCGCATGGAATCCAGAATGTGAAGTAGCAGGTTAGAAGACTGAGAGAGCGCGAGGAAGGTGGTGCGCCGCTCCAGTTCGGCATTGGCGGTGTGGAGCTGCATCAACTCGCGTAGCTTGTTCGCGTCCACGCGTCCCCATCCGACCTGTAATGCATCCATACCTTCCGCATATTCGAGTAGGAGATTTTCAGCCATGGTGGCAGCCGTGCTCATGGGCCCGCGAAGATCGACGAGATGGTCGCCCTTGCCAGGAGCGATTGAAGATGGGATGTCGAAAAGCGAACTGTGTGCGCCGGCGCAGGCTGGGCCTGGCTTACATCCCAGCAGGACTTCTTCGAGCGCCTGAAGCTGCGGCCGGTAAGCTTCCATCAGTCCTTCCGGATTGTTACCGATGCGCCCGGCGATCGCTGCGACTGCGAGCGCTTTGTCCGGATGCCCCACTCTTGCCTCCAGCGAGTGAAACAGCGGATCGGGCGTGCCTTCCGGCAGCGCCTTCACGTCGACTTTGCAGCCGGGAAACATGCCTGCAGCCAGCGCCTTGCCGGTTTCGCGGGTGCGCTGGTCGGAGTCGGCAATCACGGACACGAGACCAGCGTCGGCGCATCCTTCGGGCGTGAACAGGCCCTCGTGAGCGAACAGTTCGCGGTCGTAAGCGCCGAAGAGCGTCATCAGCTTTGCGCCGTGTTCGGTAAGATAGCCTGGCGGGACGCTCCACTGCGGCCAGGGCTTAGCTGAGTACTGATTGAGGGTGTCTGTCTTGCCGGTGGGTGAACGCACGCCGTGCCGGCTGACGATGACTATGTACTTCAGTGCTTCCGGGGTTGCTGCCGGGGCCGATGCATTAATTTGCGCGTGACCTTGCGCGGGCGGCAGCATTGTTACGACGGCGAAAGCACTAAGGATTGCGACGGCGTGCCTAGCCGCGCGAAGTTGTGTCATGGCTTTTCCTTCTGCGCCGCTGTGGAGTACACGCGAATCTCTGCGGACTTTGAGCCCGATGCCGGAACGCCAACGTAGAGGTTGTTCTCCGCGGGCACAAACAGCGCGGTCTTGGCTCCCGCCGCTGTATGTGTCGCGCCGACGGTTGACATTCCCGCGCCACCGTCGACCTGGATCACGTCCACCTCGCCCGAACCGCTGATGACGAACAAGTGGCGCTGCGCCGCGTCGTAGAAGAGGTCGTCGGCCCCATCGCCGATGGCCACGCGCGCAATTTCAGCGCCGGTGGCTGCGTTCAGCGCAAGCAGCGTAGCCGGGGTGCGGCATGCAACGTAGAGCCGTTGCCGCTCGCTGTCATAGGCCATCGGAACATTATCCGCTGCGCCGGTCAGCTTCCAGTGCGCGACGATGGAGTTGCTTGCGCCGTCGATTACCGCGACCTCCGCCGAGTCGGCGATGTTGGCGAATGCGCGCCGGCCCTGCGCATCGAAGTCGAGCGCCTCCGGATGGCTGCCCACGGCAAGGTTCGCCAACAGCATGAACTTCGCCGTATCGACTACGGCAATTCTGCCTGGAACCGCCGCGCTTCCACCGCCGTGGCCAACGTAAAGCAGGTGATGCGCATCGTCGAAGACCATGTCGTCGGCATCGTCTGAGAGCTTGATGCTGCCCCCAAGCTTCAGTGGGCTGCCCCTGTAGAGCCTGAGTTCCGCAAGCGAACCATCGGCAACGTAGAGGCTTCCTGTGGCCTGATCCCATACCAGGCCATGCGGCTTGCCGAGGCCGGTGATGCTCTGGTCCACTTTCCCCGTCTTCAGGTCGATGACTTCAACAGAATGATTGCCCGTGGCTGCAACAAACAGGCGACGGCCGGCCGCGTCGATAGCGAAGTGGTCAAACTTCCCGGTGACGCCGGGGAGTGGGATGGTTTGGCTGAGAGGTAGCGAATTGGTTTGTGAAGTTGCTGCGAGAGAAGTTGCAAAAAGAAGAGCCGTTACCAGAGTCCGCATTGTTTAGTTTCCAAATCGAAAGCAGAAATGTGCGAGCGCCAGGAACGACCCTTGATGCCCGACTTGATTTACTTCTCCCAGCCGGAGTTCCACTTCAGGCCTATTTCATAAGTCGGCTTGTAGTACTCGCGCTGCGTCATGTACTGCTCACTGCCGTTGTAGAAGCCGAACACCTCGTTGTTCAGATTGAGGCCCTGCACCTGGAGCCTTAGTCCGCGATAGATGCGGGCTTCCATCTGCGCGTCTACCTGGAAATGCGGGTAGAAGTAGTTGTCGCCGCAAGGCCCATTGATGGGCCCGTTAAGAGGTGCGGAAGCGGTTGGGTTCGGATTCGTATTACCGCACACGCCAGGCTGATTGGAGTCCGTTGAGAAGTACTGGTAAGCGTCAATATTGGCGGCGTTATAGGACGCGCCCATATGCACCGAGTAACGGCGATACTCGTACTCAGGTTCGATGTTGAAGGCATGCCGCGCCGTTCCCATCAGCGACGGCGAGTCGTCGCGATCGGGCAGGCCGCTGATGTGCGAATCGTTGTAGGAATAGTTCGCCATCAGGCCCAGGCCGCGGAAAGCTCCTGGCAGGTTGGTGTACTTCTGCTGCAAGCCGAACTCCAGTCCCCACACGTTGGCGTTGGAGCCATTGATATTTTGCGTCTCCAGAGCAACATTCGTTGCGACTCCAGCGATGTTGGCAAACGCTGCGCAAGAAACGGAGCAGGGCTCGTTGGCCGTGACAATCGGATTCGTCAATTGCTTATAGAAAAATCCCGCTTGAATCAGGCCGAATGGCTTCAACTGCTGCTCCAGCAGCAAATCGTAGTTGTTGGCGTGGGTGGGCAATTCATTCGGGTTGCCGATAGTGGCCACGATGTTACCTGGACCGACGGCGGAAGCAGCGTACGGCACTAGATCGTACTGGTTGGGCCGGGAGATGCCGCGCGCGTAGACCGCGCGGACTGCCGTCTCAGGCGTAATGGCATAGCGTGCCTGAATGCTGGGCAGAGGATCGATGTAGTCCTTGCCATTCGTAACTGGTGTCGTTCCAACCCAGTTTCCGTTGTTGTCCATCCCGTCACCGTTGGGACCGGCGGCCGGGTTTACCAGGTATCCCAATCCATACTCATGCGTCGCTTCAAGACGCAGTCCGGTTTGCAAGCTCAAATGGGGCAAATGGAGTGTGTTCATGATGTAACCGGCGGTGACGCGTTCGATCAGATTGTAGTTGGCGGGGTCCGATGAGCCCCGGGTGGCGGGCACGTCGAGTGGAAGCAGGCCCGGATTGGCGCCAAGGAATTGATCCACCTTGTAGTGGTCCGTCGTTTCCCCCATGTGGTATGTGCCATCGTAGTAGTGCGGGTCCTGGAAGCCGCCGGCGAAGATCTCCGAGTTTGCCGGGGACGGATAAGACGGCGCGCTGCAGGTGTCGCTGGTCGGGTAGCCGGGATCCGCCTTCGGATTCGGGCAGTAATCGAACGTGGGCGTCTCGGCATTCTGGCCCTTGTGAGCATTGCGGAACTCACCGCCGAACTCAAGCGTGGCGGAGTGCTTGCCGAGGTGATAGTTGAACCCCATCGCGCCCCACTCCTGCAAGTTCAGTTGAACCGCCTGGCCGGTGGTGGTGTTGATATTGTCCAGCGTGTAATTTGACAGGCTGTAGAGGTTGTCAGCCTGGCTGGTGGTGTTCGGCACCATGCAGTTCGGGGACCACTGCGGACGGTAGGGGTCGCCATTAAGTCCGCCGAGGTAGTCGCAATTGCCCGATGGCCCGTTTTTCAACTCTGAACTGGGATCGAAGGCGCCTCCCGGATTGCCTCCGGCGTTAAGCTCGCGCGAGCGCGATACAGAAGAACCCCAGGTAAACCACTTGTTTCCGTACACATGGTTTCCGCCCAGCGAGAGGCTGCCGATCATGAAATCCGGACGCCTGATGGAGTACTTGAACTTCGGCTTGGCGTCGGTCTGGATGGTGTAGGTCCACTTGTCGCCCCAGTCCTTGAAGTCCGAGAGAAGTAAGTGAGCGGCCAGGGTGGAGTGTTCGCTGAGCTTGTAATCGGCGCCCATGGTGCCGCCCCAGCGCAAGCGCTGATGGCGATACTCGCGGAGGTCGATGCTGTCGTAATATGGCGTCGTGCTAGTGATGCTATTGGCGTTAAGGTCCGGAGTCGGCTCAATGTCGTTGTATCCGCGTCCGTTGTAATCGTAGTTCGCGCCCAGGATGACGCCCCAGCGCTTGCTGGCGCCGAAGCGCTTGCCAAGCGTAAAGCCCAACAAGCCCATGTAGCGGTCATTCTCGATGGGTGACATTCCCAGTGTGGAGATGGCATCGAAGGTGGGCGCTTCGCCGGCCATCTTCGTCACCATGTTGACCGATCCGCCGATGCCGTCCGCGTCCTGATTGGCGGAGAGCGTCTTGTTCAGCTCAATCGACTGCACCATGTCGGCGGGAATCGTGGCCAGGATGACCTGGCGCACATTCGATTCCGGCGACGGAATGGTTACGCCGTCGATGGTGGTGTTGGTCAGGCGGGGATCCAGTCCGCGAACCTGGACGTAGACAGCCTCACCCTCATCGCGCTGGACGGTCACGCCCGGCATGCGGCCAATGGCATCGGCGACATTGGCGTTGGGGAGCGAAAGTATCTGGGTCTCCGGCATTACCTGCAGAATATTGGGCGCGGTAATCTCCTGATTGATAGCCTGCAGTTCATCCTTACCGCTCGCCGCGGTGACCACAACCTGCTCGTCGCTCGAAGCCACGGCCAGGGTCACATCAGCGTGAAGCGTTTGTCCAGCGGCAACCGTAACGGTCTTCGTGGTCGAAGTGAATCCAATGCTGGTTACTTTCAAGGTATAGGCGCCAGAAGCCACTGCCGGAAAAATGTATTCGCCCAGCGCGTCGGAGGTAGTGGACAACCCCGACGGAACGAGTTGGATGGCTGCGCTCTGGATGACGGCGCCGGTTGCGTCAGCCACTCGTCCGGTAACTGCGCCCTTGGTTGACTGCCCCAAAGCGGGCAGCGACAGGACAAGCATCAGTATGGATATAAGCGGCAAACGTCTCATATGGTCTCCTTGACCAACCGGAAAATCTAATTCGCATTGCAACGGAGGGAGTCCGGCCGATCACAAGTCGGAGTTTAGGAAGCTTTGTTAAAGACCCGTTAACAACGCGGTGAAATTCTTCTAAGGTTTGTGCGCGAATGAACAATTCCGCGAGCATTCATGTTGAAATTAATCTGTCATTCGCCGTTTTTGTAAAAACGGATTTCCGGTATGTCTGAGAGGCCCGATGCGCATTCTTGTAATTGAAGACGAAGTCCGCATGCTGGCGTTGCTGCGTATAGGACTCTACGAGTCCGGTTATACGGTGATGACCGCGAGCGATGGTGAGTCAGGCCTGGCGGCCGCATTGGCTCACGACTTCAGCGCTATTGTGCTGGACATCGGCCTGCCTCGACGCGATGGGTTTTCCGTGGCGCAGGCGCTGCGGGAACGCAAGTGCGCCACTCCATTGTTGATGCTGACAGCGCGCGACGGGGAAGACGACATCATTCGCGGTCTCGACCTGGGCGCGGACGACTACATGCTCAAGCCCTTTTCATTTCAGGAATTGGTTGCACGGCTGCAGTCCATCACGCGGCCGCATCGGGAAGAGAAAGTGAGCCGCATTGAAGCGGGCGACCTGGTGGTTGATGCTGTGCGCCACTCGGTGACACGTGCTGACGCCAGCATTGAATTGACCCGCACAGAGTTCGCGCTGCTGGGACGGTTGGTGCGTAGTGCCGGTGGCTGCGTTTCGCGCCAAGCGCTGAGCGAGAGCGTTTGGGGCTCCGACGCAACCGTCGGGCCCGGTGCTCTCGACGTGCTGGTGAGCTCGGTACGGCGCAAGATTGACGCGCCATTTCAGCACAAGCTCATTTGTACCGTGCGGGGCGCTGGCTACCTGCTGAAGGTGCAGCGAGCCACGGGGAGCGCGTCGCAATGAATTCTCTCCCTATCCGCGTGCGCCTTTCGCTGTGGTACTTCGCGATGTTCGCATCGGCGGCCATCCTGCTGAGCGTCATCAGTCTTTGGATGTTGCGCCGCAGCATGGATGTAACGGAATATCACGAATTGCAGGAGCGGGCTGAAGATGTGCAGCTGGTGCTGCTACATGAAGATCCGCAGCAAAGCCTGGACGGGTTGCAAAAGGACTTTGAATCCATCTACAGCATCAAGGACGACGGCAAATATCTGCAGGTCCGCGACCAGGAAGGCAATTGGATCTTCCGATCGAAGCGCATGATCCTGGAGAATCCCGACCTACCGCAGCCAGATCGGATTCCCTCCGAAGGCATCCAAAGTGAGTTTCACCAAGGCACGCGTTTTGTACGTGTGCTTGCGTACCCCGTCGTCGTGCGGGGAAAGATCTACTCGGTGCAAACCGGCATGGCGCTCAATAAGTCCGCCGCGCTATTTACCATGTTTCGCACCGACCTGTTTTTGCTTACGCCGGCAGTGATTCTGCTGGCCGCGCTGGCCGGGCACCTGATGAGCCGCAAGGCGCTGAAGCCAGTGGCCGCTCTCGCTGCCCAGGCACGCCTCATCAACGATCGTAACCTCGATACCCGCCTTCCCATACCCAACACCGGGGATGAAATCTCCGCTCTTACCAAGACTCTCAACCAGATGCTGGAGCGGATTGACAAGGCATTCGCCAGCGTGCGCGCTTTCACCGGCAACGCTTCGCATGAATTGCGCACGCCCCTCTCGCTCCTTCGCACTGAGATCGACGTCGCACTCTATCGTCCGCGCACAGCGGAAGAGTATCGCGAAACACTGATGCGGCTCAACGAGGAGGCCGTGCGCATGACAAATCTGGTTGAGAACCTCCTCTCACTGGCTCGGGCCGACGGCGGAGCAGAGGCCTTAAGCATGGTCCCGATCGACTTGCGTGCTCTCATCCAAAGTGCTGAAAGGACATGGACGGCTCCGATGCAGCGCGCCATGCTCGATTTTCACGTTGAGATGCCGGACAGCCTTTTTCTTCTTGGCGACTCGGGCAGCATTCAACGGTTGTTGTCCATCCTCTTGGAGAATGCGGCCAAATATACCCCGCCAGGAGGATCGGTTATCCTCAGCGCAGCAGTCGCCAGTGGACGCATCGTTATTTCCGTTCGCGATACCGGCGTTGGCATTTCCGCCGAAGATATCCCACGCATTTTCGAACGGTTCTACCGCGTGGCACAGCCCAACGACCCGTCGCCACGCGGTTCGGGCTTGGGCTTGGCACTGGCAAAATGGATCGCCGAACGGCACGGGACGCAGGTGACGGTAGAAAGCCTGACGGGTAGAGGTAGCTGTTTTTCCTTCTCGCTCGAGAATGCCGCTCTTTCTGTTTCAAGCAGGAGTGTTTTCGCTGTTGCAAGCGCTGATTAGAAGGCGGCGTTGAAGCGGATACTTTTCAATGCACTTGAATGGTTCCGAATCGTTCAGTTCTACGCTGATCCCTCTGAGTGCTAACTGCTCACACCTGAATCTGGTTGTGGCACCTTGACCTTGCCGGAGGCGCCAAGCGCAATTGAGGACCTAGCCGGTCCGTCACAAATCAACTCACGAGCCGCATCGAATTAACAGAACTGTGTATAAGCTGTTTGGTCTATGGTGGGCCCGGAGGGATTCGAACCCCCAACCAAGGGATTATGAGTCCCCTGCTCTAACCGTTGAGCTACAGGCCCTGTTTGATGCTTGTTATCTCAATTCAACGTTCGACTACACACTTCAATGACTGCTATGGACGATTGAAGTCTATTGCACTTCGGGTGGTGAGTGTTCCCTCTGCCGGGTGCATTCTCAGTTTGACACAGACACTTGGAGCGGGTCACCTGATCGGAAAGGGGCGAGATGGTGTGGACTCGGTTGCCACTACAATGGATAGGTGATGGAACTTGTGCAGATTTTGCCGGCGCGGAAGTCTCCGGCACCTAAGCCCGAATGGCTGAAGGCGCGCGCGCCTGTGGGCGAGAACTACCATGACCTGAAGCGGCTGGCGCGCTCGCTGGGATTGCACACGGTGTGCGAGAGCGCGCAGTGCCCGAATATTGGCGAGTGCTGGCACCACAAGACGGCAACCTTCATGATGCTGGGTAACCTGTGCACGCGGCGGTGCGGGTTCTGCGCCGTTCCCAAGGGACGGCCCGAGCCAATTGACTTTGATGAGCCGCGGCGCGTGGCCCAGGCAGTTGCTTTACTGGGTCTGCAACACGCGGTAATTACGAGCGTGAACCGGGACGACGACCTGGTGGGTGGGGCACGTGCGTTTGCGATGGTGATTGAGGAGATACGGCGGCAGGCTCCGGGGTGCCGGGCCGAGGTGCTGATTCCGGATTTCCAGGGGAATGCCGAGGCGATTCGGATTGTTGTGGAGGCCAAGCCGGAGGTGCTGAACCATAACACGGAGTCGGTGCCGCGGTTGTACCGCGTGGTGCGGTCTGGTGCGCGGTACGAGCGGACGCTTGAACTGCTGCGCTACGCCAAGGAGCTGAACCCTCGAGGGATCACCAAGTCTGGCGTGATGGTTGGACTGGGTGAAGAGACCCACGAGTTGCTTGAGGTGTTCCGCGACCTCGCGAAGGTGCATTGCGACATCCTCACGATCGGGCAGTATTTGCGGCCTTCGCGCGATCATTTGCCGATGGCGCGGCTGTATACTCCGCGCGAGTTTGGCGAGTTGAAGACCGAGGCGCTGAAGATGGGCTTCCGGCATGTGGAGTCAGGACCACTGGTGCGGTCGAGCTATCACGCGCATGAGCAGGCGGCTTCAACGGGGCTGACTGTGGTGTCATGAGGGGTTCCGAACCTCGACCCGCGCCGCGACGAGTTGTAGAATAGCCGTTGGCAGTCTGGCACTTACGAGGGAAGAACCCGATGGCATCGTTCATTGAAGGCAATGCAGCAACCAAGGGACTTTACGGCGACCTGAAGCGGCGCATGGACGGCACCGTGGCCACGTTTCAGGCGAACCTGGCTTCGACGCGAACTGGGCGCGCGAGCGTACACATGCTCGACCAGATCAAGGTGGAATACTATGGCACGCACATGCCGATCAATCAGCTTGCCCAGGTTTCGACGCCTGAGGCGCAACTGATTTTGATTGCGCCCTTCGACCCGACGGTGGTGAAGGAGATTGAGAAGGCGCTGCAAGGCTCCGATCTTGGCCTGAACCCGCAGTCGGATGGCAAGGTGATTCGCGTGCCTGTGCCGCCGATGACTGAGGAGAGGCGGCGCGACGTGGTGAAGCATCTGAAGCGCGTGCTGGAAGAGCATCGGACGGCGGTTCGCAATGTGCGACGCGACGGGAATGACGCGTTGAAGAAGCTGGCGAAGGAAAAGAAGATCAGCGAGGACGACGAGAAGCGCGCGCTTGACGAAGTGCAGAAGATGACCGATCAGGAGATCCTGCGGATGGAGGAACTCTCGGCTAAGAAGGAAATTGAAGTGATGCAGGTTTGATTTCCTGAAACACACCTCGAAATTGCCTATTTTGAAACGGAAAGTGCCGTTTTTGGGTACTAAATTGACGTAAGGGGCATGTTTTTGGGGGTGTTTTTTTCATCAATGAGCGTATGATGCCCATCGCCAAATCAACTACATGTCTTTGATTGCATAATATTTATCTCCTCTACCCCGGCAACTGACCGCTTTGAAAAATGCGCATTTTCGGGGAGAGGGGGGTGGGGTATTTATTTGTTTTGCGCGTTCCGCGCTGCCGGGCCGCCCTTCCTCTCCATTCTATTGTGCGCCAGCTGAAAGTTATTTTCCGCAAAGGACGAAAACAGAGCTGAGTTCGCCACGTGGGAGAGACTTCCCGTAATAAGGAAGCGGAAATGATGCAGGTGTGGCTACATCGATTCCGACTCTTTCCATCCTCTTCTCGAACTGCGCAGCTCGATCCTTTTCAGACCGGAAACACGGGTTATCCCAATTTTTCGCAGATCGTCTTGCGGGTCGCGAAATTTAGGCGCCTCTGGATAGACTGGGCCGAAATAATTTGCTTCCCCTTGCTGCGTTTTATACGACTTCCCATCGATCGAGTTATCAATATCCTCCTCTGTTGGGGCAAGGCGCATCAGGACGAGCTGGCAAATTGGGCGCCCTGGGTAAAGAAGCACTGGCGTATTGGAAACATTAGCGATCTCCAAGGTTAGACATCCGCGATATTGCGGATGAATCCACGGCGCTGTTTCAACGACGATGAAGGTTCGGGCGACAGATGACTTGGTCAGGACCTGGCCTGAAACGTCTGATGGGAGCTTGATGAATTCAAGAGTGGCTCCTAGCACTGTTTGATGTGCGGGCACAACTAGGAACTGGCCAAGCGGGACATGCATCCGATCATGAAGGGAGGTGGCCGAACTTCGATCAGGTGAGAAGTATGGTCGATCCAATGTCTTTGGAAGTAGGAAATAGCATCCAAGGCGAAGATCTACAGAGTCGGCATCGAAGATATCGCTCTCTTGATCTTAGAGCATCGGAGTTATTACGAGGTTTTGAGGAGAAGTTACGGGGAACTTCCTCATCCTGCTTACAATTTCGCTCCTAGCGAGCACCATGCTTGGCACCGTTCAGCTTTCTGAATCGCTCTTGCAATCTCGAATCGTCAAGGGCTTTCATCGTCCACATTTCAAGCCTCTTTGTCCACTTACTGTATACCTCTACGTCGAACTCCGCTTTGTCTTTTTCGAACTTTGTGATGACTTTCGGAAGCGAGGTAAGATAAAAAAAGAAGGCTGCGTTGACGATGGATATCGGATGAAGCGGAGTGGGGCCGACGCTATGAGGCACAACCCCGGCCAAGAGGCATTCCTCAATTTTCGTCCGGTCCTTCGTGAATTGCTTAGCCGAGGAACCTGCAGACGAAGTGATATCGCGTACTAATTTGCGAATCGCGGGGATCGCCACATCCAAGAACACTGTGACCAGAACCTGTGGCCCAGTCTTTCTTTCGTCGACGTAGAATCTGTAACGTGAGCTGGGGATTTTGGCTAGCTTTTCCAGTACTTTCTTTTGATCAGGATTGATATCCGAGATTGCGGCCCACCAAGTGTCGGCGCGTAGCATTTCTACATGCTCGGCTAGCCTGCACGCCGGAGCTGGATGCGTTGGATTGAATCTGATACTGGTAGCGTTTGAGAGGAATCCAAGCATCCCCAGCATTTCGATAAACGAGAAAGAAAATGCAGGCCCCAAGAGGCGAATAGCAAAGAGGTCGCAAAAAATCTCTTGTGTCCAATTCTCTATAATCTTGAGAGCAATGGAGAACACCTGGGGATCTTTCGATGCTGTGCCGAGGGAATGCTTTAGCGATTGAATGACGCTGGACTTAAGGACGGAAAACCCTGGATGGGGAGGATTAGAGTTGGAGAGTTCCTCGTATACGAAATGGCCGATCTCATGGTAAATAACCAAATTTGTAAAGAAGCTTGACCCTTGAGAATACGGCAGCTCAATGAAGCCCAATTTGGGAGGAAAAACCGCTCGCGGGATGAAGCTCTCTACGATTCGACCCTGATCTTTGATCTCCGTGTGCGGTCTTTGAAAATACATGAGCTCGGTGAGTTTTCGGCAACGATGCATGTTTTCGAGCGGTCGGCACTGCTACGTCGGGATATCCGCTGAGAAGAGCGTATGACAACCGGGGATACTGCAAATACCCGCCAGTGATTTCTCACCAGCTTACCGGGATTCTACAAACGATCTGGCTAATAGTGGAATTCCTGTCTCGCTGAATATGAGGCGGGGGTTCACCTTCCCTGGTCAAAGCTTCCGGCCAGACGGGGGCCTCCGTCGACAAGAGCGGTTGGCTCAACCAGGAAAGGACTTTTGATCTTGGAGAATCCAGGTCGCGATGTCTCCGATTACCTTTTCATCGACATGACCTGACTGCTGGTATTCCTCGGGCCGCGATTTTCCCTCACCGGCAATGAACAAGTGATTCGAATTGGGATAGGTGTGAAAGCGGACGTTGCGCCGTGCTTGCAGCGCGGATTTCCAAAGGTCGAAGTCCTTCATCGTTACTTGGTAATCCCGCTCTCCCTGCAAGATCAGCATCGGAATATCGAGTTTCTTGGCCTCGGCATCGGGATGATAGCCTTTCAGGTCTGCCATATACGCGGCAGGAAGGCTCATGCCAGCGAAGGGATTCTTCTTGATCTCCGCCAGCTTTGCCTGATCCTCAGCAATCAGATTTCCTTTGAGGCTGGCGATGTATTCCGTCTGATCGACAATCAACTCCTCCAGTGGCCGCACATTTCCGGCCATCACGACAAATCCGGCGATCTTGGGGTCGCGTCGGAGGATCCGCGGCGCTAGGTACCCACCCAGGCTGTGCCCCAACACAAAGACACGTGCCGGGTCGATCTTTGTTTGCGTCCGAAGCAGCGCGACGGCCCGTGCCGCGTCTTCCACCGTCTCCTGATTCACGGTGAATTTCGCATCCGCCGCGCATTGCTGCGGATACTGCCGCGTGCGCTTTTCATAGCGCAACACGGCTACGCCGCGCGAGGCGAGTCCTTCGGCCAGATCGCGAAAGACCTTTGCGCCGCCCACTGATTCATCGCGATCATTCGGCCCGGAACCGTGCACCAGAACCAGAGCCGGAAACGGCCCATCGCCCTTCGGCATCGTCAGTGTGCCGGGCAACTTCCAGGCATCGTCGCCAACGGTCACATTGAGCGATGTGAACGAATCCAGGTGCGCGTAAGGCGCGCTTTGAAACTCCTTCGCAGCCTCAGCCGGACTCCAAAACTGTCCGTCAATCTCTCCGGCCTTGTTCCAGACCACCTTACAATCCAGCGAAACCGGCGCCCAGTGGACTCCAATCGCGACCACTGTCAGATCGCCGACGGCCTGTGTGCGCGGTGCGTCGATCTTCTGCGGCGGACCAAGCGCCACAATCTGTGCCATCTGTGTCGTGTAGGTCTCCTGGCTGATGGCGCTTCTCATTTTCGGTGAGAACTTCGCGTAGACTGCCCCGATTTTGTTCGCTAGAAGCTGGTCGAGAACTTGCCTGGTGCGATCTTCGGGCGATTGTCCAAAGGCGCAGGACGTGATGAGCAGAAGAGCAAGAATGCGCATATTACCCCCAAAGTGTGTGGGCGAACATGTTCATGCCCGCGGAATAGTGGATAACCTGTGTAATTGAGAATCACCATGCGCTTTCGCCCGGCAATGTGCCGTTTCCAGTTGGCCGGTTATGCGAGCGACATGTAGACACAGATTCCACACTCCGGTGCGTTACGGTCTTTTTCGGATCTTGAAATGTTCGGTCAAAATCGGTACCTTGTCAGTCATGATCACAATCTACTGGCTGCTCCACTGCTGGCGTATGCGTGCGGCGAACTGATCGGGCTCATCCACGTCCAGCAAAACCGGCAATCCATCTTTGCTGGACGGCGGCAGTAGCACCAATCGCTCCGATCCTGTTGTGAACAGTTTTACAATTCGTCCATTTGCTGTCTGGAATTCTCCGGCCCGATAGTAAGGGTTTCCAAAGCCATTGGTCCGCATCGTTGGCTTCCAGCCAGAGTCGGTCCGCAGATCGACGACGCAGACATGGGCCACATCGATGCTGGAAGCCGGAACTCTCATGCCATAGAACCGCGAATGAATCACCAACGCGTCGCCAGTAAAATCCACCGGCGGACGGCCTGGCGCATAGAGGAGTGCAGCCGCAACGATCGCAACGATAGCCAGGACGAATCCTGCGATTGCAAATCCAACAATACGCATAGAGGCAAGCCAATTGTCCGCCGATTCGGTGAGCGGTAATTCCGGGCCATCGCTTGTCGATTCGGTGCTTGAAGCAACCGTTTGTGTACTTGCGCGCTCAATCGCCGCTACGAATTCATCGTGATCTTCCGGGCTGACCAACACAGTCTGGCTTCCGTCGGTCACTACGACAGCTTTGCTGCGGTCCGTTATATACCATCTGGACTTTCCCAGCGCCTTCGACCAAAACCATCCGTAGTAACCAAACAGACCGCCACTCCCCCACAGCCGCACGCAGCCCCGGAAATCAGCCGCACTTGTATCACGCACGAATCGAAGGCTGGTCAACGGAAACACTACATCCCCGATAATTCGCTTCACTCGAAACGCTCCGGTCGAGATTTCATAATCGCGTGGCGAAAATGCGAAGGCCAGCGCTATCACTGCTGTCGATGCCAGGGCCACGAAGACCGCAACCACGCCAGCCCTCATCGCCATCAGTGGCACCGCAAGCAGCAGCACCACCACGCCCACGGAAACGATTTGCGCCAGCCGGTCATGATGCGCACCGAATGTCTGATCCGCCATTTCGCCTCCTATTGTGATTCGTCGAAGCAAATGCATTACACGTTCGCCCAGGGCACCGGCGATAACATTCACGATTACTGGCACACTGAGCTGCGAATAGTGCAATAGCTCTTCGAGCTCAGCGCCGAACTCGCGCCGCCACGCAGCGGGATACACACGCAAGAGCAACCGAGTGGCGAACCCTCGCAACTTCATGCAAGTCGCAACCTTTCCAGTCCGGCCGCAGCCACGTGCTGCATTTCCTTCAACTGCGTAGCAAGCTGGCGCGCGCCACTTCGAGTCAACTCGTAAGGACGCTGGCGTCCCGGACTAGCCTTGGGAACAATCAGCTTCTTTTCCACCAATCGTGTGATTGCCGTGTAGAGCGTTCCGGGCCCAACCGCTAAGCCCGAAAACGCCTCAATATCGCTCATGATTGCGTAGCCATGCTTGGGTCCTGAAGCCAGGCTGGCCAGGATAAGCAACTCAGGGTCTGACGCGGGCCCCGCTTTTGGTTTTCTCGCCATAGTTATTATTAATTACGATATATCTCAATTCGCTATATGTCAAGAATCATGAATATCGATTTGCTTAGCCGGAGCGACGGATTTTGCGGACCTGATCGGAATGGAGAGAAGAGATGAGGCCGGCCCAGATCATAACTGGGCGGTTTGCGCGAGGGTATCGCGATAGTTCCACGGCATCCACTCCGCGGGGAGAGAAGTCAGTTCACGGGCGTGACGCTGCAGTTCGACCAGGTAGTCGAAGGAGTTGGCGCCGCACAACTGGCAGGTATGGATCAAGCTCATGAACAGGTCACCGACCTGCGCACCGTTCAGCGTGCGATAGAACAGGGCGTTCTTTCGATGTAGGACCGCACGCTTTAATGACCTTTCGACCAGATTGTTATCGAGCGGGGCACCAGCTTGACGGAGGAACAACGTCAAGGGCTTCCAGTGCCGAAGGAGATATCCGATCGCCTGGCCGAGCCCGGAGTTGGGCTCCGTCCTGCGCTCGGTTAACTGCGCCTCCAGCCACGCGTGCAGTTTGTCCATCACCGGTCGGCTGCGTTCCTGATGAAGCCGCAACCGCTCCTCAGGTGTCAGGCCGCGCTCACGCGCTTCGGCATCGTGGAGATATACCTGACCCAGCATCTCCAGCACATAACGGCATTCGTTGGGGAAGTTCTCCGCCACATCCACGAACTGCCGGCGACCATGAGCAAGACAGTTGGCCAGCAGGATCTCCACCCCCGCAGGCAGCTTCGGCACGTTGCGCGACAGCGCATCGCACATCTGAATCGGACTCGGCAGTTCCACGCTCCGTTGTTTCAACACCTCGGCGAGGTTCTCGCCGGCGTGCCGGCTTCCAGTGAAGTAGAGCGCGATCTTGTGCCCCTCACCGACAGACACGATTCCGCTGGTGAACACCCCCGTGCGCTCATCGGACGGATCGCGATTCAGCATAAGCACGCGCATGCCGGTGTCGTCGTTATGGACCACCGTGCCTTGCGCCGCCTGCCGGATCAACTCATCTCGTGCCGGCTTGATCACCTGCGCTTCTTCCTCGACGATCTCCCACTGCGTCGCCGCCGGCAGCGGGATACCCAACTGGCTTTCCAGTTGTTCCAGCCGGTAGAACGGCGTTCCGGCACCGTACTTGAGTTGGGCGATCATCGCCGCAGCCGTTTCGTCGTACTTCTCCGGTCCTACACCTTCCGGCTCCTGCGCCGTGAACACCTGGCCGCATGCACCGCAGCGCAACCGTTCGAGTGAGTAGACTGTAGCCGCCAGCGGCGCCTGACCGACGATCCGCACCAGCACCTTCGGCTCCTTCTGCCCGTACACATTGCCTTTTCCGCACTCTGGGCAACGGTCCCCGTGAGTCAGCTTCTGGTGCTCGATATCTACCTTTCGTGCGCCGCCAAACGCCTCTGCTCCATTGCGGCCGTGCCCAGGCGGCGGTGGCGTATTGTTGTCTGGCTGCTCCCCGGTTTCTGCGCCTTGCGGTTTTTCCAGTACCTCGCTGGTCTTCTCCGTATTGCGCGGCCGCACCAGCATCGCCGCCAGAGCATGCAGTGTGTCTTTGAGCTTGTCGTGGTCCGCCTCGCTCAACGGCGCTTCTCGCGCTCCATCCAGCACCCGGTCCAGTTCCTCCAGGTTCACGTCGATGCGGCGCCTGGTCTTCTTCATGCCATGCCTCCCAGCAGTTCACGAAAATGCTTCGTCAACGGATAACCCAGAACCTCCTTGATCGACCGGTTCGGAACGTAGCTGTTGGATTGCTTGCCTCGTCCCGTCGTCCTGCCCATCAGCACCCAGTTGGCCGCACGGTAACAGGTTCCGCGGAACCGCTCCGGATCGATGAACGTCTCCAGGAAGTAAATCGGATGCCCATACATCTGCTGCCAGTCGTCGGAGATTCGCGCCGCCATCCGGCCCAGGATATGCGACGCCAGATGTTCGACCCGCACCCACGGCAGGATCAGGAAGCGCGTGTTGTATGCGATGAAACGGATGCGGCTGCGCCGCGCTGTGGCATCCCATCCGATATAGTGATCGCGACTGCCAAGATGGCGCGGAGCAGATGACCAGGCCAGGCACGCGATGGGACGGCCTTCAGCCCACACAACATACTTCAAGTGTTCTCCAACCGGTTGTTCATAGCCGAGATAGTGATGTTCCTCCATCAGGCTGTTGAACAGCGGCTCCTGCGCGCTGCGCCGCACTTGCTCGAACTCGAGCGGTTGCAGCTTGCGCAACGGATCTTCGATGGGAATCTTATCGATCAGCACCGGCTCCGGCCGCGCTCTGTGCGCCAGCGGATTATGCCGCACGTAACTGACCGGCGGCAGCGTGATCTGGCCGGCCCGCTCCAGCATCAGCAGCAGGCCGCGGCACACCATGTCACGCAATGCGCCATTGGCCTGCCGCCACTGCCAGGCTTCACATATTCGCGTCGATAGTCTGCGGCGGCTTTCCTTCGGATACCGCTCGATCAGCGCGCGTATGGAGAGGATGTCTTCCTCTCCGATTTCACGCCCGCGATATCTGAACTGTGCCATTCGACAGCAGTATGAATCAGTTCTTCTTGGAACGCAAGGGGGTATTGATGATTTTCTTGATTCTTATTTCAGTACGCTGACTCGCCGCCACATCGGCGCGGCGCAGACGCGCGACACATCCCCGGCTACCATCAACAACTGAGCTTCGTAAGCCTCCAACTGCTTGGCCGCCGCGGTCGACTCCGGCCACCACGTGAACCGACCTTTGGAAAGACGCTTCTGTGCCAGCCAATATCCCTGGCCGTCATAGCTGAGCAATCGAATCGATGTTCCTCGCCGGCTCCTGAACACAAAAACACAACCGGTCATCGGATCTTCACTGAGCTGACCCTGGCAGACGCGAACCAATGAGTCGATTCCTTTTCGTCCGTCAACAGGCTCGATCGCCACCAGCACGCGCATCTGCGCCGTGATATGAATCATCGTTCCGCTTCCCGCCAGGCACGGAGAAGGCTTGCCCAGTCAGGTGTCGAGGAGCCTTTCCACCGAATCCGCATCTTGCTTCCTATCGAGGACTCGAACTCAACTACGCACTCCGACATCGTCGCCGGATGCGCAGCGACCAGTTCGACAAACGCCGGCGCGGCCACCTTCTTTTGCGGGCCAGGAACTCCTTCGAGGCGCTTCTTCAGCCCCATATAGTCCAACCGCAGAGGATGAGCAACCGGATGCAGACCGTGCTCCCGCGCCAGTTCTACTGCGGCCTGCCAAAGCGTCTCAGGCAGCTTGGTCCGATGCGGTTGAGCGCTGCGAAACTCATCAAACCGTCGTTGCAATTGTGCGATTGGCTCTGGGATGGAGGATGCGTTTTTGTTGTTCAATATCAGCCGACCTCGGCGGCTGATCGAACGTAACAAGATCAGCTAAATCGCGTCACGCACCCTTGCCGAAAACTCACGAAAATACATGAGCTCGGAGCCCAAGAGAACTACAATGGTGGATTTTTTCATTGCTTCGACAGCCTGGAGCTGATCGGAAGCGAGGTCGACAAGTGGAGCGGGTATTGTTAGTGTGTGTGCATCCGCAGCTGGCTTGACCAGAGCGTGCAATAGACGCAGGTAGTTTTTCAGCGTCCATATATTGGAGCGCAGAATAGGGAGGCGGTTGGGAAACTTGCTTGCGCGCTCAATCTGCCTCGGAAGTTCCTGCTTAATACCAGCAGCTAAGTTTTCGACATATTTAAAGAAGAACCCTGATGCATCAGCGTATGCCTGAGAACGCTCTTGCTCTCTACAGTAGTCGTCCATGAACTCGACGAACCTGTGTAGAACCGTGACGTCATGCAAAAGATCTGTTAGGCCAGCTGGCATAGTCGCTGCATCACTCTCGGGGATACAGGTTTCGGTTGCTCAAAATTCCAAAGCGCTTGATTCTGTAGTCCTGAAAACATGGCGATGAGGTCGTTTGCAACCTCTTTCGATTTGGGAGAATTCGGCGCACGCAAGATGGCTCGCATCATGCGGATCGCGTTGACGCGATCTTTGTTGCTCCAGACTTCTTCAAGAGTCCGAATTTGCTCATAGCTACTGAATGCAATGACCTTTCGCGAGGCAGATGCAGACGGATCCTTTGCTAGAAGGAGTGAATTCAGCGCCTGCCGAAGGGAGGTATTGAGCCGCTGGCTCTTGCCCTCATCAGCGTACTCCATCAACGCAGATATCATTTGCTGTGCAAACAGGGCCAACGAGAGATATTGAGCACGGTCTTGAAGATCCATCGGCGTCATAACGGGGTTCCTCTCGCATCCATTTCGATGCAGCTCTTCGCCTTTTGCTTGCCCCAACACTAAGGGAATTCGCATTCCCGCCTCAATACGTTGTGTCTATGTGAATCTACTCTCAATATCTGGTATATTGCGGGAAAATCCGGGAAATGTCAATATGGCTACTTGATAACTTGTTGAAATGATGGATATAATTTCTATCCAGCGTTCGGGAAAATCCGGTAAAGGTTGGGAACAGGACGAGCATGGACGCCCTAGTGGCACACGTCACATTTGATCCTGATGGCAATCGCCTACAGCTTCCGAAGCACCTTTCGGACCGTTTGGTCTGGCTTACCGGATCCGAGACAATCGCTGCGTGGATCTGGGCCGTCTCGCCGGGCCGTTATCGGCTTCTTTCTGACGAACAGGTCCAGCTAGAATCCAATCTCGACATTTTACGTTCGATCATAGTTACTCAGCAATTGACCCCTTCGGCTGGTCCAACAGTGGCAAAGAACAACAACGAGGCAGCAGTAGTCGCGACGCTCATTCCAACGCAGCTCAAATTTCAGAGGTCTTATTGGAGACTCTCATTTCCGGATGTATTGGAGGAATTCATTCCGCTAGGTTGTGACGAGAAAAAACTCTCATTTCTCGTCTCGATAGAAGGTTACTTGGAAATCTGGTACACACACACACTCCGAGAGGCCGTCCTTTCTCCGAGAGATCTCCGAGCGTAAGAGGCATCGATCTTTCCTTACTGGGAGTCTTCCCATACGCCCAAGATCGTCGATTCATCAAAATCGATCTGAGTTCCTTTGGCTGTCCATACTCTCAGATGTTGAAAGAAAACTGCAATAGCCCTTTTGATAAACGCGGCAAAATCTCAGTGTCCGAATTGAAGGGATGGCGTGTGAGGAACGACCGCTCATGGCGTATGGTTCTGGTTTTATTCGAGATATTACTTCTTCGGCCGTTTGTAGAAGGGGATGGGGACTTGCTTGGCTTTTACCTGATTCGCGCGGCATTGGACTATTACTTCTGCACCGCTTGCAGCTACTTCTGTGGGGATTAGCGCGAGGGCGATGTTGGTTTTGAGGTAGGGGGCGGGGCTGCCTGAGGTGACAACTCCGACTTCTTTGCCGTCCAGATCATGGACTTTGTAGCCATCTCGGGCTATGCCGCGGTCTACCATTTCAAGGCCTACGATTTTGCGCTTGGGGCCGCCGGCCGCCTGTACGGCGAGCAAGGCATCGCGGCCGATGAAGTTGCCCTTGTCGAGCTTGAGCCAGCGGTCGAGGCCGGCTTCAAAGACGTTGATCTCCTCAGAGATTTCGTGGCCGTAGAGGCTCATGCCGGCTTCTAGACGCAGCGTGTTGCGCGCGCCAAGGCCGCAGGGACGGATGGCAAATTCTTCGCCGGCTTCCATGAGGGCGTTCCACATTTTTACGGTGGTGGGCTCGTCGGCGGGGAGATAAACTTCGAAGCCGTCTTCACCGGAGTAGCCGGTGCGGGCGATGAGGACGTTGGGAATGCCGGCGACTGTGCCGAAGGTGAACCAGTAGTTTTTGATTGCGGCGAGATCGACCTTGGTGAGTTTCTGCAAGGTCTCAAGGGCGCGTGGGCCTTGGACGGCGAGCTGCGAATAGTAGGGCGAGTAATCGCTGATGTGGATGGAGGGGAAGGTGCCGACCTGCTTGCGAATCCAGGCGTAGTCCTTCTCCGTGGTGCCGGCGTTGACGACGAGGAGATAGTCGTTGTCGCTGAGGCGATGGACGAGGATGTCGTCGACGAATGTGCCCTGAGGGGTGAGGAGCGCGGAGTAGTGAGCCTGGCCGTCTTTGAGGCGCGAGGCGTCGTTCATGGTGATGTGCTGAACGGCGGCGAGGGCACCGGGGCCGCGGAACTGGATTTCGCCCATGTGGCTGACGTCGAAGAGGCCGACACCGGTGCGAACGGCGAGGTGTTCGGCGATGAGGCCGCCGCCGGGGCCGGGGTACTCGACGGGCATGTCCCAACCGCCGAAGTCGACCATCTTGGCTTTGAGTCTGCGATGGGTGGCGTTGAGGGCGGTCTTCTTGAGGGCGGGGGCGACGGCGTCGGTCATGGGGTCCTTTGGGTGTTCCTGTACTCTTTTCACGATAGGGAGTGTGTGCGTGCGGGGTCAACCACCTGCGGTGGGGCAGATGCTCGCGGGAGGCTCGCACTGGCTTGGCAGCCTCTGGCCCCACGTCCATTGAGTTCATGCTCTCCCGCCCTCGCGCCAGGAAAAAGGCGCGAGAACGGGGCACGGGGCTTTTATACGTGGGATAGGGTGGAAAAGACCCGGAGGGAGGAGTTTGAGGGGATGAATCATTTTCGGGGAGTGCTGATGCTAGTGGCGTCGGTGTTTGCGTTCTATAAAGGGTGGAGGATTCATACGGGGTCGACTGCTTTGCTGGGATATGGGCTGGGCGTGATGGCCCTTGGGCTGGCGGTTTGGCATCTGACGCGACCTGCGGTGGAGAGGCGCTTGCCGGGACCGCGCGGGTAGGTTGGAGAAACGATGGAAACACTCTATAACCGCATCCAGGGGCGCAGCATAGAACGGCTGGCTGCATTGAGCGACGGCATCTTTGCGTTTGCGATGACTCTGCTGGTGCTGGATCTGCATATCCCTACAGCCGCACAGGCGCACTCGGAGGGCGAATTGCTGGCAGCGCTTTGCGCGCTGGGGCCTCAGTGGATCACCTGGGGTATGAGCTTCATGACGCTGGGGATTTTCTGGGCCGGGCAGCAGACGCAACTGAACCACATTGGTGAGGGGACGCGGGACCTGACGTGGATTCATCTAGGATTCTTGTTTGGGGTGACACTGCTGCCGCTGTCGACGCGTCTGCTAGCGGAGTTCATTACTTACCGGTCGGCGCTGCTGATTTACTGGCTGAATATCCTGACGCTGGGCGCGATGCTGTATTGGAGCTGGACGCATGCGACGCATGCCGGCCTGATCAAAGACGACACGCCGGATGAGGTGCGGGCTGGTATTTGCAGGCGGATTTTGATTGCGCAGTCTCTTTATGCAACGGGCGCGGCACTTTGCGTGATTGACACCTGGGTGAGCATTGGATGGATTGTGGCGGTGCAGTTGAACTATGCGCTGGCGCCGCGGGTTTGGTGGCGGAAAAAGAAATGATGGCAGGAATTCTTTGCTCGCGCTTGCCAGATTCCGGGAGTCGGGTCTAGGCTGTTGGTATGCGTCGATGTCGCTAACACCGCCCTGGTGCCAGCCGCGATGCGAACGTGCGCTCGGATTGAACGCGCTTTCAGCCGCCTGACAAGCCAATCTCCAGAGACAGGCCAAGCTCAAAAAAAAACGATCCACACCCCAAAACATTTGAAACAAGCCGGAGCATCTCTCCGGAAAGAGGAGAACATTATGGCGCGTATTGCCGCGGACGTTACTGAACTGATTGGCAAAACCCCGTTGGTGCGGCTGAATCGCATCGCGGCTGGTTTGCCCGCAACCGTCGTTGTGAAGCTTGAGAGCCAGAATCCGGTTTCAAGCGTGAAAGACCGCATTGGCCTGGCGTTGATTGAATCGGCCGAGAAGGCGGGGAAGATCAAGGCGGGGGAGACGGTCTTGATTGAACCGACGAGCGGAAACACCGGTATCGCATTGGCTTTTGTGGCAGCGGTGAAAGGCTACAAGTTGATTCTGACCATGCCGGAAACCATGAGCCTGGAGCGGCGCACCGTGCTGCTGGCCTTTGGCGCGGAGATTGTGCTGACGCCGGGGCCGAACGGGATGAAGGGCGCCATTGCGAAGGCAGAAGAGATTCTGTCGAAGACGCCGAACGGGTATATTCTGCAGCAGTTCGATAACCCGGCAAACCCTGCGATTCACTATGCGACGACCGGACCGGAGATTTGGGCGGACACGGATGGCAAGGTGGACATTCTGATTTCCGGCGTCGGTACCGGCGGCACGATCACGGGCGTGTCGAAGTATGTGAAGGAACGTAAGCCGGGGTTCAAGGCGATTGCCGTTGAGCCGACGGATAGCCCGGTGCTTTCAGGCGGCAAACCCGGGCCACACAAGATTCAGGGGCTTGGCGCGGGATTTGTGCCAGGCGTTCTGGATACGAGTCAGATTGACGAGGTGGTGCAGGTGACCAACGACGAGTCGGTTGCCCTGGCGCGGAGGCTGGCACTTGAAGAGGGCCTTTTTGTGGGTATCTCTTCAGGGGCGGCGGCGGCGGCGGCGCTGAAAGTGGCAGCGCGGCCTGAGAACGCCGGAAAGCTGATTGTGGTGGTGTTGCCTGACTTTGGCGAACGCTACCTTTCGAGCATCCTGTTTGAGCCACTGCGCCAGCAGGCGCTGGCTCTGCCGACCGAGCCGATTGCGGTGGTTGCTACGGTGTAAAGACTCGGGACTAGGGAATAGAACCGCACCAATCGGCCCGTTGAAGGGGTTCGCCATTAAGCCCTGGTCCCTAGGTCCTTGTTTTCGGATTTGTAAGCCATGAATGTGTTCGACCGCATCCGCGAAGACATTAACTCCGTTCGGGAGCGCGACCCGGCTGCTCGCTCCTGGCTGGAAGTTTTTCTGTGCTATCCGGGGTTGTGGGCGGTTTGGTTCCATATTGTCTCGCATGCGCTGTGGCGCGCGAAGCTGCGGCTGCCGGCACGGATGCTGTCGCAGGTGGCGCGGTTTTATACCGGGGTGGATATTCATCCGGGGGCGCTGCTGGGGCGGAGGCTCTTTATCGACCATGCGACAGGCGTGGTGATTGGCGAGACTGCGATTGTGGGCGCCGATGTGACGATCTACCAGGGCGTGACGCTGGGCGGGACGGGCAAGGGGCATGGGAAGCGGCATCCGACGGTGTGCGATGGCGTGTTTATTGGGAACAACGCCAACGTGCTGGGGAACATTACTGTGGGGGAGAACTCGCGAGTGGGGGCGGGGTCGGTTGTGCTGTCGGACGTGCCTCCGAACTCTACGGTGGTGGGTGTGCCGGCGCACATTGTTTACCGCAACGGGGAACGGGTGCTGATTACCGATCCGCATGACATCAAGGACCCGCTTTCCGATGCGCTGATTGCGCTGTCGGCGCGGGTGGAGGCGCTGGAGATGCGTACCGGGAGCGCGCCAGCGGGGACTGAGCCGTTTGCTGCGGAAGAGGCGGAGCGGGAGGCTTATCGCGAGGAACTGGGAAGAATGCGGGAGTATGTTTCGATGGGCGAGGGGATTTGAATACAGGGACCAGGGAATAGGGATTCGGTGAGTTCGACTCATCACCCCCGAACTCCACTCCGCTGGCGAAGACCTCGCCTGATGAGCGTGAGGCCCGTTCATTCAGAATGACCGCCTTTTTCCCAGATGAAGAATGACCGCTTCTATCTTGTTTTAGAGATTCCATCCTTACGGCCGTCTCTTTCTTGTTGTGGACCTTAGCGCCGGAACCCCGTTGATGTGAACCCGCGGTGCTAAAGTGAATTTGTTCCCACTTTCACGCTGGGGTTTTCGCTTGTTGTCGGGTTTTCGCTCGCTTCTTGTTTTGTTTCTCGCGCTTCCTTTCGCTGCCCACGCCGCGCCCCGCGTCCGGGCTATACCGGTTCCCGAGGAGATGCGTTCCAATGCCTTCACAGTGGCTGTGAACGGCCAGGCTGTGGACGTGGCCCATGCGGCGGCGAGTTATGACTGGGTCTCATTCGACATTACGGGGCCGGTGGACATTGCGATTACCGCTGAGGAGACGGGGTTCTGGGACCGGGGAGTGGATATTCAGCCATGGCGGCTCGGTATCCGACCGATTCGGGAGGGACAGACGATCCGGTTTCACCTGGCGGGTCCGGCGAAGCTCTCGATTTCGAGGCCGGGGGACTTCCTGAATCATGCGAAGATGCTGTTTGTATTTGCGGGGACGCCGCCACCTCCGCCGCCGAGTGGCCCCAATGTGCACATTGTTCCGGCGGGGATTCATCGGGAAAGCTTGAACCCGAAGTCCGGGGATACTTATTATCTTGCGCCTGGGGCGTTTATCTTTGGCAGCCTCAACCTTTGGAAAGTTGGCGGCGTGAGGGTGCTGGGACGGGGCACGATTGTGTATGAGGGGTCGCAGGACCCGACTACCGATGAAGGCTGGATGCAAAAGCCGGACTGGCACTGCATTGGGTCATTCGAAGCGCGCAACGTGACGATTGACGGGCTGACCTGCATTGTGCGGGCGCGGACGTGGTCGATCCAAATGAAGGATTCTACCGGGTTCACGTTTGACGATCTGCGCGTGATTGGCGGGAATCCGGGGAACGCGAACCAGGATGGCATGGACTGGCTGGGCGGCGGGGGCACGGTTGTGCGCGACGCGTTCATCCGTGCGTCGGACGATGACTTTGGAATTCAGGGCAACTGGGACGGGTATACCGAAGAGGCGATTCTGGCGCCGGGGAAGGATGTCGAGAACATCCTGATTGAGAACAGCGAGTTGTCGACGAGCATTTCAAATATTGTTCGGCCGGGATGGCCACGGAAGACATTCAACTCGCGCGACTTCACGCTGCGCGATTCAGACATTTTGCATGCGGGGATAGGGGCTTGCGGGCAGACCTTTGCACTGCTGGGATTTTGGGGAGCGGACCATGCGCATGGAGAGCATTCCAATTACACGTTCGAAAATCTGTTTCTGGACGACTGGTACTCGCTGGTGCAGATGCAGATGGACCAGGATTTGAGCAAGCCGGGACTGCACGATTTTACGTTTCGCAATATATGGGCACTGGACCAGCCACCGCTCGCAAGTTCCACACTGCTGGGGGATGTTTACGGGGTGACTTTCGACAACGTAAAGGTGGGGCAGACTGTGGCTGGGAACGATGCGAGTGTGCCGCTGATTACGGCCGATGGAGCCAAGCCGCCAACGTTCACACCAGTGCATGCTCCGGAAGCAAGCTTCACAGTCGATCCGCCGGTTTTCGGTCCGGGGGAGAAGGTAACGTTTACGGCCAAGGATGAGCCCGGAGTGCGCTACACATGGCTGTTTGGCGATGGTACGCAGGGCAGCGGACGCGTGGTTAGCCATAAATTCCCGGACAATGAAGGGACCATGCTGGACGGCGACGCGATGGGGGCGGGACGTTTTCGCGTGCTGTTGCATGTGGTGGACAGGGCGGGGAAGCAGGATTGGGCTGCACAGGATGTGGTGGCGGTTGGCAAATGGCATGAGGCTGTGAGCTCCGCGGTGATGACCGTTCCCGGTTTAGTGTGGCAGATTTATCCCGGAGAGTGGACGGAGTTGCCGGACCTGACCACGCAACACGCCGTGTTCAATGGCGAGTCGCTTAACCTGACTTCGGATGCACATGGCTTTGTGCGCTATGCGGCAGCATGGGACGGGTTCGTCGATGTTCCGGCGGATGGGGGGTACACGTTTCATCTTCTAGACAGAGACGGAGGACGGCTGGTGATTGACGGTGTGCAAGTGGCGGAGACGGGACCGCCGTTCGCGCAGGTTTGCGGGTCCCCCGGAAATGCAATGCGCTACGATCGGGGGTCGCTGGGATTGCGCGCGGGCAGGCATGTGCTGCATGTGGAGGGATTGCACTCTGTGAGCCGAGGTGCGCCGCGACTGCTGTGGGAAGGGCCCGGGCTGCCGCTTACCGATGTGCCGCAGGCGGCGTATGGCCGCGCGCAGCAAGATGCGGTAACGGCTCGGTTTCGGGAATAGGAAGCCGCAGGCTTTAACTCTGTCTCCCAGGCCGGTAGCTGCGATGTTCCCGATAGTCCTCCAGCGCGAATAGAGTTTCCAATTCACGAATGCTTGTTGCCCGTCCGCGTGCTTCGTTGCTGCAGTACCAGTCGTTGATGCGAATCAGAGCGACGGATGCGATGAAGAGAAGAAGCAGGCATACGGCGGAGGCACCGTTTTCAATCCAGAAAGATGACATCCAGTAGAGGATCATGGCGTTCATCCCTCCCGTCATCTCCAGAATCGGCAGTTTTGAGTCTGGACATGAGGGAGGGAGGACGATTTGGTCCAGGATTCCGCCTGGCGGAGTAGCAAAGGGGGAAGATGAAATGACCCGATGGCCGAGGGTTGGCTTTGTGCTTTCCCACCTCATCGACCATCTACCCCAGCGACGGAGACCTGTCATTGGGGGCTCCGGAGCGCTCGATGAATGGGGTGCGGAACATTTGAGGCCGGCCGGACTTCGCCCGGTAGAGTTTCAACCTCTTTGGGCCGGCAAAGACTTTGGACGACTTAGATGAAGTCGCGCTTGCGGGACTGAATGTGGAGAGCTCCGCCGATGAGCAGCGCGATCAGGGCGAACTCGATTGCCAGGGAGATTGTGGCTGTGGAGGTCCAATAGATTTGCGTGCCGAATAGTCCCTCCTTGATGCCGGGAAGATGAGCTACAAGATAGCCGACGACATTCAGGGCCAGGTTGCCAGTGACCATGGCGGTGATGGACCAGCCCTTGGATTCGGAGACCAGGGCGACGACGAGCATGAGGCAGGTGCTGACCAGGATTTCGACTGCCATGATGATGGCGAAGGCAAAAAAGCCATGAATGGCCGGCGAGATGAGGATCACGGCGAGAGAACCCACGAGCATCGTGAGCCAGAAGGGGACGAAGATGAGGAGATTGCCCAGGATCTTGGAGGCGGTGTACTCGACATAGGAGATGGGCAGGGTCATGGCAAACGCAAGCGTCTGGTTCTCCCGCTCTCCGAGCACGTTGCCCATCACTGTCATGGCACTGATCATAACCATGACGGTGACAAGAAGAATGAGCCCGATGGTAAAAGCGGCCTGGCCGCCGATACAAACGATGCCGAGCGATACCGCGCCGCCGGCGAACGCAAGCAGGATCGCCTGGCGCTGAAAATACCAATCCTTGAGAACCAGCGTTTTGACCATTGAATAGTTCATGCGGTGAGCCGCTCCCTTCTGCAGTGCACGTTGGCAACGAAGATTTCTTCGAGGGTCATGGTATCGACGGCCTGCACGGTGGCGCCGAGGTCACTGCATGCAGAGAGCATGGCCGGCTCGAAACGATTGGTGGTGAGGACGGGAAGGCGACTGCTTCCGCCGACTTCGACAACCCCGGGGAGGCGGGGAATTGAGCCGTCCGGTGGAAGAACGAGACGGAGGCGACGCCAGCGATCGAGGAAAGCTTCCTTGTTGTCGGAATCGATGATGCGGCCGCGGTCGATGAAGGTGATCTGGTCGGAAATCTGCTCCACGTCGAGAGTGTTGTGCGAGGAAAAGAGGATGGTGCGGTCTTCGTCGGCGAGCACAGCCATGAGTTCCTGAAGCACTTCATGGCGGGCGACCGGATCGAGGCCGGTGGTGGGCTCGTCGAGGACCAGCAGGCGCGGACGGCGTGCGAGAGCGAGCAGCAGCGCCGCCTTGACCCGCTGGCCGTGCGACAGCCCTTTGATCTTCTGCTGGGGCTTGAGGTCGAAGCGCTGAACCAACTTATCGGCGTAGCGCTGGTCCCAGCCGGGGTAAATGGGACGGAGGAAGTCCATGTGCCAGGCGAGGGTCGCCGGACCGTAGAGGCGCATATCCTCTGAGACAAACCCGATCTCGAGCTTTGCCGCAGCCTGGTCAGAGGGCATGGAATGACCAAGAACCTGCACGGAGCCGTGGTCCTGGTGAACCAGGCCCATGAGGATGCGGATGGTGGTGGATTTGCCTGCGCCGTTGGCGCCGATGAAGCCCATGATGCTGCCAACGGGCAGTTCAAGGTCGATGTCTTCAAGGGCAAAGTGAGGGTATTTCTTGTTCACCGCCTTGAATTGAACGGAGAGAGCACTCATAGGGTCTCCTTGCATAGGGTCTCCTTGGTGAAGCGGGCCTCGTTGAGCCGGTTTGAGGCTTCCTTGGTGCGATGGGCGATTTCGTCGCTGCTGAGGCCAAGCAAGTCGCCAAGGCGAGCTACCTGGTCCAGGTGTTCGGAGAATTCTTCGTTGTAAAGGCGCGGGGCCAGGTCCGGGTTGGGGGCGACGATGGAACCCTTGCCCTGCTGGGTGAGGATGATGCCGTCGCGCTCGAGTTCAAGATAGGCGCGTTTGACAGTAATGACGCTTACGCTCAGGGATACGGCAAGCTGGCGAATGGAGGGGATTTCTTCCCCGGGCGCCCATTCTCCGACGGCGACGCGCTGCTTGACCTGTTCCATGATCTGCAGGTACATCGGGCGGCCGTCGGATTGCGAGATGACGATGTCACTGTGCATGTCGATATACTGAGTATACACAGTATGTGCACAGTGTCAAGGGAAATTTTGTGGGGAAGTATCCGGGGTTGTTGGGGCCAGCAAGGACAGAAGTGCAAGTCCAACAAAACAATGGGCTGTGGAGAGTTGTGCCCTCCCGCCCTCGCGACAGAAAAAATCGCGAGAACGGGGCACGGAGCTTCTCTGGTCAGTCCCGGAAGGGTTGCTTCCAGGACGCGGGCTGCTTATTTGGGGAGTTCGGTTACGTCCCAGCCGCCGCCAAGGGAGCGGACCAAGGCTACGCTGTCGACGAACTGGCGGGTTTGGAGGTCGACGGCGGTGCGCTGATTCTGTATGAGCGTGGCTTCGGCGGTGAGGACTTCAAGATAGCTGGTGACGCCGCCTTTGTAGCGCTGGCTTGAGACGTTGTAGGAGTGCTGCGCGGAATCGACGGCCTTCTGCTCCGCGGTGGTCTCCTGCTCAAGGATCCTGAGGCCGGAAAGCTGATCTTCGACGTCGTTGAAAGCGAGGAAGATCGCGCTCTTGTAATTTGCGACCTGGGCCTCGTAGGTGTGACGAGCCTGGTCAGTCAACGCATGGCGCTGGCCTGCGTCGAAGAGCAGTTCGGTAGCCTGACCGCCGAGGGTCCAGAGCGCGCTGGGGCCCTGAATCCAGGTGCCGAAGTGGGTGCTTTCAAAGCCTCCCGTGCCACCCAGACTGATGGTGGGGTAGAAGGCGCTGACCGCGATTCCGATCTGCGCGTTGGCTGCGGCGGCGCGGCGCTCGGCAGCGGCAATGTCGGGGCGTCGCTCGAGGAGCTGGGAGGGGACACCGAGGGGGACTTTCGGCAACGGTCCATCAAGCGGCGAGAAGGGGATGCTGAACGTGGGCAGCTTGTAGTCGGCGATAGTGCCCACTGCGTGCTCAAATTGCGCGCGAGCTACGCCGACATCGACCAATTGCGCACGGGTCGTTTCGAGCTGCGTGCGGGCCTGGGCGACATCAACTTCGGTGGCGACACCGCCTTTTAGACGGCGTTGGGTCAGGTCGAGCTGGCTTTCGAGGTCCTTGATGGTGGCGTTGAGCAGCTTGATCTGGGCATCGAGGCCGCGGAGCTGGAAGTAGTCCGTTGCCATGGTTGCCTGAAGGCTGAGGTTGACGTTGGCCATGTCGGCGGCGCTGGCCTGGGCGTTTTCGTGGGCGGCCTCAACGGTGCGCCGGATGCGACCCCAGAAGTCCGGCTCCCAACTTGCCTGGCCGGAGATGACGAGGTCGTTGTAGTTGGTCGTAGTGGAAGGGGTGGTGAGCGGCTTGTTGGACGAGTTCTTGTAGTGCACCACAGAAGGGCCGGCAGAGAGCGAGGGATAGAGAGCGGCGCGAGCGACGGTCACCTGGTCCTGTGCGGCGAGGTAGGTTTCAAGCGCGCCGCGAAGGCCCTGGTTGTAGGTGGCTATGCGCTCTTCAAGTGCGTTGAGTTGGGGATCCTGATAGATTTCCCACCATTTCCCCTTGAGCATTCCGTCAGAGGGGTTGGCCGGCTGCCAACCGCCGTCAGCGGGATTGGGGGGCGGGACGACGACAGCGGTTGCGCCGGATTCCTTGTAGACATCGGGGGCGGTGTAGGTGGGACGGCTGTAGTTGGGACCAACGGGTTTGCAGCCGGTGATGACGAGCAGGGCGGCGATTGTTGCGCGAGCGGTAAACCGGGACGGATTGAGTGAAGGAGCCGGCATGGCTACTTTCCTCCCGCGACGCCGGGATTGCCGGAATCCTCGACGTAGACCTTTTCGCCTTCGATGAGCGAGTCGGGGGGATCCTGAATGACTCGGTCGCCGGCGCCGATGCCGTTCACGATCTGGACGGTGGCACCATCGTCTTCGCCGATGATGACGGGGACCAGGTGGGCAACGTTGCCGTTGACCACTGTCCCGACGCGCAAGCCTTCACGGCGGAAGATGAGGGCGGCAGAGGGCACAATGAAGGATGTGCCAGAAGCGGGGGTCTTGAAATGGACCTGGGCGAGCGAGCCGGGAAGAAGCTCTCCTGCGCGGTTATCGATGTCGATTTCGACCAGCAGGGTGCGACTCACCGGATCAATGGCGTCGGCGGTGCGGACGAGAGTGCCCTGGTAGATTTTACCGGGATGTTCGGCGAAAGTGAGGTCGATTTTAGAGCCGCGCTTGACGCTTTGCGAATAGAGCTGGGGCAGATTGGTGTAGACGCGCAGGGTCTGAATGGCCTGAAGGTGAAAGAGCTCGTTGGCCGCACCTTCATTGATCAACTGACCGGTGTCTATATTGCGGGCGGTGACTACGCCGTCAAAGGGCGCATAGATTTTCTCGAAAGACTGGAGCTCATGAAGGCGCTGGACGTTGGCCTGGGCCGATTTGACCGCTGACGAAGTGGTGGCGGCCTGGGTGGTAAAGGTCTCAGTATCCTGGCGGGACACGGCGTCGGACTTGACCAGGTCAGTGTAACGGTCTGCCTGAATTTTCGCGTTGCCGGCGCTGGCTTGCGCTGTGACCAGGTCGGCCTCGGCCTGAGCTAGTTGCTGGTCGAGTTCGGGAGTGGAGATTTCAGCGAGGACCGCGCCCTTTTTCACTTTGGCGCCGATGTCGTAATACCACTTTGTGAGGTAGCCGGAGGTACGTGCGTAGATGGGTGCATCGGTGTAGGCGGTGACGTTTCCGGGAAGGAGGAAGCTGTCGACCGGGGCGCCGGGTTGGGCGGGGGCAGCAATGACGGAGGGCGGAGCGAGTTCCTGTGTGTTGTTGGCAAGCACTGTTTCGGCGGACCTGCGGCTCAAGACGCCCCAGACGCCGAGCAGAATGGACACGACGAGGACCAAGACGACGCCGAGGAGAGCTTTGCCGGGCGCGATGGGCTCGTGTTCGGGCGCGGACACGGTGTCGTGACTGGATTGGCGAGGTGGTTGCGGGTTGTTACCGGATTGATTGGTCATAGCGTGGCTACTCCCCGAATTCTGCAAATTCGTCTAGGGTTCCGGCCCGGATTGGACCTTGCGATGCTTTTCGGCGGCCTTCGAGCCAGCCGTGAACAACAGAAAAGGACGCGGGCACAAAGAAAAGCGTGGCAACGGTGGCCAGCAGCAGACCTCCGATGACGGCGCGGCCGAGGGGAGCGTTCTGTTCACCGCCGTCGCCGAGGCCGAGAGCCATGGGCACCATGCCGATGATCATGGCTAGGGCGGTCATGACGACCGGGCGAAGGCGGACGAAGCCTGCGTTCAATGCGGCTTTGCGCGCGTCGCCGACGAGAACTTCCAACTGCTCGCGGGCAAAGGTGACTACGAGGATGGAGTTGGATGTTGCCACACCCATGCACATGATGGCGCCGGTGAGCGCAGGTACGCTGAGGCGGGTGTTGGTGAGGAAGAGAAACCAGACGATGCCGGCCAGCGCCGCGGGCAGGGCCGCGATGATGAGGAACGGATCAAGCCAGGACTGGAAGTTGACGACGATGAGCAGGTAGACGAGAAGGATGGAGAACGCGAGGCCGGTGAGCAGGCCGAAGTAGGAGGCCCGCATCGTCTCGCTCTGGCCGCGGAGGATGAAGTGCGATCCGCGGGGAAGGTCGCCGTGGTCCTCGTGGCGCTTGATGATGGCCTGCATGGCGCGGGTGACGCTGCCGAGATCGGTGCCGTCGACGTTGGCGTAGATATCGAGGACGGGCTGCACGTTGTAATGGCTGACGGTGCCCAGCTCGGTGCCGGGGACGATGCTGGCGAGGTTGCCGAGGACGTTGACGGGCTTGGGCGTTCCGGGAACGCTGGTGTCTGCCGCGCCATTTTGAGTGAGGGCCGTAGCCTGCGATGAACCTGCAGCTGAATTCACGGGGAGACTTTCCAAGGCGGAGAGCGAGTCCAAGCGGTACTGCGGGGCCTGAATGGCAACGTTGTAGGTAACGCCAGTTCGGGGGTCGAGATAGAAGTTGGGTGCGGTCTGGAAGCTGCCGCTGAGGGCGATGAGGACGCTCTGCGCTACGTTGGCCTGGCTGAGTCCGATGTCCTCGGCGCGGGTACGGTCAACGTTGACGGTCATATTTGGATAATCGAACGGCTGCTGAATGCGGGCGTCTGCCGCACCCGGAACGTAACGCACCTCGTTGAGCATTCTCTCGGCAAGAGTGCGGTTGCCGTAGAGGTCGGGGCCGACGATCTGGATGTCGATGGGCGCGGAGAGACCGAAGTTGAGGATCTGGGTGACGATGTCGACCGGGAGCACGTAAAAGGTGACGCCGGGATATTCGCGATTCAGCACGTTGCGCAGGCGCTCAACGTAGGGCGCGGTGGGATGGTGATCGGGCGTGAGTTGCACCTGGATATCGGCGTCGGCGGGTCCGATGGGTGCGGAAGTGGAGTAGGAGAGATTCAAGCCGGAATAGGGCAGCCCGATGTTATCGACGATGGAAACAACTTCCTTGGCAGGAATCTGCTGGCGAATGGTGGCGTCGATGTGGTCGCAAAGGAGGGCTGTCTCTTCGATGCGCGTGCCGGTGCGGGCGCGGACGTGGATTTTGAACTGGCCGGCGTCAACGGAGGGAAAGAAGTCCTGACCGAGGGAAGGCAGGAGCAGGCCGATGGAAGCCAAGGCAAAGACTGTGAAGAGAACGAGGAAGACAGCAGGGTGGTCGACGCAGACGGTGAGGAGCCGCACATAGCCGTTGCGCACCTTCTCAAACCCGTGCTCAAAACCCAGTTGAAATCGGACGAAGGGATTGCGGCTGGCTTGTTTCTTTTCGTGTTCCTCGTCGTCGTGCTCCTTGAGGAGGTACTTGGCCATGGTGGGCACGACGGTGCGGGAGAGCAGATAACTGGCCAGCATGGCGAAAACGACCGCTTCAGCAAGAGGCACGAAGAGATAACGGGCCACGCCGCTGAGTAGAAACATGGGCACGAAGACGATGCAGATGGCGAAGGTGGAAACAAGGGCCGGAGTAGCGATTTGGGCCGCGCCGTCGAGGATGGCCTGCTCAATTTCCTTGCCGGACTCGAGGTTGCGATTGATGTTCTCAATTTCCACTGTGGCATCGTCAACGAGGATGCCGACGGCCAGTGCCAGCCCGCCGAGGGTCATGATGTTGATGGTTTCGTGGAGGGCGTAGAGCATGATGAGCGAACAGAGAATGGAGAGCGGAATGGAAACCGCGATGATGACGGTGGAGCGGAAGCTGCCGAGGAAGATGAGGATCATGACGGCAGTGAGACAGGCGGCGATAAGCGCCTCGCGGATCACGCCATCGATGGCGCTGCGGACAAAGATCGACTGATCGGAAAGCGCACTGATTTGAAGCTCGGGTGGGAGCTGACCCTTGATGTTGGCAAGAACAGACTGCACACCGGCGATGATGTCGAGCGTGGAGGACGAGCCGGTTTTGAGTACATTCATCAAAACGCCGCGGCGCCCATTCACACGAACAATGTTGGTTTGCGGAGGATTGCCATCGCGCACATGGGCAACATCGCGGATATAAATCATTGCCCCATTCACAGCTTTGATGGGGAGGTTGTTGAGCTCATCGACCACAGAGGGCGCGGAGTTGGTCTCTACCGCATACTCGAAGCGGTCAATCTTCATGGTTCCGGAGGGAGCTATGAGATTTTGCGCGTTGACGGCATTGACCACGTCGACCGGTGAAAGGCCCTTGGACTGGAGAGCGTGCAGATCGAGATCGACCTGAATCTGGCGCTGCTTGCCGCCGTAGGGGAAGGGAGTCTGGGCACCTTCGATGGTGGCTAACTGAGTGCGGATCGTGTTTTGACCGAGATCGTTGAGGCGTTGCTCATTGAGTCCCTGACCGGAGAGACCCAGCTGCAGGACCGGAACGCTGGAGGCGTTGTACTGGATGATGAAGGGCGGCGTGGTGCCAGGGGGCAAGCTGCGCAATTGCACCTGACTGATCGCTGTCACCTGCGCCACTGCATTTCCAACATTTACATGCGGCTGAAAGAAAATCTTGATGAGCCCGATGCCGTTGAGCGATTGCGATTCGATGTGCTGAATGTCGTTGACCGTGGTGGTCATGCCCCGCTCGCTATTGAAGACGATGCGGTTTGACATCTCCTGCGCGGAGAGCCCGGTGAAGTTCCACACAACCGTAACGACGGGAATGTCGATATCCGGAAAGATATCTGTTGGCATCGAGCGGATGCTGAAGACACCAAGGAGGAGGATCAAAAACGCGAAGACGGCAAAGGTGTATGGCCGCCGAAGCGCGAGCCGAACAATCCACATCATAGGGCTGGTTCTCGCTCCTGAGCCGGGACGCACTTGAAGGTGCTTACCGCCGCGGGATTTCCGTTTCCTGGTATGCGGTCAGGACTGTTAAACAGAAACCCCTGTTCGATTATCACCGGCTCGCCGGCATCTCGTTGTCCTGACGGCAAATCCGCCGGGCCAATCAATCTTCCGGTTGAAACTACAATGGTAGACGAATCTGCGGGCCAAACGCGCAAGGTCGAACAATTGGTACGCTGTGCCTGTCTTAAGGACGCCCCAGGGCATCTAAAAGATGCAATTCCGGGATTGGGCATCCCGGGATGTGAGCCTGTGAAAATCGATATTACCGATGACAGGTTACAGATGACAGTTCCTAGAGTCCTGCCGGCATTGTTGCTCCCTACAGATTCAGCAGAATTGAATTCTTTAGAGACATCCGTTAGAGCACTGTTGAATGCATCGAAGTCGTGACTGGGTGGTTCAACGTGAACGATCCGCCCCAGCCGAAGCGGATCGTTCGCGTTCATCCTTCCCGGACCAGCTCAGCTTAACTCTGCCGGTCAGTCCGCGAAGGCAGCTTCTTCCACGCTGGCGCGTTCGAGGAGTTTTCCCGGGTAATATGCGTTGCGCGTGTACTGCTTAACCATGCGATTGGTGTTGAAGTACGAACCGTTGAAAGCCAATGTGGTTCGCATGAGGCGGGCCCATTGTTCCGGCGCCTGCAGGTAGAGAGGGACCACGGCGGTTTCAAGCTTGTTGTAGAGGGACGCAGCCTCCTCGGCATCGTTGGCGCCATCTTCGATGGCCCAGCCGGTGAAACCCTCGATGCAGCCTTCGATCCACCAGCCATCGAGAATGGACAGGCTGGGCACGCCGTTGAGAGCGGCTTTCATGCCGCTTGTGCCGGAGGCCTCGTAAGGCCGCCTGGGGGTGTTTACCCAGACATCAACGCCAGCGGTGAGGAGCGCACCAAGTCCCCAGTCGTAGTTTTCGAGGTAAACGATGCGCAAGAACTCATTCGAGAGCCGGACGGCATCTTCAAACACACCCTGGATGAGCGCTTTACCGGGCTCGTCCTGGGGATGCGCCTTGCCGGCGTAGAGAATCTGCAGGCCGCCGGCGGCGGTAGCGATCTCCGCAAGGCGCGCGGGGTCATTGAAGAGCAGATTCGCGCGCTTGTAGGTTGCGACACGGCGGGCAAATCCAAGGGTGAGCACGTTAGGGTTGAGCACCAGACCGGTGCGCGCGGCGACCTCAGCGAGCAAATCGCCTTTGGTTCGGGCGTGGGCTGCAAGGATGTCCTTTTCCGGCAGATCGATGGCGTTGCGCAGATAGAGGTTGTCGCGACGCCAGGAAGAGAAATTGGCATCGAGCAGTTCCTGGATGGGCTCGGAGACCCAGGTGGGCGCATGGACGCCGTTGGTGATGGAATCGATGGCAAACTCGGGAAACATTTGGCGCGAGACCTTCGCGTGCTGCATGGCAACGCCATTAGCGTAGCGGGAGAACTTTAGCGCCAGCAGAGTCATATTCAGCATTCCATCGCGGAAACAGCCTAGCTTCTCAAGGCGGGCCGTTCGTTCGCCGCCGAGAATGCGGATAGTCTGCTCGGTGGAAAACCGATCGTGGCCAGCGGGAACCGGGGTATGGGTGGTGAATACGCACTTTTGCCGGACCTGGGCTACATCGGACTCACTCGCTGCCCCGACGGGGCCTCCGCCCAACTGCCTCTCCAACAGGGCGAGGGTCAGCAGGGCCGCGTGGCCTTCATTCATGTGGTAGACATTCACGTTGTGGCCGAGGGCTCCAGCCATGCGCGCACCGCCCATGCCGAGAACGATTTCCTGCTGGAGGCGGTAGTTGGTATCGCCCCCGTAGAGGTGATCGGTGAGGCCGCGGTCCCAACCCGAGTTGCCATCCACATCCGTATCGAGCAGATAGATGGGGACAGTATGACCGTGCCTGCCGACCAGGTCGTAACGCCATGCGCGCACGGTGACGATGCGGTCTTCAACGGACACTGTGACGCGCGCCGGCTCCTCAGAACAGAAGTCGGACGGATTCCAGAGCTGGACGTCCTCAGTCTGAGCGCCTTTGGCGTCAAGATGCTGCCGGAAATAGCCTTTCCGGTGCAGCAGCGTAAAAGCCACGAGGGGAACACCGAGATCCGCGGCCGAGCGCAGCGTATCGCCGGCGAGTACGCCCAGGCCTCCGGAGTAGGTGGGCATGCCAGGATTGATGGCAATCTCCATGGAGAAGTAGGCAACTTGGCCCGCAATGGGGAAGGACTCATAGGAAAACGGCTTTGAGGAAGTTAGCGGCATAGTTTTTCAAGTCTCCTCGACGCATTAAAGGCTTGGATGCATCGATCGAAAATTATGTATGCGAATCCCTATAGCCGGAGGGCTGGTCTTAACCCGCACAGTCTTCTTATCGGGACGCCGATTGAATTTTATCAAGAGTTTGGTCTGATATCCCTTTCAGGTTCGCATGATTTCCGACCCGGAGTTACGCCGGATGGCGTTACGAAGGGGGGACGCGGACGAGTTTCGCTATACGCAATGTAGACGGTTTTGAGTTCCCTTTCATGAAAAACTGCGGGTAAATTCAGCACTTGAAAATGATTATGCCAGCCGATGGGCGCCGCCCGATGCATGACAGATGTGAACCTGGGGCACGATGCCGATTTGCGCAGCGTAAAGGCCTTTGAGCGATGAAGCAAATGCGGCGGCGTGGCTTTGTTCCACCAGGTTGATGGTGCAGCCGCCAAAGCCTCCGCCGGTAAGGCGTGCGCCGATGAGGCCGGGCAGGTCCTGGGCCAGGCTGACCATGGCGTCCGCTTCCAAACAGCTGGCTTCAAAGTCCTTGCTATAGCTGAGATGCGCCTCGGCCATGAGACGGCCCAATTCGGAAAGGTCTCCCCGGATAAGGGCCTGGGCGGCGGCGACCGTGCGCAGGTTTTCAGTAATGACGTGGCGTGCTCGCTTGAGGGAATTCGGGGTCATCTCGTGGCCCCACTGTTCGAGGTCGTCCACGGTGGCGTCGCGCAGGAAGCGGACACCGGGCCGGTGGCCGGCAATGACGGCACAGGCGGCTTCGACTTCGGCGCGGCGGGTGGTGTATTCGCCGCCGACCACAGCGTGTTTGACCATGGTGTTGGCGATGATGAGGGCCACGTTTTCTGGAATGGGCGCAAGGATGAAGCTCAGGTCGCGGCAATCGAGCAGCAGCGCGTGGTCTTTGGCGCCGTTTGCGGAGATGAACTGGTCCATGATGCCGCAACTTGCGCCGACAAACTCGTTCTCAGCCCTTTGACAAAGGCGAGCGAGCACCGGGCCGGGGTAGGTGACACCGATGAGGCTGGTGACGGCGAGTGCGGTTGCCACCTCGACTGCGGCGGAACTGGAGAGACCCGAACCGAGGGGGACATCGCCCCACAAGCTCAGGCTGAACCCGGGGATTGTGTGACCTTCGCCTGCCAGTATGGAAACGACTCCGAGCGGATAATCGGTCCAGTGAAGGCCAGCGGAGGTGGGCGGCGCGTCGGCCTCGAAGGTTCTCTCCGTTTGGTAGTTTTCAGAGTAGAGGACGATTTTGCCGTCTGCTCGCGGCGAGATGCCGGCGAGGGTGGCAAAGTCGATAGCCGCGGGCATGACAAAGCCTTCGGCATAGTCGGTATGCTCGCCAATCAGGTTCACGCGCCCGGGCGCAGCGAAAATGGCAGGCTCAGCCTGGAAGCGTTCAAAGTGCATGGCGCGGAATAGAGCAACATCGTGCATGTCAGGTCACACCCTTCAGTGGATTGGAACTTGCGACATCCCGGGGAAGGATGGTCCAGAAACTATGCGGCTGCAGAATGAGAACGTTTTCTTCTTTGGACGGACTCAGACGCACCAAGGTCATCGACTTTATTCTCCAAGTACTTCTGCGCACGAGGCGGAGAATCTGTCCCAGATTCTATCCAGCCACGCCATATGCTCGGGCTTCATCAAAACCGAGCGCAGGCAGGTTACCAACCGCGGCGCTTGAAAATCCACGGAATCCGGCTGGAACCATGACAGCGGCAATTCTACTAGGGCCAGGTGCAGATCACGCGTGGCACAGGAGGCAAAAATTTGCTGCGCAAGTTGTGAGGCAATTTCCGGAGTTTCCGCGCTCACCTTCCAGACGACGATATCGAGTTCGGGATGGCCGGCCTCGAGAAGCTGGAATCGCCTGGCAGCGTCGTTGCGCAGACGGCGGGCGAGTTCCAATGCGGCCGCGCGGCCTTGAGCCAGTCCGCGGGCAAACTCGCCCCCCGGAGTGAGCGGAAGCAATTGCTGGGTCGCCAAGAGGGCGACTGCCGACGCGCCGGCCCGGGAGCACTCCAGACTGATTTCGCCCAGGTGCAACTGCTTTGAAGTGAAGTAAGTATAGGGCGAATCGTGCCTGTAGAAGCGGCCTACCGCCGGGTCCCGGAAGAGCACACAGCCGCAACCGTAGGGTTGCAGCCCATGCTTATGCGGATCAACGACGATTGAGTCGGCCTGGTGAATTGCGGCAAACGCGCAGCGCGCCGACTCGTCGAGCAGATCCGAAATCAGCCTGAAGTACCCGCCATAAGCGGCGTCCACATGGATCCTGAACCCATACCGCTTTTGGAGCGCGATTACGTCGTGGAGGGGATCGACCGCGCCGATGGCTGTGGTTCCCAGGGTGACGACCACGGTTCCGACATCGCCGCTGCGAAGCTCGTTCTCCAGCGCTTCCAGGTTCATGCGGCCGTAACGATCAGCCGGGACGGTCGCGTACTGCAGCCTGAGCACGGCAGAAATTCGCTTATGTGTGTAGTGCGCTTGCTCCGAACCGAGGATCCGGCGTCCCGGCGCCAGTTGGCCCGCGACCCAGAGCGCTTCCAGATTGGCCATGGTGCCGCTCGAAGTCAGATGTCCCAGAAACTCCGACCATCCAAACATTTGCGCGATTCCCGCCACAGACTCGATTTCCATTTCGGAGCTGGCGCGGCCGCCGTCGCGGGCATGGTTGTTGGGATTGACGATCATGGCCAGGGCATAGGCAGCGCGTGCGACTGGATGTGGAGGTTTGAGCATCTGGCCGGCGTAGAGAGGGTGGAAATAGGGGTAATTGTCGGCGAGACGGTGCGCGGTTGCTTCCAGAACCCGGGAGATTGCCACTGATTCGGCTTCGGTGTTTGTGGAGGGTCTGACTGAGGGGAGTTCGCCGAACGCGGCTTCGAGCACTTCAGTGGCGCGAGAAAGCAGACCGGGAACTGGATCCTGAAGCATGGCGACCTCTCACAGTACCACAGCGGTGTGGATAGGGGCTAAGGCCAAAGTGTTCAATGAGTTCCGGAAGCGGGAATGGAAGCGATATGGAAGTTGGGGAAGAATACCTGCCCTCTTTTCCACGGGAATGGTACACTATCACCAGCGTTAGAGCCGAACCGGGCGTGCGCAGTACTCGCCCATTTAAGCAAGATTCTGCCAGTGGTCGCTCCGATTCATCCAGCGCAATTCAATCCAGGAAACACGATCAAAATGGAACAAGGTACTGTGAAGTGGTTTAACGACGCGAAGGGATTTGGATTCATCTCGCGTCAGAACGGCGAAGATGTATTCGTGCATTACTCTGCAATCAATTCCAGCGGTTTCAAGAGTTTGCAAGAAGGTCAAGCTGTGCAGTTCAACGTGGTGAAGGGGCCCAAGGGTTGGCAGGCTGCGGACGTGCAGCCTCTGTAAACCGTTTGACCCGGATTCCGGCAGGATCCAGCTAACAGACGAGAGCTCAATACACACGAGGGTTTGGGGCGGCCTTTAATCCCTCGTGTGTTTGTGCTTTGTGCGGATCGCTGCTGAAAACCAGTGCAGTTTTACGAGGCGTCCTGCTGCATATTTTGGACGCTGGCGCTGCGGACAGGCATGGCTTGAGTCAACTCTGGAATGAGCACTCCGCTCTCTGGGTGAGCCTGTGGGCCCGCCTCTTCCCGGTGGTGGTTGCATAATTTCTTCTGGATCTCAAACAGAACATTCATGACTTCAGAGACGGGGCGACGCTCCCACGTCAGCTCGAACCCCTGCCCGCAAACACAGCAATGCGTATTCGCATTCTGGTCCGTGCTTTTAAACAGGACCTGCATATAGATACCTCCATGCTTGCTGGGGGAAATTTCAAGCGATGTAAAAAACGGTATTCACAGAATCCCTCCGTGGCTATTCCCCTTCCCGATGAATCGAAGGACTTTAGCGGAATTCGATGTGACTACTTTGAGGGATGAGACTGACGAGCGGCGGGCTCAGGGAAGTTGAATGCCAGTTGCTCCAAAGAGCCCGACCCTGCCGGTCAAACATTTCCAGAGCAAAGCGACCCTTCTTCGTTCCGGATAAAGATTCCCACGTGCACCCGAGGGTTGGCGCGGAGTTTCGGTTCGGTTTAAACCTCTGGGACAAGGTCAGTCCTGCTCGACGCACCCCGCCTTTGGCAACTATTCTGTTGTTTTGCCGGGGAATGGTTTCCATCCGGCAAAAAGACGACAGGACGTCTTTCTATGATGAGCACGCAGACGATTGCGGTATATCTGCCCGATGGGGCCATTCGCGAAGTTCCGGCCGGAACAACACCTTTCGACATTGCCAACGAGATTTCTCCGCGGCTGGCCGCCGCATCCGTGGTAGCGAGGCTGACCCCGGTTGGCGTCACGGTGAACGCGGGCGTCGCGGGCGAGGGACAGTCAGCAGAAGCGGCGATGTATGCGGCCGAGGACGCCGCTGCACCTCGACTTGTGGATCTTGCGACACCGCTGACCGCCGACACACGGCTGGAGCTAGTGAAGGAAAACGATCCTGAAGCGTTGAAGGTGGTGCGCCACTCAGCGGCACACGTGCTGGCGACAGCGGTGCTCGAGCTGTTTCCGGAGACCAAGCTCGGCCACGGGCCGGCGACGGACGCGGGGTTCTTTTATGACTTTTATCGCGAAAAACCTTTCACTCCCGAAGACCTGGCGCTGATCGAATCCAAGATGGCTGAGGTTGTGGCGCGGGACGAGAAGTTTGTGCGCGAGTACGAGCCGCGCGAACAGGCGCTGGCTGAGTTTGAACGCGATGGCGACTTCATGAAGACGCACTTTGTGAGCAAATTCACGGAGCCCGGTTCCGAGGTGAGTTTTTATCGAAATGGGAGCTTTGTGGACTTTTGCCGCGGCCCTCATGTGCCGTCGACGGGACGTGTGAAGGCGTTCAAGGTGCTTTCGCTTGCGGGGGCGTATTGGCTGGGCGATGAAAAGAACCCGCAGTTGCAGCGCATTTATGGCACGGCGTTCTTCAGCCAGAAGGAACTGGACGCGCACTTTGCGCGGCTGGAGGAAGCGGCGAAGCGCGACCATCGCCTGCTAGGCAAGCAACTCGACCTCTTCAGCATTCAGGAGCTGGCTGGGTCGGGTCTGATCTTCTGGCATCCCAAGGGCGCAACGGTTCGCAAGGCGATGGAAGACTGGATGCGCGAGGAATGTGTGCGGCGCGGCTACCTGCTCGTCTACACTCCGCACGTGATGAAGCGCGACCTGTGGAAGGTGAGTGGGCACGATGGAGTTTACTCCAAAGACATGTTTCCGCCCATGAAGCTGGATGACGCCGAGTATCGGTTGAAACCGATGAACTGTCCCGGGCACATTTTGATCTACAAGAACTCGCCGAAGAGCTACAGGGATCTTCCGCAGCGCTATGCTGAGTTCGGCAATGTCTATCGCTACGAGCGATCGGGGACCATGCACGGTCTGCTGCGCGTACGTGGCTTTACGCAGGACGATGCGCACATCTTCTGCACGCCGGAACAGGTGGAAGGCGAGGTAATTGCGTGTCTCGATTTTGCGGAAGCGATGCTGAAGGTTTTCGGCTTCAAGGAGTTTCGCGTTGAGCTGTCAATCCGCGATCCTAATAAGGCCGGGGACTTTCTTGGCACGCCGGAGAATTGGGCGAACGCCGAGAACGCACTGAAGAACGTGCTGACCAGCCGCGGAATCAAGTTTCAGGCATTTCCCGGTGAAGCGGCATTTTACGGGCCAAAGATCGACCTGAAAGTGGTGGACGTGCTAGGCCGTTTGTGGCAGCTTTCGACGGTGCAGTTCGACTTTAATCTGCCGGCGCGTTTTGAGCTTGAATACGTGGGTGAAGATGGCGAACGGCATCAGCCGGTGATGGTGCATCGCGCGCTATTCGGGTCGGTGGAGCGCTTTTTTGGCGTGCTCATTGAGCATTACGCGGGTGCGTTCCCGCTTTGGCTGGCGCCGGTGCAGGTGGGACTGGTGCCGATCAGCGAGCGGCATCATGCTTACGCACAGAAGATTGAAGCGGAGTTGGAAGCCACTGGGATTCGCGTGGAAGTGGATGATCGCAACGAAAAAATGAACGGGAAGATTCGCGATTTTGCGAACCAGAAGACGCCGTACATCCTGGTGTTTGGGGACAAGGAAGAGGCGGCCGGCAGTGTAAGCGTTCGGACACGCGGCAAGGGTGACCAGGGGACGCTATCGTTGGCCGATTTCATTGCGAAGGCGAAGTCGCTCGTGGAAACTCAATCTATCGAGTTGTAAACCTGCGCATCCCACGGACCAATCACCGGAATCTCTGGTATCGTTCCAGTATTCCGGTGAATCCTGAAATGCGGTGCTCGATTACTCAGCCGTTGCGCCCTCGCTTTGTCCGCCTTTGCACCCTGGCAATGCTCTGCTGTGTCTTTGGACTTTGTGACCCTTCGTCCCTATCCTCGCAAGCCAAACCGGCAGCGGCCCTACCAACACCCACCACCGCGCCGACGACGTCTCCTTCTGACTTCTCGAAAGAAGCCGTCGTCTTTGACAAGGCCTCTACGCGCATCCGTGAAGAATCCGATGGCACCAGCAAGCGCGAGACCACGGCCCGAATCCGCATTCTGGCCGACGCGGGCGTAAAGGAAATGGCGGTGCTCACCTTTACTTACACGGCCCTGAATCAGCAGGTGGATATTGCCTATGTTCGCGTCATCAAGCCAGATGGAACAGTTGTGGTCACGCCCGACTACAACGTGCAGGATCTGCCGGCGGACGTAACGCGCGCCGCGCCAATGTACTCTGACATCCACCAAAAACATGTCGCTGTAAAAGGGCTCGGCGTCGGCGATACACTTGAGTATCAGTTCACGCTCAACACGGTGAAGCCCGAGGTGCCCGGTCATTTCTGGTTCGAGTATTCCTTCCAGAAGGATTTGATCAACCTGGATGAGCAGGTAGATCTCGACGTTCCTGCGGACAAGGCAGTTACGGTCGCCAGCGCGGACGCACAGCCTGTGATCACCACCGCACTTGGCCGCAAGCTCTATCACTGGAGCAGCTCAAATCTTGCCCGACCCGACCCCGATGCGCCACCCAAGTCCGTGAAGCACTGGAAGCCATCGATTCAGGTGACCACGTTTTCAAGTTGGGAGCAGGTGGGCGCGTGGTACCAGGCCCTGCAGCGGGATTCGCTCGCCGTCACGCCTGCTATCCAGACCAAGGTAGGGGCTCTCACAAAAGGGCTGACCAGCGACGAAGATAAGACCCGAGCCATCTTCAATGACGTTGCGTTGCACATTCACTATGTCGGCCTTGAATTCGGCATTGGCCGTTACCAACCGCACCCTGCCGATGATGTGCTTTCAAACGAGTATGGTGATTGCAAGGACAAGCACACCTTACTGGCGACTGAGCTGAAGGCCGCCGGCATTCAGGCTTGGCCCGTGCTCATCTCCAGTGGTCGCGAGCTGGACCCGGCCATACCGTCGCCTGCGCAGTTCGATCATGTCATTACGCTTGTTTCTGTTGGCGGCAAACTCGAGTGGATGGACTCGACGGCCGAGGTGGCGCCGGTAGGGGTGTTGATGGGCGCATTGCGCGACAAGCAGGCGCTGGCGATTCCGGATAGTAAACCGGCATATCTCGAAAGAACTCCTGCGGAGATGCCCGCTCCGAGATCGCTGCGGATTGATGTGGAAGGCAAGCTCTCAGATCAAGGCCAGTTCACAGGACATATCAGCCAGATTTCAGACGAAGATATTGGAGCCGTGTTTCGCTCCGCGTTTCGCAGAGTTCCGCAGTCGCAGTGGAAGGAGTTAGTGCAGACCCTGGCAGGCTCTGAAGGTTATGCCGGAGAAGTTTCGAACCCGCAGGTCTCTGAGGTTGAAAAGATCGGCGAGCCTTTTCAGTTCTCCTTTGATTACACGCGGGAGAAGTACTACCAGTGGAATGACAAGGACTCTTCGCATTGGATTTCAGCGCCGCTGCCGGCAATGGGCGGAGAGCTGGCGCCCGGCGTGAAGGAGAAGAAGCCCGCCGACGATCCGGATCTAGGCTACACCACCAAGACTGCTTATCACGCGACGATGCAGTTGCCAAAGGGATGGACCATGGAACCACCCAAGGATACCGATCTGACTGAAGACTGGCTTGAATACCACGCGAAATACAGCCTGAAGGACGGAGTGTTTACGGCGGACCGCGTGGCCATGGTGAAGATGTCACGGGTTCCATTGGATCAGTACGATAAGTACCTGGCCTTCCGCCGCGCCATGTATGAGGACTTGAATCATCAAGTCCTCATTGCGCCTCCCGAGATATCAATGGCGGTCGACTGGCAGGACAGGATTGCCGAAGTAATTGCGAAGCAGACAAATCAACCGTCGGTTGTAGCGCTGATTAAGCCCTTGCGCGACGCCGTGGCAATCCTGGAATCGAATCCTCCAGTGGCGGCGGACGATGTGGTCAAAGCCACCGATTTAGCCCGCAAGGGATTGAATGACATCGAGGACAAGACCCGTGAAGTGCCGATCGATGACATCCATTCCCTTTACTGGTCAAAACTGCTTGCCTACGGGTGGTATGCGGTTGGCAAATCCGCGCTTGAGGCCAAGGATCTGACCACTGCGGAAAACTACTTGAGAGCCGCATGGCGCCTTAGCCAGGACCGCACCAGCGGTTATGAGCTTGGAAGGGTGCTGGAGGCGAAGGGCAACAAGGCCGCTGCGGCACATCAGTATGAGCTGGCCAATGCCACTTCGATCACCAATCCCTTTCTCTCACTTCTGGTTCCGGGCTCTGCGCTCGAAGAGAAGATCGCCGACGGCTACAAGAGGACTTCCGGCAAACCTCTCACTTCGAAGGCACTCAATAACGGCCAGTACAACGGCAGCTTTCGCGCAGAACTGGATAAGGAAATCGAAATGCACGAGTTTGTCCATACCACCAAGTTCAATGGACAAGCGCTGTTTTCCGTCGCATTTGAAGCTGGAAAGCCGGTGAAGGCCTATATGCTTGGCGGGGATAAGGTGATGGAGTCCCTTGTGCCGGTGTTGCAGTCGCACACTTATACGCCGGTGCTGCCCGCCGGATCGAAGGCGCGGCTACTCCGCGAGTTCCGCGTGATCTGCACGCCGTATGCGGGCTGCGATGTCTATATCCTGCTACCTACATCGATCCAGGGACCTGTTACATATTTCCGTCGGGACAACACGCCGGGCAACGCATCGAAGGACCCTGTTACCGAAAAAGTGGTGCTCGTTCCTTCACCGCAATGACGATGGGCTATCCCGGAGGATAGCCCACTGTGGAACGAGATCCGATCGGGAGCGTAGCGCCAAACCTGCGCGAAGGGCATCTGCCTCACCGCAGAGGTTATGCGTTGATGGCCATGCCTTCCACTGCGCCGTAGCCATCGAGCAGGGACTCGGATAGCGTGGGGTGGGCGTGGATGGTGAACATCATTTCCTCGACCGTGCCTTCCAGTTCGAGCACGGCAACGGCTTCGGCGATCAGTTCCGTGGCATTTGCGCCGAGAATGTGCACGCCGAGAATCTCACCGTACTTTGCGTCAGAGACGACTTTCACAAAGCCGTCGTGGCTGCCGAGAATGGTGGCTTTCGAGTTTCCGGCCATGGGGAACTTGCCCACTTTGACCTCAAAGCCCTTTTCCTTCGCCTGAGCTTCCGTGAGGCCGACGCTGCCGATCTGGGGCTCGCAATAGGTGCAGCCGGGAATGCGATCATGGCGGACAGGGCGATACTTTTTGCCGGCGATTTTGGCCGCGGCGACCATGCCGCTCATCATGCCTACGTGGGCCAGTTGCGGCAGGCCGAATACGATGTCGCCGAGGGCAAAGACGCCTGGCTCCGCGGTTTCCTGCGCTTCGTTGACTTTGATGAGGCCGCGCTCCAGCTCGACCTTTGTCTTTTCGAGGCCGATGCCGCTGGTGCGCCCGTAGCGGCCCACTGCAACCAGGACCTTCTCAGCTTCCTTGACCTGCGGCTTTCCGTTGGCGTCGGTATAGGTCACTTTTACGCCGGTTTCGGTCTTCTCCACGGTCTCGACTTTGGCGCCTGTATTCACGTCGATGCCGCGCTTTTTGAAGAGGCGCGTCAGTTCTTTCGAGACTTCCTCGTCTTCGACAGGGACGATGCGGGGTAGGAACTCGAGGATGGTGACTTCGGCTCCAAAGCTGCGGAAGATGGAGCTGAATTCGACGCCTACAGCGCCAGCGCCAATGACGATGAGCGATTTAGGCGGCTCAGGAAGTGCAAGGATTTCAATATTGGTCAGGATGCGATCGTCCGCGGTGAGACCGGGGAGCATTTTGGCTTCAGAGCCGGTGGCCAGAGATATATTCTTGGCCTGCACCTGGGTCACGGTACCGTCGGTGGTGGACACCTCCACGGTGTGCACGCCGGCCTGTGCGGAGCCAGTGAGGCTGCCGAAGCCCGCGATGCGCGTGACCTTGTTTTTCTTGACCAGGAAGTCGAGTCCCTTGGTGTGTTTGGTGACGATGCCGTCCTTGCGCTGCTGGACGGCGGCCCAGTTCAGCTTGGGCGTTGTGCCTTCGCCGAGGTCGATGCCAAAATCTGATGCGTGCTTGAGATGGTCCCATATTTCAGCGTTGAACAGGAGGGCCTTGGTGGGAACGCAACCCACGTGCAGGCAGGTGCCGCCGAGCTTGTCTGTCTTCTCGATCAAGGCCACCTTCAGCCCATACTGCGCTGCGCGAAAGGCCGCTGTGTAGCCGGCTGGGCCGCCACCAATAATTACCACATCGAACACTGTGTCTGCCAAGGGAACTCCGTTCAGGGTGCGGGCAGGATGCCGCAAGCGCTGCAATGCCACGTCCAGTTTAAAGGATGCGCGCCCAGTGAGTTTCGGTTCGGAGCAGGTGCGACGCGCTGGCGTTGAGGAATACCTATAATTCAGCTTCGACAAGCGCGATTGCGGCGCGCTGGATTTCCGGCTGGTCGCCGAAGGCCTCAAGCCAATGGACCGAGGGTTCGCGCCGGAACCAAGTGAGCTGGCGCTTGGCGTAGTTGCGATGACCCTGTTGCGCCGCTTCGATGGCTGAGTTGAGGCTGATTGCTCCAGAGAGGACGGCGGCGGCTTGCCGGTAACCGAGCGAGTCGAGGGCCTTGACGGGGCCGTAGCGGTTGAGCAGTTCACGAGTCTCATTGATGAGACCTGCGGCAAACATGGTGGCTGCGCGTTGATTCAGACGGTCATAAAGAGCCTTGCGCGGAGGATTAAGGCCAATGCGCAGCAGGCGGAAGCCGGTGAGCGGGTCGCGCGCTATTTCCGGATTATCGAGGACCTGCGAGAGCGGTCTTCGGGAGGTGAGGCAGACCTCAATGGCGCGAATCAGCTTGGGTGCGTCGTTGGCGTGAATGCGCGACGCAGAAATGGAGTCGAGCCGGGTGAGGATGCGGTGCAGCCATGCGTCGCCGTGGCGTTGGCTGCTGCGATCAAGGCGGGTGCGGAGTTCGGTTTGGCGCGCGGGACCGGAGAAGAGGCCTTCAGTGAGAGCGCGGAGGTAGAGGCCGGTTCCTCCCGTGACAATGGGCAGGTGGCCGCGGGCGGTAATTGCCTGGAGGGCGACGCGGGCCTCGCGGCTGTATTCGCCGGCGGTGAAAGGTTGGTCGGGGTCGGCCACGTCGATGACGTGATGGGGCAGGCGGGCGCGTTCTTCCGGGGTTGGCTTGGCTGTGCCGAGGTCCATGCCGCGATAGACGGCAACCGAGTCGCAACTGACAATTTCGCCGGCGAAACGCTCGCCGAGAGCGAGGGACAGGGTGGTTTTGCCGCTTCCGGTGGGGCCGAGAAGCAGCACCGCAAGGGGGAGTTTGCTGAAGCAGAAAAGGCTGCTGCATGCAATGCCCGTCCGAGCAGGACTCATGGACGCCACCAGCCGGAAGGAAAGATCCAGGCGGGGTTGGTGTGGAAGAGCCTCCAAAGGACGATGGCCGCAGCCAGAATCAGCAGTCCAATCACCTGATTGCGGCGGAAGATACGCCGCTGGTCCGCGCGCTTTGCCTCTTCGGCCGCCCGCTGAGAAAAGGGCTTGATGCGGGTTTGGACCATCGCTCGGCCCTCCTGACAGGCAGCGCGCCGGAATGCCGGACACCACGGATCAGTATAGGGGAGCAGCGGTTCAGGACATTTGCGCGGATGGTTTGACTTCCCCTTCCCGGTTTGCTCAGATAGCCTTTCAGGATTTGCGGACTAGAGGAAGAGCAGGGAAGCACGATGAAGGTCTTGATTTTGGGTTCTGGGGGCCGGGAGCACGCGCTGGCCTGGGCAGTGAAACGAAGCGAGCGGGTTACGGAAGTTGTTTGTGCTCCTGGAAACGGCGGAATTGGGCAGGTGGCGCGCTGCGTTCCGGTGGACCTGAAGAGTGTGGAGTCGATGGTGAGGCTTGCACTTGCCGAGAAACCGGAACTGACGATCGTGGGGCCGGAATTGCCACTCTCGCTGGGTATCGTGGACGCGCTACAGGAGCATGGACTGCGAGTGTTTGGACCGACCCAGGCAGCGGCCACGCTCGAAAGCAGCAAGGCATTTGCGAAGCGGTTTCTGCAGCGCCACAACATTCCAACTGCC
>Ga0187847_10000084_pt1 | contig 103670 bp, 72 predicted proteins | sample June2016WEW_4_10_FD_132458 | JGI IMG/M metagenome (GOLD analysis project Ga0187847, IMG submission 132458) | Peatland microbial communities from SPRUCE experiment site at the Marcell Experimental Forest, Minnesota, USA - June2016WEW_4_10 | ecosystem: Environmental > Terrestrial > Soil >...
ACGCCATCGACCGGAACCACTCAGGACGCCAACCCGATCTTCTCTTCCCCATCTGCAGTTCTCCATTCCCTGCAAATGCGCTCATTTTAAAATGTCTCACTTTTGGGGGTCACTTCAGAACGCTTTTTTGAAAAGTGCGCTTATTCTGCACGATGTTTTTGCTTAAATTATTGATAATGCATTACTTATTGCGATTTTGTTCTCGACGCAATTGCGGCCAGAATACGCATCATCTTAGGCCAAGGGCAGGGTGGCTGCCCGGCGGCTGGATTGCCAGTTCCCGATGATTCCGATGTGGAGCGGTTGGGGGACGGTGGGGCGTTTACCGTTACCGATGTTGCCAATCCGAACAGGCGCCAAAGTCCCCGAAGATGGCTCTTCTCTAAATTTTGGTCGCTTCCGGCTTGCGCTCGACTGATTACCGGCGTCCAGCACAACATCCCAAACAGACTGCCAGGAATTATGAGGCCGGCCGTCGATTGGATACCTCGCTTGAACGGCTTTTCTTCCCCGCCTGCTTGTCTGGAATTCTGGAGCGCAAGATACGCACCTCAAGAAGCAGGCCCTCCCCGTTCATCTCATCTTGAAGTCTTGTGATGGTCGCGCCGTTCAACCCCTCGGTCTGGTTGATGAGCTCGACCAGCAGTTGGTCGAGGTGATTCAACACTGTTGTCAGCGCAGGATCGTTGTCCTCGGCGGCATTTTGCCGGCAGATGAGATTGGCCGCCTCAAGGCTCACGGCCTCATCCCGAAGTACAGAAAGCAACTCCTCGCTCCCTGCATCGGCATGTTTGAGTTCCACAAGTAGCCGCTCTGAGCGGTCCAGATGGTCGCCGAGAACGACAACGACTGCGCCCTCCTGCGGATGCCCGATCGGTGGCTGCACCTGCGGCGGATTGGCACTCGCGGTTGTCGATTGGTGCTTGTGCCGCCAGATTCCCCCAACGTCGAAGGCCCCTGCAACCATCGGAGCGCTGGTGGCGGCATCGCTCGGGCCTCTCAATATCCCCACAGGCGACACATAGATCGTTTGCGCCATCGCATTCCGCGGAGTAGTGCGTGCCTCGTTCTGAACTGGCAGTTGGGCCGAAAGCACAGGTGTGATAACGAGCAACAAGGCAAGAGTGGTGTGAGGTGACTTGGTGAATACTGCCAACACTACCCGTCCGGCAAAGAACTCATGGACTCGACCGCCGCTCGCGGGGCTCATAGAGCGTAGATACTTGCTCATGCATGATTCCTCCTTGGCTACATGAAGCCATGTGAGAAGGAACCTGGAAAAGGTAAAGATACGGAAAGTTAGAGAAGAAGCTTAGGCGTATCCGGCATTTTCCGCACAGTTCCGTTTACGTGCGGAGGAAGAGGAACTGCTTGAAGTGAGGATTAGCCTGGGTGGAAATCTGACCGAGGCACTCCCAACCGTGACTAGCTGCATATGCCGACAACTGTGATGTTTGATAGCGTGTAGAAGTTAGCAGGATGACCTCTCGCCCATTGACATCAAGTGTCACGACAACAGATCGACTCTGAGGTATGTCACTTACATGGCCGTCCTCACCAGACCGTAAATGAACCTTGATGCGCCGCAGTGCGCGTTCTAGAGACTCGGGGTGGCTTGATTCAGATTCGCTCAGGACACCTCTCACAACAGGTTTGAGCCATAGCCTCAAATCCTGATTGTCGTATTTGCCGACTAGGATATGTTGATCTTCAAGAGAAAGGTCGTCGATTGTGTCCGCGCTCATGACGAGCAGGTCTCTGTGGGCCGCCACCTGATCGAGAGATCGGAAAAATGCTGCCTCGCTAAGGTTTCCAATCGTTCCACCGGTGATCGCAAATACAACGGCGCCGTGTTCATGAAATCGATCGTGATCCCGTTTATTGAATGAGAGTATGTCCCGATGAACGGGTTTAAGCACTACCTTTCTTCGGAAACTGTTGAATACTGCGGCGTTCCCGCACAGCCACATCGCCGAGTAGCGAAGCATATACAGGCTGATGTCGATCAGATAGTGATAGTTGCAGTTCCCGCCGTGATCCTGCTTGGTCAGATTTCGCAAGAAAAGGAGATCCTTTGCAGGTGCTCCTCCGCCTGCAAGCATCACTGAGGTAGTGGGCTTGCTGCGTTCGACACACGCTATCCATTCCGGACTTTCGAAAAGCGCCCGAAGACTCATCAGACAGTGGTCATACGTCGGATACGATTGAGCGTCGATGATCCGCGACCAGGCATCGGACGACTCGGGATCAAGGTAATAGTGCTTCTGATCTATCCTTCCCTCAGCCAGCCCGGATGCGATTGTTTGGATTGGCCCGGTATGTTGGAGCCATATCGCACCCAGGCCCTCCATATCCAGGTTTCGCGACGTGGTCACCACGGGTGAGCTGCCCACCTGACTCTCCGTCTGATCTAACGGCGTCTCAAGTACTCTCAACATATGTGCTGCAACGGCACGCTCCTCGGGACCGAGAAACGCGACGGTCTGTGCGATCGTGGCTTCGATCAGCGTTGAGCCGTTCACACCTGGCTCGCATTTCAGTTCCTCGGCCAATCCGTTGAAGAATTCCTGGATGCCGGCGCCATAACTCGGCGTTGAGCGGCCTGTAACCCACTTCACCACATTCGCATAGACCCTTTCGGCGAGGTCCTGATCTTTCTCGCGCCAAAGAATTGAATAGACGACAGACCTGTTGGACTGAACGTTTAGCAGTCGCTGGTAGAGCTTGAACTTCTGGCTCCAAACACTTCCCGTATCCGACATTGGTTTGCCTCGCTGGTTTGCCTAGTTGTCCGTTAGTCGCGCGAGCAGGAAATTTGTGGAAAGCGCGAGCGCCATCCCTGGCGCTGCTGCATTCATTGCTGCGTCTAGTCCGCAAGTGCGCCAGGCAATGGCGGTGCAGGTCCCGACGAGAACGGAGACGATGAGAGATGTGTCTGTGTGGCGCCAGTTCAGCACTCGGATCAGCATCGCTGGAGCCAGTCCTGCTCCCATCAGCGAAACGGATGAGAGAGCAAGGTCTACCACTGTCCTATGCAGATTCAGAGACAAAAACATGGTGGAAACGCCAATGATCGCTGTGAATGGCCACAGTTCCTCCGGGTGTTGGCGTTTCTCCTGTACGTGGCCGAACAAGTCGCACGCAGTAGTCTGAGCCATTGCAACCAGCAGGCTGTTTGAGGTCGCGGCAATTGTCGCGAAGATGTCCGCCGAGATTATTCCAGTGAAGAACGGTCCAGTGTTTGCCCGGAAGAATAGACTCAATCCTTTCTCCGGGTCGGCAATTGAGGGCATCACACCGCGCAGCACCAAACCAAACACCGTCATGGAAATCCACGTGAACTGTACGAATGAGTTGTAGATCCACCATGCGGAGCGGGTTTCTTCCGGCGTCGCACCAGCCAAATAGCGCGTTACCATTTGCGGCTGGCCCAACCCGAAGCCGAGAGCAGCCGCCGCGAAGCCAATGATTACCGGGAGGCCGGCAAGCACTAGCCCATGCGGAAAGATGCGGAGAAAGTCAGGGCCGGCAGCCTTGATGTTTTGCCAAAATGCAGTGGAATCGCGGGACGCGACGATTGCCACAGTCGCCATTGCAATAACAGTGCCAATCACGCGAATAATCGCCTGCATCGAATCGACGTACACCGAGCCTCTGAATCCGCCGATCGCGGTGTAGATCACGATCAGTGCGGCAAACACCAGCAAAGATACCACCCCGTCAAATCCAAACGCGCCGCCCAGGAACTTTTGTCCTGCAAGCCATTGAGCTGAGACATAGCCCCCGAGGCATACAAGGATGAGAACGGCGATAATCCGTTTGAGTCCCGCTTTCAGTTGCGGCCTGATACCATTCACAATTACGTCGGTCATGGTGGTTGCCTTGATGGCTCGACCGGTGGCATTGATCCGCTGCGGGAATACCAACCAGAAAATCACATCGCCGAGCAGCCAGGACAATGGCAGTAAAAGCCATTGAGCGCCGAAGGAGTATCCGAGGCCCACGGCCGCAGTCACCACGAAGCCGCTATTGGCTGTGGCTCCCGCGCTGAGTCCAACCAGCCACCGATTCAGGCGCTGCTCCGATAATGTGGCAGAGGCCACCTGTTTCGAATCGCGCCTGCCTAGGATGGCAACCGCGAAGGTCCCCAGCAGCATTATCGCGAAAACGATGATTGAAATGTCCACGCCGTTCTTGGTCCAAGATCAAGAATGCTATTTCGATACGGGAATTGATAGGGAAACAAGCGGAAAGTTACTGAGAGCACCTGGAACGAGCTCTGGGCTTACGCAAATGCGCCGATGCGCTCGTTCGCGAGGGACAGGTCCTCAAAAGTCGGCTTATCGGCAGTGATGGACCCGAACATCAGGATTTAATTGGATGGGCTGAGGGGTTTGCTTAGGGTTCTGAACGCGAGTGTCGTCGCGTACACGGGTTTTCTGTTTTTCGGTGGGAGGGGCGTCGATGTTTCACTCCGGCTGCACAACGCTGTCACTCAACCCCACAACGAACCCGTCTGTGGACGCCCGATCGCTGTGCTTAGAGAGCGCCCATGGGGCTTCCACTCCAGCGACGAAGATCTGTCGCTGGGTGCCTGAAAGAACCCCGGCATACAACTCGGCGTCGGCATGCGACTCGGCGGTGATGCTCGGGAGAACATTGCTGCGGTTTCCGCCGCTTGCAGCGAAGCTGAGGGGGGCGTCCCAATACCGACGTTGCCGGTGGACGGTTATGGATAAGTTATCGTCTGCGCGTTGGCTCTTGTTGCGAAGATTGCGATATAAAACAACGATCCCATTACTCGCTTTTGATTCACTTTCCTATCCTTTCCAGTCCGACTGGATTTTGGCGAGGCGCTGGCGAGTTACATCTGCTTTCGCACATGGTCCAACGCAACGGTATTTCCACGAAACACAAAAATCAAGTGTTAGGCTTAGCATCGAATTGTTGTGCATTCGGTGCGTCGCGTCAAGAGTAAACGGCTTTTTTCTTCTGTATTGATTCAAGGTAACCATTGCTATTGAAGAGTTAGTTATCAGTTATCGAGTAAGAAAAATGGTTACCCCGAAGGGCGGGCGGACAGTTATTGGTTTTTACCTCTGTCGTCAAGGTACGGCGTCAAATTGAGCCCGAATGTAACAGGTACGCAAGTGATTATTGGACGGTAAGCTGTTGATTATGCAGTGAGGAGTCGATTTTGGACCCGTTGCGGCGAATAGGCGTGATGAGGATCACTTCCGCAATTCCTCATAATGAGGATCATCAACGCGATCGTTCTTCGATTCTTCCGAGCGAACTGCCGTTTCCTCTCTTTGGAAGGACCTCGCATGGAGATTTGAGTCGATCAGCCTTACAGTTTCGCCTGTCCGCGAAGGTCTTTCACCTGGTTTGCTCAGTACCGAGTGGCCATGTCCTACGTTGGCATCAACATCGGCGCACTGACGGTCAAGGTGGTTTCGGTCCAGTCCCATGTCAAAAATGCCAAAGTGACAGCCCACCAGGGGCGCCCCCTGGAAGTGCTTGAGCAGTTGCTCGCGCAGCCGGAGTTCGCGGGGGCTGAGCATTTCGGCGTATCCGGCCATCTGGGGCACATTTCGGAATTTGCCGCCATCCAACGAGCCTTGTGCGAAGTGGGGGGCGAGTTTGATGCGGTAGCTTCGCTGGGCGGCGAGTCATTTCTGGTCTATGCGCTTATAGATGGAAGAGTCACGAATGTGCTATCGCACAACAAGTGCGCGGCCGGCAGCGGCGAATTCTTTGTGCAACTGATTGGCCGCATGGGACTCGACATTGATGCGGCAATTCAACTCTCGGCTTCGGGGAAGGTTGTACCGCTGGCTTCACGCTGCACGGTGCATTGCAAATCCGACGTGACGCATAAGCTGAATCGCCACGAGGCTACGCCCGCGGATATCCTGACCACGCTGCACGACAGCATGGCCAGCAAAGTGGTTGCGCTGCTCGAGAAAAGCCAGAACACTCTGCGGCGCGTGTTGTTGATCGGGGGCGTGACCCGCAACGAAGCCCTGGTGCGGACACTGCGCGACAAGTTGCCCGCGACTGAACTCATCGTGCTCCCGGAGAGTCCCTGGTTCGAAGCGTGGGGGGCAGCGCTGCTCACGCGCGACAATCCACTCTACACATCCCCGCACATTGCCCATCCGCCCGTCTTCGAGACTCTCCCGCCTTTGTATCGCTACAAGGAGCAGGTGGAGGTGATGGCCGCCCCTCCACTTCGGACGGCGCCCGATGGTCCATTGGTTCTGGGAGTGGACGCGGGCTCGACGACTACCAAGGCGATCCTGCTGGATCCGGCGACGCGCGACCTTGTCGCCCGGAACTATGCGCGCACGCGCGATGATCCCGTTGCGGCGGTTTGTGAGTGCCTCAGAGCTCTGATTGATCAAGTGGGCAATCGGCCGGTAGGTCTTGTCAGCACGACAGGTTCGGCCCGGGAACTTATTGGCGCGTGGCTAGGCACTGAGCAGGTCTACAACGAGATATCGGCTCATGCCGCCGGCGCAACGCACTTTGCCCCCGACGCTGACACGATTTTTGAAATCGGCGGCCAGGATGCGAAGTATATTTATCTTTGCAATGGCGTGCCCATCGGTTATGCGATGAACAACGCCTGCTCCGCGGGCACGGGCTCTTTTCTCGAAGAGAGCGCTCAAAGCGATCTTGGGATTCATGTCTCGGATATCGCAGACATTGCGTTGACTGCGCCGGTGCCCGTGAAGTTCAAGACGACGTGCGCGGCGTTCATCAACTCCGACATCCGCATCGCCCAACAACAAGGCCAGGAGCGCGACAACATTCTTGCCGGCCTGGTGTATGCAATCGCCGAGAACTATCTGACGAAAGTCAAGGGACAGCGCCCGGTGGGGAAGAAAGTGCTTCTGCAGGGAGGGGTGGCTCTGAACCGTGCGGTTGCATACGCGTTTGCGCATCGCGTTGGGCGCCCCGTGGTGATCCCACCTAACCCTGAACTGCTGGGCGCTCTGGGCGTGGGATTGCTGGCTCTCGACCGGTCAAGCAACGTGTTGGGCAATCGCTTGAGGACGACTACCGATCTTGAAACTCTTGTGTCCGCAGAGATGAAACTCGTTGGCCGATTTGTATGCCGCGCGTGCAAGATGTGCTGCAGCATTGAGCGCTTCGAAGTTGCCGGCAGACGCTTTCCATTTGGCGGCCGGTGCAGCCTGTATGAGAACGTGTGGAAGAGAAAGACGCGCCTCGCGCCCGCGCTGGACCTGGTGGAACAGCGAGCCGCGATCATCTATGACTTTCCCAGACACACACATACAGAGCCAAGGACTGCACCGAAGACGCGTCCTTATTGGGACGTTGGACCCGCACTTGAAGCCGCCAAGTCGTTTATTGAAGAATCGTTCAGTCACCCCAATGGTGCGACAGCAGCAGTCCTGGAAAAGCGCATTGGCATTCCTCGCGCACTTACGACGCACTCTTTATTCCCTCTGTATTCGACTTTCTTCTCGGTGCTCGGAATCGAGGTTGTGTTGTCCGGCGTAGACCCGCGGGGCGACCTTAGATCGCATTCAGGCTTCTGTCTGCCGGCGCAGATTGCGCACGGCGCAATCCTGGATCTGGCACACCATGATGTGCACCTGGTTTTTCTGCCGCAGGTGGCGCGCATGCCTCAACACGACTCGGGTAAAGACTCCTACCTCTGCCCGATCACACAGGCCGGCCCTTATTTTTTAGCCAAGGCATTTCCCGATACGCAATTCCTTTCGCCGGTCCTCGACTTCACCAATGGATACGCGGCCAATGCGGCGATGACCGACATGGCCGTGCGCGATTTGGGCGTCTCGCGTGAGCTGGCCAACGAGGCCTGGGCCACGGCCATTGGCGAGCAGACGAGAGCTGACTGCGCTCTGATTGAGATCGGCCGACAGGCACTTGCCAAGGCGCTGGCAGGCGACAAGCCAGCCATTCTGCTGGCCGGGCACAGCTATAACGCTTATACGCCAGAGGCATCGCAATCCGTCGGCAAGAAGCTCTCCAGCATGGGTGTGCAAGTGATTCCCGCGGATTGCCTTATGCCGGCCGGTGCTGGACCTACGGTTTGGCATTTCGCGAATCAGATATTAAATGCGGCCGCGCTGGCAAAGCGGTATCCCAACCTCTTTCTCCTCAGCGTCAGCAATTTCAGTTGCACCATCGATGCCTTCACTCACTCCCTGCTCGCCTCCGAGCTGAAATCCAAGCCATACCTGACTCTCGAAATCGATGCCCACACCGCAGACGCCGGGGTGCAAACGCGCCTCGAGGCTTTTCTCGATATCGTGCAAAACTACCGCGCGACTCAACCGAGCCTGTCCCGGCCGTTCACTCCATGCCAACTGGTCAAAGGCGGAGTTGTGATCGCATCGAATGGCGAGCGAGTGCAGCTCACAGATCCAAGAGTCAAACTGCACTTCCTCAACTTTTCGCAGTATCATGCCGAGTCCGCAGCCATGGGCCTCGGCTGGCTCGGTTTGCATTCAGGTCCGGTAGTGCCTATGGATCGAAGCCAACTCGACCTCGGCCTGCAATTGACCTCCGGGCGCGAGTGTCTCCCTCTGCCTCTGTCCATCGGACAACTCCTCCAAATCGATCGAGATCGTGAGCCCGGAGAGATCGTTGGCTTCATCATGATGCGCGGTGGAGCGCCTTGCGTGAGCGAAGCCTACATGGACTATTTCGAACGATTCATTGTCGAACAACGGTTGGCCGACGTGTTCATGGTCAACCCCAGACCGGAAAACGAATACTTAGGATTCAATCCGTTCATTTTGATGAAGCATCTCTCCCCGGCCATACTCCTGGCGGACATCCTTGTCGAGATCGATTACGTGTTGCGCGTGGTGGGGGCATCCGGCAGCATGGAGCGGTTTCAACGGGTATGGAAAAGATTCAGGGCCAAGGCGACAAGTCTCGAAGAGTTCGATTGTGAGCTGCCGGGATTTGTAGACGATCTAGCCGCACTTCCGCGAAGCCGGGAACCAATGACCTGCCCCCGAGTTCTTGTCACGGGCGACTTCTTCGCGCGCTTCAGCCCGTTCTTCATGGATGGAGTCCGCGACCTGTACGCGGCACGGGGAATCATCCTGAAGCCCGTGGATCTGACCGACCTCTTCCTTTATGTTACCTACGATGGACTTAGGGGCACGGCAAACAACTGGGGCATGAAACCGGGAGGTTTCGCCCTGGCCAAAGCCTGTACGCGAGTGCTCGAGCCCGACGGACAACAGTATTTGCAGCAATGGTGGGGATATCAGTCCGGGCGAAAATCCGAACAACACTACCGCGAGATCTTCATGAAGACCGGACTTCTGGTATCCAGGTCGAATGATGTTGTCGCCGCGTTCGAGAAGAGCTCCAAACACATCTCGCCACAGATTTTCGGTGAGATTACCCCAACCGTAGGCAGAAGCTTGAACGCCGAATACGAGGGCTACGACGGAATCATCTTGATCGGGCCCTTCAACTGTCTCCCATTCCGAATCTCAGAGGCCATTCTCAAGCCCCTCAGCATTCAGCAGGGCATGCCCTTGCTCACTTATGAAACGGACGCCTGCGCTGTAGCGCCCACCGTGCTGAGACAAGTGGACGTGCACATTCAGCAAGTTCTCGAGCACTCCGCCAGGGATCACTGAACATTGTTTAACTATTCGCAACATCAATGACGCGGGTATCACTCTGTGCGGAAGAGTCCGGGGCAGCTTGCCAGCTCCTATTGACAGTCTATAAGAGCGATGCTACCGTCTTATAGACAGACGATAGGAGCGTTCATGCCTGCCCCTCAAACCGATCTCCTTCAAGGCACGCTTGATCTCCTGATCCTGAAGGCTCTCGCTTTCCAGGACCTGCACGGCATGGGCATCTCGCGCAGAATCGCGCAAATGACCAGTGGAACCTTCGACGTCAAAGCGGGGTCCTTGTTTCCCGCCCTGCACCGCATGGAACAGGCCGGTTGGCTTGCATCTTTCTGGGGCGAATCGGAAACCAACCGGCGCGCGAAGTTCTATGCGTTGACCAAGGCCGGCAAAAAGCACCTGCACACCGAATCGGAGCGGTGGAATCGAATATCTCTTGCTATGGCGGCAGCCTTGCGCACCACATAGGAGGCTTTGTGATCAGTCGACTCCGCGCGCTTTGGAACAATGTGTTCCGCAGAAAACAGCTTGACCGCGACCTCGATGAGGAACTCCAGGCCTATGTGGAACTGGTATCGGCCGAGAAGGCGCAGACGGGCGTGGGCCCTGAAGAGGCGCATCGCTATGCTCTTCGCCAAGCAGGAGGGATAGATCACATCGTACAGAGCGTTCGCGATGTTCGCGCTGGAGTCTGGATGGACCGGCTGGTGCAGGATGTTCGCTATGGTGTTCGAACGCTTGCGAAGAACCCGGCTTTCTCGCTCGTAGCGATCGCAACCCTGGCGCTCGGAATCGGCGCCAACACCGCGATGTTCAGCCTGCTGGATCAAGTGGTTCTGCGACTTTTACCGGTCAGTTATCCCGAGCGGCTTGTGATTGTCAGAGAGACCGGCAACCATTACGGCAACAGTTACGGCCCAAACACCATTTCCTGGCCGATGTTTGACGATTTGCGCGACAACAATCAAGTCTTCTCCGGGATGTTCTGCCGGTTCCCAGTCACGGTAGCGCTCGGCTACGCCGATCGCGCGGAGCAAATCCCCGCGGAGTTGGTCTCCGCCTCCTATTTCCCGATCCTGGGCGTGGGGACGGTATTGGGACGCACTATCGCCCCGGACGACGACGCCGAGCCCGACGGCAAGCCGGTCGTGGTGCTCAGCTACAGCTTCTGGCAAACCTACTTCAACGGCGACCGCTCCATCGTCGGCCGCACCATCGCCCTCAACAGTCACGCGATGACCGTGATCGGAGTCGCGCAGCCCGGTTTTGACGGCGTGGAAATGGGCGTCCCCGCGAAGGTTTTCGTTCCCATCATGATGAATGCGGAGATGAGGCCTCGCACGGACGGACTCAAGGACCGCCAGCGCCGCGCCTTCAGTTGGGTTACCGCGTATGGGCGCCTCAAGCCCGGCGTCAGCCGCGAGCAGGCGCAACTTTCGCTTCAACCGCTATTGCACAGCATTCTCGAATTCGAGGCACTGCAGCCCGAATTCCTGCGGATATCCACCGCCGCTGATCGACAGTTGTTTCTGCGCAATCGCGTTGAACTCTTGCCGGGCTCCGACAACGGGGTCCGTGAGTATATGCGCAGACCGCTATGGCTGCTGGTCGCGCTCACCGGAGCGGTGGTTCTTCTGGCCTGCGCCAACCTGGCGAATCTGTTGCTGGCTCGCGCCACTGCGCGCGAGCGGGAATTCGCCGTGCGCCTGGCCATCGGGGCCAGCCGGACGCGCATCGTCCGCCAACTGCTCATCGAAAGTCTGCTCCTCTCAACCGCTGGAGCAGTCATGGGCCTGGCACTGGCCTTTCTGGCTGTTCGCGTTCTGCTCCGCATCTATCTGCCTGCGGATGCGGCCGCCGAGTTTGTTGTCTCCCCTATTCCGGACGGGCGAGTGCTGGCCTTCACTATGGGAGTCATGCTGCTGACCTCGCTCGTCTTCGGACTCCTGCCCGCGATTCGCGGCTCGCGCACCGAAATTACGCTCTCACTCAAAGATAGATCCAACGCGTTTTCAGCCAGCGGCATTTCTCTGCGCCGGATGCTGGTCGGCATTCAGGTTGCGCTGTCGTTGCTGCTGCTGGTCGGCGCAGGCCTTTTCGTCCGTTCTCTGCGCAACCTCGAGAACTCGGGGCCGGGGTTCCCCACTGATCATCTTCTTACATTCACTATCGACCCTTCGCTCAACGGATACTCCGACGAACAAACCAAATCGTTCTACGAACGGCTGAACGTCAATCTGCAAACCATGCCGGGCGTTGCGTCGGTTGGATTCTCGTCCATGCCGCTTCTGAAGGGCTATGCATGGCAGAATGCGGTCCTGGGCAAGGATTTCGAAGGGGCGCCGGTCGAGGAGCAGCCGGTTCTCAGCCAGGTCGGACCTGGCTACTTCGCTACTGTGGGCATTCCCATTATCGCCGGCCGTGCCTTCACCGCACAGGACGTTGGGCCGGTCTACAGATACGCTGTCATCAATGAGAGCTTTGCCCGGCAATACTTCCCGGGCCACAACCCGATCGGGCAGCGCTTCGGGCTGGTGAACGACATGCAGCCAACCAGCCCGGACACCGAAGTAATTGGAGTGATCCCGGACAGGAAATACAGAAATCTGCGAGAGAGACCTCCGGCACAGGCCTATTTCCCGTACTTCGACGACAGCCATTTCCGTTTCATGAACATCTATCTACGCACGAGCGTTGCCCCGCGCCAGATCGAGGATGCGCTTCGCGAACGGATGCGGCAGTTCGACCCGCATGTTCCGGTCGTCGACCTCAAAACCATGGACGAACAGGTCGGATTCTCGCTGCGGACCGAGCGCCTGATCGCCAGCCTCTCCGCGGTATTCGGCGGTCTGGCCACTCTGCTCGCTGTCATCGGCCTTTATGGCGTCATGGCCTACGTTGTCGCGCGTCGAACGCGCGAAATGGGCATCCGCATCGCGCTCGGAGCCGCGCGAAGCAACGTGATTGCGATGGTCATGCGCGAAGTGTTCATTCTTATCGGAGCCGGCCTGGCCGCCGGGTTCTTGCTGGCGCTGGCCCTCGCCGATCTGATCCGCAGCCAACTCTTCGGATTGAATGCGCGCGATCCATTCACATTCATTGGCGCAGCAATCGTTCTTGCGTTGGCCGCGGGATCGGCCGGCTTTATTCCCGCTTTGCGCGCGAGCACTGTGGATCCGACAACCGCGCTGCGGCAGGAATGATCGGGCTCGAGATGGGCGTTGCCCCGGCCTCGGGAGTCTTTAGTTGTTACGAAAATCGCCAATGCACTCATCGAGTCCCCGATTAGTAATTAGAAGCCGCCCTATCAGCAGTGATGAAGTCCGACGATCTGGCATTGAGGTGGGCTGCGGGGTTTGGTTGGGGTTCTGAACGCGACTGTCGTCGCGTACACGAGCTTTCTGTTTCGGGTGGGAGGGGCGCCGATGTTTCACTCCAGCTACGCAAAGATGTCGCTCAACCCCACAAAGGACCCGGTAAAGCGCAAGAAATGGGGCACGCTCGGTGTTTCGGGGCCGGGAGAAAGACGGACCTACGGCATCGGAGTGGGGAGAAAGACGGCGCGTCACTTTTTTACATCAACGATGTAAGAGTTCCCTCTCTCTGGGGGCTTTTCGGCGTGGGTTGGGTGGCACATCCCGAGTTTTGAAGGACTTACGATTTGGAGCGCTGCATGCACTGAGAACAGGAAGCACATCTCAAAGAAAATCAGTCGAGGTAGCCGGGCCGCCAGTATCCGCAGGTTTTCTTCTCGTTCCAACAAGCTTTCAGATGAGCGCTTTCTGAATTCATGGGGTTTTTGGAGTACATCGACAGGTGGCTTTCATTCCTCCCCAGCGACCAGGACCTGTCCGCGGAACCCCCGAGAGGAAGAAAAGCCGCTTGAGCCGGTGCTTTTGCTTTTGGTCTAAGCAATTCCGAAAACGCCAAACCGGCAGGTGAAACTTCGCATCAAACATTGCAGCGGGGTTTTCGCCGCGAGACAAGAAGATCGCAGGGACCGCTCGATTAGGACACTGACATGCGGGGATGGCCTCACCCCCGCATGACTTTTTCCCTGGATTCACCCTCGAAACGGCAGCGCCTGAGTGCCCTCACGTCTCACATCCGCATTTCCCCGGCCCGTTCCTCTGGTTGGACAGGACGTTTGTTGATTGATAGAAATTCGCGGCCGCAACCTGAAGGAGAAGAGCTTGCGTTGGAATCGAATACAACTGGTCGCTTTGCTCCTGGTGGGAATCACGCTGGTTTCCGCGGTATCGACCTATTTTGATGTGCTGGCGCATAAGCACACGCTGCGATCGGACCTGGTGCGACGGACGCAATGGTTCGGCGCGGGGCTGCAGCCGCAGATTGAACAACAGTTTGTGACGGGGAACAGGGTTGACTGGAGCGGATTGCTGAAGCAGTTGCGCCAGCATCCAGATGAACCGAGCCTGACGGTTCTGGACAACGCGGGGAATGTGCTGGCATCGGACGGAGATACGCCTGCATGGGACGGGCAGCCCGGTAGTCTGATCAAGCGGACGCTGACTACGGGAAAGGAAGTGGGCGCGTTTGTGAGAATGGCGCCGGCGAGGACCGGCTCCAGCGGCAAGCAACGCGCGCAAGACGGGGGCGCGCAGAACGGGGCATCGAGCAGGCTGTGGTACGAAGATGCGATGCCGCTTCATGCGGGAAGCCAAATTGCCGGCGCGCTGCTGATGACGGCCGATGCCGAGTATATCCATGCGGAAGGGATTGACGTTTGGCAGCGGAGTTTTCTGCGCATCGCGGTGATCGTGTTGCTGGTGGTGGTGGTGATGTTCCTGACGGTTCGCTGGTTTGTTGAGCAACCGGTGACGCGTGCAGTGGAGTGGTTGCAGCGGTTGCGACACGGGGAAGCCAACGTGGAAGAAGGCGCAGGGGAGTTCGACTACCTGGCGCCGCTGGCACGAGAGGTTACTTCACTGGCGGAGAATTTGGCCCAGGCGCGGGTGGCCGCGGAAACGGAAGCGCGGCTCCGCGACCAGGGGGAAAACATGTGGACGGCGGACCGGCTTGCGGTGCATGCGCGGGATCGTTTGGGGAATGGGAAGTTGTTTGTGGTTTCAAACCGCGAGCCGTACATGCATATGCGGATCAAAGGAAAGACCGAGTGCGTTGTTCCGCCAAGCGGGCTGGTGACGGCGATTGAGCCGATATTGCGAGCGTGCGACGGCACGTGGATTGCGCATGGAAGCGGGAACGACGATAGCTCGTTTGTGGATGAGCACGATCGGTTGCGGGTGCCTCCCGATGAACGGCGATATACGCTGCGCCGGGTGTGGTTGAGTCCTGAAGAGGAAAATGGCTATTACGAAGGGTTTTCAAACGAAGGGCTGTGGCCGCTGTGCCATATTGCACACACGCGGCCGATCTTCAGGGCGAGTGACTGGAGCGAGTATCAAAGCGTGAATGCGAAGTTTGCCGAGGTGCTGCTGGAAGAGATACGGGGCACGGAACATCCGGTGATCTTCTTGCAGGATTATCATTTTGCGCTGTTGCCGCGGATGATCAAGAATGCGCGGCCGGACGCACGGGTGGCGATTTTCTGGCATATTCCGTGGCCGAATCCGGAGGCGTTCAGCATATGCCCGTGGCAGACGGAATTGGTGAACGGACTGCTTGGCGCGGATGTAATCGGTTTTCATCTTCAGTCGCATTGCAATAACTTCCTAGACACGGTGGATCGAACGCTGGAGGCACGAACGGATTGGGAACACTTCAGTATCCGGCGCAACGGGCACTTGTCGTCTGTGCGCCCTTACCCGATCAGCGTGGCGTGGAGGGATGTCGATCTGCTGAAACGCGACGATGATGACGGTATGGCTCCGGGGAGCAGCGGCAGAATGGCAAAGCTTCAACTTGCAGAAAGCCATGCGCGGAAAAAGGAACCGGGACTCATGGTTTACGAGAGCGGTTTGAGTGCGGAGCCGAGCCCGGTACACCGCGAGCTCAGGATTGAAGGCATGCAGCTTGTGCTTGGCGTGGACCGGATGGATTACACCAAGGGCATTGTGGAGCGACTGCTAGCGATTGAACAACTGCTGGATGAGCAGCCGTGGTATCGCGAACAGATTGTGTTCGTGCAGATTGCGTCGCCCAGCCGCACAGGGATTTCAACGTACGAGGATTTGCGGGTGCAGGTGGAAGAGACTGTGGACCGCATCAACCGGGCGTTTCAAACGACGCTTTGGAAACCTGTGATTTTGATCCAGCGTCAATGCAGCCATGAGGAAGTGGAGCGCTATTATCGGGCGGCGGAGGTTTGCCTGGTGACCAGCCTGCACGACGGAATGAACCTGGTTGCAAAAGAGTATGTTGCCGCGCGGAACGATTGCGACGGAGTGCTGGTGCTGAGCAGATTTGCGGGAGCTTCGCAGGAGTTGCGGGATGCACTGCTGGTGAATCCGTACGACGTGGCGCAGGTGCGGGACGCGATTGCAAGCGCGCTGAAGATGACGCCGGAAGAGCGGCGGCTGCGCATGAAGCGCATGAGGCAACAGGTGAAAGAGCACAACGTGTATCGCTGGGCGTCGAACATTCTGACCGATGTTTGCGCGGTGCGGATCGAGGACGAGGTACTGGCGGCTAGCTTGAACAGGCCGCAGAGGAAACGGGCGTGAGGGGCAGCCGATAAGGGTTAGATGGGGGTCTGAAGGTCGCGCCGAGGCTAAAGCCCACGCTTATTTTATAGATCTATTGGCACGCCTGAAGTCGCGCCCCTTCGCACATCTACGTCGTGACCCCTCGCATATCTACGTCGATCCCAATTACAAAGCTAAGGATGCGGGAGTGCGCGTCTTCCTTGCCGGCGTGCCGGGCACTTACAATCACATGGCCGCAGATAAACGCAGAAGATGGGGGACGAATGGGAGCGACACGGAGAGAGTTTCTTTGGGGAACGCTGGGAGTGGCGGTTGCCGGAAAGCTGAACCCGGCGGCGATGGCGGAGAACGGGTTGGGTGTGGAGGCGCTTGGAGATGCTAAGGCGGATGCGGCTTATGGGTCGGGAAGCTTTGGCACCTGGATGGAAGATGAGTTCGGCCTTCCGGCGTTTCGTTATACGGCGAACCAGACTACGGACCCGCATGCTGAGACACCGGTGCGGCCGGGAATTCTCGGGCCCAGAGAACATATCCACCAGGTGGGGAACGACCGGATCATCGCGCTGGCCTCGAACTATGGGCATGTGCGGGTTCGACAGGACGAGGGATGCCCGAAGATTTTGAACGATGTTGACCCGGAGAGGAGCCAGTTTGGGGGCGGGCTGGGGTATCTTACGGATGGCAAAGAGACGCTGAGTACCTATTACGACGGGAGCGATGCAGGGTTCGAGCGCGTGTTCGGCGTGGGCTACTTTCGCAAGCGGGTTGCGGGGCCGAGCTACACGGTGGACCAGGTGATATGGGCTCCGTTCGGGGACGATCCGGTGCTGGTGTCGCAGGCGACGGTGACGAATGAAACAGACGCTCCGGCGACGGTGCGCTGGGTGGAGTATTGGGGATGTGAGCCGCAGCAGTTGTCGTTTCGATCATTCATTGAATCGATGTTTCAGGGCGTGGCTCCTTCGCAGGTGCGGCGAGAGTTTGGGCGGCTGTTTGAACCGACGGTGACGCGGCTCGATGGAATGAGGGGGATGAGGGATTCGAAACGCTTTACCGGGCGGCCGGGGGCGGATGAGGCTGCGTGGGAGAGGGCGAAGGGTACTTTGGGGAGGATGCCGAATGGGTTCATTTCTCCCATTGGGGAGTTGAGGCCGGGGACGGATTTTGAGTTGCTGGATATGCCGCAGACGTTTCTGGTGAGCCTGGACGGACCGGCGACGGGGATGATGTCGGACGCGCAGTTATTTTTTGGAGCGGGCGGGATCGCGCATCCAAGCGGATTAAACAGGGGACCGGGCGGTAGCGCTGACTTCACACAAATAGGGTTTCTGCTGGAGCGGACGATTGAGCTGCGCCCGCGGGAAAAGCGAACGGTTAGTTTTCTGTATGGGTATCTTCCGGAGGGCTTCGAACTGCGGGCGCTGATTGCGAAGTACACGGATGCGCAGGCTGGGGGATTGAAGAAGTCGAGCGAGGAGTGGAAGAGGCGGGGGATGCGGTTCGATGTGCCTGCGGAGCCGTGGATCAAGCGCGAGTCGACGTGGAACCACTACTACCTGAGAAGCAGCCAGACGTTTGATGACTACTTTGGCGAACATATTCTGAACCAGAATGGGTTTTACCAGTACACGATGGGATTTCAGGGAGCGGCGCGTGATCCGCTGCAGCATTGTTTGCCGTTTTTGTTCAGCGATGCGGAGATTGTGCGGAGCATTCTGCGCTACACGCTGAAGGAAGTGCGGGACGATGGGTCGGTTCCGTATGGGATTGTGGGGCACGGAGTGGTGGCGCCGATGATCTCAGACAAGGCGAGCGACTTGCCGCTGTGGCTGCTGTGGACGGCGAGCGAGTATGTGCTGGCGACGCGGGATGTGGGCTTTCTGGATGAGCGGATTCCGGCTCGGTTTTCTGCGATGGCCGGGCGGACGGAGAGCGTGCGCAAGTTGCTGGAACGCTGCTATCGGCACCAGGTGGACCATGTGGGCGTGGGCGAGCATGGCATTGTGCGCATGCTTGCAGACGACTGGAACGATGGGCTGCTTGCGACATGGGCACAATCGGCCATGAAGGAGAGCATTGATAAGGGCGAAAGCGTACTGAATGCGGCCATGTCGGCGTGGGTGTTCGACGAGTATGCGCGGATGCTGAAGTATGCAGGAGACGGTTCAGGCGTGAGCGATGAAGCAACGAAGAGCGCGGCGCGGGACCGGGTGGCGGCGCGGGCGCAATGGAATGGGAGATGGCTGAAGCGAGCGTGGCTGGGACCGAAACTGGGCTGGCTGGGAGACGAGACGCTTTGGATTGAGCCGCAACCGTGGGCCATTCTAGGGGGCGTGACGTCGGCAGAGCAGAGCCGCGAGTTGATGAAGAATGTGAATGAGCTGCTACGGCGCGGGCCGCTGGGCGCGACGCAGATGAGCGATGGGCCGGACATGCGATCAGGAGGATCGAGTGTGGGTACGCTGGAGCGGGGCGCGATTTGGCCTTCGCTGAATCAGACGCTGGTTTGGGCGCTGGCGGGGATGGACAAGGAGATGGCGTGGGATGAGTGGAAGAAGAACACGCTGGCGCGGCATGCGGCGACCTATCCGAACTTGTGGTATGGAGTTTGGAGCGGGAATGACTCGTATAACTCAACGCTGAACAAGAATCCGGGAGGAGCGGCGAACGAGCAGTACTTTCCGGGGACGGATTTCCCGGTGCTGAATGTGCATGCGCATGCTTGCTATTTGTACTCGGCCACGAAGCTGCTGGGGATTGAGTTTACGGAGGCTGGGGTGAAGATGAGGCCGGCGTTGCCGGTGGGGGCGTACCGGTTCGATTCACCGCTACTGGGGTTGGTTAAGACGGCGGCGGGACGGTATGAGGGATGGTATGATCCGTCGCGGGCGGGAAGTTGGACTTTGGAGATTGTGCTGCCGGAGGGCGAGGCGGCGGGGTTCCGGCACGCTGAAGTGAATGAGACGCGGTCGGCAGTGAAGCGGTTGGGGGACGGCACGATTGTATTGAAGGGAACGAGCAAGGTGGGCGAACCGCTGCGATGGGCTCTGGGGTAGATTCCCAAGGCAATACGTTGGATTCGGCGGTACAATTGCAGACCAAACGCGTCTCAAGGGCGGGGGTGTGCCATGCGAGTTGCTTTTGCCGCGCTGTTTCTTTGTGCCGGGGCTCCCATGTTCTGCCAGACATCGGGGCAGATGCCTGCGGGGCCGAGTGAAACCGGGAAAAAATCACCTGATGTGTTTACGCCTCAAAGTGAGATCAGCAAGGGACCGACAACGTGGCATTTTACGCTGGATGGACTGCTGACCGTGCCGCCGGGAATAGGGCGATTGCGGATGCCTGACGCACCGGCAGACCCGAAGATGATTGTGCACCCCCCGCAAGGCAGCATTGGCGCGCAGCCGCGGGGGACGCAGGTGGCGCAGAATCTTTATCCGGGACTACAGTTTATGCCGATTGAAAAATCAACCTCTAAGATGGTGCCGATTCCGACTACATTCCCCAACATGAAGATGGAGAAGATTCCGACGACATGGTCGCAGTACAAAGCCCTGCCCGTTCAGAGCGGCAAGGTTGATACCACGCCGAAATAACACAGGGAAAGATGCCTAGGATTTGGGAGGCGGGACTTTCTTGCCGGCCTTGCGGGCCTCTGAGAGGCCGATGGCGATGGCCTGCTTGCGGTCGGTGACCTTTTTGCCGCTGCGGCCGCTCTTGAGCTTCCCTTCCTTCATGGCCTTCATCTCGCGCTCAACACTTTTTCCGGCGGCCGGGGAGTACTTGCGCGTGGAGCTTTTCTTCGCGGCGTGCTTGGTTGCTGTGGGCATGGTGTTCCCTCCTCGACCGTCTGATGGTGCTGTGCACAAGAGTGGTTGCATTGTGCGCGCTTAGAGCGTGTCGAGTTGAGCAAGCAGGGATGCGCGGGTTGGCTCGTCGATGAAGGCGGCGCGGAGGGCTTCGCGGTTGCAGGCTTGGAACTCGTCGGCTGTCCAGTGGAAATGGTCGCGGAGACTGGCGTATTCCTTCTCGAGCGTGATGTTGGTGATGGTGCGGGTGTCGGTGCTGATGCTGATCGGAACGTTGGCGCGGTAGAGGCGATCGATGGGGTGGTCGGCGTAAGTGATAACGGTGCGGGTCTGCACATTGCTGGTGGGACAAACTTCTAGATGGATGCGTTCGCGGCTTAGGTGCTGGACGAGCGTGGGGTCTTCAATGCTGCGGACGCCGTGGCCGATGCGTGTGGGCTGAAAGGCTTCGAGGGTATCCCAGACACTGGCTGGGCCTGCGGCTTCTCCGGCGTGGGCGGTGCGGCTTAGGCCATTGTCCTGCGCGTAGCGGAAGGCGGCGATATGGGCGTCGATGGGAAAGCCGGCTTCGTCTCCGGCGATGTCGAGGGCTGCGACGCGGGTGCCTTGGAATTGATGGACTAGATGGGCAGTCTGCAGGCTCTGTTCCTGAGTGAAGTGGCGAAGGGTGCAGAGGATCAGGCGGGCTTCAATGCCCGTGGCCTTGATGCATTGCTCGGTGGCGCGATCGACGGTGGCAACTACGGCTTCAGGGGTGAGGCCGTTGAGGAGATGGAGAAGTGGGGCGAAGCGGAGTTCGGCGTAGATGACACGGTCGCGGGTTAGTTGCTCGAAGACGTCTTCGGTGACGATGCGAAGTGCGTCTTCAGTCTGCATGAGCTGGAAGCCGCGGGGGGCGCGGGTGAGGAAGTCGGCGAGGCTGGCGCATTGGTTGGGGGCTACGAACTCTGTGTCATATTCGGAGCGGGAGATGGATGGCGCGAGTTGCGAAACGGCGGCGTAGCTTAGGGAGCAGTCGAGGTGGAGATGGAGTTCGACTTTGGGGAGTTGTGGCATTGGATGATCGATTACCTCGCCTTCTTTATCTCAATGAAATCTGTGTGCCGGATTAACTTGTATTTGCCGTCACTGAATCGGTAAATTTCTGTCCAGTTCTCCGACTTAACTGGGTTATCAAAGTTCTGCCTGCCTCGGCCTCTGGAGATGACTTCTAAGTCGTAGTAGTCATCACTGCCGCCATTTTGTCGATCAGTGGCAATGAACTTAAAGGCGGCTGACGACCTGTAGGGCACCTGCTTATTTAATTTGTCTGTCGGATCGTAGGCTCCGTCATTGTCCTGTTCGTCCTGGATCCTCCACGACTCCTTGACCGTGTCCCCGACGGGCAAAAGAAGCCTGCTGAAAGACCACGCATACCCCTGAGCCAGATCGTCCTCATATAGCAATAGACCGTGCTTCTCCGGTCCGACTTCAACCATGTCAACTCCCGGAGGATTGCCCCACTCCCCATAGAATCCTGCTGTCGAATTGGCGCTCTGCAATGTCCATTGCTCTCCCTGCCATTTGAAAACCGCGACTCCGATTGCCGGTGCGCACATATGGCAATCAAATCCATTCGGAAGGTCGGCCGGCTCGGCGCTCGCAACAATATAGGCCTTCTCAGACTTGTCTTCCAGAACCTCCGCCATCAACAGGACTGTGATCGAGACGGTGACATTATGTTTGTCGCAGGGCCATCCGTTGTCTGAAGTGGCCGTGCAGACCCACCGCGCTGTCTTCTTGGCTGGATCGTAGTTGTGGAAGAGCTGCCCGAGTGCTTTGTTCCTGGGCAAAGGCTCCTGCGCCGATAGCGCATTGATGGCGAGCAGACACGTAAAGATATAGCTCAACGTTTTCATTCGAACAACCATTGCCTACGGGGTTTCTGTGAGGGCTTCAGTGGCTTTGGACATTTTGGCGGTGCGCTCGATTTTGTCCCAGTTGAAAGGTTTGCCATCAATGGCGCGCTTGAGCGTCTTGAAAAGGACGATGGAGAAGACCTGCCGGTACGCAAAACGCTGCAGCCAGATGTGGAAGAGAAGCCAGCGATCGCCTTTATTGGCTGGGTGACGGCGCTCAAGCGAGAAGGCCAGCGACGAGGTGACGAAGTCGAGTAACAGGAAACCGAGGAAGAAGACGAGCAGCTTTTCGAAGCTGGCAGAGGATGCTGAACCGGGGTGGTAAAAGCGGTTGACGAAGAAGGTGATGATGCCGGTGAGGAACATGAGGTCGATGAAGGGCGAGACCAGCGGCAGGAACATTTGGAAGATGAGGATGTTGGGCAGAGCGAAGAGGCCCATCGCCTTGTTACGGATGAATGCGGCGCGATGCTTCCAGATGGCCTGCAGGGTGCCGAATGACCAGCGGAAACGCTGACGCATGAGTCCGCGGGCATCGATGGGGGCTTCAGTGAAGGCGAGTGAGCGGTCTTCGTAGTCGACGCGCAGGCCTTGCTCGAGGATGTTCATGGTGAGGTCGGCATCTTCAGCAACGGTGTTGAGGGGATAGCCGCCAGCGGCTTTGACGGGGGCGGTGCGCCATGCGCCGATGGCTCCGGGCACAACCGTGACGACGTGGAATAGATCGAGGGCGCGGCGCTCAAAGTTTTGGCTGGTGATGTATTCGAGGGCCTGCCAGCGGGTCCATAGATTGACGCGGTTGCCGACCTTGGCGTTGCCGGCCATGGCGCCGATACGGGGATCTTCAAAATGCGGAATGAGCTTGGAGATGGCGTCGGCGGCAATGACCGTGTCGGCATCGATGCCTACGTAGATTTCTTCTTCGAGGCGGCTGAGCGCGTAGTTGAGGGCGGCGGCTTTGCCTCCGTTGGGCTTGGTGAGTACCTGGACGCGGCCGGCAGCGATCTCCGCGGCGTAGGCATCGCGCGCGACATCGAAGGTGCGGTCGCTGGAGCCGTCGTCAATGACGATGATGTGGAGATTCGGGTAGTCGGAGTTGAGGACGGAACGGATGGTGCGGACGATGACGGTCTCTTCGTTGTATGCAGGAATGAGGACGGCGACGCGCGGGATGTAGCCGGGCGAGCCGTTGGTGCGCGGCTTGCGAAGGCGATCAATGACGGCGAAGATTCCGATGACGATGAGGCGCGCGCTCATGAGGATGTCGCCGAGGAAGAAGACCGCGGCGATGAAGTTGCCGATGAACTGGACGCCTGAGAAGGCGAGCGAATCAGGGACGGCGCGGAGGAATTGCCAGAAGGTGAGCGGGGGCATGACTTCGGCGGTGGTTTTGCCCATGAGCTCGGATACGGGGACGAAGGTATAGCCCTTGGCGCGGAGCGTATCGATGAGGACGGGGAGAGCGGCGACGGTGGCGGAACGGTCGCCGCCGCCGTCGTGCATGAGGATGACGGAGCCGCGGAACTGCGGCTTGGACTTCATGATCTGCAACTGGGAGAGAACGGACTGGGTGATATCAGCGGGGGATTTGTGGGGATGCTCGTCCCAGTCGTCGGTGTCGATTTTGCTGCCGATGATGATGTAGCCGTCGTTCTGGATGGGGACGACGGGCGCGGCCTGATCGTCGGTTTCGGGCTCTTCGTCGATGTCGTAGGGAGGACGGAAGTAGAGCGGCTGAACGTTGAGCTTGCTGGCGAATAAGCGCTGGGTGAGCTTGACCTGCAGGTCGAGCTGCTGGGGCGATATTTCGGCGATGTCGGGATGGGTGTAAGTGTGGTTGCCGATCTCATTGCCTTCGCGCGCAATGCGCTGCATGAGGCCGATGTTCTCAGCGGCCTCCGCGCCGATGAGGAAGAACGTGCCCTTGACGTTCTTCTTTTTCAGGATGTCGAGAATCTTCGGGGTCCACTTCGGGTCGGGGCCGTCGTCGAAGGAGATGGCGACCTGATTGGGGTGGTAGCCGTAGTACTGGACGGTGTAGGTGCGGGGATAGACATCCATGTGCTCATCGATAATGAGCTGTTTCTTGGGGTCCCTTTCATCGGTGTCGACGCTCACGGTGCGCCTGCCGGGCAGGGGCAGGCTGGTGACGCGCATGATGTCGCCTTCGCCCTCGATGTCGACGTCATGGCCGGGCTGCACGGAGCCAAGAGCCTGGAGTGAGTCAGGATTGCTGGGCTTGTCCCAGACGTTCCACAGGGAGCTGTCTTCCGAGCCGAGACGCCAGAGGGCAAACGTGGAAAGACCGAGCTGGCGAGCGCCGCGCAGCTCGTTGAGGATGGTGACGCCATCGAGGAACCAGACAACGTGGCGCTGGTTTGAGTCTTCGTCGATGTACTCGAAATGGGGATTGAGGGTGTCGTAATCGAGGTTGAGGTCGGCGTCGGCGTCGGAGGCGCGGCCCCAGGTGTCAGAGACGGAGAGGTCTTCAGTATTGATGACTTCGGGTTTGGCGGTCGGCTTGTGGCTGCCTTTCTTCGGGGGCTCGGGTGTGGAGAGGGTCCAGTCATAGCCGTAGTTGCCGACGGCGCAGATGAGCTTCTCCTTGGGCACGATCTTGAGCACACGGGCGAGGTTGCCGAGGAACCAATCCTGACTGGCAATGGGGCCGGGATCGCTGGTGACCTGGTGCTGGTCGTAATTCATGAGGATAATGCCGTCAGAGTTGTCGGCAATCTGCTTGAGGTCGGCGTCGGAGGTGGCGACGGCGGTGTTGACCCAGAGGCGCAGTTTGTGGGCGCGCAGATCCGCATCGAGTTCATGAATGAAGCTCAGGTAGGCGGGGTCGGCATCGTCAGGAAGGCTTTCAAAGTCGAGCGAGAGGCCGCGATAGATTGGATATGTAGTGAAGAAGCGGAGAATCTGGGCACGCAGGAGAGCGCGATTTATTGGGCTTTTGAGGAGATTGCCGACACCGCCATCCCAGCTTTGAGTATTGGCATTGAAGTTATTTAGATGGGGGAAGATTTCTGTGTCTTCCTTTGAATCCTGAATGACGTGCTTGATGCGGTCGAGGTCATCGGGGTCGTGGACGGTGGATCCGTCAACGATGGGATACTCGCGGTGGCTGTCGTTGTGGATGCCGAGCAGCGTGGGACGGGCCGCGTCGACATGGAGCCACTCGGGAAAGAGGATGTCGATCTGGTGCACGTGCTGTCTGAAGGAGGAGTAGCTGGCCTCGTCGTAGGGGACGTAATAGGCGGCGCGCAAACCTTCGCCGGAGTTGAGAGGGATTTCAGAGGGCTTGCGTTCGGTTTTGCGGCGTGCGGGACGGACCTTGGTGCCGCGCAGGGCGACGCTGCGGTCGGGAAGGGCCTTGAAGTTGTGCTTCGGGGTGGGAAGCAGGAGCTCCGGCAAACGCTGAAAGCGAAGGACGTTGAAGATGAATCCAGCCAGAACCAGAGTGAAGACGACGGCGGCGATGTCGAGGATGCGGCGAAGACGTTTCCATCGTTTGCGCTGCGGGTCGAAGAATATCTGTTTATCCGGCATATAGGTACTCTTCTATTCTACTTGGGACGAAAACTGCGATGAACGGCTAGGCTAGAGAGTACGCGTCACAGTATGCATCGTATGAAAGCTACCTCAGCGAGTCAATCAACCGGAATGGGCAGATTGTGGGCCCGCTGGTGGCCGGGTGCGCTGGCACTGGCCAGCGGCGCAGTGCTGCGGGTTTGGATGCTGAAGGCGATTCCGCAGGTGGCCGGAGACACGCTGATCTATGGCGGACTGGCGAAGAACATGCTGCTGCATGGGCAGTATGCGATCACGGATGGCAGCGGCGTGCTGCATTCGACGTTGATCCGGTTGCCGGGTTACCCGCTGTTTCTCGCCGCTTGCTTCAAGCTGTTCGGAATGGAGAATTACGACGCGGCTGCGTATGTGCAGATTGCGATGGAGCTTGCGGGATGCCTGCTGCTGGCGGGGTTTGCGGGGGAGATTGCGCCGGTTGGGATGAAGCGCAGCGCTGCGCTGGCAACATTATGGCTGGCGGCCATTTGCCCTTTTACGGCGTCGTATGCAGTTGCGCCGCTGACGGAGACGCCGACGCTGTTTGCGACTGCGCTGGCGCTGTGGTCGATGGCGCGGTTCCATAAGCGGCCGACATGGGGCAGCGCGATGGCGTTCACGTTTGCGGTTTGCTTTGCGGCGATGCTGCGGCCGGATGGGGCGCTGGTGGGAGTGGCGCTGGCGCCGGGGTTGGTTTGGGGCGTGGGTCGCAAGCGTGCCTCGGGGGATGCGGGGGATAAATCCCCGGTCAACCAGCCCATATCTAGATTGAATGCCAGGGATGAATCCCTTGCCTACCAGCGCGGGACGGTTTCGTGGATCAGGTTGGCGAGGATGGGAGCGGTTTGCGTGCTGCTGGCGATGATTCCGTTTGGGGTGTGGACGGCGCGGAACTGGCGAACGTTTCACGTGTTTGAGCCACTGGCGCCGCGGTACGCGAATGATCCTGGCGAGGATATTTATCCGGGCTGGCAGCGCTGGGTGAAGACGTGGTGCCTGGATTTTGTATCGACCTACGACATTTACTGGAATTTGCCGGGAGGGCCGTTCGACCTGAACAAACTGCCGGCGCGGGCGTTTGACTCGCCTGCGCAGTATGCGGAGACAGAAGCGCTGAAGAAGGCATACGACGACAATGGACAGGACTTTTCGCTGAGTATCGATGACGGGTTTGCGCGGCTGGCGGAGGAACGGGTGAAGGCGCATCCACTGCGGTATTACGTGTGGCTGCCGCTGGGCCGGATGGCGGATATGTGGCTGCGGCCGCGGGTGGAGAACTTGAACATCGACCTGGACTGGTGGGTGTATGCGCATCACAACGCGGAGACGCGGTTCAGTTGGGAGTATGCGGGCTTGAACGCGCTGTATCTGCTGTTGGGGTTGGTGGGGCTGTGTTTGCGGCCGAGGTTCTGGCCGTGGATGCTGGCTTACATGGTGTTGCGGAGCGCACTGTTGATGACGATCGAGGCGCCGGAGGCGCGGTATACGCTGGAATGCTTTCCGATGGTGTTTGTGCTGGGGGGAGTGGCGGTGGCGAGATCGACCAAGATCATAAAAAGCCCTAAAAATCATAAATAGGTGGAGCTATCCCACCTTAGCGGCAAAAAACAAAGACGCCGCGAAGGTGGGGCACCCATTCTCTCTGAGACGGCAAGAGTGAGTTAGCGGCTGACGTAGGTGGGATTGGGATCGGTTTTGAAGGTGAAGGCGTCAGAGGGCAGAGACTGATTGACCTTGATGTTGGAGTAGGTGCAGGTGCGGGACGTGCCCTGGCCTTCGTCGAAGATTTGTTTGATACTGATGCCCTTGTCCACGTCCATCCAGACGGTAGCTTTGGGTACATTCTTGCGGATGGCTGGGTCTTTGGGCACCAGTTCGAGCTTCTCGGTCTTGATTCCACTGATGGTTTCCGGGCCGAGATATTTGATGTCCCACTTCTCGGCGAGATCTTTGCCGCTGGCGCCGAAGCCGAGCTCAAACCAGCTTTCGTACTGGGCGAATTTGCTGAGCGTGGTGACCTGGTTGGTGAGCTTTTCATAGAGCTGCACCTTACCGCCGGAATAGACGTAGACCTTGGGAGAGGGCTGGCCGTTGTCCTGTGCGATGTGGGCGGCCATCTGGAAGGCTGTGCCTTTGCGCTGGTAATAGACGACACCCTTCTGGGTGTCGGTGTCGGGCACGGGATATTGAGATACGACATCGATCTGGACATCGGCGGAGGTAGAGCGGAAGTTTTTCGCCGCTTCGTCGAGGCGGTGGAGGACGCTGGTCAGATCATCCTGTGGAGCGGCGGATGCGCGGTGGGAGGGCTGCAGGATGAGAGCAATTGAGAGTAGAACGAACTTTATTTGCTTAGACATAAAATTCCTTTCTTTTGGATGCACTATCGCCGAAGGAAGGAACAAGACTCTGCTAGCGGTGGGCCCAGATTTTCCAGGCGGCGTTTCCCTGGGCGTCGGTTACGGTTTCCCAGTGTTCGACGAATACGGCATCGCCGGTGACGGGCTCGATGGCCTTGCGAAGAACTTTTTTGACGACGGCATCGTCGGCGCCCGTGGGAATATTCACGTCAACGGCCAGCACAGTAAGGATGACGCCATGATCGTCGTTGCCGACAACCTGGATGGGATGAGAGGGTCCGCCGTTGGGGGAAGGCTTGTCGCCATAGTTCCAGAAGAACGGGGTTGCGCCAATGAAGAGCAGGATGAGCGTAACCATGATGTCGTAGTGGAAGCTGCCGCGGGGGTAGGTCCAGTAGAAGTAGCTGAGGAGGACTTCCTTGACGGTGCGGCGGGACTTTGGTGCGAGTACGGCTTGGTTCGAGGGTTCCATTAAACTTCCTTCACTATTCTTTCGATGCCGCCCATATAGGTTTGGAGCGCTTGCGGAACGAGCACGGATCCGTCGGGCTGCTGGTAGTTTTCAAGGATGGCGAGCCAGGTGCGGCCGACGGCGAGACCTGAGCCATTGAGGGTGTGGACGAACTCGGGCTTGGTTTTGGCGTTCTTGCTCTTGTCTGGAGCGGGCCGGTAGCGGATGTTGGCCCGGCGGGCCTGAAAGGCTTCGAAGTTAGAGCAGGAGGAGATTTCGCGGTAGAGCTGCTGACCGGGTAGCCAGACTTCGAGGTCGAAGGTTTTGGCGGAGGAGAAACCGGTGTCGGCGGTGCAGAGGAGCACGCGGCGATAAGGCAGCGCGAGGGCTTCAAGGATTTCTTCGGCGTCGCGGGTGAGGCGCTCGTGTTCGGCGTCGGAGTCTTCCGGGCGGACGAACTTGACCAGCTCGACCTTTTGAAACTGGTGCTGACGGATGATGCCGCGGGTGTCGCGGCCGGCTGCTCCGGCTTCAGCGCGGAAGCAGGGAGTGTAGGCGGTGAGCGAGATGGGCAGACGGGCTTCGTCGAGGATTTCGTCGCGGTAAAGGTTGGTGACGGGGACCTCGGCGGTGGGGATGAGCCAGTGGTCGTTGTCTTTGAATTCGCCGCGGGCGACGGCTTCGGCGTCAGTGTCGGAGCAGCGGAAGAGGTCTTCAGCGAACTTGGGCAACTGGCCGGTGCCGAAAAGAGATTTGCTGTTGACCATGAAGGGCGGCAGGACTTCCTTGTAGCCATGCTTCTGGGTGTGGAAGTCGAGCATGAAGCTGATGAGGGCGCGCTCAAGACGTGCGCCTGCGCCGAAGTAGACGGCGAAGCGTGCGCCGGAAAGCTTGGCGGCGCGTTCGAGGTCGAGGATGCCGAGGGCTTCGCCGATTTCCCAGTGAGGCTTGGGGGTAAAGCTCCAATCGCGCTTGGGCGCTTCAGCTAGATGGGTCTTGACGACGACGTTGTCGGCTTCAGATTTGCCGGTAGGGACTTCGTCGCGGGTGAGGTTGGGGATGCGGGCGATGGAGACACGAAGCTGCTCGTCGAGAGATGCGGCGGTCTGGTCGAGTTGATCAAGTTGGTCCTTGAGGGAGCGGGTTTCGTCCTGGATGGCCGCGGCCTTTTCGTGCTCGCCCGCTTTCTTGAGCGCGCCGACTTGCTGGCTCAGCTCATTGCGGCGAGCCTTGGCCTGCTCGGAAAGGGTGATGGCTTCGCGGCGGGAATGATCGAGAGCGCGAAAATCTCCCAGGAGCACAGAGGGATCGGCGCCGCGGGCACGCAGCTTTTCTTCTACAAATTCAAGGTTGGAGCGGACGAATCCCAGGTCGAGCATGGCTCCTTTAGTTTACCCGACCACCTGCGGCCAGCTGCAGAGGGCGAAAAGCCGGCGGACGGGCCGCCTGCTCTTGCCGGTGTTCAAACCCTGGCTAGCAGTTGACCATTACGGTGGAGCAGCCCGGTCTGACCGGCTTCCATTGCACCAGGAAGTTGGTGACGGCGGAGGACTCCATCCGGCGCATGGCTTCAAACTCGCCGCCTTTCTGGCTGTAGAGCAGCGTGCCTTTGTCGCTGAGGACTGCCAGTGCGGGAACGCCTTTTTGCAGCGGAACATTGTATTTCTCGGCGATGTCCTGATTCTCGTCCATGTGACCAATGTTGATATGGACGAGGACGAAGTTGGCGTCGAGAATGGGCAGGTTCGCGGGATCGTGGAAGTAGAGATCGAGGACCTGGCAGTCGCCGCACCAGTTGCCGCCAAAGTCGATGAGGACCCGCTTGTGGCTGGCCGCGGCAGTTTTCAGAGCGGCGGCCAGATCGGCCTTGGCCTGCGAAGGGTCAGGATAGATTTCGCGTCCAGCAGAGTTGGCCGTGCCGGCGGAAACGGCCAGTAAGGCGGCCAGCCCGAGCAATTTGATGGTCTTCACTGGGGAACTCTCCAATTTCAAGTGTGCCACAAAGGTTCGTGGCGTTCCACTTTCACAGGCTGCTTCCTCGGCGTTAGCATTTACTCTTAAATGTGGCTTGATGACAAACCATAGTGAGTTGCGCAAACGCCTTGAATCGATCTCATACCCTGACCTGGGAGCGATGATGGAGGGGTATGCGCGGGCCGCGGTGGACCTGGCCCAGCGCGATTTCGGTCATAAGCTGGACTTCGGTTCCGAGTCGATCGACGAGCTCGACGAAATCCTGGTGCAAGTGGGAGAAAGCCCGGAGCTGGATCTCGACTTTGAAGTGAGACTCTGGGGCGCCTACCTGGGCGAGGTGCTGCGCAAGCGATACGCGGCGGGTTGGGAGATGACGCAGTATCCGGGCGGTGCGGTAGCTGTGCCGGCGGTTGACGTGCGCGGATCGAGGCTGTTCCCCCTGATGAAGGTGTATCGCAGGCTCACCACGGGCGAAGAAGAAGACCTGCGCGCCTTCTTCAGCATGGTGACGGAGCGGCTGGGGAAGCCTGCGCAGGTGAATTAGAGCAGGGACCAGGTAGCAGGATATTAACCTGGACTGGGACACGATGGACTGCAAAGACGGCACTGCGCGGGTAAATCCAAGAGCGTTCGCCGGATGTACTCCAGACGCGAGGCCCTGGTTTTTGATGTGACGGATGCCGCTCGCGGCAATACGGCTGTGTGCGACAATACTGTGTGTGAAGGCGCGCCGGGCAAGAGTGGGGCGCGGAGGGGAAAACGATGGGCGATCTACTTCAACCGTGGCACCTGATTGTGCTGGGAGTCGTTGCATTTCTGTTGTTTGGCGCGAAACGGCTGCCAGAGCTGGGCAAAGGTTTGGGCGAGGGCTTGAAGGGCTTCAAGGAAGGCATCAAGGGCGTGAGCGATCCGCCGCCTCCTCCGCCGCCAACGGTGCAACACAACGTGACTCCGCCACCGGCGCCGCCGGCTGCCGCGCCCGCGGAACCGCAGATTATCCGCAAAGACTAGCAGTTTCATAGTGATCCGTTGCCTGGCCTATCGGTCAGGTTCGAGCAAAGTGGATGGAGTCCATGGAATTGAAAGGCCTGTGCCCGCGCACAGGCCTTTGTGCGTTTGGCCGGAGCGTCTAGACGCTGAGTAACGCCACGGCGGCCAGGGCCAGAGCAATTCCCGTGAACTGGCGAGCCGTGGGCCATTCCCGCAGTACGAACGCTGCCAGCAGGATGGTTCCGGCGGGATACATGGAGCCCACGATCGCGGCCACATCGAGCCGGCCGACCCGGGTGGCCTGGATATAAAAGAGATTGCCCAGTGTGTCGAGCGCTCCAGCCACGATGCCGGTGAGCCAGAATCCGCGCCACGGCGCTTTGGGCGGCATGACGGCCAGAACAATCACCAGCGCCAGGACGCCGGCTGCGCGGGCAGAGGTCATGATCCAGAGAATGCCTCCGCCGCTGGCCATTTTGAAGTGAATCAGTTGCGTGCCGAAGCCAATGCCGGCAAGGGCGCCGAGGAGAAGCGCCGCGCGGGGTGTGGTGGCGCGCAAAGTGGGATCGGTTGAAGTTGCCGGCGCGGGCGTGTGGGTAATGAGCCAGATGGCGATCAGACCGATTGCCAGCCCCGCGGCAGTGCGCGCCGAGGGCAGTCCCTCGTGGACGAGGGAAAAAAGCACGGGAACCAGCGCGGTAAGCAGACCGGTAAGAGCCGCAGTCAATCCCATGGCCCCCATGGCCAGCGCGCGATAAAAAATGGCCAGCGCGAGCGAACCCTCAAATCCGCCCACCGCGACATAAAGCAGGGGGGCAGAGCCGGGCATCGCTACCTGCATAGCGCGACAAAGTGCTAGCAGCAGGAGTAATGAGAAGATGTGGCCTGAGGCGACTACAAGGAGGGCTGGGGAGCGGCGTGCGCCGACTCCGCCGACGAAGTCCGAACCGCCCCAGGAGGTAGCTGAGAGGAGTCCAAAGCCGGCTGCGCTTCCCGAACCGGTCACTAGCTAGTGAGCATCCTGAGCGGAGGGGTAGTAGCCGGTTTTGGCAATGACTTCGAGGCCGGGACGTTCGACGCGGACATCGATCTTGCGGAACTTGCTGTCGATGAAGGGCTCATGGCTGTTATAGCCCAGCGTGTACTGGTTGCGCGCTTCCTCGGCAATCTTCTGGTAGCTCTTCTCGATCCCGTTGGTGCTCAATTCCGAATCGAGCGTGCCGCCGGTGGCGAGGGTGTATTTGGACAGGATATTGTCGTACATGGTGAAGGGTAAGTGAAGGCGGCTGATGGTTCCCTCCCCCCACATGGCCGAGGCACCAACTGCAGTGCCATAAACGGCGATCTTGTTGGTCTCGAGATAACGCAGGACTTCCTTGAAAGTGGCCTTGCTGCCGTATTCCTTGCCGTCGGAGATGACGTAGATGATGCGGCGGCGACCCTTGGGGCGTGTCGACAGTTGCTTGGCGGCGGCGAGGATAGCGTCGTTGAGGGTGTGAATCTCCTTGGGAATGACGCCGACGGAGCCTGCGGGACCGGCTGAGAATCCAGGCTGGATGGTGGGGTCGGCGCAGTTTCCGTTGACGTGAATCGGGCAGCCATACATAGGGCCGACATTATTCGGGACCATCATTTCTGTGCCCGCTGTTTTGGCCGCTTCAAGGATGAACGGGACCCGGGCGGTCTGACCGCCGGTAAAGCCGTGTGACCGGTCTTGCGGCCCGTTGCTGTAGGAGATGACAGCGACTTCGTCATACGGGGTGAGCGCGCCCTGAATGGCATCAAGAGACGCATTGACTTTTGCCATCACATCGGAGGTCAAGCTCTGATCCACAACAAAAACAATGGAGAGCGGGGCGGGGTCGACCGTGAAAAGTGTCAACGGCTCGCGGGAGTTGTTCTCGTACACCTTGAAATCGCGATAGGTGAGACCGGCAACCAGATGTCCCTTCGGGTCCTTCACCGTCACGGGAACTTCGACGAAATTCACATTGACTACGAGGTGGGTGAGGGCTTCCATGCCCTCGCCCGGTGCCGGTAACTGTGGGGGAGTGGGTTGAGCCTCATCCTTAGTTTCGCTGGAAGGAGCCCGGCTGGAAGGTGCGTTGGGGTCGGCTTGATCCGGTGTTGCCGAGGAAGAAGCGGAGGAGGAAGTACCTCCGGCCGGCTCCGTTCCACTTCCATGGCCGGGAGTAATGGGCGCGCCGCCGGGGCCGGTCAACGGCGGGGGAGCCTGGGGAGTAGGGGCATCGGGGACGGAGGACTGCTGCTGGGCGAGAGCCGCCTGAGTCAAATTCGAGCCGAGAGTCAGCAGCGCGGCCAGCGCAAATGCCTTTAAACCAAGCGTCACAGGTACTTCTCCAGTAGTCAGTGATCGGCGGTCAGCAATCGATTCAAGAACCGACTGTCTGCCCCAAAACGCCAACGAATCCGCCTTCGGTACGATCTCAGTATCCCACTTTTACGATGCCGTTGTAAGGCATTCAGGAGGCGGCAACTGACAACTGGCGACTGACGATCAACGAAGGCAACACTTCATCCGTCAGACTATCAGACGCGGCAGACCAACGGAGGTTGCCCGGCAGCCGGGAAACACTTCAGGTATGCTTTCCTCGAGGTCCGGAATTCGTCTATATGATCAGGATGCGCTCGCGATTGGGAATTTGTGGAATGATGGTGTGCCTGTCGGCATTTGCCGCGGCAGGATGGGCCCAGCTCGCCCCGTCGCCGGACGCGCCCCCGGTGAGCAATGCGCCTGCGCAACCTGAGGACGATCAGCCGGCAGCCACCTTCAAACTGAACGTGAACCTGGTGGACCTGTTCTTTACGGTCAAGGACAAGCAGGGCAACCTTGTTCCCCACCTGACCAAAAACGACTGCACGATTACGGAAGACAAGGTGCCGCAGACGCTGAAGAGCTTTGTGGCGGAGACGCAGCAGCCGCTGACGCTGGGGATTCTGCTGGACACTTCGGGCAGCCAGGAGCGCGTGTTGCCGCTTGAGCAGCAGGTGGCAGGCGAGTTTCTTTCTCGCGTCCTGCGGCAAAAGGATGAGGCATTTGCGCTTTCATTCGACGTGAATGTTGACCTGCTGCAGGACTACACCAACAGCGCACACATGCTTTCTCGAGCGCTGAACAAGGCGGAGATCAACACCGCGGGCGGCAATGGCGGAGGGATTCCCGGCGCCGGCGGTGGGACGATTCCGACGCAAGGAGGCCCCAAGGGCACGGTTCTGTACGACGCGGTGGTTCTGGCAGCGGGCCAGAAGATGAACCAGGAGGCCGGGCGCAAGGCAATGATCCTGCTGACCGACGGCGGGGACGAGGGCAGCGATCACAAGATTACAGACGCCATTGCGGCGGCGCAAAAATCCAACGTGCTGGTCTACGTAATTCTAATAGCCGACCGGGCCTTTAACTACGGTTTCTATGGCTATAGCGGCTACTCGACCATGAAGAGATTGACCGAGGAGACGGGCGGCCGGCTGATTGACGTAGGCAACAACGGGCCCAAGCTGGAAGCAGCCTTTCAGCAGATTGAAGACGAACTACGCACCCAGTACGTGGCCACCTATACCCCCAGCAACACCAAGCTGGACGGCACATTCCGCCATATTGGCGTGCAATGCAATGGCGAAGGCATGAAGGTGCAGGTGCGCAAGGGTTACTTTGCACCCACGCCAGAGCAATAGGCGCATCCATAACCAGCTTGCATCCCCCACCTCTGAACCGAATAAAACTTATACAATTTGCGCAGAATTTTCGGGTTCGAAACCGCGCCGGAGAAAAGATGGATCTCTGCGTGCAACTGTTTGTTTTGTCTTTTTGAATGAATAGCTTAAATAAACTCTTTGCAAAACTCACCTGGCATTAGGTTGCAGAAATCCCGATTGCAGGATGTGGATGTGTGCCGCATGAACAGGGAAAGGGCTTCCTCTTGCGAATGAAAGCATCCAAACGTAGACATGTGGAGGATTTTTGGTATGAACACAGGTAAACGATTTCTGATTACGACCGTGGCCGTTGGAAGCATCGTTCTGCTCGGGCAGCAAGCGAAAGTCGAGGCCCAGAGCAATGACCCGGCTTCGTCGAGCGCCGCCACATCCGTCCAGGCAAAGACTGCCGCGCCCGTCGAAATGAAGAAGGTTGATGGCGAGCTCGTCGGAAAGCTCGATTCGAAATCGGCGAAGACCGGCGACAGCGTCGCGGTGAAGACCACCGAGTCCGTGAAGATGGCGACGGGTACTGAAATTCCCAAAGGCTCGAAGTTGATTGGCACGGTGACAGCCGTAGAGCCGCACAGTGCGGACAATGCGAATGCGCAGATGGCCATCCGGTTTGACCATGCGGAACTGAAAGGCGGTCAGACTGTGCCAATCCAGTCGGTCATCCAGTCGGTCACATCCTCGTCAAGCGATGCGGCGGACAACCCGGCGGACAATGCACCGGTGGTCAGGGACACGCCGATGGGCGGCGCATCGAGCGGCTCAAACATGTCAAGTTCGCGTCCCAGCGGGCCAGCAGGCAGTGGCGCAGCGGATCAGTCGATCAACGGAATGGGAGCAGGCCAGAGCTCTGCGACCGGAACCAATAACGCGGCTGGAGCCGTCGTCGGCAAACTGGGAAACCAGCCGATTCGAACCACAGGGGTTCCCGGGGTTCTCCTCGCAAGCAATACGCCTAGCGGCGCATCAAAGCTGTCGGGCGTGTTCGTAGCCGCTAACAGCGATGTGAAGTTAAGCGGCGGAACGCAGGTTGTGCTTGAAGTGGCGCCTGCGGCGGCTCAGTAAGTAAGGCCGCTCATGCGGGTGTGACGGAATAGGGCACAACATGTCCAGTATTGAGACACACAGCTACACAGACACATTCGAAGGTAATCTGGCGTGCGCAGTTCGGCATGGATAATATCGGCGTAAGGGCAGAAAACATTAGGCCGTTCTCGAAAATATTTTCGGCCAGCAAATGCTTCTGCTCCCCCGGAGACCGCCATGATGACCAGCTGCACTGCGCAGGAAGGCTTCGAAATCAGCCCCCGCTTTCGACGCTCCATCGAGGAGCGCATCGAACGACTCGAACGCGACGCTGCGCACGACGAATCCCAGGTCGAGCTCCTGGGTGACGGCGACCATATCCGCAGGCAAATGCGGCTGGTCGCCATGCAGCGATTTGAAGCGCTACGCATGCGGCTGTTCCTGGACCGTGCAAGAATGCGTCTTCCACGCCCCATGATTGCGCTTTAAGGGATGTGCGGGCATCCCGCGGGATGCGGCAAAGACTTGAAAGGCCGCTGCCCATGCGCGCGGGTGGCGGCTTTTTCTTTTCAATAGAAGGTTTGGAGCACCGGGTGGGAATTGAACCCACGTATACAGGTTTTGCAGACCTGCGCGTTAGCCGCTTCGCCACCGGTGCTTTAAAATCAGTGGTCAACAACTTAGAACTTCGAACTCGGAACTACGAATTAGAACTGAAAAACCCACTGCGCCTTGGGCGAGTGGGTCACTAGGTTTCCGATTCTTTCTTCTCGAATCTAGCCCAGCGAACACGCCCGCACTGCGCAGCAGCTCTGACAGCAGCAGCAACAGATTGCGTAGGTGAACCGATAGGCCATCGAATCCTTCTTCCGCCAGCGAGACTAAAACTCGGGCAACGCAGCGGATATCCGTAGAGTAGGGGGAGTTGAGCGGGTTGTCAAGCTGCGTATCCCATTAGACAAACGAGTTACTCCATGCGGCGAGTTCGCCTAACGAGTGAAGATCATCTGCGGGGAGAGGTTCGCGGGATTGCGGCGGTCTGCTCGGATGGCTTTCACCGGCTTCAAGGAAGGCTTCGAAGATGACGGGAAAGAGAGATTCCCGGTCCTCGAGTTTTTGATTCCGCGCACGGAGAAAGTTGAAGCGAAAGCAAGAGCAGGTCTCCAACTGAGCGAGAAACGCGGGAGAAAAGAACTGGTGCGCATTGGCAACGGCCATCAGGATGAGCGAGCGCCAACTCATGCGCAAAAGGTGTTTGAGGCAGGATGTGCCGTGGGGCAGCCGGTCCATGCGATCAGCGACCATGTGGCTGAAGTGGAGCAGTTGCATAACCAGGTCGTCCAAGGCCAGGCCGTTCGCCGCCGCAAGGGTGAACAGCGTGACTGAGCCATGGTCCATGTCCTCTTGCACATCCTGCAAGTCGTCGCCTATCTGCAGCAGGACGCCCCAATCAAAAGAGAAGCTTGCTTCTTCCTGAGTGAGCCAAGGTTGCGCGAGACATGCGTCGGCAAGAACGGATGTTCCTCCTTTGGCGCAAGTGATGCGCAAAACTTCAGAGGCATCGAGCGGCTGACGGAGATCGCCGCTTTGCTTGAGCTGTGCGATGCTGTCTTGCTGAGCCTGATGGATTGCCAAGAGAGATTCAAAAACCTGCGGATACCGGTCGCGGGAATATTGCTCCTCAATGAGCTGAACAAGCGCCCAGATGGCGGCCTCGCGAGGATTCTGAGCGGAGAGGAGTTGGCCGCACAAACGAAGACGGAAGCGTTCACTGAACTGAAGTTTGTCTTCAGAGCAAAGGCCAGGCTGGTCGAGGAAGTTATCGCTGTACGGATAGAGCAGGCTGTAAGCCAGGATTGAAGGAGTGAGTTCCATGGGCTGGCCAAGCAGCGCCTGCATGCCGCCGCAGGTCCAGGCGTTGCGGCAACCCTGGATGGTATCGGCCATGCTGAGGGTTGGATCGAAGGCGCGAGTCCATTGCGCAAGGCGGGTGCCTATTGGCAGAAAGCTATTGGTAAGCAGGTGCGTGGCATCGCCTTCAAGTCCAAGGGCCGTAGCTGCAAAGCCCGGAAAAAGGCCGACAATGCGCTCTTGCATGCGAAGTCGTGCGGCCCGCGTGCGCGGCGCCCGGCGGGCTTCACGCTTTACGGCACGCAAGCCGTTGTCATACCCTTTCTCGTGCTTGCACTGTTCATGTGTGGGAAAGCGCGGTAAAGCGGGAAGGGTGCGAAGCGCGCAGCCGTTCCATAGTTCGCTGCTCCGTGCCGTCTGTGCTTCAACCCATGGCCAACTGTAGATCTCTCGCATCGTGTCAAGATACGAAAAGGCGCGCAGCCGGGTTCCATGTGCTGAATGCAACGAGTTCTGCCCCCATACAGGGCGCCATGCTGCCACTCGGCACAGGCCTGAGCTGACAGTCCGCACGAAGTCACAGAGTGCGGGGTATTTCCTATCTTCAAAGCTCGTCGATGGAGACCAGGGCAGATGCGAGTGAAATGACACCGGATTCGCCCTTCTCCTGGCAAAACTTCTCGGTCGCGCTGGCATCGATAGGTCTTGAGAAAAAATATCCTTGAACGTAATCGCAGCCTAGCTCGCGCAATGCAACTAGCTGCTGTTCCGTTTCCACCCCTTCTGCGATGACCTCTAGTTTAAGGGAGTGAGCCAGTTCTGAAATGGCTTTCACTATGTCCAGACTGCCGTTTCCGGCGGCCATCTCGCAGATGAAAGAACGATCGATCTTGAGAATGTCGAAGGGAAGTCTCTGCAGGTAGCTCAGGGACGAGTATCCCGTTCCAAAGTCATCTATTTCCAACCGGATGTTCATGGCCTTGAGGCGGTCCAGTGTGGCCAGCGTCTGTTGGGCATTTCCCATGATTGAGCTTTCGGTCATTTCCAGGGCCAGGGATTCGGGATTTAGTCCGGAATCGGCCAGAGCGGATTCTACCTCCTCAACAAGGCGGGAATCACACAATTGTCGAGCGGAGACATTCACACTGACCGTAAGCGAGCGAAAGGGGGGAAAAGCCCTTTGCCATTCCGCCATCTGCCGGCAAGACTCACGCAGAACCCATCGGCCGAGGAGAACAATGATCTCGCTTTCTTCTGCGACAGGAATGAACTCACCCGGGGGAATAAGCCCTCGTTGAGGGTGGTTCCAGCGAACCAGTGCCTCGAAACCAAGAATGTTGTTATCACTTGGCGATACGATCGGCTGGTAATACACAACGAGTTGCTGCTCCTCAATGGCTTTGCGCAAGCCGTTCTCGACCTCGAAGCGGGTGACAACCCTTTCGCGCATCGTCTTGTTGAAGAACTCGGAGCGTGCTCTGCCGTTCGTCTTGGCACGATACATGGCGGTGTTGGCATTGCGAAGGATTTCTTCGGCTGTGTTGCCGGAAGAACTGAGGGCAATCCCGATGCTGGCGGAGACAAACATACTGCGGCCCTCGAATTCAAATGACTCGTTAAGTTTTTCGAGGATTCGCTCCGCGACAATAGATGCCTCGGATTCGTGCAGGATATGGCCGAGAAAGACGGCGAACTCGTCTCCGCCAATGCGCGCCACGATTGATTGTGCAGGGGCACCCGAACGTGAACCGCCGCGGATGCTGGTGCGCAAACGCCCTGCTACATCAATGAGCAACTCATCGCCGGCCAAATGCCCAAGACTGTCGTTGACCATTTTGAATTGATCCAGGTCAACGAAGAGGACTGCGAAACGGGAGTCTTGTTGGCGGGCGATTTCGATCGCGGATTCAAGCAGATCGATGAAGTACATCCGGTTGGGAAGATGGGTAAGCGTATCGGCAATCTTGCTTTCGGTAATGTCTGTCTGTGAACCGGCCATGCGAAGAGCCTGGCCGGAATGGTCACGGACTGCAATACCCCGGCTTAGGGCCCAGATATAGCCAGCGGATTGGTGGCGTATACGATACTCACTCACGAACTCCGAAGTCTTTCCCTCGCGATGTGCGGCAATCGCGGCGCGAACCTGTTCCCGGTCGTCGGCATGAATGTGACTGAACCATTGTTCAGGGTCGCACCAGGTTTCGCTCGCCGGGTAGCCAAGCATATGGTTCCAGCGGGGAGAGAAGTAGATTTCGTTGGTAGCGAGATTCCAGTCCCAGAGGCCGTCGTTCGCGCCCCGGGCGGCGACAGCGTAGCGCTCCTCACTCTCTTTCAGGGAAATGAGCGCCTTGTTGAGCGCCGATTCGCGGGATTGAATACGGGAGAGCATCTCATTGAAGGAAGTGACGAGAAGACCTGTTTCTCCGCCGGCCCGAATTTGAGCGCGGATCGAGTAATCCTTCTCGATGGAAATGTGACGGGCGACTGTTGCCAGTTCCACCAGCGGATTCCCGATGGAACCTGCGAGATACAAAGAGGCCAGAAATGTAATAAGGACGGAAAGAACAAAGACGAGAGCTGCAATCTTTGCGTATTCAAGCAATCGCGAACGGAAGTCGCGGAGATCGAAAACGAGGGCAATGGAGCCAGTGCGTTCTCCATTGAGAACGACCCCGCGGAAAAGAGCGAGGAACTCGCCATCGAAGTATTCTCCATCGCAGCGTCTCCCGGAAAGAGCAAGACCGGCGGGGCTGCCGGACCTTCGATACTCCGCGAAGATGTTCCCCCGACTATCGTACAGGCGGGCGACAAGGACATGCGGTTCCGTGGTCAACGCTCCAAGCATCTCTTCGGCGGTTTTCTTGTCATCGAAGGCGAGCGAAGCGGCAGTATTTGCGCCGAGGGTATCGGCGAGAGCGGTGAGCTCACGCACGGCACTGGCGCGGTAGCTCTGGCGCTCATAGATGGCGAAGCCGAATGAAGCGAGCAAGACTGCCAATGCGCTGGTGGTGAGAATCAGGAGAGCCAGATTGATTCGAATGGAGAAGTCCCGGACGCTCATGGCTCTACCTCTCCTGTTCCATGCCGCCGCTTCGAGTCACCGAGGTGGCGAGAAGTAAAAGCCGGGAGCTTATTTTGAGATGGACAGATTCGGCAGCTGCGCTGTTGATGTCAAAGCGAATCCTATCCTGATCAAGGCGGAAACGAATGATCCCGCCGGAGCTCAAGAAGTCATCCGCTTCTCCGACTGTGAGAACCGGCACGCTTCGTAGAGTCGAGAGAGAGAGGCCCTTGCCATCGTTCTTTTGAATAAAGAGCAGGTTGCAGCCGCGACCGGCCTGGGACAGATGAACATGTCGAACGCGAACGGTTCGCGCCCCGATCTGCTTTCCCTGAATTGTGTTTTCCAATTCGTCGTAGAACGCGTCGTCTTCCAGGGTGCACAGCACAAGCGGGCTGCTGTTGCCGTCAAAAGCATCAGCAGGCCACTCCACCAACTGCGCGAAGTGAAATAGGAACGCTGCCTTCACCCGATATTCATCACTCGCCGGCTGTGACCAGACCTTCCCTGAGGGCGCCAAGCGAAACACCACTACGAACAGCAGGACCGACCGGAGCGCAATCAGGCTCACCCACGCGTGCGGGCGCAACCTGGAGTGCGCCTTGCTCACCGTCTGGCCCGTGTTCGCATTGGTTTCAGAGTTCAATACTGTTTCTCCGTCTGAGCTTACGAACAAACCTGGCGAGGGCACTGCGTTCGCTTATTTGCCGCATTTGCTTCCTTGCAGGCCTTAGAAAACATACGTAATCCTTCCGAATATGTTGCGCGGACTCAGCGTCTGGATCGCTCCATTTCCGCCCGTGTATTCCGCTACGCGAGGGGAGAGCAGGTTTCGTCCGCCGAAGTCTATGCGGGTGTAATCCCCCACATGCCATTGCAGATTGCTGTCCACGCGGCAGTACGATGGCAGGGCGGGTGCGGTATTTCCCCCAAGGCCCGAGGGCATCGGTCCGGTATATTGCGCCAGTACATTGAAGTCCAGGTTCTTCCTGAGCGCGTAGGACGAACGCACTCCGTAGTGGTTCGTTGGCGTACCGGTATTGAACCCGACTGCCGTACTAGTGTCGTTGCTCTGTGAGTTGGCGCGCATCTCCATCTTCAGCCACGAATACGAGGCAGTCATCTTCCATCCCGGAACTACATTCCAACTTGCCGCGACCTCTGCGCCGAAGCTCTTGCCAAATAGATTGTTGGCCCATTGTGCCGGATACTCCGTATATCCCAAGTGTGCTACCGGCGCAAGATTCTCGTTGGTCTCAACATCGTTGTAATTGTTTACAAATCCTGTCGTATCGAGGGACATGCGCTTCAGTTGCAGGCGATAACCACTCTCATACGCAAGCAAATGCTCGTCTTTATATTTCGGATTTCCGACCAGGGTATCCAGATCGATCCCGTCCGTGCCCAAACTTGCGCTCTCGGGGCGATACATAGATGTGTTAAGTATGTTCGGAATCTTGACTGCTTTCGATGCGGAGATCCACACCGCATCCTTCTCGCTGGGTCTCCAGTTCAAACGCAGGCTCGGCTGAAAATCAAAACCTGTGAACCGGTTGTGCTCGGTCTTACCTCCTGCGGTAAGAACAAGCTTCCTCGGAACCAGCGCAATCTCGTCCTGAATGAACGCGCTGTACAGCGGGTAGTCCTGGTGTGAAGGAGTGATCGTCAAAAATGGCGTGGCCGGAGCATAAAACCGCGAATAGCGGTACCCGGCCCCTCCCATAAGGTCCTGCCTTGATCCAACATGGAAGTGGTGCTGTACGTCCACATCTATCGTTTCCAGGTTATCTGGCCGTTCCGTTGCATCGCGATCCTCGTTTGCATAGTAGATCTGCACCTGGGTTTGCTGCCCGTCGACATAACTATGCGTCCAGCGCCCCATAACGTATCCACCAGACACGGAGTTTACCCCCGCAACCGTTTCTGCAAACGGGGCAACCAAAATGGGCACGTTCAACGGTTCGCCAAAGGCACCGAAGAAGATGTTGCCTTCAATCATGAGCGCATCGTGTTCCCGCAATTTCAAGTCCGAACGAAATCCGCCATGAAGCAGATGCCAGGCGTCTCCGGCCCAATGCCCCGTTGCATCTTGATTCCCAAATGAATCTGCGTACTTTGAAAAGACGCGGTAGGTACCGAGTTTTCCAACCTGGCCTCCGTAGCGTGCCACGATTGAAACAGGGATATCGCTGGACGAAAGCTCGCGAAGCAGCACACCTTGTGTCGCTTGCGAAGATCGCGTAATGATATTCACTGTGCCATCGACCGCATTTGTTCCCCACAGCGATCCGCCCGGCCCGCGAATCACTTCAATCCGGTCGACGTCATCCATACTAAGGCTGATGCTGTCCCAGTAGATTCCGCCGAAGATCGGTGAATACAGGCTTCTGCCGTCTATCATCACCAGCATCTTGTTGCTGAAGCGCTCGTCAAATCCGCGAATCCCCACGTCAAACACACTTGCGTTAATCCGGTTCACATCCATTCCCGGCACCAGTCGCAACGCGTCAGGAATATTGCGGACGCCGGCAGAGCGAATCTCCTCGCGGGTCACCACGTACACCGCGGCGGGAGTATCGAGCACCTGCTCCTCTTTCTTGCTCACCGAACTGATTTTGGTCTTCATCAGATCTTCGATGCTCTTCTCAGTGAGGTCTGGGGTCTGCTGAGAGCGAGCGGGAAGACCAGGGAAGGCAAAGATGGCAGCCCCGGCCAGTACCCAAGTCCATCTTGCGACGCGCTTGGAACAAATAATGTTCAAAAGAGAATTGGGCAGCTTCAGGAAGGCAGGATATCGAAACAAATCTACTTGCATGTTCGCACACCTACCTTTATGTTCCGGGAGCCGGCCCCGTTTGTGTATGGCAGGAAAGTGGTTGCCCAATAACCCTATTGGGGTCACTTGCTGCCAAAGAACCTTATCGGCGCATGTGAGCAATCAGTACAGAGCCTTCGCAATATTCTCATCGATGCTCCGGTAGGCCAACTCTGCCCTTGGATCGCTACTGTGGCGAATTCATTGAGTTCCCAACGGAAGATATACCGTTTTCACATCAAGACGGTTGTGATCCGAGTCACATGCAACTGACCTGTTGCAGGGCAATAGTGGAGTAAATCGACACAATGCCGCAGCATCTTTTCTTTTCCGCTGAATACTGGGCTTGATCCGCCGATACTGTAATCGAAAGTCCAGATCCGCAGCGGTAGCGGAAGAGCCGGATTACCTGACTGCAAGATATTCGCGCCGGGCACCCGGCCGGGGACGACGGCTGAAGGCGAGTGCGAAGAGGCTGCAAGCTTGAGTTGGAGACTGGTTTGATTGTGCAAGCCTCGGGAGCATTGTTTGGGCTTGCATGTCTCCCAAAGTTTGAGACGATTCCTGCTTACTTTTGAATGCCGCCGACGAAGCTCTCGACGCCGTCAAGCGGGCCCGAGGCGATAGCGTTTAGCATGGGGATGCTCGAATCCAATCCCGGGATTGCTTAGGTATGCAGACACGGGCGGAACAGCGCCGGTTGGACTACGGCTGTTTGACAGCGGAAGGCTCCTGGTGGTGGCCAACTCGAACCGGTTCGATACGGGCACGGCGAATGCGACTGTGCTTTCCGGTTCCGGTTCCGGCCGCTGCCAGCGTGGTGCAGACGATTCCGACGGGGCTGTTTCCGCGCGAGATTACGGTCGGTAGCGATGACATGACACTCTACCTGACGAACTACGACTCCGAATCCTTTCAGGTAATCTCGACCACGGTGCAATAGTTGGCGGCGGTAGCCAAGGCGAGGTGGCCTTTATCTGGTGATCAAGTGTTCGACTACTGAATTCTCTGAATTGCGGTAGACCGAAAGCACAAAGGTGGCTTTTCCCTCAAGAAAGAGCCACCTTTCGATGCACTCAACACAACCACACGTTTTCAGAAAGTGCTCGAGAGTGTTGAGCCGAGGTGAAACGCTGGGCGCGAAACAAGCAAATCATCGATCGAGTGGACCTTATGCTGCACCAGATAGGATCGGAGTTCACTAACACCCCGGGTGCGGGAATAGGGTGTGCCTGGTTTTCGCAAATCCGGATATTACTCTCCAACTGGCAGGCTACTTCCGAGTTACCGGCTAATTGACAAGGACCTGATTCATCCGGAGCAGGGCGTACACTTTTATCTAATCCCATGAAGGCCATTGTCTTTCTCCTCGGAATCTGCTGGCTCACTTTGGCGCAGACTGCATTTGCCGCTTGCAGTCAGCCGCAGCCACGGCTTGTATGCGCTGAGTATTCGGGTTCAGAAGCGGTCGTCGAAGCAACCCTCTTGAAAGTGGACAACATGTTGGAGAACGGAAGTGACCCAAATTCCATTCTCGGCCGCTATTACACGCTGAGGTCAAACCGAGTCTACCGGGGCACTCTCGGCCACACCATCCGTGTCTACGAGGGGAACGACAGTAGCCGTGCGTCGTTCTCATGGAAGGTAGGAACGAGCTATCTGCTATTCCTATCTCAGCTATTGGAAAAGCCAAACGAGCCAGCACTCGCGATCGATGGTTGCGGCAATTCTGGCCCTGTTTCACGATCAGGGCCTGCCCTTCGTGAAATTGACAGGCTGAGCAATCAGCAACAGGGTTCGCTGATTGCTGGAAACGTGAGCAACGAAACTCTCAGCTCTCCACTCGAAGGCATTGAAGTCGTAGCGCGTGGCAACGGGAAAGCCTATCGGGCATCGACAAACAAGAAGGGAAATTTCAGAATTCAGGTCCCCCCCGGCGATTACTCACTGGTGCCCGAGGATCGGCTCACTTCATTCAAGACGTATGAAATGAGCTACGAAGACCCGAAAGAGCTCAAGATGCAGCCCGGCGCCTGCGCTCAAGTGCAGTTTCTTGGAGTCGTTCATCCCTGAGACGCACTCCGCGAGCCAGGTGATTTCCTCCACTGACGGATCCACGCCAATCCGGTGATAACTCCGGAGTGAATTACAGTTGAAGGACTCCCTTGGATTTGCACATCTCCGGGCTCATCCCGGACGGCAATGTAAGACTGTTTCCAGCAGCGTGTCCGTTCTGGAAAACGGTCGTGACTTGAGCGCTGCCACACACCAGTGAGCGATGCGTGGTCGATTAGCTCGAAAATCCATAAGTGGAAGGACACACGAGGCGACGAGATGGAATTGGATTACTTTATCGTGGATGTCTTTGCGGGGACGGCGCTCGAGGGCAATCCCCTGGCTGTAGTCATAAACTCTGTTGGGCTCACAGCGGAAAAGATGCAAGCAATTGCGCGGGAGTTCAACCTTTCTGAAACCACCTTCGTGGAAAGGCGGCCAGTTGAGTTGGAGCGGGCTGAAGGCGTGCGCGTACGCATATTTACCACGCAGGAAGAATTGCCGTTTGCCGGGCACCCGACGCTGGGGACGGCGAGCGTATTGAAGTTGCATTTCCCCGACGCTGCCGAGGGAGCTACTGTGAGACTCGCGCTGAATGTGGGTACGGTGCCGGTGCGCTTCGGCGATGCGCCAGAAGGCGTAAGCGGGCTGTTTGGCGAGATGACGCAGCGGGATGCGGAGTTTGGGGCGAAACTGGCTCCGGGTGAAGCAGCGTGGCTGGTTGGGCTGGCTGAAACGGATCTGGATACCAGGCTGCCACCACAAATTGTCTCAACGGGAACAGCGTTCGCGATTGTTGCATTGCGCTCGCATGCGGCTTTGGAGCGGCTGCAAGTGAGCCAGCGCGAGGCCACGCATTGGCTGCGGGAGCGCGGCGCAAGGTGGTTTTATGTGCTGGCCCCAACCGGTGCCACGGAGCCCGCGTGGCGAGCGCGCATGCAATTTGAGGGGGGTGAGGACCCGGCGACGGGATCCGCAGCTGGGTGCGCCATAGCGTACCTTGTTCGTCACAACGTGGTGGCTTCAGGAGAGCGGATTCTGTTGCGCCAAGGCGTGGAGATTGGCAGGCCCAGCGATCTCTACCTGTCCGCGCGCCTTGAAAGCAAAGCAGAAAACGAAGAACATGTGAAGGTCACGGATATCCACGTTGCGGGCAGCACCGTTCTTGTAGCAAAAGGCCGGCTTTTCCTGTCGTGATGCACATTCTTTCAACAGGCTTTCATCGTCGCAAGTCACGGACTGTGTTAGCACTAGCTGATTTTCAGTTGTTTCACAGGATATTCAAGCAGGGATTTCGCCTTGCTTTCTCTCTTCCCATCGGTCTCCATCCCTCGTAATCTTGGCAAGCATTGAAGCAACTTAACCGGCCCCTTCGCCGGTCTTGACCCCAGGTATTGATTGCCCTCTGTCCGCAACCGAAGGCAGAACCCTGTTGAGTCGAACCGCCGGCCGCATTCAGCATCAACGCGCCCACCCGGGCCGCGGATGATGCCATGCGGTTCGTGTTTCTCGATCAACAAGGAACGCCTCGGCTTGTAGGCGGCAGTTAACGTTTTTTCTTTTAACTCCTCAAAAGCCACAGCGGCGGCCGAGGACGACCTGTGCCTGAAAAGGCCCCAAAAACTTGAAACAAGGAGTAGTACCCCACACCATGCGGCCAAAGAAAGTGATCCTCTGCGTAGACGATAACGAACAAGAGCTTTCCGTACTCAAGTTCATGCTGGCAACCAACGGATATCGTGTTGTGTCGGCCTTGACTGGCCAGGAGGCGATCGGCATTTTTGCCGAGAACCCGGTAGACCTGGTACTCGCCGATTTTGCCATGCCGCAGATGAGCGGGTGCCAGTTGGTGGATCGGTTGAAGGAGATTGCAGCGCATGTGCCGATGGTATTGCTGGGCGATCCGCAGAAAATGGGCAACGAGATGCATGGGGCCGATGCGTTGCTGGCCAAGAAGAACTGCTCATCGCAGGAACTGCTGGAGCGGATCAAGGTGATGAGCGCGCGCAAGCGCGGCCCGCGCAAAGGCACGGTACGCGTGGCGCAGCGGGTGGAACTGGCGGCGGCTTCCTAGGGGCGGACAGGCGCCAGGCTGGTTTGGTGCTTTTGAGGTTTCAGGAATGGCAATGCCCTTGCGGCCGCCCGAACGCGGTTGAAGCCTCAGAAGCAGTTGTCCGCTTTGATAAGGACCGCGAAATTACGGTCCCGACCTTCCGCTAATTAGCGTCGGGGAACGGTCCACAACGCTGTTGAGCGGCCCGTTCTTTGCGCGGGCCTGAGCTCTTTAAGAAATGGTGCTCTTCCTCGTCAGTGAATGCGGCGGGCACCGCAAGTTCGCCTTACAGCCCAGAACTGCCCGTCAATTACGAGTGCAATTACACTGAAAACAAAACCAAAATAAACAACACATTATCAATGAGATAAGCTCGTTAACAATCAGCGCATTTTCCAAAAAAGTGTCAGATTCTCTGCAACCGAATGCCCCGATTAGTTCAATTCTCCGCGACCGAAACATCTGAAAAGGCTGCCCGTGCGGTCCATGTCTCAAAGAAACGCGACCGTCCGGGCAGCCATTTACCCCGGTTTGCAACCTTATTAGCCAGCTACATAGAGCAACCCTCGATCAAACCTTTGGCGGCCGCAAATTGACCACGGCCCTTATTCCCATCCCTCATTCTCAAAGTTGTTCTGGGGCCTGACTTTGCTCCATTTCAAGATTCTTAGTCATTTACACTCATATTTTATGAATCTTTTGTGCTACTATTTCGTCAGATTGATTGAGCGGCCGAGGGTCCTGGTGGATCCGGCCCCGTCCAAATCGAAAACATCTGTGGAGGAACTTGAATCATGGCAATTACTCGTTGGGATCCCTTCCGGGAAGTTGCAGCGTTGCAGAACCGCGTGAACTCGCTGTTCCGCGAGATGAACGACAGCGACAGTCCGCTGACAACCGCCAGCTTTGTGCCGGCAGTTGATATTTATGAAGACACCAAGAAGGTAGTTTTGAAGCTCGAAGTTCCGGGCATTGAAGAGAAGGACCTGGACGTCCGGGTGGAGAACAACACGTTGACTGTAAAGGGCGAGCGCAAGTTTGAGAAGGAAGAGAAGGAAGAAAACTTCCATCGCATTGAGCGCCGCTATGGCAGCTTCTATCGTGCGTTTACGCTGCCCTCAACCGTGGATACTGAACACATCGGCGCCAACTACAGCGCAGGCGTTCTGAAGCTGGAACTGAACAAGAAGGCAGAGGCGCAGCCCAAGCAGATCAAGATCAACGTGGGCGGCGAGAAGAAAGTGGAAGAGCAGGAGCTTGTGGGAGCGCGGTAAGTGAGACAGCTTCCAGCTGCTTGCTTTTAGCTTCCTGCCCATGCATTGGGCTGGCAACATGGATCGCGCCGGGGTGACTGAGATTCCTGCCCCGGCGCTTGTTTTTTGTGAAACAGGAATCGAAAAGAGAAATCATTTAAGTGACGACTGGATTCTGGGGGCTGGCGAGAGCAAGCTAGTAGCTGGAAGCAGAGGGCGGGGGTCTACATGGCGATACGTTGGGACAAGTTTACGGTCAAATCGCAACAGGCGATGCAGCAGGCGCAGGAGCGCGCGGCGGAGCTTGGAAATCCGGAAGTGCAGCCGGTGCATTTGCTGTTAGCGCTGGTGGAGGATCGCGAGGGCGTGATCCCATCGGTGCTGGGAAAGATCGGTGTGCCCACGGAACGCCTCGAGAGCGACCTGCACCAGATCGAGGAGAAACTGCCTCGGGTGGCCGGAGCTGCGAGCCAGCCGGGGCTTAGCAACGCGCTGAACAAAGCGCTGGAGCAGGCGTTTCGCGAGGCATCGGAATTCAAGGATGAGTATGTGTCCGCGGAGCACCTGCTGCTGGGCATCGTACATCTCAAGGGCGACGCGGCGCGCGACGCCCTAGCGGCTCTCGGCGTCACGAGAGATGTGTTCCTCAAAGGGCTCACTTCTGTCCGGGGGACGCAGCGAGTTACCGATCAGAACCCCGAAGGCAAGTTTCAGGCGCTGGAGAAATATGCCAAGGACCTGACGGAACTGGCGAGGCGCGGCAAGCTGGACCCTGTGATTGGGCGCGACGAAGAGATTCGGCGCGTGATCCAGGTGCTGAGCCGGAGAACGAAGAACAATCCTGTGCTGATTGGCGAGCCTGGCGTCGGCAAGACTGCCATCGTTGAAGGCCTGGCGCGGCGCATTGTTTCCGGCGATGTGCCGGAGAGCTTGCGCGACAAGCGAGTGATCTCGCTGGATCTGGGATCGATGCTGGCCGGAGCCAAATATCGAGGCGAGTTTGAAGACCGTTTGAAGGCGGTGCTGAAGGAGATTGAAGAATCGAACGGCGAAATTGTGCTGTTTATCGACGAACTGCATACGCTGGTTGGGGCGGGCGCGGCCGAGGGCGCGATTGACGCGAGTAACATGCTGAAGCCTCCGCTGGCGCGCGGGGAGTTGCGTGCGATTGGCGCGACGACGCTGAATGAGTACCGCAAATATATTGAGAAGGACGCGGCGCTGGAGCGGCGTTTTCAGATTGTGTATGTGGGCGAGCCGAACGTGGAAGACACGATCGCGATTCTGCGCGGGCTGAAGGAACGCTACGAGGCGCACCACAATGTGCGCATCAAGGACTCGGCAATTGTGGCCGCGGCGACGTTGTCGCATCGCTACATCAACGACAGGTTTTTGCCCGACAAAGCGATTGACCTGGTGGACGAGGCTGCGGCTTCACTGGCGATTCAGATTGGCTCAGTACCCACGGAGATTGACCAGTTGGAGCGGCAGACTACGTCCCTGGAGATTGAGCGCGAAGCTCTGAAGCGCGAGACGGACAAGAACAGCCGAGAGCGGCTGCAGGCTGTGGAGCGCGAAGTGGCGCAGTTGCGCGAGCAGACGACAGCGCTGCGGGCACGCTGGACGAAGGAGCGCGAGGCGATCAGCCGCATCAGCGAATTGAAGAAGCGGATTGAGGCGTTGCGCTTCGAAGCTGAGGAGCAGACGCGTAAGGGGATGCTGGAACGCGCGGCACAGATTCAATACGGCGAGTTGCCGAAGGCGGAAGCAGAGCTGAAGCAACTGGACGCGCTGCAGTCTGGGAATGCAGGCGTGGCGCGGATGCTGAAGGAAGAAGTGGACGAGGAAGATATCGCCAAGATCGTAAGCAAGTGGACGGGGATTCCTGTTTCACGAATGCTCGAAGGCGAAGTGAAGAAGCTTGTGCAGATGGAGACTCGTCTGCGGGAACGCGTGGTTGGGCAGGACGCGGCGCTGACCGTGGTGGCGAATGCGATTCGCAGGTCGCGCGCGGGGTTGAGCGATCCGAAGCGGCCGATTGGATCTTTTATTTTTCTGGGTCCGACGGGGGTGGGCAAGACGGAGACTGCTCGGGCGCTGGCGGAGTTTCTGTTCGACGACGAGCAGGCGATGGTGCGCATCGACATGAGCGAGTACATGGAGAAGCACGCCGTGGCGCGGCTGATTGGCGCGCCGCCTGGATACATTGGCTACGACGAAGGTGGACAGTTGACTGAAGCTGTGCGGCGCAGACCCTACGCGGTGATTCTGTTTGACGAAATTGAGAAGGCGCATCCCGATGTATTCAACATCCTGCTGCAGGTAATGGACGACGGGCGGCTGACGGATTCAAAGGGGCGCACGGTGGATTTCAAAAACACGGTGCTCATTATGACGTCGAACCTGGGCGCGGCTCTTTTGACCGGCGACACATTGAAGACTGAGCACGACTACGACATAGCGCGCGAAAGCGTGATGCGCGTGTTGCGTGAACACTTCAGGCCGGAGTTTCTGAACCGCGTGGATGACACGGTGATCTTCCATTCGCTGGGACATGCCGAGATGTCGCACATTCTTGACCTGCGCTTGAACGAAGTTAGCAAGCTGCTGGAGGACCGGCAGATTTCGCTGGAACTGACGGAGCCTGCGCGGCAACTGATTCTGATTGCGGGGTCGGATGCGGCGTATGGAGCAAGGCCTCTGAAGAGGGCGTTGCAGCGGATGGTGCAGGACCCGTTGGCCATCAAGATACTGAATGGCGAGATACTGCATGGATCGCACGTAAGGATCGACGCAGATCGCAACTCGAACCAGCTGCACTTTGAGCCGATGACAAAGGAAGCCATGGCGTAAGCACGTGTGGTGCGGCTGACGCTCGCGGGAAGCTCGCACTAGCTTGGTTGCGTTCCATCCTTGCGACAAAAGAAAGTCGCAATGGTGACCCAGGCAGGTTGCACCAAAAACTAAGGCCTCGGAGGATTGATCCTTCGAGGCCTTGGCTTTTGAACAATGAAACGCTGAGCTACTTGAGGGCGGACTCGATGGCGGCGGTGACCTGGGGCGAGTCAGGTGTGACGTTGGGCTCGAAGCGAGCTACGGGATTGCCGTTGCGGTCGAACAGGAACTTGGTGAAGTTCCACTTGATGTCGCCGGCGAAGTTGGGGTCAGTGTCTTTGGCGGTGAGGAAGACGTAGAGCGGCGTCTTGTCGTCGCCCTTGACCGATACCTTGGACATCATGGGGAAGGTAACGTTGTATTTGTTGGTGCAGAATTTCTTGATCTCCTCATCGGTGCCCGGTTCCTGGGACATGAAGTTGTTGGCCGGGACGCCGACAATGACGAGGCCACGGTCCTTGTATTTCTCGTAGAGGGCTTCGAGGCCGGCGTACTGCGGGGTGAATCCGCATTTGCTGGCGACGTTGACGAGCAGGACGACTTTGCCGCTGTAACTTTTCAGGCTAACTTGCTGGCCGTCGATGGATCTCATGGTGAAGTCGTAAATGCTTTTAGGCTCCGCGGACAGGCTGACGCAGGCGGCGCACAGCATCAGGATAAGAATTAGTTTGCGCATGGGACCTCCCCCAAATGGCTATTTTGGGATCATAGCCGATGGAGGCCGGGGGAATTGTTACGGAAATGTCATTGGGCCTGATGTGACTGCGAAATCCGCAGTATGCAAATAACTTCAATCTGCGGCCCAGCACGCCACGGCCCCAGGAAGAATCCGTCTTTTGAAATCGGGGAGCGTGACCTCCACCGGGAAGGAAACTACTGAGGGGTCGCTTTGATCATCCGTGCCATAACCCTCGTGCCGGTTAAAGCCGTTGTAGCCAACGCATCTCGGCATCGGCTGTGGAGTAAGGCCCGTGCTATGCAGTATATCGTTCCAGCATTCGGATCTCTTTTGAGGCAACGAGCATCCAGCGGCAACCACGCGCGGATAGCGCATCACGAGAGTGCCGCCAATCCTGTCAAAGCGTATCTCCGCAAACTTTCCCTTCGGACTCAGCCTTCTCTGATCTTCAAAGAGCTTCTTTCCTGTAGAGGCCTCGAAGACGCCAAACGGGCAGCCACTATTGGAGCAATCCGGCGCTTCGAGAAAGACAAAATTCGTCTTCACTCCGACGAAATACCCTGCAACCCAATCTTCACCGTGGATGACCGCCTCGCCCTCGGCGTGTTTCTGAGCGCATGAGATCAAATGAGCGGCTTCAGTTGGAGTGATGGAAATCCACTCGTCTCCCTCCTGACCCAAATCGAGCTCCTTCACCATAAAGCTCTGGAAATAGTGGCAGCGAAGTTGACCGTGGCGTGGGTGTGGCCCTGGGTAATACGGAGAAGGGCCCAGATCGACGACAGTCTCTTTGATCGCTTTGTCGAAGGATTCCGATTGCTCTTGTGCTGCAGCGGAGACGGATACGAGAGGCCACGCGCACAGTAGGACGACAATCAGCCTTGGTACGGACTTCGTTCTTTGCATAAGACATTCCTTGATCGCAATCCTAAATTACTGTCGTAGTTCGACTAGCGTAGCGCCTTGGCCGCCTTCGTTCTGCGCGGCTTCGGCGATGGTGGCTACGTGGGGATGGGACTTCAGGAATTCGCGGACGCCGCGGCGGAGGATGCCTGCGCCGTGGCCGTGGATGATGCGGACGCGCGGGAGGCCGGCCAGGAAGGCGCGGTCTAGATACTTCTCCAACTCTTCAGTGGCTTCATCGACGGTGCGGCCGATGAGGTTGATCTCCATGCGCATGTCGTCAGTGTTGGCGCTGGTAACGGTGACGTGAACACCCTTCTGCTTGCGGGCGGCGGCGAGAGGGTCGGCTTTTGCGGCGGATGCTTCAGCGCGCGAAGGCTCGGAGAGCTCGTCGCGCTTGACGCGCATTTTGATGGGGCCGAGAGCGACTTCGAATAGATCCTTCTCGATTTCGCGCTGCACGACGGCAACTTTGTTCATGGACTTGATGAGGACCTGGTCGCCGGGAGAGACGTGCCTGAGAACGTGCGGCTGGGCGTGGGTGTCGCCGACGTCGGCTCCGGTGCGATGGGCGACTACGGTCTGATTGAAGCTCTCCTGAAACTCGCGGCGGAGGCGCAGGATGCGGCGCTCGGCTTCCTTGGATAGCTTTTGCTGGGCGGCGCGATCTTCAATAGCGCGCACGGTTTCGCGCATCTGAAATTCAAAGTCCTTTAGCAGAGAGGCGAGTTTGGTTTCGAGGTCGCGGGTGCGGTTGCGCAACTCGACGTCGCCTTCGCGGGCCAGCTTCGCTCGCTCCTGATTGAGCGCGTATTGCTGCTCGCGTACGGCCTTGCGGTCGGCTTCGAGCTGCGTGAGGTCGTTGTGCAGCTTGTCGAGGAAGCGCGCGATGTCGACCTGCTGCGAACCGAGGCGCTGACGCGCGGCAGCGACGATGCTGGCGTTGAGGCCGAGGCGCTCAGCGGTCTGAATACCCGCTGATGCGCCGGGTGAACCGAGGCGGAGCTGGTAGTTGGGCGCGAGCGTGATTTCGTCGACTCCGGCTGCGGCGTTGAGGACGCCGGGGGTGTTGGCGGCGTAAACCTTGAGCGAGGTGTGATGGGTGGAGATGAGCGACCAAGCGCCGGCAGCGAGGAAATGCGCGGCGATGGCGACGGCGAGAGCGGAGCCTTCCTCAGGATCAGTTGCGGAGCCGAGCTCGTCGAGCAGGACGAGAGAACGCGCGTCGGCGAGGCGCGAGAGACGATCGAGATTCGTAATGTGCGCGGAGAAGGTGGAGAGAGCGGCCTCGATGGATTGCGCGTCACCAATATCCGCGAGGAACGCTGTGAGGACGGGAAAGCTGGCGGCCGTGGCGGGAATGGGCAGGCCGGCCTGGGCCATCATGGCGAGGAGCGCGGTGGTCTTGAGGGTGACGGTTTTGCCACCGGTGTTGGGGCCGCTGATGATGAGCTGGCGGGACGCGGCGGTCAGCTCCAGAGTCAACGGGACTATACGGCCATTTGTTGCGCGGAGACGCTTTTCGAGGAGCGGATGACGGGCTCCATCGAGGCGGAGAAGATCGGGCGTGATGGCCGGGGCAACGCAGTCGTAGTCGCGAGCGAAGCGGGCGCGGGCCTGCAGACTGTCAACGATTGCGAGAACGCGGGCGCCTCCGACGAGACCGACGGAATAGCCGCCGACCTGACGAGTGAGCGCGACAAAGATGCGATGGATTTCAGCTTGCTCCTCTTCGATGAGGCGAACGAGTTCGTTGTTCTGCTCGATGGTTTCGAGGGGCTCAACGTAGACCGTTTGCCCGGACGAGCTGGCACCGTGGACGACACCGGAGATGCGGCGTTTGAGTTCGCTGCGAACGGGGATGACGAATCGGTCGCCCCGGATGGTGATGAGGTCTTCCTGGGTTGCGCCGTCACTGGAGAGTTTGCGCAGCGCCGAGCGGAGGGATTCTTCGATGAGGCGCTGCTGGCGTTCCTGCTCGCGGCGGATGCGGTGTAGCTCGGGTGAGGCGTTGTCGGCCAGCGTGCCGTCGGGCTGGATGGTGCGCTCGATGGATTCAGCTAACGGACGAAGGGATGTGGTGAGCGCGGCGGAGAGTGCGCTGAGGCCGGGGAGCTTGCCGACGAGGCGCGCGGGGGGCGACTGGAGGAGCGATTGCCAGGAGGCTACGTCGTTTGCCAGGCGCGCGACGGCCTGGAGTTCGGCGGCTTCAAGAGCTGCGCCGGGGATTTGGGCTTTGGCGGCGTGCTGGGTGGGGTCGAAAAGGCCGCCGAGCGGAATTGAAATCTGCTCGGCAAGGATGAGGCGGAGTTCGGCGGTGAGCTGATGCTGATGGACGATCCAGGCTTCGTCGGCAGAGGGTTTGAGATCGAGGATAGCGCGGCGGCCGACGGGGGATGAGGCAAAGCCGGCGACGAGCGCGAGCAGCGGCTCCCACTCAAGGGTGGTGTAGTCGGCATGTTCAACCGGGGACGGGATGGGATCGAGGAGAGGCATGTACAGTGACTATCTTAGCGGTTTCGGGGCATGCGTCAGTGAAGTGGATCGCGATCCCAGGTCCGAAGGGCGGGACCTGGGGCACCCATTTTCTATTTAGATCGCGGTGCCTTGCTCAACGTTGGGCGCTAGCTTCAGGTCGCCTTCCCAGCGGGCTACTACGGCGGCGGCCATGCAATTTCCGATGACATTCATGGCGGTGCGGCCCATGTCCATTAACGTGTCAATACCGAGGAGCATGAGCACGGCGGCTGCGGGGATCTGGAAGCTGCTGGCGACGGCCATCAGGATTACCAGTGTTGCGCGGGGAACGCCGGCGATGCCTTTGCTGGTGAGCATGAGAGTGGCGAGAAGCACGATTTGTTGGACCACGGTGAGATGGAGACCCGCTGCCTGCGCGGCGAAGAGAGCAGCCATGGAGAGATAAATACTGGAGCCGGTCATGTTGAAGCTGTAGCCGGTTGGGATAACGAAGGAGACGATCCAGCGGGGAACACCGAACTCTTCCATGCGCTCCATGGCGAGGGGCAGCGCGGCTTCTGAAGATGTGGTGGCAAAGCCAAGGGCGGCGGGTTCGGCGACGGCGGCGACAAATTTTCCGATGGGGATGCGCGCGATAAAGAGAATGACGGCGAGCACGGCCGTAAAGATGAACAGCGCGGCGTAGCAGGTGACGAGCAGCTTGCCGAGAGGCAGCAGCGTGGCCACTCCCATGCTGCCAACGGTGTAGGCGAGTGCTGCACCGGCGGCGATGGGCGCCATGATCATGATGATGCGGGTGAGGCGGAACATGGTGTCCGTGAGCGATTGCAGCACGCTGAGGAGCGGGGCGCGCTTTGGCTCAGGCAGCGTAGCCAGTGCCGTGCCGAAGAGCAGCGAGAAGACGGCGACCTGAAGGATTTGATTTTCGGCAACAGCTTTCGCGATGTTCTCGGGAAAGATGTTGAGCAGAATCTGCTGCCATCCCTCTGGATGCGCGGTGGGCGCGACGGCCTGAATGACAGCGGGGAGCGTGACGCCAGCGCCGGCCTGCGTGATGTCGATGGCGATGGCGCCGAGGAGAAGGCCGAAGGTGGTAACGACTTCAAAGAAGATGAGGGCCTTGACTGCCGCACGGCCCACTCCGCTGAGCTGGTTGTGTCCGGCGATGCCCGTAACAATGCCCCCGAAGATGAGCGGCGCGACGATCATGCGAATGAGGCGGAGGAAGATGTCGCCGAGGAAGTGGGTTTGTGCGGCGAACTGGGGAGCGTCTACGCCGAGTTCAGCACCGGCAAGCATGGCGAAGAAAGTCCAGACCAGCAATGAACGGCGGCGAAGAGCGTAGGGGACGAAGAGGGCGAAGGCGGCACAGCGGAGGGCGACTGCGAGTTGCGCCGGCGCGTGCAAGAGGCTTGCGGCAACACCCGCCGCGAAGAGCAGGCCGGCGGCGGCGGAAAGCATGCGGACGGGAATGTGGGCCGATGGCGGCTCCGGTTTGAGTTTCATGGATGGGACGGATGGCTTCAAGATTTCCATTATCTTATGAGCATGCCCAAGATTGCTTTTCTTGAATGCTCCCGCTGCCACCTGCACCTCGACCCCACGACTCCGCAGACCGTTTGCACTGCCTGCTCGGGAACGCTCTACGTTCGCTACGATTTGTCGGCCGCGATGGGACTGGCGAAGCGCGATATGGTTGCGCAAAGCACGGCCAATGGGTCCTGGAATGGGATGTGGCGTTATGCGCAGGTGCTTCCGGGCGTGGAGCCGGTGACGCTCGGCGAGGGATGGACGCCAATGCTGAAGAGCCGGCGGTATAAGAACGTCTGGCTCAAGGAAGAGGGCGCGAATCCTACGGGAACGTTCAAGGCGCGCGGGCTAGCGCTGGCAGTCACGATGGCGCGGCATTACGGATTGACCAAGCTGGCCGCACCCTCGGCTGGAAACGCGGGCGGGGCATTGGCAGCGTATGCAGCGGCGGCAGGGATCGAGGCGCACATCTTTATGCCGAAGGACGTGCCGATTGCAAACCAGGTAGAGTGCCTGGCGTATGGCGCGCAGTTGACGCTGGTGGATGGGCTGATATCGGATTGCGGGCGCATTGTGGCGGAGCGCAAGACTTCTGAAGGCTGGTTCGATGTTTCCACGCTGAAAGAGCCGTTTCGCGTAGAGGGCAAGAAGACGATGGGATACGAGCTGGTGGAGCAGCTGGGCTGGGAATATCCCGATGCGGTGTTTTATCCCACCGGCGGCGGTGTGGGCACGATCGGGATTTGGAAAGCGTTTGAAGAGATGGAGCAGCTGGGTTGGGTGACGGGGAAGCGGCCCAAGATGATCGCCGTCCAGGCGGCGGGTTGCGCTCCTGTGGCGCGAGCGTTTGAGCAGGGCGAGGCAGTGAGCCAGATGTGGCAGAACGCGCATACATTCGCTTCGGGGCTGAGGGTGCCGAAGCCATATGGAGACTCGTTGATTCTGGAGATCGTGCGTGCTTCGAGCGGAACCGCGCTGGCGCTCACGGACGACGAGATTTTTGCGTCGCTGAAGGACTGGGCTGCGCACGAGGGGTTGCTGTTGTCTCCGGAGGGCGCGGCAGCTACGGCGGCATATGACCATCTGCTGGGGACGGGGTTTTTAACGGCGCAGGATCGAGTGGTACTGTTCAACACCGGATCGGGGAACAAGTACACAGACGTATTGGCGGCCAAATTCAGGGTGCAGGGAGCTTATGAGCCGATACAAAGCTAGGTTGTTGAACTCGGCGTGGAACTGGGGGTAGAAGCGGGCGCGGCGGACGAACTCTCGCTCGAACTGGAAGATGACTTGGTCTCTGCCGGCGCCGCGGCCTTGCTGGAATCGGTTTTGGATTCCGTTGACGACGAATCATTTTTCGATTCGGTCGTAGATTCGGCGGCTGGGGTAGAACTTTTCCCTGCATAGTCGTTAACGTACCAGCCAGCTCCTTTGAAGCTGAGGGCAGGCGCAGTCATTGGCCGCTCAAGAACGCCCCCGCACTTGGGGCATACCGACTCTGGAGCGGCAGCGAAGCTCTGGATTTTTTCAAAAAGATGGCCACATTGGGTGCAGCGATACGCGTACAACGGCAAGGTATTTCCGCCTCCCGGGAGAACTGACTACATCTCTATTGTATCGGCAAGGCGGCCAATAATATGCAAAGCCGCCCTGCCGTGTATACCCCGCGTGTGTATGAGGCTTACTTTACGGTGAAGGGGACGCTGGCGATGTGGTTCTCCCATGCCAGTGTCAGAGTGCCCCTGGAGCCACCGGTTCCAGCAAGAGTGTATTTGAGGTTCTCAATCGTCTCCGCCGGCTTGGTCATCTTCATTGGTACGCGGCCCAGGTCCTTTGTCTTGTCATAGACGGTGCCCCACTGGCCGGTCTGGGTGTTGACGACGAGTACCCAATTGTCGGGGTCGGAGACGTCGACATAGAGTGTGTAATCGCCCGCGGGAACAGCGAGGCTACCAATGGTCAGATTGCCGTCGGTGTGCAGCTTGGTGGCGGCGTTGGCGCCGGCGCGCCATACGGGATAGGTGGGATCGTGGCCGATCTGGCCGTCTTTCCCAAAAAGGTGACCGGCGCGGCCTTTGACGCCCGGAGAACTGTAGGTGATGGTAATGGCCTTGCCTGCGATGGTGGCGGTTTCAGTGGCGGCGGGACTCTTAGGCGGGGCCTTGGGTGCGGGGGTTTGTGCAGAGAGGGCAGCTGCTGCGATGAGCAGCGCGGTACAGGCGAGAAGGGATTTCATGACGATGTTTCTCCTTTGGGGCGAAGTCCTGAAGGGATGGACGCGCCGACGGGATGATTGTCGCACTACGCGGGCAGGTTAGGAAACTGGTCCGTTGCGGCTGTTATGATGCGGCGGAAGGCATTGCATGCAGCAGAGACAAAATCAAGTATCGGCCGGTGGGAGATTTCGCGCTGCGGTGGCGGAAGAGCAGCCTTTGCAGGTGGCGGGAACCATCAACGCTTATACCGCGCGCATGGCGGAGGCGACGGGGTTTCGCGCGCTCTATATTTCTGGCGGAGGCGTAGCGGCCAACTCGCTGGGCATGCCGGATCTGGGCATCAGCAGCATGGAAGACGTGCTGACGGACGTGCGGCGAATTACCGATGCGACGAGCCTGCCGCTGCTGGTCGACATAGACACGGGGTGGGGCGGCGCGCTCAACATTGCAAGGACCATTCGGTCGATGATCAAGGCCGGTGCGGCAGCAGTGCACATAGAGGACCAGGTAGGTCAGAAGCGCTGCGGGCATCGGCCGGGGAAAGAGCTGGTTTCAACGAACGAAATGATCGACCGGATCAAGGCGGCAGTGGATGCGCGGAACGATGAGCAGTTTGTACTGATGGCTCGAACGGATGCCGTGGCCAATGAAGGCATGGCTGCGGCAATTGAGCGTGCGCAGGCGTACGTGGCCGCAGGTGCGGACATGATTTTTGCCGAGGCCGTGACAGAGCTGAAGCAGTACAGCGACTTCCGAAAGGCCGTCGGCGTGCCGATTCTGGCAAACATTACGGAGTTTGGTCAGACGCCGTTATTCGCGCGAGACGAGTTGAAGGTTGCAGGCGTGGATATTATTTTGTATTGCTGCGGCGCATATCGGGCGATGAACGCGGCGGCGCTGAAGGTGTATGAGGCGATTCGCGCGGAGGGAACGCAGAAGAGCGTGGTGCCGCTGATGCAGACGCGAGCCGATCTGTATAAGTATCTCGACTATCACGCGTATGAAGCGAAGCTGGATGAGTTGTTTGCGAAGGGCAAAGAGTAGACGTGCCTCTTGTTCTTCGATCAGGTTGATGCTCGCGGAGAATGAAAATGAGTGAACAAGCAGCTTCCCCCACAGCTTTCAGGCCGAAAAAATCGGTCGCGTTGTCAGGCACGCCGGCGGGCAACACGGCGTTGTGCACGGTGGGCCACAGCGGGAACGATCTGCACTATCGTGGGTACGACATCAAGGACCTGGCGCGGCTTTGCGAGTATGAGGAGATTGCGTACCTGCTGATCCATGGCAAGCTGCCCAATGCTGCGGAACTGGCCGCGTACAAGGCGATCCTGCGGCCACTGCGCAGTCTGCCCGCCGCGGTGAAGCAAGCGCTGGAACTGCTGCCGCCGACCACGCACCCCATGGACGTGCTGCGGACTGGCGTGTCCGTGCTGGGTTGCCTGCTGCCCGAAGCTCTGGACCATAACGATGCCGGAGCGCGCAGGATTGCGGATGCGCTACTGGCTTCGCTTGGGTCGATGCTGCTCTATTGGCACCACTACGCCCGCAATGGACGGCGCATTGAAGTGGAGCGCTACGAGGACTCCATTGCTGCGCATTTTCTGCACCTGCTGCATGGCGAGAAGCCAGGCCCCAAGTGGATCGCGGCGATGCAGGCTTCGCTGATTCTGTATGCGGAGCACGAGTTCAACGCGTCCACGTTTACGGCGCGGGTGATCGCGGGGACTGGGTCGGATATCTATTCGTGCATTGCCGGGGCGATTGGCGCGCTGAAGGGGCCGAAGCACGGTGGTGCCAATGAAGTGGCATTGGAGATTCAGCAGCGCTACGAGTCTGCCGATGACGCCGAGACGGACATTCGGCGACGCGTGGGCGAGCGCGAGGTGATCATCGGCTTCGGGCATCCGGTGTATACCATCAGCGACCCGCGCAGCGACATTGTGAAGGAAGTGGCGCAGGGACTAGCGGCCGAGGCGGACGACACGCGGCTGTTCGAGGTGGCAGAGCGCATTGAGTCCGTGATGCACGAGGTCAAGCGCATGTTTCCGAATCTGGATTGGTACTCAGCGGTTGCCTATCATCAGATGAGGATTCCCATCGATCTGTTTACACCGTTGTTTGTGATTGCGCGAACGGCAGGCTGGTGCTCACATGTGATTGAGCAGCGGCAGGACGGAAAGATTATTCGGCCGTCAGCGAATTACACCGGGCCGGAGGATCTTGCGTTTGTTCCGATGGAAGAGCGGCCATAAAGGAGTTCGTTTGTCATCGCACATCAGCAATGAGCGCCCGGCGCCGGATCATGTTCTCACCGATATCGCCGATTACGCGTTGAGTTATGAAGTTACAAGCGAGTTAGCGTACACGACTGCGCACTATTGCCTGTTGGATACGCTGGGCTGCGGGCTTGAGGCGCTTGAGTATCCGGCCTGTACCAAGCTGCTTGGTCCGATTGTGCCGGGGACGATAGTACCACATGGCGCGAAGGTGCCCGGCACGAGCTACCAGCTTGATCCGGTGCAGGCAGCGTTCAATCTCGGCGCTATGATTCGCTGGCTCGACTTCAATGACACCTGGCTCGCTGCGGAATGGGGACATCCTTCGGACAACCTGGGCGGCATTCTCGCCACGGCAGACTGGCTTTCTCGCACGAAGCTGGCAAAGGGCGGGTCTCCATTGACGATGCGCGATGTGCTGACCGCGATGATCAAGGCGCACGAAATTCAGGGCTGCATTGCGTTGGAGAATTCGTTCAACGAAGTCGGGCTCGATCATGTGGTGCTGGTGAAGGCAGCATCGACCGCAGTGGTTTGCAAGCTGCTGGGATTGACACGGGAGCAAACCATCAACGCAGTTTCGCTGGCGTGGGTGGATGGGCAGAGCCTGCGCACCTATCGCCACGTGCCGAACACCGGCTCGCGCAAAAGCTGGGCTGCGGGCGACGCGACGAGTCGGGCTGTGCGGTTGGCGCTGATGGCGCAGGCCGGCGAGATGGGCTACCCCTCGGTGCTGACCGCGAAGACATGGGGCTTCTACGATGTTTCCTTCAAAGGCCGCCCGTTCAGCTTTCAGCGGAGTTATGGAAGTTATGTAATGGAGAACGTGCTGTTCAAGATCAGTTATCCCGCGGAGTTTCATGCGCAGACTGCGGTGGAAGCTGCGATGAAACTGTACGGGAGACTCGTTGAGCGTGGGCTGAACGCATCGACGATCAAGTCGATTACGGTGCACACGCATGAGGCTTGCCTGCGCATTATCGACAAGAAAGGGCCTCTGGCGAACCCCGCCGATCGCGACCATTGCGTGCAATACATGATTGCGATTCCACTGATCTTTGGACGCCTGACGGCGGGCGATTACGAAGACGGAGTGGCCGCCGATCCACTTTGGGGACCGCGCATTGACGCCGTCCGCGAGTGCATTACGTGCGTAGAGGAGCCCGCATTCACGGCGGATTATCATGACCCCGAAAAACGCTCCATCGCCAATTCCCTGCGCATGGAGTTGAACGATGGGACGGTGATCGAAGAGACGGTTGAGTATCCGATTGGCCACCGGCGGCGGCGGGAAGAGGGAATGCCGCTGCTGATTGAGAAGTTCAAAACCAACCTGCGCCGTCGCTATGACGAAAACAGACAGGAACGGATTCTTGCAGCATCACTCGATCGCGATAAACTCGCGGCGATCCCGGTGAACGAGTACGTGGACCTGTACACAATCTGATTGAGGCGCGTGCGGCGGAGGGTGCGGTATACTCCGGTTCGCAAGAGAAAGCGGAGGTTTTACTGTGCGGAAGAATGCAATTTTGAAGTTCGCGGCGGCTGGGATGATGGCGGCAGCGATGATGGCGGCGCCTTTGGCGGCGATGGCGCAGGGCGGAGACACAGTTCTGAAGCCGGCGGATACGCAGAAGCTACTGCCTGCGAGCGTTTTTTATCGCGCTCAATCGGCGACCACGCAATTGAGGAACTCCGGCGGCGTGAAGTTTGCCGACGGCTACCTGGTGCTGGCAACGATGGTGGATACGAGCGGTTACTCGTCGGATGTGGCGTCGAAGTACCAAGCCTATTTCATTACCGAGGTTCCCATCAAAATTGGCGGGCAGAGCCTTGGGGTGGGCGTGTACGGCGTGGGATTTGTGGCGGACAACAAGTTTGTGGTAACCGACGTGGGCGCACACGACGTGCTGACAGTAAACTCCGGCGAGGACGCCGGGCTGAAGCGCCCCACTCCGCTGCAAGTGATTGCGGACCCGGCAGGCGGTTACAGGCTCTACTCTGGACGCCGGTATGTGAGCTTTAGCCGGTAGGCATCAGCAGACCGCAGGTAGTTGATTCCATTCAGTGGCCGGAATTTCGGGCGCCAACAACGACGCCGGGGATTCCGGCCCGCTGCGTTTGCGATTGACTGTCTTTCGAGACGAGTGAGATTCTTTTTGCAGCCAGAGAGGTCAATGCCTTGCCGCTAACGCTGACAGTCAACAACGTGTCCACGACGGTTGACGTTTCGCCGGACACACCGCTGCTGTGGGTACTGCGCGATGTGCTGAATTACACGGGTACCAAGTACGGATGCGGGATGGGACTGTGCGGCGCCTGCACCGTGCTTTTGGACGGCAAGGCCGTGCGCTCTTGCATGACGCGGGTGAGCGGTGCCGCGGGCAGGGCGATCACAACGATTGAAGGCCTTTCCCCGGATGGTCTGCATCCGGTGCAGGTGGCTTGGGAAGCGATTGACGTCCCTCAATGCGGCTACTGCCAGTCCGGGCAGATCATGTCCGCCGCCGCGCTGCTGGCGCACACTCCCAATCCCACGGATGCGGAGATTGACGCCGCCATGAGCGGCAACCTTTGCCGTTGTGGGACGTACCCCCGGATTCGTCAAGCCATTCACGAAGCCGCCGGCGCTGTTGCCGGAAACAAGTAGAAGGGAGGCTCGCATCATGCGCATCGATCGCAGATCGTTTCTTCAGTTGAGCGCCCTTGCCGGTGGCGGCCTCGCGCTGAATCTTTATCGCTCACCGCTGGCCTCGGCCCAGGGGCCCGGTAAACCGCCGGATCTGACACCCCAGGCCTTCATTCAAATTGCACCCGATGGCATTGTGACGATCATGGCGCGCGCCTCTGAAACCGGCCAGGGTATGCGCAATATGCTGCCCATGCTGATTGCCGAGGAACTGGATGTGGAGTGGAAAGACGTCCGCGTACAGCAGGCCGAACTGAATGAGAAGAAATATGGGACGCAGTTTTCGGGCGGCTCCGCAAATACGCCGGAGGGGTGGGAGCCGATGCGCCGCGTGGGCGCGGCCGGGCGAGAACTGCTGGTTACAGCTGCGGCGCAAACCTGGGGCGTGCCGGTAGCCGAATGCACCACCCAGCCAGGCCGTGTGCTCCATGTTGCTTCCGGCAGCGCGCCGCAGACATCCTCGGGCCACGTGGTTCAGGTAGCTTCCGGACGGGTGCTTCACCCTGCATCCGGCCGTGCCCTGGGCTATGGCGAGTTGGCCGCTAAAGCCGCTGCGCTTCCCCCGCCCGCGTTGAGCAGCGTCAAGCTTAAGGATCCCAAGGATTATCGCATCATTGGCCACTCACAGAAGGGCGTGGACACCCATGCGATTGTCACCGGCAAACCTCTGTTCGGTATTGATGTCACGCTGCCCGGCATGTTGTATGCGTCCATTGAGAAGGCTCCCGTGTTTGCGGGCAAAGTGAAGTCGGCCAACATGGATGAGATCAAGGCGCTGCCGGGAGTGCGCCATGTTCTGGTTATTGATGGCGGCATTACGCCTGCCGCTTTCACGCCTTGGGAGCCGGGGATGGAGCCGGGCATTGCAATCGTGGCGGACACGTGGTGGCAAGCGCAGCAGGCTCGCAAACAGCTCAAGGTGGACTGGGACCTGGGCCCCGCCGTCTCGCAAAGCAGCGAGGGTTTTGCGGGCAAGGCTGCAGAACTGCTGAAGGCCCCACCCGGAAGAACGGTGCGCAAATATGGCGATGTGGACGGCGCGCTGAAGTCGTCGGCCAAGGTGGTGGAAGCTACCTACGAATTTCCATTTATCGCGCATGCCACCATGGAGCCTCAGGGTTGCACGGCACACTGGAAGGACGGCAAGCTGGAGATGTGGTCGACGAGCACGCTTCCGGTGAATGGCCGCGGGCTGGTGGCCAGTACGCTGGGTATCCAGGAGGGCGACATTACCACGCACATGATGCGCGGGGGCGGCAGCTTTGGCCGACGGCTGCAGAATGATTACGCTGCCGAGGCTGCCTGGATCGCCAAGCGCATTGACGCGCCGGTCAAGCTGCTCTGGTCTCGCGAGGACGATGTTACCCACGATCCATTCCGGCCTGGCGGCACGATGGGCCTGAAGGGCGGGCTCGATGCACAGGGCAAACTGACCGTATGGCGACAACACTTTGTCACCTATGGCGATGGTAAGCATGCTACTTCCGGAGGCGGCATCGGCGGAGAAGCGTACCCCGCGGACTTTCCGCCAGCTTACGCGATGTACACCTCAATGCAGCCACTGATGCTGCGCACCGGAGCACTCCGTGCCCCTGGGGACAACGCCTATTGCTGGGTAGCGCAGTCGTTTCTGGATGAACTGGCGCACGAGGCCGGGCGCGATCCACTGGAGTTCCAGCTGGAGCTGCTTAGCAACACAAAGGCGCCCTGGAAGTCGGGGGAAGGCGATGCCGTGGGCGACCACGAACCTACGGGACCTTCCGTTCTGATTCCCGAGCGGTACAAGGGCGTACTGGAACTAGTGGCGGAGAAGTCCGGCTGGTCCAAACGGCCGAAGGAGCCGGGTCGGGGAATGGGAATCGCCGCGTGGTTCTGCCACCTGGGCTACTTTGCCGAAGTGGCGGATGTTAGCGTGGACGCGAACAATAAAGTCACCGTACACCACGTATGGGCGGCCGGGGACGTGGGCAGCCAAATCATCAACCCCTCTGCCGCGGATAGCATGGCGCAGGGCGGTGTGATTGACGGCCTGGGCGAGATGGGGCAGGAGATCACGCTGGTCGACGGAAAAGTGCAGCAGACCAACTTCCACCAGCATCCTATTTTGCGCATGCGCCAGGCGCCAACGGTGGAGGTGCATTGGCGGAAGACTGACTATGCGCCCACCGGGCTCGGCGAGCCCACGCTGCCACCGATTTTGCCAGCTGTCGGCAACGCTATCTTCGCGGCCACGGGAAAACGGATTCGCACGCTGCCCTTGCAAAGGAGCGGGTTCAGCTGGGCTTGAGGAGTTGGTTCCAGAGGAAAGACCTGGAGGGTCAGCCCAGTCGGACTCTCACAATCGCGGTGTTCTTCTGAATTGATGCCGCTGTCTGTCACAAATCTCCTTCAGAAACTACATTGAATTCGAATCCATGAATTGCGCGATTTGCGTCTGCGCGATTCCGCGGAGTTTCCCGCCCGAATTTGCTGAAGATCGCTGATTGATTTTCTGACGCGCACATGACTAAGAACGGAATCTGTGGGGTTGGCGTGGCGCTGAAAAAGGATTCCTGCGGCCAATACCGCTACAGAATGCTGAGGAGAAATTTGATGACGAATCAACTCGTTAGACTGACCCCCGACGTCTACGATCTGGTCCAAACTGGGATCGACAGTGGACGCTATGACAACGCCAGTGAGGTGTTACGGGCCGCATTTCTCGCGCTGCATCGCGAGCAGAAGATAGCAGAACAACAGCGCCAGGCGGGCAGCGTTGCCGAAGGGGATGTGTTCAGGAAACTGTGGGAGAACGCTGTACAATCTTCGTCGCGGCTGAGTGGCGAGTAGCTCCGAGGCAGTTGGGTGGATCTCCCAATTTGGCCTTTATCCGAGTGAGCCTGGAGTGGGCTTTCCGTGCCCTGAAGTCGTCTTGAAAGGTTCGATCGGAGGGTTGTTCTACATAGCTGAAAAGGTGGCTTAGAAGGTTGCAAACAGCGTCAAATGGCTGCTCGCAGGGTTGCGATTCTTCGAGACATGAACCTACGGGGCAGCCCGCGCACGTGATTCAAGTTGCTGAGAATTGAACTAAACGAGCAAAAGGGTTGCAGAGAATTAGCCGCTTTTTTAAGAAATGCGCTTATTTTCCACGATTTATGCTATCAAGATATTGAATATAAATAACTTATATTGATTATTTGTGTCGCGCGAATATGCGCCCATGTGCATTTTACTGCTGGACTCGGCTATGGTGGCGCGGTCACGCATCGCGGACCTCCCCTGCCAATCGACGCGCCGATTTTTTTAACTTTGCAGAATGAAGTGATACAGGCTATATTGTGCGCACGAGCGGGGCTTGTGCGCGATCCCGGTCGAAGGCCAGCTTCTGGCCAATCCCCCTGAGACCAAATTTGAATGGAGAGGCTACTTATGAGAATCCATCCGCTTGCATTGGGCGCGATGATACTTGCGCTGCCCCCGCTCAGTTATGCCCTGACCCACAGTGCCCCGTCTGCAACGCATGTCGAAGTACTTGGACCGGCAGACCCGGGCACGGTAACGCATTTCAGCGTTTACCTACCATTGACCCACACGGACGCGTTGGAGCAACTGCTGCGCGACCAAACCGATTCCAGCTCGACGAATTACCACCACTGGCTGACGCCCGCGCAATTCAAAGCGCAGTTTGGACCGAGTGCATCCGATGTTGCCAAGGTGAAGGCAGCACTGCAGGCAGGCGGGTTCACCGTGGTGGACGAAAAAGCACAGAGTCTCGATATCGAGGGTCCGGTGCGGGCCGTGGAGGGAATGTTTGCGGCGCACCTGAAACTAGTGAGGACCGAAAAGGGAGTGGTGAAATTGGCCGCGGCTGAAGGCCACCTGACTGTGCCTGACTCGCTGGCTGCCGCTGGTGCGGTGGTTGCGGCGTTCACGGCGGGGCCGGAAGCGCACGTTCATTCCTCGATTGCGGGAAAGGCGCTGACTGCCACGAATCCAAAATTCCGATTGAGCAGCAGCGACAGCTTCTTCTATCCCAACGACATGAACGAAGCGTACCAACTGCCATCGTTCCGGACTGAGATTCCAGGCTGGCACGGGGAGAAACAGATTGCCGGCGTGGGGTCGCACATCGGGATTGTGATTTCGTCGGTGATCTCGACGAGCGATCTGGATGCGACGTTCAACTCGTCATTCGAGGCCGGACCGGGAGACTTCGAGATCCAGGCATATTCGGCGAACTCAAATCTGTCGGTGCCGACGGTGACGATTCGCACGGTGGATGGTGGGAGCGGAGCCTTCGATCCAACGACAGGCGATGCGGCGGAGGCTTCACTGGATACGCAGATGTCGCTGGGAACGGCGCCGGGGGCGCAGGAGACGCTGTATAACATCCCTGATCTAAGCGACCAATCCATTACGGACGCCTATGCGGCGGTGGACGAGGACAACGTGGTGGATGTTGTGAGCTCGTCGTTCGGCGGGTGCGAGCTCTACTATACGGCGGCTTATAACGGCGGCGTGGACTTCACCTACATTCTCAAGATCTACGATGGGCTGTTCAAGCAGGGCAACGCGCAGGGCATTACTTTTCTGGCGAGTTCGGGGGACAGCGGCGCACTCGGTTGCGTGTCGGCGGCCTTCGCCAACAATCCGACGAGCGGCACTTCGTTTGTACCCGGCGTGGAGTTTCCAGCGTCGGACTCGTATGTGACGAGCGTGGGCGGGACGAACCTTTCGACAGTTGCGTCGCCGGGGGTGAATGACGCCACCTACCTGACGGAGAACGCGGACTTTGATCCGGAACTGCCGGCGGAGTTCCAAGTTGGGCCAAGCACGATTGTCACGGTGAACGACGCGACGTGGGGCTCGGGCGGCGGATTCAGCCAGATCTATGCGAAGCCGTTTTACCAGGAGCTGGTGGATACGGGGAGCGAACGGCAGCGGGCCGTGCCGGATGTTGCGCTGCAGATGGGCGGCTGCCCCGGAGATGCGGACCTGACTGCGCAGAACTGCCTTGACTTGCCGCGGAGCGCTTCGATTGTGTGGCTTGGGGGCGAGCCCTTCCTGCTGATCGGGACCAGCTCGTCGTCGCCGCAGATGGCGGGTGTGTTGGCGCTTGCGGTGGAGTTGAATGGCGGGCGGCTGGGCAACGTGAATCCGCTGATCTATACGCTGTCCGCAGTGCAAACGCTTGCGGGTGGGGCACACGCACCAATGCCGCTTGCGTTCTTCCATCGGGAGATTTCAGGAGACAACAACTTCTACAAAGTGAAGCCGGGGCAGGCGTACAGCGAGGTGCTGGGGAATAGCACGCTGGATGTTAAGAACTTCCTTGGGCTTTTTTTGGCGGCGCCGGCGGGTACGCCGGATACGAGTAGCAATCCGTAGGGAGTTGCGCTACTGGGCGTTTGAAGTTAAAGGACACGTAAGGGGAACATCCCTCCGGCAAAGCCGGAGGGATGTTCCTTTTTGTTTGGTGACGGGCGGATTCGGGCCGGGGCACGGCTTTGGAGTTTTCCCGTGTTTCCGCCGACTCGGTACGAAAACAGGCGTTGAATCTGAAAAACCTCGCACTTTTTGTTGGCCCTTTTGTTTTTTGTGAGCAATGGGTGTATTTCTTATAGCATTTAGTTTCAAATATTTACCAGATAACCCAGGTCGATCTTGTGTTCCTTTTCGCGGCAGGGGTGCCCTTTCGGCGAAGAGTCAGGCATTCGGGTCGATGGATACATGCTATAATTTGTCGCTTCGGAATTCTCCCCCCCGAACATCACAATCCTATTCGGACAGCCACTTTTGGCTGATTCCGTTTACCGCACGGCGCGACGAAACTCATCGTGCGCTACGGCCCCTGTGCGAATTCCCTGAGCTGCTTCAGGTCGCGCCCACAATTGCGAAGTGCATTTCGACGAAAGAGAAACTGCCCCAGTAAATGATTCTTTCGGGGAATGCCGTTACACAATTTGAAGGAGTGATTTATGTTGCCTAGCACGGTTAAACTGCCCGCCGAGTCATACGATTATGTTCTGACCCGAATCGAAAGTGGACGCTACGAGAACGCTAGCGAAATAGTGAGCGCCGCCATACGCGCTTTGCAACGTGAGGAAAGAAAGAGTTACGCGGAAGCGCGTTCCGGGAGCCACATCGCCGAAGGGGACGTCTTCAGGATACTGTGGGAAATGTCGCCTCAATCCGCATTGATTCGCAGCTCTGCCAGAAGCGCCATCGCCTGATTGTCTCTTCCGCTGCCCGTTCGGAAGCCCCTTCTTTCGTCTGGGTCAGCATAAGTTCCCCATCCGGTTTCACAGACCGTTGCGGCTGGTTCGCGATGAAGGGCTGGCTGCGGCATGAAGCTGCCGCGACCTGACTGGTGATGACTTGGTCAAGCACTTTGCAAGCATTGTGGATACAAGCAGATGAATCAGGCTAGGAGCCACGTCATTTGCAAACGCAAGAGCCAACTTCGCATCGAGTTGCTGTTCCGGCGCATACGGCCCTGCGCATCGGAACGCTGAATGCGATTCTTTCCGCAGTTGCTGCACACAAGGGCGTGACTAAAGAGGATGTTCTCAAGGGCATCTGATTCTAGGCCGGCTCGCATGAGTATGCTCTGAAGAAGCTGGAAAGGTTGAGATTCGCGCTACCCCAGGTCCGGGAATCGGGACCCTGGGAACCCTCTATTTGTGATGAATCGAGCTTCCCGGATTTGGCCACCCGCCACCCGGCAAGGAATACGGAATAGTATCATCCGACTCGGGGGAGGACTGGGTGACCGAGGACAGCACACGATCGGCGAACTCGAAAAAACACGGCACGGTAATCGCCCAACAAGGGCAGCCGTTGCAGTTTATTGAGGAACCGGGCGAACGGACATCCATTGATGTAGCCAATCCTGCAGGCGATGCTGTCGCCGACTGTCTTGGGGCCTACATTCGCGCTGCGCGCGCACTTCTCACTGGCAAATACGCTGGCCAGAAACAGTCGGCACCGCCGCATATGTGGGAACCTTGCAACATCTCGATCCTTCGCTGCAGCGATGGCATATTTGTCCGATACGATATCGCGCAGGAGGGTGAAGGGAAGATTAGATGGGCGGAGTCAGAAATGGGCTTGGCTGAGTTATCACCTCAGTTCTCTGACCAAATGGTCCATTTCCCGGAAGATCCATCCACCTACATTCCCGCAGGTGGCCGCCCAGAGTACGTTCTTGCCGTATTCGATACCGAAAGCCGAGTCAGCGAACAACGCCCAATGGGGCGCCCGGTAATTTATGCGGCGGCCAAGCTTCCTGGGGATTTTAAGATACCTCCACCTCCGGCGCGTCCGCCCTGCCTCGTCTCTGCACAGAATGAAATCGATTTTCAACTCGCCGGAGTTGTTGTACCTTCCGATAAGCCATTGAAGCCCGCGACGGCCGATGCTGAACACTTTATTGCTCACAGTCGCGTGAAGCTCCCCGTTGGATGGCAAGCCATAGAAATCTACCCGCTGCTCGGCGATGAATACTGGAAGCCTGAATACGCACCCCTGTGGGCTGAAATAGACCTCCAGGCCGCAATTCTCCAAAATAATCTCACGGCCTCACATCTAAATGGTCTCGACAGCCGGGGTACCCTTCGGAAGCACTACGCAGCACTCATTGAGGAATTTGAGGCACTGTTAGTGGGGCCGGAAGAGCCAGCCCACCAGTTCCTCAAAAAACATCCTGAGCTATTGTGCCCAACGCATGATCGATTCTGGTCGAAATTGCCCTTCGGACACGGTCCGGGGAAGAGGATAAGCGACTTTGTATTTCGCGAGCCGGACAAAGATTACCTGCTTGTAGAGATCGAGGCTCCGAGTCGTGAGATGTTTCGCAAAGACGGCCAACAGCGGGAAGAGCTCACTCATGCAATTAATCAGATCATGGACTGGGTCCAATATATCGCCGATAACAAACCAAGAGTTGAAAGCGAACTCGGCTTAGAGGGGATCTCCACGAACCCGCGCATCTTAGTCGTCATCGGGCGATCTGCCTCCCTCACCGACGACAATCGGCGAAAGCTCGTTACGCTTCAGGCCCAACAGAATAAGCTCCGCATCCTGACCTACGACGATTTGATCGCCACCACCCGAGCCAACCTAGAACGAATTCTCGGACCACTATCCATTCGTGCGGAAAACGCCGAAATCTACTATTACAGAGTGGCTTCTCAGCCCCCGAAATAATTCAAAATCAAAAAAGATGAGGTACCCTCGTCAGTCGGGGCGAGTGGCTAACAGCCGACCTTTGCTTGTGTCTCGACTAACACGCCGCCCACTCTCTCATTTGGGATTTCGCGGGCGCTGGTCAGAAACTCGTCCGTCTGAATCTTGCCGGCGTCTAAGTCCGCGAGGATGACTTTCTGGGCGGCGTATTCCGTCTTGACTACGCCTGCTTTGGATTGCAACATGTGCCATGCCCTGCGCCGCCCTGCGCAGAACATTACTAGCTGACTGCTTGGGCGCGGCACTCGACGTTGTCGTTTTCTTCCCAGGTGATGTACACGCCGATGTCCGGGACGTAGGCGCGGTGACCTGCGCGACGAACTGGGAACCGTGCCGCAGAACGTCACCAAATTTTGATTCAAATCTCCATTTTGATTCAAGTCTCCATATTGTCCGGTGATCCAATATCTAGAGACAATCAGTTGACAAGATTCTGACAACTATCTTCCCCGGCTTCGCTACTCTCTGGGTTGACCGAGCGCTCTCTGTGTTCGGCAACCGCTCTGCCATCCCGGTGGAGAGAGTCAAAGAGAGGTCCCATGAACATCTCAGCATCCCCCACTGAGCCGACCGGTCGGATCGTCAAGTCTTGCAAAACGACCCGAGTCATCTCAAGGATATTCCTTGCCTTTACGCTCTCCGTTGTAGGTTTCTCACTGCAAACGGCAGCACAAACCGCCGGTGCGTATCAAGTCACCAACCTCATCTCCGATGGATCGGTCTCCGCCGCCTTCACCGACCCAAACTTTATCAATCCCTGGGCAATTTCCGACAGTGGAACCTGGTGGATCAGCACGGCGAATACAGGCTACAACTATGTGGTAGGGTCTACCGCCCCGGTTGGAACCATCAAGTTCAAGGTGATTGTGCCGCCGGCTTCCGGCACTGGCAAAGGCTCGCCCGCGGGTTCAGTCACGACGGCAGGTGCTACCGGAATGATTCTTCCAGACGGGACCAAGGCTTCGTTCCTGTTCTCGACTCTGGATGGAACCATCTCCGGATGGAATAGTGTGCTAGGAACCGCGAATGCGGTCTCTCAAATTGCGATCAATAACAATTCTGCCGGCGCTTCTTACCCAGGACTGGCGATTCTGAATACCGCGACCGCGAGTTATATTCTCGCTGCCAACTTCGGTACCGCGAATAAGATCGAGGTTTACAGCAACACCTTCGCACCCACTACGCTCGCCGGTTCATTTACGGATCCGACCCTGCCAGCGGGTTACTCTCCCTTCTCGGTCCACGTCATCGACAACCAGGTATACGTCGCTTATGCGATGAGGACTGCTACTGCTCCGTATGGGACTGTCAATGCTCTCGGCAATGGCGCGGTCAGTATCTTCGACACGAACGGCAATTTTGTTGCACGCGCTGCAACCGGAGGCAACCTAGACTCGCCCTGGGGAGTGGCAATCGCTCCGGCCGACTTTGGTATCTTCGGTGGCGCGCTGCTGATTGGGAACTTAGGCAACGGGCTCATCAACGCTTACAATGCGACGACTTATGCCTACCTGGGTCAACTTACCGACGGAACAGGCGCGCCCCTCACCTATCCCGGTCTCTGGGAATTGCTTCCTGGTGGTACTACGGTTGGCGGCACGACCTCAGTCAGCGGCGGAGATCCAAGCACGGTGTATTTCACTGCGGGGCTTGCTGGAGAGGCACACGGGCTGTTTGGGGGTATCGCGAACAGCACCACCGCAACTGGCACTCCTACGTATGGCTTCAGCGCTGCCACAGGCGCACTGAGTGTTGAGGGTGGCTCGTCAGTACAAACCACCGTCAGCGTCGCTCCCACCTATAACTTCACCGGCGCGGTGAGTCTGAGCTGTGGCGGCCTTCCCTTTGGCGCTACGTGTACGTTCTCGCCTGCCCAAATCACCGCGACGGGCACCGCACCGTCCATCGCGACTCTGTCCATTCAAACCAGGGGAAGCACGGCGCTGCTGCAATCCACGCGACACAGCGCAGCGGGAATCGCAACCGCTCTGCTGCTGCCCTTCGCCACCGCCCTGGTGTTCTATCGCCGGCGCTTACCGGCTTTCCGCGGTCTGCTCGGCTTGCTCGTTCTGTGCGGAATCACGTTCGTAGCGGCCGGCGTCATGATGGGCTGCAGGGGTATGGCGCCGATGTCGACGCCGCCGCCCGGCACTCCTGCGGGAACCTCTCAGGTGACGGTTACGGCCTCCTCTGGTTCTATAAGTCAGACCGCGACGATAGCGCTGACTGTTCAGTAGGTCTGACTTCGTCGTGGTTTGCCGTGTGCCCCAGGTCCCCGGAAGCGGGACCTGGGGCACACGGCACCGGGTTATCACCTATTGGGGTTTCTTCTGAAATTTACTAAGCCGCCAGTCACAAACCTATGCGCACGGCCACTAACAAATGTATGGAGAATGTCTCGACGGGCGTGTTGATTATTCTTTCGATTGTTGGAGTAGCCAGCGTACCTGCGGGGTTGCGGGCTTCGCGGAGATGGTTTCGTCAGCCTCCAAGCGAGAACTCCGGCACCGGCAAAGAGACTCCCCGCTCAGAAGAATAAGCTGAACCTTCCTCTGCCCACGCAAATCGAACGCGGGCCTTGCGGTCCGCGTTCGATTTGGTTCGTGTTGGTGTGTGCCCGGAGGTGAATCCCGGACCTACCATGCCGTTCCGATGTTATGCCTTGGCTAACACGCCGCCGCTTACTCTTTCGTTCAGGATTTCGCGGGCGTTCTTCAGGAACTCGTCCATCGAAATCCTTCCTGCATCTACGTCGGCCAGGATCGCTTTCTGGGCGGAGTATTCCTTGTTGACGATGCCTGCCTTGGATTGCAGCATGCGCCACGCTTTGCGGCGCTCGACGCAGAACATGACTAACTGGCGGCTAAGTGCGCGGTACTCGGTTTTGCCGTTTTCTTCCCAGGTGATGTACACACCGAAGTCGGGGATGAAGGCGCGGTGACCGGGGGTTAGATAGCGGCGATACACGACGTCCTGCTGGGTGATGCGGACCAGCATGTTATCGAGATGAATGAGCTTGGCGACCGCTTCGGGCTTGAGCTTCTTTAGGTGATTGCGGAAGCGGGCTTCGGTGGTGCACCAGTGGGCTACCGTGTAGCGCTGCGGCTCGCCGGTGGTCTTGGACTTGGTCTCGTACCAGTCAAGATCGATGGAGGGATTGCCCTTGAGGTCGAGGGCATCCTGATAGGTTTCGCCGAGGCGGGGATTGAAGACGAACTCCGGTGCGCCACGGCTGTCGCGAACGCGCTGTGCCTGGTGAAGGGCCATGTCGTCGGGCACGCCGTGCTCGGGCTGGCAGGTGGTGAAGCACTGCAGAAACGAGGTGCCGCGATACTCGAGACCGTCAAGAATGGCGCGGTAGAGTTTGGGCGCGTTGGCCATGGAGACCTGCGCGACAAACGGCGAACCGTGGCCGGCGAGGAAGGTCTCCGCGACCGTCTTCTTCTCAGTGTTTTTGCCCTGCGTGGCTGCGCCAAAGGTGTTCATGTCGCCGCCGCCCAGCATGGGGGTCGAGTCGCTGTTCTGGCCGCCGGTGTTGGAGTAGACCTGCGTATCGAGCATGAGCGCCTTGACGTTGGGCCGGTTCTGCAGGATGACCTTGGACATGTTCTGGTAGCCGATGTCGCCCATGCCGCCGTCGCCACCCACCACCCAGACTTTGGGCAGCTCGACGATTTCCTGGTCGGTCATCAAAGCATCCGTGAAGTGGGTGTAGTGGTAGTAGGTTTCGTCGGTGATGGTGTTTTCGTCCTTGGTTAGAACGATGTCGGCGAGACGCTCAGGAAGGACGGAGCGGCGGGCATGGTCGACGATGAAGCTCTCGCCCATGAGCCAGCCAACGGTGATGCCATCCTGGAAGAGGGAGTTCATCCACGGATAGGGGTGGGGGTTGTTGGGCGATGTGGAACCGTAGACGGTGTTGCAGCCGGTGTGGGCGGCCATGGCCATTACACTCATACCATTAGCAAGGCGGCCATCGATGGGCTGCAGGCTCTTGTGGTTGAAGGCTTCCGTGAGCAGGACCGCGGCGATGGCCTCGATGAGCTGGGCATCGGTAATGGTGCCGTGCTCGGCTTCGTAGGCGGCGATGCGGGCCTTGGTGTCCTTGACGTCTTCGCCGCCGAGGCCGAGAACTAGGTGCGCGATGGCCTGACGGAGGAGTGCGTATTCGCCTTCGTTGCGGGCCTTGAGAGCTGCAAGACGGGCAACGCCGTTCTTCTCCAGTTCGCCGGCTTTGGCAACGAAACGGTCGCTCTTGGCGTGATAGACGGGGCGCATGTAGGCCTCGGTAACCGCAGCGATGGACCGGAGGACTGACTTTTCGCCGCAGCCCGCGCAGGCTCCGTCACCGGCTACGAGTGCGTCGTAGTTGGTGCGGACCATGAGCATGTTGCGGAGGGTCGCGGTCTTGGAATCGGCGGGGTTGGCGGCGTTGAAGAGGCCGAGGTACTTTTGCGAAGTATCCGGCAGCAGGTTGAGGAAGCCGGTACCGGTTTCGTGCTCGGCGTTGACTTCTTCGGTTTCGGCAACCATGCGGAGGGCGTTGTGATCGCCGCAGGCAGTGACGCAGGCGGCGCAGCCTTTGCAAAGGTCGCTGACGAAGATGCTGAAGATGCCGCCGGAGCCGGGGGTTTTGCGCTCGGGTGAGGAGAAGATGGCGTTCACCTTTTGGTAAGCCATCGGGACCTTGGCAATGATATCGAAGAACTGCTGCTTGGATTGCTGCGAGAAGCCTTCGATGCCGTCGGTGACATCGCGGAGGATGGTGGGCAGCGGCGTTCCCGTCTTGATTTCGGCGACCATGCGCTGGCGGGTTTGCTTCTCGATTTCAGGAAGGGCGCGGAGGAGCGTGTTGCGATCGGCGGGGTCGGCTATGTAGTAGCTGACAGCCGTGGTGAGCAGCGTGCTGAGATCCTGCGAGGTGTTGGGCAGCGCGGTGTCAGGGCAGACGCTGATGCACTCCATGCACTGGGTGCAGTTTTCGGGGATGTAGAGCGGGGTTTCTCGGCGGGCTACATACTTGGAGGCCGTGTCGCCGGTTGCGGCGGCGATGACCCCCATGGCCGAGAGCGGCGTGGAGGGCTGGTCATAACCATAGCTGGATCGGAACTCGGCGTCGAAGGCAGTGATGGAGTCGATTGGAGCGCGGGGACCCTGACCGGCGGGAACGGGCGTGGAACGGCAGCCGGTGCTGCATCCGCCGGCGGTGGCGAGCTCGAGGATGGGCAGGAGCGCCTGGCCGCGGAGAGTGGAGCGGTCAGCCGCGGTAAGGACGCCAATCTTGATTTCCTTGACCTGCTCGAAGCCCTGGGTCATGACTTCCATGTTGGACTGGACGACAGCGTCGCCGAGCTTGCCGAACTTCTTCACGTACTGCTTGTGGACGACTTCACGATACTGCTCCGGCGTGATGCCGAACTCTTCAAGGAGGCTGGAGACCGCGAAGAACGCGCCGAGGAAGGCGTTGCCCTGCATGCGGAGCTGGAGATCGCCGCGATCGGTTGCCTTCTTGGCGATGGCGAAGCCGGGAAGGGTGAAGACGCGGATGTTGTTATCGATGATTTGCTTGCGGGCCCAGAGGGGCAGCCGCTCCCAGGCCTGCTCGCCTTCCTCGTCGGACTCCCAGATGAGTGCGCCGCCGGGGGCCATGCCGTCGAGTGGGTTGCAGTGGGTGAAGGCCTTGGGGTCGCAGCAGAGGACGACGGTGACATGGCGCAGGTCGCAGTTGACGCGGATGCGGTCTTTGGCGGCGACCATGAAGTAGCTGGTGGGCGAACCTTTTTTCTCAGAACCGTACTTGGGATTGGCGCTGACGTGGATAACTTCCTTGGGGTTGCCGTAGTCATCCTTGAGGCCGTCGCGCTCGTAGAGCAGGTCATTCAAATCGCCGATGATGGCGCCGAGGTTTTTGCCGGTGGTGATAGCGCCCCATCCGCCGATGGAGTGGAAGCGGACGGCAACTGCGCCGTCGGGGAGCAGGGACGGAGTTTCATGGCCGACGACGGAGTAGGGATGGTCGATGCCGAGGACGAAGAAGCTGACGCCGTCGGCCGCAGTCTTGCCGTCTTTGCGGGCGCGATTGGCGGTGGCGAACTCGTACGCGCCGATGATGTGCTCGGGGCGGAAGTCGCGCGAGCCGAGGCCGTAGGTGCCGGCGAAGATGCGGGGCACTTCATTCAGCGAGAGAGTGGGCAGGCCTTCCTGCGCAGGGCGGCCTTCCGTCTGGATAGCCTTCGAAATTGCGGTGCGGATGTCTTTGCCGAGCGGGTTGTCGGGCGAGAGGGCTTCGTCGGTGCGCTCCAATATGATGACGTTCTTCTTGCCCTTGAGCGCTTCCACGATGGCCGCTTCAGGGAAGGGACGGATGACGTTGACGTGGATGGAGCCTACGGTAACGCCGCGGGTTTCGCGGAGGTAGTCGACGGCGGCTTCGATGTTTTCAGCGGCCGAACCCAGGGACACAAAGACGGTGTCGGTGTCGTCCGTCTTGTACTTGGTGATGAGGCCGTAGTGACGTCCGGTGAGCTCGCCGAAATCTTTGTAGGCTTCTTCAAGGAACTGCAGAATGGGCTCGGCGAAGTTATTGCGGCGCGCGACGATGCCCTGCATGTAGTGTTCCTGGTTCTGGACGGGACCGAGGAGGATGGGGTTGGCGAGGTCCATCATCTTGGGAACGCGGCGGCGGGTGGGTCCAAAGAGAGTGCGTTGGGCGGGGGTTGGGCAGTCGATGATGTCTTCGGGCGATCCGAGGTATTCGCGGATCAGGTCCGACTCGTGCTTGTAGAAGGTGCGCTCGAGGTGGGTGGTGAGGAACCCGTCCATGATGTTCATGCCGGGGGTGAGCGAGAGCTCGGTGACGCGGCGAAGAATAAGGGCCTGGTCGGCGGCCTGCTGGGCGTCTTTGCCCATGAGCATGATCCAACCGGTGTCGAGCGCGCCATAAATGTCGTCGTGTCCGCAGTGGACGTTCAGCGCGTGTTTGGTAAGGGCGCGCGCGCCGACTTCGAGGACCATGGTGCTGCCCTTGCCGGGGGCATGGTAATACTGCTCAACGCCGTAAACGACGCCTTGGCCGGAGGTGAAATTGACTACGCGCTTGCCGCAAACTGAGTGGGCGATTGCGCCGCCCTGGGCCGCGTGCTCGCCTTCGGTCTCAATGGCGATGGTGTTGTGGCCGAAGACGTTAAGGTGTCCCTCGGCATAGGCCTGCTGGAAGAGCTCGCCACCTTCAGTGGAGGGGGTGATCGGGTAAAACACGCCGGCGTCGGCGATGCGCGTCTCGGTGTGGTAGGAGACAAGCTGGTTTCCGTTTGCTGTGATGCGAATGCCGGGGAAGCGAGCAGCTACTGTCATAAAAACCCTCTCTGTGCGACCGGTTCGTGCGACTAACTTTTCGAGCGTGCGCGGAAGATCATTCTAAGCCGCGCGAAACCTGCCTAGCAATGCGGAGACAGGTTACGAAATTCTTGCGCAGTCCGCAGCGGAGTCTTGCCGGTTTTCGGAGCGCGTCTTATTCATTCCATTGGCGATGGGGTGGTGGAGTTGGAGCGGGACCGATCGCCATGCCCCTTTATATTGACTGGCCACGATCAAATGCGGAGACCCAAGGGGAGGGTTTCCGGGGCAAAGCGGCCTATGCACCAGTATGCACCTCTTTATGGGGGACGGTGTTCCATAATGCGGTATCGAGGTAGACGACATCCCGGATGTGGGATTTGTGGTGTCGAGCGACCCGATGGGATTAGGCCGGGAGGTTCTTCGGGAATGGATACACCTCCATCATGCGGGCGATGAAGGCGTTTCCTTCCTCCTCGGTGATCCCGGTGGAGAGGCTGCGGGGGCTGTAATGCTTGTCGAACTGGACTTCATTCTGATGGTTTTCGGCCTGGACAGCCATGATCAGCCTTTTACGCGCCGATTAGCTCCGCTATGGTCTACGGGTGCGATGTAATCCCCGCTCCCATCGCAGGAATGACACGTGGAGTTTTGTTGCCCAATACTTTCGGCCGAGCAACAAATAATGGATTGATCCTGGCAGGCGTCACGGAATCTCGTCACTGATTCAGGACTAGAAAACCGACCCCGCAGCGTTTTCCAGGACTACTCCGCCGACCCACGCTGAGACAACGCTATGAATCGATTTCACTAAGGACCCACAAGCGCGCTCGGGTCAGCCAATCGCCAGGTGCCACGCAAGTTAAATCAGGGCAGAACAGGAAACGCCGGCATTACCTTGCGAGCTCTTTCGTACTGCATTTGCCTTTGACACTATGCCAACGGGACTCCGGATAGACAGACGGACGACATTACCATAGTAATTTGACTTCTCCGTGCTCAAACGTTTTAGTATTGGCTGCTCTAGTTCGTGAGAGCAGATTCTGCGGGAAACGGCGTCGTAGCTGCATATGCCACTTTCCCGGCGAGCGTGTCGCCAGTTATTGCCGTGTCATACATGTGTCATCTCTGTAAGTGATGCGCTTTTGATTGCATTCCAAGACAGAATGCATCAGTTTGCCTCGATTGAAGAAGTCTATGTTCATCCTTCCTCTCACGAAGCGGGAGTAATTCTCTTCATCTCATCTTTCTATTCGATAGCCGGAGAAGATTCAGATTGCGGCTCGGGCTGTCACCGTCTGTCCCGGAAGTAAAGGTTTTCATACTGTCATCATACTGCGATAGCACCCGTGCAGCGGCCGTCCTCAATGGTCTATGTGATGAACAAGGAGAAACCATGTCCCAGCAGTTCACTCCCCCCCGTGGACGGGTAAGCACTCGTCGACTGAGCGGGTACTTTTTTACAGTACTCGCGGCTCTACTGATATCTGTCGGAGTGTCTTACGCCGACGCTCAGTGCAAAGTTGTCTATACAACTTCGCCACAGAACACAAGCGCCTTCGGCGCGGCAATTTCCATTCAGAACACGGGGACGACCGCCTGGAGTAGCTGGACACTGACTTGGGCTTTTGCCAATGGACAGACGGTGGCGCAACTTTGGAACGGCATTGAAACTCAGAGCGGAGCGAACGTAACGGTGAAAAACGAGCCTTACAACGGCAGTGTCGCCGCCGGCAGCACCCTCTCGGGCATAGGGTTTAATGGAACGTGGAACGGTGTCACCAATGCAGTGCCAGCGTCGTTCGCGGTCAATGGAACGACTTGCAACACGACATTGACAGCCACGACCACCACGCTTGCCGCATCCACTACCACGCCTACGGTTGGCGCCAGTATCACCCTGACGGCCACGGTTGCGCCTTCGACGGCTACCGGCACAGTCACCTTCTTCTCAGGCACTACTTCGCTCGGAACCGGAACGTTGAGCTCGGGTGTGGCAACGCTTGCAACCTCGTTTGCAACAGCAGGGACTGATTCCCTGACGGCTGTTTACGCTGGATCAACGACATTCGCGACGAGCACATCGAGCGCTGTCACAGTGACGGTCGGTACAGCCACCAAGACAGCCACGACCACCACGCTTGCAGCATCCACTACCACGCCAACGGTTGGCGCCAGTGTCACCCTCACGGCCACGGTTGCGCCTTCGACGGCAACCGGCACAGTCACCTTCTTTTCAGGCACGACCTCACTTGGAACCGGAACGTTGAGCTCGGGGATGGCAACGCTTGCAACCTCGTTTGCAACAGCAGGGACTGACTCTCTGACGGCTGTTTACGGCGGATCGACGACCGACGCGACGAGCACATCGAGCGCAGTCACAGTGACGGTCAGCACAGCCACCAAGACGGCCACGACCACCACGCTCGCCGTATCCACTACCACGCCTACGGTCGGCGCCAGCGTCACGTTGACTGCCACGGTTGCACCTTCGACGGCAACCGGCACAGTTAGCTTCTTTTCAGGCACAACCTCGCTCGGAACTGGAACGTTGAGCTCGGGTGTGGCAACGCTTGCAACCTCGTTTGCAACGGCCGGGACTGACTCGCTTACGGCTGTTTATGCTGGATCGACGACATTCGCGACCAGCACATCGGGGGCAGTCACAGTGACGGTCAGTACAGCAACGCTGACTGCCACGACCACCAAGCTGGCCGTGTCCACCACCACGCCAACGGTTGGCGCCAGTGTCACGCTGACTGCCACGGTTGCGCCGTCGGCGGCTACCGGCACAGTCACCTTCTTTTCGGGCGCAACGGCACTCGGAACTGGAACATTGAGCTCGGGCGTGGCCACGCTTGCAACCTCATTCGCGACAGCGGGGACTGACTCTCTGACGGCTGTTTACAGCGGATCAACAACCGACGCCGCCAGCACATCGAGCGCAGTGGGCATCACCGTAAGTTCCAGCAACAGCGCCCCTGCTATGGCGTGCAATATTGGCTACGATATTTCATCGCAAAACTCATCGGGAAGCTCAAGTTCCTTCGGCGCTGTCATTACCATTAACAACACAGGAACGACCGCCTGGACCAGCTGGACGCTGACCTGGACGTTTGCTAACGGGCAGACCTTCCAGTCCCTCTGGGGTGGAGTGGAAACGCAGAGCGGCGCGAATGTGACGATCGTCAGCGAAAGCTACGACGGCAGTATTGCCCCAGGCGGCAACACCTCGCAAGTGGGATTCAACGCCAACTGGAACGGCGTCACCAATGCAATACCGACGAACTTTGCGATCAATGGCACAACCTGCAGCAGCAACGGCAGCGGCGGGTTTACGCTGGGGGCGTCGGCATCCACCGTGGCTGTTGCCGAAGGAGGCAGCAGCTCTGACACCATTACGGTAGCGAACTTTGGCGGATTCGCCGGCAGCGTCAATCTTGCCGCGTCCAACCTGCCCACTGGCGTAACTGCCGCTTTCGGTACGAACCCCACAACCGGCTCAAGTGCGGTCACCTTCACAGCCGCCGCCTCGCTTCCTGCCGGGTCACCCTCGGTCACCATCACGGGAACCTCAGGCAGCACCACGGCAAGCACCACAATCACGCTCAACATCTCAGGATATTCGTCCGTAGCAGTCAACGAGACGGGTACCGGCCTGGCGGTATCCGATCAGATTCTGGGAATGGATATGGCCGCATGGTACGACATTGTCACCAACGAAACCCCGATTGTCGATGCCTTCCAGACCGCTGGCATCAAGGCTGTTCGCTGGCCGGGTGGATCGTGGTCAGACGTGTATCACTGGCAGACCAATACCAACTGCCAAAATGCTCCGTACGGTGGCGGGACACCTGATACCAATGACACGTTTGCGAATTTCGTTAACGATATGGTCATTCCGGCTGGTCTCGACGTCGCGCTCACAGCGGACTACGGCACCAACCCCACCTGCACCGGAGGCGGATTGCCCAGCGAAGCTGCAGCCTGGGCGGCCAATGCTTTGAGTCTGGGCGTTACAGTGAGCCACATGACCGTGGGCAACGAGGTCTACGGCGCTACATGGGAAGAAGACCTGCACTCTCCGGCGCACGATCCGACAACCTATGCTGCCTCGATGGTAGGAGCCGCCGGCTTCTATCAGACCATCAAGGCTGCCTCTCCGAACACTCTGGTAGGAGTGGTCATCGACGCGGATAACACTACCGGCGGATGGGACAACATCGTACTTGCCAATGCGAAGGGATCCTATGACTTCGTCGAATACCACTACTACCCTGAGACTCCCGGTGAGGAAAACGACACCACGCTTATTCACCAGGATGCGCAGCAGTTAACCACGAACATCAACCTCATCCGAGCGGAACTGGCAGAGTGGGGCACCCCCAACACACCGATTTACGTCGGCGAGATTGGCGGACCTTACAGCACTCCAGGCAAGCAATCCATGTCCATAACACAGGCCTTGTATGCCGGCCAGGTGTTAGGCGAAATGATGAACGCTGGAGTCACACGCCTTACGTGGTGGATCGGCTTCGGCGGTTGCGCAGATAGTACCTACGGCGCCAACTTCTCCAGCTCGCTCTATGGCTGGCAGAGCTTCGGCGGCTACATGATCTTCTCCGATGGGCTGACTGATTTCTACGAATGCACAGCGGAAACGTTGGCGCCAGGGGTGCTTCTTCCCACGGCGCGCGCGTTTCAGCTCTTCAGCAACGTGGCTGTCAATGGAGAAAGCGTCCTTGCCACGAATGTGACCGGCGATACCACGGATGTAGTTGGATACGCGGCAACCCATGACGGTGGAACGGCACTCGTGTTGTTCAACCGGAACGAGACCTCGAGCGAGCCAGTGGTGATCACCTTGTCGGGGAAAACCACCGCCACAACCGTCACCGTCGAGACCTATAACAAGGCCATCTACGATCTGTCCGGTTCGCCGACAGGGACTATTCCTGACCCGGCAGGGACCAGCACCTGGGCCCCACCAACCACTACCACCATCAGTTCGCCGACGCTGCCACTCAATCTGACCCTAACCCCGTGGAGCATGAACGTGGTCATAATCCACTAGAGGGCTGCTGCACGACTGCTCGACTTCGAATCTTGATAATCATTCCGGAGGCCGTTTCTGGCCTCCGGAATGGTTTATGCCTCGCCAAAATCCCATCCGAGTCAAAAAATGAGGGTCGGTCCAGACGTCGGCGGTTGTTTTGAAGACAAGTTCCGACTTGGGAGAAGCTGTTCCGTTGCCGAAGAGAAACAATTGGGCTAGCGAAACAAACAGCGGCCTCAGCAGACATAGCATCTGGTTAGTTTGCACGGGAACAAACCAAATTGGGCATACAATCTACTTGCTTGATTCGACGGCAGACCTATATTTTGGCGAGGTACAACTACAGAATGTTCGAATGACTGGACAATCATGATCTGGATATCGAAGGGTTCCCTTGACGGCCGGTTCTGGGCTAAAGTCTGGATCGGAAGTCATTCTTCGAATTGGAAGCTGTCGATCGCTTCCGCAAGCCGATAACGTGATTGAAAATGTCCTACCCCTTCCGCGTCTGATGAGGAGATTCGTTTGCTGAAAAGAAATCCGGCTTACCTTCTCGCGAATTTACGCGCACAAGCGACTGTCCTATGTAAGGGATTGGTGCTCTTCATCGCCCTCACCCAGAGCTCCCGCTTGCACGCGCAGTTGGAGACGCAATCGGGTGTCGCTCCTTCGGCAGCAAAACAGCAACGTGCGTTAGGCGGGGCCCAATGCACAGAGGCGAGCGGCTACGATATTAATCGGCGTTACGATGCAGTGATCGTTGGCGCGGGGCTTGCCGGACTCAGCGCCGCGAAGGAGTTGCAGCATCTCAATCGCTCTGTGTTGATCCTCGAGGCGAACGATCGCATTGGCGGACGCGGCTATGTAGCTGCGATCGGCAGCGACAACACCCCCATCGACTACGGAGGCGCGTGGATCCACGGTGTTCCCACCAATCCTCTCACTTCGCTCGTCGACGAGCTGGGTTTTCAGCGAGCACGCACCGAACTGGATCTTCCCTACTATGTGAACAGTGAGCAGGCCAGCGCAGATCAGAAGAAGGTCTTCGACGAAGCCGTCAATGCATACGAAGATTCGGTGGAACTGGCCGCAAAGTCTGCGGAGGACCAGCATGCGCTGGCGGAGTATGCGTGCAGAGAATACCAAAATCATGTGTCGCAGCGCCAGATCTGCGACGATCTTGCTCGCAGGATTCCATTCAGCAAGATTAACGTGTTGAGCAATCTTTGCCGCATGCGCATTCGCACCCCTGAGCAATTCTGCGCAATCGCAGATAAGGATATTCGTGTTACGCGAGATGTCGCGGAAGATTATGTGCCTCATGATACCGAGTTCAAAGACGTGCTGCCGCTTCTTATCGCGAACGCCGGCCCGCTTGAGAGTGCAGCCGAACTGAACAAGAGCTCCGCCGTAGAGGCCGCTCATTTCGAAGCCGGAGAGGATGACCTGATCGACAAAGGCATGGGCGCGTTTGTGGAGAAATTCGGCGAAGGTTTGCCTGTGTGCCTCAATTCACGCGTTGATTCGGTTAAGTACTCTGATCAAGGCGTGGAAGTGACGGCTGGAGGTCGGGTCTACAACGGCTCAGTAGCTCTGGTTACCGTTTCTGTCGGCGTGCTCAAAGCGAAGAGGATCGATTTCGAACCGCCGCTGCCGGGGAAAAAGCTTGAGGCCATCAAGAGCCTGCAGATGGGCAACATGCAAAAGGTTATCATCCCTTTCAATCAGGACATCTTTCCGAACAAGTTGCCGAATTCGTGGTTGGTCTATGAAGGGGACCTTCCCAGCGATGCACTCGACTTCGCGAGAAAGCAGAGTCTTCCGCTAGTGGAAAATAAACGGATTGTCATGGGCTTCGTGTTCTTGCCCCTGGGCAAGAACATTGCCATCGGATTCTTTGGCGGAGACTGGGCGAAGGCACTCGAGAAGCGGTGTGAGGGGATGGAAACCGGTTCGGGGAAAAGCAATCCTGCATGCGACAACCTGTCCATCGAAATCACCCGGTCAGCACTTTCCAACATGTTCGGTGAGGATCAGGTTAGCAAGAGCATTCAGTCTGAAGGAATCCGATTAACTCGCTGGAGCCTCGACGCAACTTCATTTGGCGTCTACTCGGTGGCGGACCCTGGAAGCTGGTACCAGCATGAAATACTGGCCGAGCCGGTGAAGGATGCAAAGGAGAAAGAGCGGCTCTTTTTCGCCGGGGAAGGGACAGCCCGTTTGATCTATAACGGCTCTTTTCCCGGCGCGTACGAGTCGGGGTTGAAGGCCGCTCGCGACATAAACGCCGCAATGATCAAAGCATCAAGACAGACGAAATAGAGCCTTTGAGTCGAGGAGAAGAATCAGCGGCAATCTAGTGACCTTTGTTTGTCGGCAAAACCAGAACTGCGCTGGGTCCAAATAGCCGGTAACTATTCAACCGGCATAGGCTGCCGATGAACCTGACAGAGGGTTTGGCGGCGATGCAGATTACGGTGACGGTCTCTGATGAAATCATTCGCGAGGCGGGGTCTCGTGGGCTCCCTGTGATCGATTTTCTTGAAACGCTGATTGACAAGGGGTTCAACGCGGTGAAGGAGCGGCCGGTGCTGAACGACGCGATGGAACGGATTCGCGCGCTGCGGTCGCCGGCGATTGGGCAGACGATGGAGCGGAAGCGGTAGAAAAAGGCGGGCCGCAGCGGGGACTGAGGGCGAGGGTAGCGGGGGAACCGCTATAATGGGTTTGCATTGGCAGTGCCTATAAGCGTAAGGACCCGCCTGCAAGTCTTCCGAAGAAGGACAAGAAAAACTCCGTGGATACAAAAACCCGTCATGCCTTGAAAAAGGACAGTTTTGTGCAAGCCACCGCCAGCAGCGTGAGTTGGGTGGGTGAACACCGCTCGGGCGTAGTACTCTGGGCGATTATTGGTGTTGTTGTGCTGGCCGTTGTGGTGGGCGGGCTGGCGTTCTGGAATATGAAGTCGACGGCGGCGGACAGTGCGCTTGGCGCGGCGATGGACACCTACGACGGACCGCTTGCGCAGCCCGGCGCACCGCCTGAGGCGGGCACGTATAACAACGCCAAGGATCGGTCGGCGGCGGCGAACAAGCAGTTCCAGGCGGTGGCGCAGCAATATAGCTACCTGCCTGAGGGCGCGAAGGCTCACTACTTTGTGGGGATCACGGACCAGGAGCTGGGTCAGACGGCTGCGGCCGAGACGGAGCTGAAGACAGCGGCAGGCGCGTGGGACAAGAATCTGTCGAACCTGGCCAAACTGGCGCTGGCGGGGATTTACCACCAGACGAACCGTGACGCGCAGGCGATAGATATTTACAACGCGCTAGCGGCCAAGCCTTCCGCAACGGTATCGGCGAGTGTGGCGAAGCTGGATTTGGCGGACCTGTATGTGGCCGAAGGCAAGCAGGACCAGGCACGCAAGCTGTGGGCGGAGATAAAAGACAGCGACAAGACGGGTGCGGCCGGGCAGATTGCTTCAGAGAAGCTGAACCCCAAGCCCTAGCAGTCGCGGGGTAGAGGAATGGACTCGCGGGGCTGATGCGCCCGCGAGTTTTTCTTTTGGATTTTGGTGTCAGGGTGGCCGGGACGAGCGGCGCCTGAGCATTTTTAACATCGCCTGCGTCTGGTGGTTTATGAGCGCCAGCCAGGCAGTACTCGCAGGTTGGATGGAGATTCCAAACAGCGCTGTGGACGAGCTAGCCCGCACAGAAAGTGCCCGCGTGCGGGCGGAGGAAGAGACGCTTGCGGCTCTGGTGAGCGAGTACGCGGGAACGCTTTACCGCGTTTCTTTCTCAGTGCTGCGGAATGCGGCCGATGCGGAGGACGCAGTGCAGGAGGCGTTTCTGCGGGTGCTGAAGCACCGGGACACGCTGGACGAAGTGCGGGACCGGCGGGTTTGGCTGATCCGCATTGTTTGGAATATTGTGCTGGACCGGAAGCGGCGCGCCAAGACCCGGCCGGAGACGGACGATGTGGCGGAGTTGGCGCGGGTGTTGCCGGCGGAAGGATTGAGCGCGGAGGATCGCGCGGCGGCGGCGCAACACCATGCACAGGTGCTGGCTTGCGTGGAGACGCTGCCGGCAAAGGAGCGCGAGGTGTTGATGCTTTCAGCGTTTGAGGAGCTGAGCAGCGTGGAGATTGCGCAGGTGCTGGGGATTACGGAATCGAGTGTACGGTCGAGGCTGTTCCGGGCGCGGAATTTGATGGCGGGATTGCTGGGGCGGGTAAGGCAGTGAAACAGTGGTCAGTTGTCAGTAACACGGAGTGAGTAGTTGGGAGTTGAGGAATTTGGAAATGGAATCGTCGAGGGACAACTCGGTGGGTGGTGGGAACGGCTCCGGTGGTTTCGAGGAAAGCTTGCGGATGATTGCGCGGCTGCCTGCGCCGGAAGGACTCGAAGAGCGGGTGATTGCCGGGGTGCGAGCAGGGTCAGGTCGCCGGGCGCGGATTCTAGAGTTTCCGGCGGCGCTGCGGCCGGGAAGTAACTGGATGCGCAGCGCGGCGGCGGCGGCGATTGTGTTTGTTGTGGCCGGCGGTGGGTGGGGTGTTTACTCGCGGGTGCAAAAGCTGCAGGCGGCCAAGGTGATTACGATGCCGGTGCGGGTGGCTGCGCCGGGCGGGTTCTCGAATGCTGGAGCGATGCGGACGCCGAATACGCTGAATGGGCCGGTGGTTCCTATTCCAGTGGCGGTGAAGCCGGTGCAGACTGGCGCAGGTGTGCCAGCCGTGAAGAAGGCGAATCGTAAGGTGGGAACCGCCATGGTTGGCAAGTCGGCGGTTCAGCCGGTGGCGGCGAAGTAAGGGATCAATCGCGCTTGGCGCTATTTGTGAGACGTGAACTCATTCGCGGAGTAAGTTAGGTCGCACATGTCATGGCTCTTTTCGAACGTCCGACGAACTTCGCCGGAGATCACAACGACATGGAGATCGCTTGTCGCTCCTGCGACCTTGTCCAAGAATTCAGCAAATCGTCCATAGGGTAGTTCTGAGTCCACGACTACGTAGACGACCCGCTCTGCACGGCTTTCCATCAAGGTGGCGACCGCTGGCGCAACGTGATCAGCAGGAATCTCAGATTCGTTGATCCAGGTTTTTCCGTCCTTCGTGAGCCTCAGGAATTCTGCCCACCCTCCGCAGTCAGTAGGCTCTTCGGGATTGTGATGGATTCGCACCATCGGGATGCTTATCCCTGTCGCCGCCGGTCTTCGTACACCAAAAATGCAGAGCGCCAGAATCAGAAACAGGCTAGCGACGGGCGCGGCCAGGAGACCGCGCATCCGATTGAGGTCCATACATACTCTGACACCTCGAGCCGCTCGTTTGTTCCCGAAGTCACGAGCGGTGTTTAGATCCTCTTCGAGCCCGCATGAACAGCGATGCCAACGAAAGCGAGGGCCACTGCGCCCCAGAGAGCGGGAATCCATCCGGTGACGTGGAAGCCGGTGACGAGGCGGGACGCCAGCAGGATCATGGCTGCGTTGATGACAAGCAGGAACAGGCCCAGTGTGATGATGGTGATGGGGAAGGTGATGATCTTCAGGACCAGTCCCAGAGTTGCGTTGAGAAGGCCGATGACGAGCGCCGCGATGAGGGCGGGCTCAAGACCGCGCACGACAAAGCCGTGCAGGAAATGGGAAATGACCATCAAAGTGAGTGCACTCAAAACCCAGTGAATCAAGAGCTTGATCATTCTTTCGTTCTCCTTCTGTGCTGGAAGCGGGGCTGCAGGTTCCCGGCAATTGGCGCCATCGCCGCCTGTGAACTTTGATGCTGCGCTGCGCCCCGGTAGTATGACTTCAAACGATTTTGCCGGGTCTGGGGTGTTGATCGCTGGTCAAAAGGGCACAACTTCTCAACGCCGGCAGTGTCCAAGTTGAGGAGGCCCCGGCGTGATCCTCCGCGCTCGACTTCTCCTTCTTATGCTTGCTTTTCGAATAATTCGATTCATGGGTTTCTGCCTGATGCCCTTGGCGGCGCCGGTCTTGGCGCAGAATGGCGGGGCCCAGCAGGGGGGGAATCCGCCGCTGCCGGATATCCGCGCGCTGATGCTGGAGGTGCAGGAGCACCAGAAGCAGCTGGAAAAGGTGCGCGAGAACTATACCTATTCCTCGCTGCAGACCACGCAGGATATTGACACGAATGGCCAGGTAAAAAAGACCGAAACCCAGGAGGGCGAGGACTTTTTTGTGAACGGGCACGTGATTGAACGGACGGTGAAGAAGGACGGGAAGCCGCTTGACGATCACGAGCAACAGAAGGAGACGGAACGGGTAACGAAGCTGGTAGAGAAGGCGGAGAAGACGCCATCGGATCAGTCGCTGGAGGGACAGAGCATCAGCATCAGCCGGGTGCTGGAGATTATGGATGTACGCAATCCGCGGCGGGAGATGTTCCGGGCGCGGCCGGCGATTGTGTTCGACTTTGTGGGGCGCAAGGACGCGAAGACGCATGGGCTGGCCGAGGATGCGTCAAAGAAGCTGCAGGGGACGATGTGGATTGACGAGGCCGACCGCCAGGTGGCGCACATGGAAGTGAGCTTCACGGACAATTTCCGCGTGGGAGGCGGACTGCTGGCGAGCGTGGAGAAGGGGTCGAGCTTTCGGTTTGACCAGAGCCTGGTGAATGGGGAAGTATGGCTGCCGACGGGAGCAGAGGCCAATTTTCAGGCGAAGGTGCTGCTGCTGAAGAATGTGCGGCAGCATTTTACCGAGCGGGATTCCGATTACAAGCGGTTCCATGTGGAGGCGCAGGGGGCTAAGGATGCGAAGGTTGTTCCGGCAGGGAATCCGTAGGCACCTGCCACCTGCGGTGGGGCAGATGCTCGCGGGAGGCTCGCACTGGCGAACTGCTTCCCACTCATCGCGCGGTGAGGCCCCACCCCAGCGACGAAGACCTGTCGCCGGGGGCCCTGGGCTGCGCAATGAATGGGGCACAGTTGGATCAATCAGCCACGGACGTTCGTTGCTGAAGCGAGATTGGTGTTATTGAGGTGGAGGGGGTGGGGGCTGATCGCCTCCGGGGCCGCGGCGACCTTGCATGCGCTGCTGTTGCCATGCGGCAAATTTGGTTTTCTGGTCGTCATTCAGAAGCGCGGAGATTTTGGCGTCGGTATCTTTGCGGATGGCTTGCATCTGCTCGCGGGTGGGCGGGTTTTCGCCGGAACGGAGGGCTTCCATTTTGCCGCGCCGTTCCTGGAGCAGGGCCTTTATCTGGGTTTGCTGATCGGGCGTCAGGGAAAGGGTTTGGGTGAGCTGGCCGAGCTCGCGTTCGGCGTTGGGACCGCGCATCTGGCCCTGCGGTGAGCCGTTGGGTGAAGCGGGGGGCTGGTCGGCCTGGGCCCACAGAGCGCAGGAACCGGCGAGCAGGACGGCGGCAAGCACGGCGCGCCGCGTAAACGAACTTGCTCTGGAAACACTGATCATGTTGCGATGCTCCTCCCCGTTGGGGGAATGTCTTTGAGGCTCACTTCCGCTGCCGCGGCAACGGAACGGACCCTCCGTTTGGTGAGCATCTCCGCCGGCGAAGTGCTCACTCAGGTAGACGGAATCTGGCGGGCTTTGATGACTACGGGGCGGATTTCGGCGGACGGGGAACGCGGTTCCTTTAGAGTGGATGGATGTTCGTGCGGAGAATTTCTGTAGAGTGGGTGGATGGCGATGGGGCGCAGCACGCCTGCCCGATTCGGTGGATCGACAACTTTGCCATGCGGAACTTTACCAACGACGCGGTCTTCGACGACACGCTGCCAGTGGAGGATGGTTTGCTGGAAGCGGGGCATCGTGTGCCGCTGGCCCTGCTGCAGACGGCCATGGAAGACTGGTTCCGGCGCAAGGGCTATCTGAAGGCGGGGGAGCGGCTGAAGGTGGTGGAGCTGGCCGGGACACGCGGATAGATCTCAAGCCCAGGAGATGACTTCAGCGTGCAGTTTGGGGTCGTGCCAGAGGTGGAATTCAGCTTCGCGGCGGGCTTTGAGGCCAGCAACTTCCTTTGTGCCCACGTGGTCCCACATCAGCAACTGCTCGGCAGCGGCGTCGTAACGTCCGATGTTAAGGTCGCGCAGGAAGGTGGAGGCAGCGAGCCGGTTGGGGCCGAGGTTGTAGACGAAGTCGACGAGCGCGTCGAACTGGCCCTGGGTGAGGGCGACTTTGACGAGCTTGAGAACGGCCTGCTCAGCGATGCGGATGTCTTTGGCGAGCAACTGGCTGGCGTGGGCTTCGTCAATTCCGTCGGGAAAGGACTCGGAGGGCAGGACGCGATGGCCGTATCCGATTGTCGAAATGCCTGCGGGATCAATATAAATTCGATTGCGAAAACCTTCTGATTTTTTGAGCAGGGCGAGGCCTGCGGAGCCGAATGGCATAGTTTTCCCCTTAGCGGCCAAAATGTGGCCAACTCTGACGCTAACAGGATGGAGGAAATAATCTGCAAAAACGATTGATTAGCGTCTTATTTTAAGGTGAGCAGCAATTGAGTAGGGCGGGAGGTGTTCCTTCGAGCCGCTTCGCTCGGGTAGATATACATCCATAGAGAAGTAGAAAAGCCATAAGAACCTAAAGATAGGTGGAGCTATCCCAGGTTAGGCGCGAAAAGTCACCCCACGGACAAAGACCTGTCCGCGGGGGCCCCGACGCTGCACCGAACCTGGGGTGCCTGGCGCAAGTGCGCTTCGCACTTTATTAGTGGAGAGCCGCGGGCGGCTTGCCGGTGAGGGTTTCAAAATCCGCCAGAATTGCGGTCAATGCGTTGTCAAAATTACGGTCGTGTGTCTTTTGAAGAAAGGCTACTTCGACCGACTCGGTCATCGCCCACAAAACGAAGTGAGTTCTGCTGTCATAGATGACGAGCCGGAACATGGGCACGGGGTCAGAAGCGCCGTTGACCTTGTTGGTTTCCATGGAGTGGGTTGAGCCGACGGGGGCGGTGAGTTGAAGTTCGAGCACCAGGTCCGCCTGGGCAGGATCGTGGACCAGTTCGTATTGGCCGGCAGCCTTGAGGCCCGCGTAGAGCTGATTGTAGCCACGATTCGGATCGCCGCTGAAAGGCGAGGGAAACAGCCCGCTGTCCGCTCCGGCGTTGGAGACAAAGATTCTTTTTGCGGATAGGATGGCGGGCGGGACGGGGGCTACAAGGGAAGATTGCTGTGCGAGAGCGGCGGCCGCTGGGAGAAGTGCGGCAAAGAGGGCGATGCGGGTACCGAAGCTAATCGTGATCACGAGGAAACCTCTTCTGGGAGTGTGGATTGCACTCCCAGCAAGAGACGGCTCGAAGTTGCTGGCGGTTAGGTAGATCTTTGAGCTCCGTGCGGAATCGGAGCCAGCGGCCTTGCCTCTTCGAAGCTGTCGCACTACTCGGTATCGGGGCGCTTATAGGGCTTCTGCAGCCACTGGCGGGCTTCGTTGACGGCGCCCTGGGTGTTGTCGTTGGTTTGCACGGCGAGGCGGTACTCGCCGACGGCGCGATCGCGCTGGCCGGTGATGTCGAAGATTTTGCCGAGCGCGATGTGGCTCCAGACCTCGGTCCAGCGGGGCTCACCATCCCCGCGGAGGGCGTCGCGGTAGGCGTTGACGCTGGCCTGGTAGTTCTTCTGGGTATAGAGCAGCTCGCCGATGCGGTAGTTGGCGAGGGAGCTTTGGGGATTGGCTTCGAGGGCCTTCTGATACTCGGCTAAGCCACCGGGGAGGTCGCCCTGGGCGACGAGATACTGGCCCTTGAGGATGGCGATGCGCACCTGCAGATCAGGGGTGGACTTGAGGATCCAGTCGTTGGGATCGATGGCGATGCGGCGGGGACGACCGAAGGTGGTGACTGCGTACTGCTGGTTGGTGCCCACCACATCGATCTTCTGGTCTTCCGTTTTGCCGTCGGTTTCGATACGCAGATCGACTGGCATGCGGAAGAGGTCAAGGTCCTGCTGAATTTCACCGATGGTGCGGAAGCCCTTGTTGTTGCCGAGGCGGAACACTTCGTACTTGTCAGTGAACACAGGAGCGCCGGTGCCGTCGACCCAAAAGGAGAAGAAAGGGAGCAACTGCTGCTGACTCTGTTCCTCGGCGACTTTTTCAAAATCGGAAGTGCGCATGGGGGCATCGGTGTACTCGCTGAGAGCTCCCTTGAGTGTAGCGAGGAACGCCTTGTCGCCGACTTCCCAGCGCAGCATGTGGAAGATCATGGCGCCTTTATCGAAGGTCATAGACTGAAACTCTGGTGAGAACGGGGCCAGGCGCGTGACGCTGGAGAGGGGAATGGTGTCGTAAGCCAGCGCAGAGGCGGAAACGTCTTGAAGCGCTGTGTGCATGGCGCTGCGGCCGCTCTCGTCTTCGACATACATGAGTTCGGCATAGCGAGCCATGCCGTTGAAGATCCAGGCGTCGTTGAGGGTGCGCGGGCTTACCTCAGACCCCCACCACTGATGGGCGATGGTGTTGGCGAGGAGGCGAACGCCGCTTTTGTCGCCGACGCGGGAGCCGAGGATGGCGGCCAGCTCCGGGGCCCAGACGGCGGGGAGAGTGTCGTCCGGCAGTTCGACGACGTTGAGATGGTTGGACTCTGGATTGCCGAAGTCGTCGGTGAAGAAGTCGTACTCTTTGGCTGCGGTCTGGGCTACCTGGTTGCCGGAAGACTGATGAGAGAGAGTGAGGTAGACCTTGACGTTGCCGGGGCCAGCCGTGGCGGGTTCCACATAACGGCCGGCAATGATGGTGCCGGGGAAACCGGGTTTGGTCCAGTTGAAGTTGTACTGATCACCAGGCTTGCCATTGGCGAGGGTGACGGAGCTGGGCTTTCCGGTGCTGCCGCTGCCAAAGACCCGCATGCCTTGCGGGACGCGGAAGTGAATTTCCGCGGTGAAGCGGTCAGTGAGGTAGCCGGTGGAGGGAAACCAGCGGGCGGGATAGAGCAGATAGGTGATGGGCTCCTGAATGGCGGCGAGCTTGAGGCCTTCGATGGGGCCGTCTTCGTTGCCGGTGATTGTGCCGTCGTAGACAAAGGTCCAATGGTAGGTTTGGGCGGTCACGAAGGGTGCAGAGGGAGTAACGCGGATGGTGCCGTCTGCAGTGCGCTCGCCTGTGAGGAGCTTGCCGGAGTCGTCGGTGATGCTGGTGACCTTGAGCGCAGGGTGGAAGCCGAAGCTGACCATCTCAAGGGATTCCGGCGCGGTGAAGGCGACCGTGGTTTTGGCTGCGAGGTGGTGGGTCGAGGAGTCAATTTCAGCGTCGATGACGTAGCCGGTGATGTTGAGTGCGGGCCGCTCAGTGCGCTGGGCCACCAGGGGCGTGGCCGCGAGCGCTAGAACCGCGAGGAGCGTGGCCAGGGCAGGCGCGGAGAGAAGGCGGGGCTGCAGCGACGAGTATTGGAGGGTTACGCGGGGTCCGGATCCAAGCTGCTTAATCTTCGTACGCATGGGAGTCATCATCGCATTGCAACCGATCTTGTGGAAGTTGTGGCGCCTGTCCGCATTCGGGCGAAATCATGGAGTTGTGGTTTGCGGAGTCAGCGATGGGGAAGCGGCTCCGAGCTGGGAAAGTGTAATGGCCGCCACCCGTTCGATGGCGCCGGCTTGCTGCTCGTTGCCTTCAGAACGCGCATTGAGCACATTCCGGATGGTTTTGAGCTCATTCATCATGGACTGGCGCGCGGGCCCTTCCGGTAGCAGCGGTTCAAGATGTTGGACGATGTTTCTGGCGGTAAAGTCATGCTGGATGAGTTCGGGGACGATTCGTTTGCCGGCGATGAGGTTGGCCATGGCCACATGGGGAACCTTCACGACCCGTTTGGCGATGGCGTAGGTGAGCGGGGATACGCGGTAGACGACGACGAAGGGATTGCCGATGAGGGCTGCCTCCACGGTGGCCGTGCCGCTGGCGACGACGGAGGCGCGGGCGTGAAAGAGAGCTGCGGGCGCATCTTCTACGAGGTGAACGGATGAGGCGGGCGCGTGGATTGCAATGAGGCGACGGACTTCTTCGCGCTGTGGGGCGTTGAGGGTAGGAGCAAGAGGGATCAGGAAATCGAAGACGGGCGGATCGGATGGGGCCCAGGCGGAGAGCTGGTGCGCGGCTTTCAGTATTTCGGGGAGATGGTCGCGAATCTCTTTGGGGCGGCTGCCGGGGAGCAGGCCGATCCATGTTTTGGTGGGATCGAGGCCGTTTTCCCGAGCGAACTGTGGGCGGGTGACGGTGGGCAGGGGTAGCTCGGCGAGGGGGTGGCCGACGAACTCGGCTTGGATGCCGCGCTCGCGATAAAAAGATTCTTCGAAGGGGAAGATGACGAGCATTTTGGTGACGTATTTCTGGACGAGTTTGATGCGGTGTTTCTTCCAGGCCCAGAGCTGGGGGCTGACGAAAAAGATTACCGGGATGTGGAGGCGGTGGAGTTCTTCGGCCAGTTTGAAGTGGATGTCGGGGAAGTCGATGAGCACGGCGACGTCGGGCTTGCGGGCGCGGATGGACTGGCGGAGTTTCGAGTACTCCGCATAGATGCGGGGGAGATGGCGGATGACCTCGGTGATGCCCATAACTGCCATGTCTTCAGAGCGAACGACGCGGTCGAGGCCGGCGGCAACCATGCGATCTCCGCCCATACCGAAGAAGGTGGCGGTCTGGCCGGTGGAGGCTAGCTGGCGCTTGAGGGCTTCAATGAGGAGCGCGCCGTAGTGCTCGCCGCTGGCTTCGCCGGCCGAGATGAAGAGGGTGGGCATGGTTCGCTAGAGGCCATCATAAAGCAGTGATCGGCGGTCAGTTGTCAGGGGTCAGAAATCATGTGTCCGGAGTCAGTTTTCAGGGTTCAAATGGCTGCTTAGACGGTTGTTCTACATAGCTGAAAAGGCTGCTCAAGTGGTTACAAACCATGCGAAATGGCTGCTTAAGTGGTTGCCTTTCGCGTCGACATGCACCTTGCGGGCAGCCTTTTCGATGTGTTTCGGTTGCAGAGAATTGAACTAAATGAAGTAAAGGGTTGTTTAGAATTTGACACTTTTTTGAAAACTGCGCTGATTTTGCATAAGATAGTGGCTTAATACATTGAAAGTGAAAGAGTTATTTCGATTTTGTTTTCTGTGCAACCGCCCGCGTCGGGGCAGACGCTCGCGGAGGCTCGCACAGGCTGCGTGCGTCTGATTCATCGCACGATGAAACTGTGTTGATTGGCACAGAGCCTTTGATCGGGGAGCTAAGCGCTTTCTGCTCGGCTTGCGATCACGGCCTGCTGCTCCGCATAGGCCTCTTTCGCCCGGTCGAGCGCCGCCTGTACATTCGGCATAATGTTTTCTGGCCCCACGCGGTCGAGGAATCGCGGCCCGCTCAGAAGCTTTGAAGGCTGCAGCATCGCTCCGCAGAGAATCAGGGTCCTCTCGGACCGGTGCAGGCGATCGGCGAAGGTTTCAATCGCGTGGATGCCCGTCGCGTCAATCGCGGTCATATTCCTCAGCCGCAAGATCACCACCGGCGCAAACGCCTCAATATTCACCGTCGCCTCCACCAGCTTCTCCGTGGTCCCGAAGAGGAACGGCCCGTGAATCCGCAAGAGCGTCACGTACGGCGGCACAATGCGTCCTTGCAGCACGTGCGGCATTCCATCGCGAATGTACTCGTCCGTAACCGGGGAGACCGTGGTGGTGTCCGCAACCTTGCGAATGTAGAGCAGCGCCGCCAGGCTCATTCCCACGGCCACGGCCACCGTAAGGTCGGCAAACACCGTGAGCCCGAAGGTGACAATCCAAACCGAGATTGCGGTGAAGTCGAGTTGAAGAATTCCGCCAATCTCTTTCCACTCGCCCATGTTGTAGGCCACCACGAACAGCACGGCTGCCAAGACCGTGAGCGGAATGTAGCTGGCCAGCGGCGCAGCCACGAGCAAAATCCCCAGCAGCGTGAGCGCATGCACGATGCCCGCCATCGGCGACCGCGCTCCCGCACGGATGTTGGTAGCCGTCCGAGCAATCGCGCCCGTCGCCGGGATTCCGCCAAACAGCGGCGAAACAATATTCGCAATTCCCTGCGCCACGAGTTCCACATTCGAGTTGTGCCGGTCGCCGGTCATGCCGTCGGCAACAACGGCGGACAGCATGCTCTCGAGAGCCGCCAGCAGCGCCACCGTGAATGCTGAAGGAATCAGCGGCAAGATGTGCTCGGCATGAAAATTCGGAATCGCAAACGGCGGCAATCCCTGCGGAATCCCGCCGAACTTGCTTCCGATGGTCTCCACCGGCAGATGAAACACGACGCTGATTCCCGTACAAACCAGCAAGGCCACAATGGACGCAGGAATCCGCTTGAAGAATCGCGGGAGCACCAACAGCATCGCGAGCGTGCCTAATCCCAGGCCAAGCGCCGCTGGATTCAGGCCGCTGAAATGCTCCGCCAGAAGCGTGATGCGAGGCAGAAATTCGCTGGGAACAGCGCCCGTCTTCAGCCCGAAAAAGTCTTTGATCTGCGTGGATGCAATCAGGATGGCAATGCCGTTGGTAAATCCGATGACCACCATGCGCGGAATAAAGCGAACCGTTGAGCCGAGTCCGGTGAGGCCCATTCCCAGAAGCAGGATGCCGGCCATGAGGGTCACCATGGCCAGGCCGCTCATGCCGAAGCGGGCAACGATTCCCGCAACGATTACTACGAACGCGCCGGTGGGGCCACCAATCTGGGTGCGCGAGCCGCCCAGCGCAGATATCAGGAAACCCGCGACGACAGCGGTGTAAAGACCCGCCTGGGGCGTCACCCCTGAGGCGATGCCGAAGGCCATGGCCAGCGGAAGAGCGACGAGGCCTACCGTGATCCCGGCCAGCAGATCGTGCACGAACATCTGGGGCGTATAAGAGCGGAAGGCGAGAATCGACTTGGGGAGATTGGGGTTGCTGATGGACATTGCTTTACATGTGATCTTACGCACATTGTGGAAAAAGTGCTGTGCCGGAGCGCACTTACAGATTGGGGGAGATCGGCTTCGATGGCTGTTTTGCTTTATGCTTGCCCCCATCTCAAAGGCAAGATGGGGCCACACAGGCGTGCGGTAGGCGGGAAGATTCCCACTCACCGCACGATGAGACTGCGCGACGAATGGCACATGTATTGTCCCAAGTTTCAGAAGTGAGACCTGGTGCGCGCGGCACCCGCCGGCGTATCTGAATGCCCTATTCTTTTTCTGAGGAGACAAGAGCCATGAAAACCCGCTGTCCACTATTCGCTTGCCTTCTGGCCGCTGCGGCCTACCTTGCATGCATGAATCTCAGCGCCCAATCCGTCGACACGCTCGATCCGAACCTGGCGGCCCGTGTCGACCGCGTTGCTGCGCAGGTACTTGAGCAGACCGGCGTACCTTCCGCTTCAGTTGCGGTTGTCCAGCATGGCAAGCTGGTTTACACGCATGCTTATGGCCTGGCTCGCCTGGATCCCCGAACCCCAGCCACGCCCGACATGCGCTACTCCATTGGCTCGATTTCAAAGCAGTTCACGGCGGCCGCTATCCTGCTGCTGCAGGAGGAAGGCAAGCTCTCGCTTGACGATACGGTGGGCAAATACATTCCCGGTCTGACGGAAGGGGACAAGGTGACCATTCGCCAGATTCTCTCCCACACTTCCGGCTTTCAGGACTACTGGCCCGAGGACTACCTGATGACTCCGATGCGGAAGCCTGAGAGCGCACAGCAGATTCTGGATACCTGGGGTAAGAAGCCGCTGGATTTTGAGCCGGGGACAAAATGGCAATACTCCAACACCAACTTCGTGATCGCCGGCCGCATTGTGGAGACCATCACCGGCGCGCCTCTCATGGACCTGCTTACCACGCGGATTTTTCGCCCGCTGGGGATGCATTCCGTGTGGAACTCGGATGAAACCAAACTGACCACTGCGGATGCCACGCCGTATATTCGCAACGCTCTGGGCCCGCTTCGCGTGGCTCCCAAAGAGGGCCGGGGATGGATGTTTGCCGCGGGAGAACTGGCGATGACGGCGCACGATCTTGCGCTGTGGGATGAAAGCCTGATCGCGCAGTCGGTTCTAAAGCCGGAAAGCTACAAGCAGATGTTCACTGAAGTCAAACTCAAGGACGGCAAAGGCACTAAATACGGGCTCGGCGTGGAAGTAACGGAGCGGGTAGGCCGCCGCTCGATTGAACACAGTGGTGAAGTGAGCGGCTTTGTCTCAGACAACGAAGTACTGGTGGACGATGGTGTGGCGGTGGCGGTGTTGACAAATCAGGATGCGGTGAATGCGGCTTCCGTGATTGCCCAATCCGTGGCGCCCGTGGTGCTTGACGTGCATCGAGCCGCGCCCGAGCAGCAGGCGCTCGATATCTATCATGGACTGCTCGAGGGGAAGATCGATCGCAGTCTGCTGGCGCCGAATCTGAACGACTACTTTACACCGGAGACGATCAGCGATTTTCAGGCGAGCTTGTCGCCGCTGGGCGAGCCGCTGACTTTTCACAAGACGAGCGAGAGTTTGCGCGGGGGGATGACGTTTCGCGTTTTCGAGATTGTGTTTCCGGGGAAACGGCTGCGGCTCACTACCTATACCTACCCGGATGGGAAGCTGGAGCAGTATTTGATTGAGCCTACGGAGTAGAGGCGCCGAATGGAACCTACATCTCAATGAATGTGTCATCCGATGTGAACATGGGATCGGAAGAACATCCCGCAGGGGCTAAAGCCCGACTTCAATTGACGGTCGTTTCGGTCAGACTGAAGTCAGGCCCTGTTACAAAGCGGATCCAGATCGCGGGTGGTGCGGGCTGCATGCTTCCCACTCATCGCGCGGTGTGGCTGCGCGATGAATGGGGCAAAGTCCTAGTCCCGAAGGGTTACTTGTGCGGGGCTGGATAGATGCCTTCTAACGGCTTGCTGCGCTGCTCGTCTTGTTCGGGGTGGGGCAAGGGCAGGCGGGGCATCATGGCTTCACGCTGGGCTGTGTTGTAGACGAAGATGGCCATGATGGTGGCGGCTTGCTTGAGGTCGGGCTCGGAGAGACGCTCGTAGGTGTCGAGATTGGTGTGGTGCGAGGTGGTGCCGTAGTCGCGCGGGTCCTGAATGAACTGGAAGCCGGGCAGGCCGACCTGCTGGAAGGATGCGTGGTCGGTTGATCCGGTGTTGCGCAGGGATATGGTGGTGAAGCCGAGATCCCGGATGGGCGCGGCCCATTGCTGAAAGATTGCGGCGGCTTCTGAATTGCCTTCCGCAAAGATGCCGAGGAATTTACCGCTGCCGTTGTCGGCGTTGAAGTAGGCGTCGAAGAGGGCATGGTCGGGCTTGATGGCGATAGGGCCGGTATCGACGCGCACGAACTCGGGGACTTCAAGCTCTTCAGGCTTGGTGGAGTACGTGACTGTGGCGAGGTGGTTTTTGATGTAGCCGACGGAGCCGAAGATTCCCTGCTCTTCTCCTCCCCAGAGGCCGATGCGGATGGTGCGTCGAGGCTGGACGTTGAGGGTCTTGAGGATGCGCATGGCTTCAAGGACGATGATGGTGCCGGCGCCGTTGTCCGTTGCGCCGGTGCCGGCGATCCAACTGTCGAGGTGACCGCCCATCATGACGATTTGGTCTTTGAGCGCGGGATCGGTGCCGGGAATGTCTGCAAGGACGTCTAGGCCGTCAACGTGGTCGCCGGTGAAGCGGGTGTTGATGTTGAGATGCACGGTGACGGGGACGTTGTGGGAGACGAGGCGATTGATGCGGCCGAAGGCTTCACTGGAGATGACGGCGGAGGGAATGGGCTGTTTGCGATCGGGACGGTAAACCCACCAGCCGAGGGAGCTGCTGGTGTCGTCGTGGAGCTGGCCGCGGAAGCCGCCGGGGACGAGCACGGCAAGGGCGTGCTCCGCAGCGAAGAAATGGGCGACCTTCTCTTTGAAGGCCATCTCCTTGAAGAGTTTTTCCCAGAAGGGCGGATCGTTGGGGAGGACGTAGCTGTCTTCCTGATTGCCATCGAGGGGATAGCTGGCGAAGTGGTCGAGCTTGGCGGCGTCGTAGTGTTCGAGGGGATTTGCAGGGTCGGGATTGATTTTGGGCGCGTCGCCGTAGAGAACGATTTTGCCGGCCAGCTTGCCTTTCCACTTGTCGAAGTCCTTCTCCTCAGAAAGTTTGGGTACGGCGACGACGTCGGCGGTGATTTCTCCGGCGGTGGCGGGAGACCAGGGAGTGGCCTGGGCGATGATGGTTGCGGTGGACGGGGTTGCCATGAGGAGCGTGGTGCCGATCTGTTGCCAGCCCAT